>ERZ791821.50-NODE-50-length-120419-cov-7.074175_pt1 | contig 120419 bp, 121 predicted proteins | sample MGYA00510300_ERZ791821 | MGnify/ENA primary metagenome ERZ791821 (study PRJEB30046, sample SAMN00792034) | human gut metagenome | study: EMG produced TPA metagenomics assembly of the A metagenome-wide association study of gut microbiota in type 2... | reverse complement strand
CTATTTTAGTAGGCAAGTATCGTTTGTATCCAAGAATCCCCTGCATTTAGGCATGAGGAGTATGTCAATCTTTGATGATTTTTTTATTTCTTGTGTTATTGTAAAATTGGTAGATAAAAATTCATGGAAGAGCTCAGACATAATAAATTAACCTTTCTATAAAAAACATATATTTTTTATTAATAAAATTTAACTATATTGATAGTTAATATTATTTTAGCACATAAATAAAGCCTAGTAGTTAGTTTAATTTTAACTACTAGGCTTTATTTAGAGTGAGTTTTTTTCTTAAGCAATAGTTTTGCTTGAAATGAGTTTTTCTTTTTTAGTTGTTTTTATTTTTAATATTATAGCTATGATGAAGCTGATAATAAATAAAAATGCGAATACATAGAGACAAAGTGCATAACTTTGAGTTGTTTCACGAATAAAGGATAATAAAAGTGGTCCTGCAATACCAGCCATGCCCCAAGCTGTGAGAATTCTGCCATGAATAGCGCTTAATTGTTTTGTGCCAAATAAATCGCTTAAATAAGCTGGCATACAAGAGAAGCCACCACCATAGCAAGAAACAATGATTAAAACTAATAATTGGAAGAAAAAGGCTTCAGTTGTATTAGCGAGTGCATAGAAAGCAAAAATTTCAATTAAGAAAAATAAAATATAAGTATTTCTACGACCAATATAATCGGAAACGCTAGACCAAGCGATACGACCAAAACCATTGATAAGTCCAATAACGCCAACCATGGAAGCAGCAGCAATTGGGCTCATATGAACTACTTCTTGAGCCATAGGAGAAGCTACAGCTAAAAGACCAATACCACAAGTAATATTAGTGAAGAATATCCACCAAAGCGCATAGAATTTCCAATCGCGAGTAGCTTCAGCTACGCTATATTGTTTTATTTCAACCATAGAATTAGAAGTTTTAACAGTTGTAGGTAAATATTTTTCTACGAATTCTTTTGGTGGAGGAGCGAGATATAAAGAAGAAGCTCCCATGATTAATATATAAGCACAGCCTAAAATGATGAAGTTAGTTACTAAGCCAAAATTGCTAACGAGAATTTGCATGATAGGGCCAGCAATTAAACTTGCAAAACCAAATCCCATGATAGCAAGACCTGTAGCAAATCCACGTCTTTTAGGAAAATATTTTACAAGAGTGGAAACAGGAGTGATATATCCAATACCAAGACCAATACCACCGATTACACCATAGCAAATGTAGAGTAAAATAAGGCTTTGTAAATGAAGAGCTAAAGCTGTACCAAACATACCAATACCAAAGAAGGCAGTGGCAGTAAGTCCGCTAATACGAGGGCCATTTTTTTCAACAAATGTTCCTAAAAAACCAGCGGATAAACCTAAAAATAAAATTGCAATAGAAAATGTCCATGTAGTTTCTTGAAGACTAAAGCCCATTTGAGCCATGATAGGCTTAGTGAGTACGCTCCAAGCATAAACACTACCAATACAAATATGAATACCAATTGCGGATAATGCGATAAGCCATCTGTTTTTCATTATATAATCTTCCTTTCGTAAAAATAAAAAATTATAAAATACAAGAAAACTTATGCCTAAAAACAAAAAGACCATCTAGGCAAAAATTTTCTTTGCCCAGACGGTCGACTTTTCTATAGCAATGCGGTTCATGTGGTTAATTCCACTAAAATCCGTCAGTTCCACAGTGCTTATTCAATTGATAGCTTTATTATAACAAATATTTAATCTATGTCAAGAATAAAATTAATTTCATTTATAAATAGTCAATATAGTCAAAATCGTGATTTTTGTAGTTTAAATGATGAATAATGGTTGTAAATACTAGATTTTTTCCTTTGAATAAGTATAATTTATGTTTAAATAAATTTGTATTTTAGAGAAGGTGAAGATTATCTTGATGGCACAAAAAACATATAATACTATGGCTGTCTTAAGTTTAATTTTATTGAGTTTTATTTTAGGAACGAGTGAATTTATAATTGTGGGTATTTTGCCTGATATAGCGAATGATATAAATTGTTCGTTGACTATGGCGGGTAATTTAATTTCAGTTTTTGCTTTTGCTTATGCAATAGGCACTCCGTTTATCACAGCAGCAGTTAGTGCTTATAATAGATATTATGTATTATTGATATTAGCAATATGTTTTATCTTAGGAAATTTTTTATGTGCTTTAGCGAGTAATTATTATATTTTAGTATTAGCCAGAATTATAACTGCGATAATTTCAGGAACAATATTATCTATTTCGATGACATTTGCTTCTGAAATAGCGACTGTTCAATATCAACCAAAAGTCATCAGTTGGATTTTTGCAGGTTTTAGTATAGCCTCTGTTTTTGGTGTGCCTATAGGTACGATTATTTGTCAAATATTTAGTTGGCAAATGACTTTTATATTATTATCTGTAGTTAGTATATGTATTTTATTGATGTTGTGGCATTATTTACCAAATGTAGGTAGTGGACAAAAAACAAATTTATGTAATCAATTTATTTTATTGAAAAGTATGCGTATAAATTATGGTATGCTTATTGTAATTTGTGGTGCTGCTGGAAGTTATGTATTTTATACATATCTGACACCGATTTTACAACAATATATACAAATTCCTATTTCCATGACAAGTTTAGTATTGAGCTTATTTGGTATTAGTACGATTATCAGCAATTTACTTTCAGGAAGAATAGCTAGTTTAGGTGGCATGAAGAAAATGCCAATGGTATATTTCTTACAAGCTCTATGTTTGCTTGCACTTATTTTTACTAGTTATCATTTAGTTTTAGGTTTGATAAATATTTTACTCATGGGTGTGATAATGTATTTACAAAATTCACCAGCGCAATTGCATTTTTTGAAGACAGCCACAAGAGAAAAACCAGAAGCTATAACTTTAGCTTCTGCATTAAATCCTGTATCGTTTAATACAGGTATAGCGCTAGGCTCGGCTTGTGGTGGAATAATCATAAATTTTGCACCTATGCTTTTTGTTGGTCTAGGTGGTGCGATTTTTGCCATTATCGCTATGATTATCAATCTTAGATTGTTAAAAAATATGACTAAATTTAATAAAAGAGGATAAAATAAACCCCAAAAGTTAATTTAAATAAACTTTTGGGGTTTTGATTTTTAATTAATAATTAACGTAGAAAATTAGAATAAACCAGTAATTTTTCCGTTAATATCGATATCCATATTTTCAGCAGCAGGTTTTTTAGGAAGACCAGGCATTGTTAAGATATTACCTGTTAAGGCTACGATAAAGCCTGCACCTGCACTGATGCGAAGTTCGCGAACAGTGATTTTAAATCCTGTTGGTGCACCTAATTTGAATTGGTCATCACTTAAGGAATATTGAGTTTTTGCCATGCAGATTGGCATTTTATCAAGACCTTCAGCTTCAAATTCAGCGATAGTTTTTTCTACAGCAGGTGTGTAGTTTACGCCGTCAGCACCATAGATTTTTGTAGCGATTGCATTGATTTTATCTTTGATAGAATCATTTACATCATACATGTATTGGAAGTTAGAAGGTTTTTCAGTTGCTTCAATAACTTTTTGAGCAAGGTCGATAGCACCTTCGCCACCTTTTGCCCAAGCTTCGGAAATGCTTACAGAAGCGCCCATAGATTCGCAAAGAGCTTTTAATTCTTGAAGTTCATTTTCTGTATCAGTAGGGAATGCATTTATAGCTACAACAATTGGTAAACCGAATTTTTGAATGTTTTCAATATGTTTAGCAAGGTTAGTCATACCTTTTTTGAGTGCTTCGATATTTTCAGTAGCAAGTTCAGTTTTTGCAAGTCCACCATGCATTTTTAAAGCGCGAATAGTAGCAACGATTACTACTGCGTCAGGTTTAAATCCAGTGAAACGACATTTGATATCAAGGAATTTTTCAGCACCAAGGTCAGCACCAAAACCTGCTTCAGTAACAGTATAATCAGCCATTTTTAAAGCGTATTTAGTAGCCATTACACTATTGCAACCATGAGCGATATTAGCAAAAGGGCCACCATGGATAAGAGCAGGAGTACCTTCAAGAGTTTGTACAAGGTTTGGTTTAATTGCATCTTTGAATAATAAAGTTAAAGCACCTGTTACATTTAATTCTTCAGCGCGAACAGGACGACCGCTTCTAGTGTAACCGATGATGATATTGCCAAGACGTTTTTTCATATCTTCAAGGTCAGAAGTCAAGCATAAAATAGCCATCATTTCAGATGCAACAGTGATATCAAAACCAGTTTCGCGTGGTACGCCATGAGCTTTACCACCTAAACCACAGATGATATTGCGAAGAGCACGGTCATTTAAATCGACAACGCGTTTCCAAGTGATGCGACGAACATCTAAATCAAGAGCATTGCCCTGTTGGATATGGTTATCGATAACAGCAGCAAGTAAATTGTGAGCAGATGTTATAGCGTGGAAATCGCCAGTGAAATGAAGATTGATATCTTCCATTGGCACTACTTGAGCATAACCACCACCAGCGGCACCGCCTTTCATACCAAAGCATGGACCTAAGGAAGGTTCACGAAGAGCGATTGCAGTTTTTTTGCCGAGTTTATGAAGAGCATCGCCAAGACCAATGCTAGTAGTTGTTTTACCTTCACCAGCAGGAGTTGGATTAATTGCTGTTACAAGAATAAGTTTACCATTTTCTTTTTGTTGGAGAGTTGTATTCCAATAGTTTAAAGAAATTTTAGCTTTATATTTTCCGTATAATTCAAGTTCATCTTCTGGAATTTCAAGATGTTGAGCAATTTTACCAATAGGTTCCATAATAGCTTCTTGAGCAATTTGCACGTCTGTTTTCATGTGGTTTAGTACCTCCAATAATTAAACTAATTTGATAGTATTATATATTTTGGAAAAAGGCAATATAAATTTTGCCAAACATATGCTTAGGCATAAAAAAACGCCTGAGCATATATTATTATGCCCAGACGGTCGACTTTTTGATAATAGTACGGTTCATGTGGTTAATTCCACTAAAATCCGTCAGTTCCATACTATTTATGAAATTATGTTTTTATTATAACAAAGGCAAATTTATTTAGCAAGTTGTAATTTTGCAGCATTGATAGTATTTTGCATGAGCATAGCTATAGTGAGAAGACCTACACCACCTGGAACAGGTGTGATAGCACCAGCTACTTCTACAGCATTATCAAAGTCTACATCACCAACTAATTTTTTAGGTGCAATGCGGTTGATACCAACATCAATTACAGTAGCACCAGGTTTTATCATATCAGCAGTGATAAAATGAGGTCTGCCCACAGCTGCCACTAAAATATCAGCAGAACGACAAATTTCTTTGAGGTTGTGAGTATGTGAATGACAAATAGTAACTGTAGCATTTTGAGCGAGTAATAATTGTCCCATAGGTTTACCCACAATATTACTGCGACCAACGATAACAGCATGTGCGCCATCTATATTGATTTTAGCAGATTGAAGCATTTTTAAACAACCATATGGAGTACAAGGTATCATACCATCGTCTTGTCCAATCATCAATTTACCAACATTAACAGGGTGGAAGCCATCAACATCTTTTAATGGGCAAATAGCATTTAAAATATCTGCTTCTTCTTTAGCAATAGCTTCTGGAAGTGGTAATTGAACTAAAATGCCATGAATTTCTTGGCGATAATTTAATTCATCAATTTTGGCGATGAGTTGTTCTTTTGTTGTATCAGCAGGCATACTTATAACTTCAGAATAGATACCAACTTCTTCGCAAGTGCGATGTTTATTATTTACATAAACTTTTGAAGCTGGATTTTCACCAACGATAATTACAGCAAGACCAGGAGTGATATTATATTGTTTTTTTAAAGCTAAAACTTGTTTTTTTGCTTCTTCTTTAAATTCACTAGCAAATATTTTTCCGGATAAAATTTGTGCACTCAAAAATAACACCTTCTTTATTAACTTAAAATATCAATTAATGTAAATACAAAAATGACAATAGAAACAATGCCATTGCGCATGAAATAAACTTGAGTTAAACGACTGAAATCATATGGAGTGATGAGGCTATGTTGATAGATTAATGTCAAGATAGCTATTAATACACCAATATAATAAATAAAGGATAAATCAAAATAGATTCCAGCACCGATAAAACATAAAATAGAAATAAAATGGAAAAAAGCTGCTATTTTATGAGCATTAGCTACACCAAATTGTGTTGCCATAGAATGAAGTTTATGGTCTAAATCAAATTGGCGGTCTTGGCTACCGTAAATTACATCAAAACTACCAATCCATAAACAAACGCCACCACTTAATAAAATAATACCAAATGGCAATTCACCTGTAACAGCGATATATCCACCAGCAGGTGCCATGGCTAAAGCTACACCTAAAAAATAATGACAAAGAAAAGTAAATCTTTTCGTATACGGATAAAATAATAAGAAAAATAAACAAATTGGTGTTAATTTTAGACAAATAGGAGCTAGTTGACTAGCAGAATATAAAAATATACAAAGACTGACGATGATGAGGATAATTACTTCAATAGGTTTAATTGCTCCAGTAACTAATGGACGTTTGGACATGCGATTTTGTTGTTTATCAAATTTCAAATCGACAAGATTGTCCATAGCTAAAGCAGAGCTTCTAGCTCCTATCATTGCAAGTGTTACCCATAAAAAATCGTGAAAAGTAGGGATACCCTTTGCTGCAAGGAATAATCCCATATAAGCAAAGGGTAGGGCAAATACAGAATGATGAAGAGCTATATTATTAATATGAGCAGATAATTTACTCAAGACCGAGTTCCTGCCATTTTGCATCTACAAGTTTTTTAATATCGTCAGACATGTTAATTTCATCAGGCCATTCACGAGTATGTCCTTCTTCTGGCCATGTTTTTGTAGCATCAATACCTATTTTTGTACCCCATTTTGCCATTGGTGAGGAGTGGTCTAAGGCATCAAGTGGACCTTCAACCATTACAATATCATGTTTAGCATCAATATTGTTGAAAACACGCCACCAAACTTCTTTTTCTTTTTGAACGTCAACATGTTCATCAACGACAATGATCATTTTGGTGAACATCATTTGTCCCATACCCCAAATAGCATGCATTACTTTTTTAGCTTGTTGTGGATATGTTTTTTTGATGGATACCATTACGCAATCATGGAATACACCTTCAAGAGGGAAATTGATATCGCGAATTTCAGGTAAAGTCTGTTGTAATAATGGTAAGAAAATACGTTCTGTAGCTTTAGCTAAGAAGCAATCTTCCATTGGAGGTTTACCAACGATAGTAGCAGAATAAATAGGATTTTTGCGATGTGTTATACAAGTGATGTGGAATACTGGATAATCATCAGCTAATGAATAATAACCTGTATGGTCACCGAAAGGACCTTCACGGCGAGTTTCACCGATATTTACATATCCTTCAAGTACGATTTCACTGCAAGCTGGTACTTCAACATCAACAGTTTTACATTTTACCATTTCTACAGATTTTTTACGTAAAAAGCCTGCAAATACCATTTCATCGATATCACGAGGAAGTGGAGCAGTAGCAGCATATGTGATTACTGGGTCTGTACCGATAGCGACAGCAACTTCAATATTATCTTTACCCATTTCTTGATAAGCGCGATAGTTGCTAGCACCATCTTTATGAAGATGCCAGTGCATACCAGTTGTTTGACCATCATATTTTTGTAAACGATACATACCAACATTGCGTTTACCTGTTTTTGGATTGCGAGTGAATACAAGTGGTAAAGTGATGAATGGACCACCATCTTGAGGCCAACATTTCAAAATAGGGAATTTATCTAAAGTAGGATTATCTGTGATAACTACTTCTTGGCAAGGTGCTTTTTTTACATATTTAGGGAAATTAATAGCACGTTTTGCAGTTGGAATGATGTGGATTAAATCCATTTTATTTTGAAGAGAAATATAAGGTAATCTTAAGATTTCACGAAGTTCATTAGGAATTTCTTCAATATCATTTACACCAAAAGCAAGTGCCAAGCGTTCCATGCTACCAAAAGCATTCATAAGTACAGGCATATCGTAGCCTTTTACATTTTCAAATAATAAAGCTACATTTTTTTTGCCTTCCATTTTGGAAACGCGGTCAGTGATTTCAGTGATTTCTAAATTACAATCAACAGGAGTTTTGATGCGTTTGAGCATACCACGAGACTCCAAAGCGTTGATGAATTCTCTTAAATCATAAAAAGCCAAAAAAATCGCTCCTTTATATTTATATTGCGTAAGTGATTAACATTATTTTTTCATAGCAAAACGAACTATGACATAACTTATTTCATAAAGTAAAATCATAGGTATAGCAATCATAGATTGGGAAAAAACATCTGGTGTTGGGGAAATAATAGCGCCAACAACAAAAGTTAAAAAGATTACAATGCGTTGTTGTTTTGCTAAGAATTTTGAAGAAATAATACCTACTTTGGCTAATAATATAATGGCTAAAGGCATTTCAAAGATAAAGCCGAATGGCAATAAAAAGGCAATGACAAAGTCAAAATATTGTTTTAGCGAAAACATAGGTTGAAGTTCTTCAGTGCTAAAGCCCATTAAGAATTTTATCCCAGCTGGCATAACAAAGAAAAAGGAAAAGGCTAAACCAGCTAAAAATAAAATTAGTGAAATAGGCACGATAACGGAGATTAAATATCTTTCCATACCGATTAAGGCAGGTAAAACAAATCGCCATATTTGATATAAAACTATAGGTAGAGCAAGTAAAAATCCGACAAATACAGCAACTTTAATATAAGTAAAAAATGCCTCTGCTGGTTGCATATAATAAAGCTTTCCAGCAGGGCCTGTTAAGATGTGCATTATGTCTTCAATAAAATAATAAGCAACACAGCTACCAATACCTATAGCGATTAGTGAACGAATAAGGCGTTTTCTAAGCTCAGTAAGGTGAGCAATAATGGACATACTGCCATTATTTGTAGTTGTCTGCTCGTTAACTTCAGTTGTTGGTAGATTTTCTGAAGTTGAAGCAGTAACAGTATTAGCAGAAGTATGTTCGTTCATATCTTGAGACATAAATTGCTACCTCACTTTTTATCTTTTTTTTCGTCTTCATTTTTAGCATCAATAGTTTTTGTATTATCTTCTGTAGAAGCAGAACGGAATTCGCGAAGACTTTTGCCTACAGCTTTACCGATTTCTGGCAATTTACCAGGACCAAATACAACTAAAGCGATAACCAAGATTAATACAAGTTCAGGAATACCAATACTATACATTTAAATCACCTTTACTTTTATTTTTATTTTTAATACTAAATAAAGAATATAATCTAAAAAGTAGTTATCAATTATTATAGATTATTTAGTAGTTTTTTCAGGTTCAACTGGAGTTTTAGGTGTTGTTGTTTCTGTTTTTGCAGTAGTAGTATTTTTTTCTGTAGCAGTTTCTTGCATGAAGACAGGAGCTACAGCTGGTTGTTCTGGGTTAGCTGGATTAGGTGGTGTAGGAGTTATAGAAGCGTTATTAGTAGTATTATTAACGGAATTTGATAATTCAGAAGTGGCTTTTTTAAATTCTTGTAAGCCTTTACCTACAGCACGACCAATTTCAGGCAATTTGCCAGGACCAAATACTACAAGACCAATGATTAAAATAAGGATAAGTTCAGGAAAACCAATACCAAACATTTAAGTCACCTCAGTAAAAATTTTATTTTAATAATCACGGCTACCAATAAAATCAGCTATTTCAATGAAAGATGTTCTAACTGACTGTGGTAAGCTATCAGGTAGAATATTTTTGGCGCGATTTAAAAATTCTGTAACAGTTTGTCTTGCAAAATCAATACTGTTGGAATTTTTTACGATATTAATAGCACGATTTAATTCTTCTAAGCTCATTTGACGATTTTCGATGATATTTTTTAACTCTTCGCTATTTTCGCCATGCTTATAGGCATGAATTACAGGAAGAGTGATTACACCTTGTAAAATATCGTTTCCAGCAGGTTTGCCGATTTTTTTAGAGTCAGAGGTTAAATCTAAAATATCATCAACTATTTGGAATGCCATGCCGATACAATAACCGTATTCACGGAGAGCATCAACTTCTTTGGCTGATAATTTAGCAACAATTGCACCGATTTCACAGCTAGTAGCAATAAAATTAGCTGTTTTTTTGGCAATGCGTTCATAATAAATATCAATAGAGTCTGGAATTGTATAACCAAAATGGTTTTGTAAGATTTCGCCTTCGCTTAAATCACAGACAATAGTTGCTAAGCGTTCAGAAATTCGCGTGCCATAATCATTTTTAGCAATGGCTGCAAATGCTTTAGCAAATAGATAGTCGCCAGTAAGTACGGCTATATTATTTCCCCATTTTGCATTGGCAGTAGCAGAACCACGGCGAGTAGCTGCATTATCTAAAACATCATCATGAACAAGAGAGGCTGTATGAATCATTTCTAGTGCCATAGCAAGAGGCATTACATAATCTTTATCTAAATTAGGATTACTCTTTGTCGCCAGAAGATATAAGGCGGGTCGAATACGTTTTCCGCCAGAGCTTATAAGATGATTTCCGATATCAGTTATAAGGTCAACAGGAGATGTAACCGTCTCATGTAATAAATTTTCTAGCGATGATAAATCTTTCTTAATAATGAAGAACATTTTGTTTTTTGTTAACAAATTATATCACCTGCATATTTCGAATTACTAACTTAATTAAGTTTACTACAAAATAGACATGTTAGTAAATAATAAATTATTATTATATGGCTTTCTTTAATGATAAATAAAAAGTAACAGACTAGGTTATGTATTATTATAGGTAAGTATTTGTATACATAGATGAAATGTAGGAAATAAACCCAGAGTTTATTCTTTTGTGCTATAATAAATATTAACAACTATTATGTTAATAGAGGTGCTAGCTATGAGAAAATTAATCTTATTAGGAACAGGCAATGCTATGGTTACAAAATGTTTTAATACATGTTTTGCCTTAAATATAGATAATGAATATTTTTTAGTTGATGCTGGTGGCGGAAATGGAATTTTAGCTCAATTAGAAAAAGCACAAATAGATATGACAAAAATCCATCACTTATTTATTACACATGCGCATACAGACCATGTTCTCGGTGTAATTTGGGTAGTACGTAAGATAGCTACGTTAATGAACCAAGGAAAATATGAAGGCAAATTACATATCTATTGTCATGATAAAGTAAAAATGGTAGTAGAAACTATTGCAAATTTGACTTTGAAAAAGAAAGATTTAGCACAAATTGGTAAAAATATTATTTTTGATGTAGTTGAAGATGGAGACCAAAGAGAAATCTTAGATATGCAAGTCATTTTCTTTGATATTTTATCTACAAAAGAAAAGCAATTTGGTTTTAGTGCTGAATTTGCAGATGGTATGAATTTATGTTGTTTAGGTGATGAACCATATAATGAAGTCTGTGAAATTTATGCTCAAAATGCTGATTATTTATTATCTGAAGCATTTTGTTTATATGGGGATAGAGATATTTTCAAACCATATGAAAAACACCATAGCACAGTAAAAGAAGCTTGTGAATTAGCAGAACAATTGCAAGTTAAAAATTTGATTTTATATCATACAGAAGATAAACATATAGATAAACGCAAAGAATTATACACTGATGAAGGTAAACAATATTATTATGGAAATTTATATGTACCTGATGATTTAGATGTAATAAATTTGAAATAATAAAGAATAAATATTGATTTATTCATAGTAAAGTGCTATGATGTTCTTGTAACTAAATAAAGCAGTCTTTGGGGCAGGGTGCAATTCCCTACCGGCGGTAAAGCCCGCGAGCAATTATTTGCATGATTTGGTGAAATTCCAAAGCCGACAGTATAGTCTGGATGAGAAAAGATGGAAAGTTATAAATTAGTTTATAAAAGTGAATTAGTATAGATAATTAATTTATAATATAAAGCTGATTAGGCTGTTATTTGCAATGCATTTAACAGCCTTTTTTGTTTAATTCTTTAAAAATTATAACCAAAGAATGAACAGAAAGAATGGTGATTTTTTGAGTTACGATGAAAAGTATATGAGACTTGCCATGCAGTTAGCAGGAAATGCAATCGGTAGAACTTCTCCTAATCCTTTAGTCGGTGCTGTGATTGTCAAAGATAATCGAGTTGTGGGTTGTGGCTGGCATAGAAAAGCAGGTACACCACATGCTGAAGTTCATGCCTTAAATCAAGCAGGAGAATTAGCTCAAGGTGCTGATGTATATGTAACATTAGAACCATGTGCTCATTATGGCAAAACACCACCATGTGCTAAAGCTTTAGTAGAAGCAAAGGTAAAAAATGTATATGGCGGTTTATTGGACGTAAATCCTAAAGTTGCAGGTAAAGGCTTTAAGATTTTAGAAGATGCAGGTATTCATGTGGAATATGGTTTTTTGCAAGATGAACTGCGTAAACAAAATGAAGTATTCTTTAAATGGATTGAGCATAAAAAACCATTTATAGTCTTAAAAGCTGCTATGACTTTAGATGGAAAAATTGCCACAGCAACAGGTCAATCAAAATGGATAACAAATGAAACATCAAGAGCATATGGTTATAAATTACGTGATATTTATGATGGTATCATGGTAGGAATTAATACTGTGATAGAAGATAATCCTATGCTCACTGCTAGAGTAGATGGCGGAAAAAATCCAATTAGAATTGTTGTAGATAGCAGTTTAAAAATTGATATAAATGCTAATGTAGTACAAGATAAATCAGCAAAAACCATTGTTGCTACTACAGATAAAGCGGATAAAGATAAAATTTTAAAACTACAAGCTCAAGATGTTGATGTCATTGTAGTGGATAAAGATGAAAAAGATAAAGTAGATATAGAAAAATTATTAGATATTTTAGGACAACAAAATATTTGTAGCATTTTAGTTGAAGGCGGTGCTACTTTAAGCGGAAGTTTTGTTGCAAAAAAATTAGTAGATAAAGTATATTTCTTTATTGCTCCAAAAATTATTGGCGGTAAAGAAGCGAAAACTCCTGTAGCAGGAACAGGTATTTTAAATTTACAAGAAGCTCTAGCGCTAAAAGATATCCAATTTGAAAAATTAGAAGAAGATATTTTAATTATAGGTAGAGTAGATAAAGATAAGGTGTGATACAGTGTTTACAGGTATCGTAGAAGAAATCGGTGTTGTAAAGGCTATAGCAAAAGGCACTCATTCTATAAAATTATCTATTAAGTCTAAGAAAGTATTAGAAAATACACAATTAGGTGATAGTATTGCTGTAAATGGTGTATGTTTGACAGTTACTTTTTTAGCAAGTGATTATTTTATAGCAGATGTTATGCCAGAGTCCATGCGCAAGACGAATATGGGTTTATTAAAAATTGGCGATAAAGTCAATTTAGAAAGAGCTTTGACTTTATCAAGTAGATTGGGCGGTCATATTGTAAGTGGTCATATTGATGGCACAGCTAAAATTATTGAAATGAAAAAAGATGATAATGCTACACGTGTTACTTTAACAGCTAATGATAGAATTTTAAAATATATTATTTCTGAAGGTTCTGTTACTTTAGATGGAGTAAGCCTTACTGTAGCACATTTAGGTGAAGATAATTTCACAGTATCGTTAATACCACATACATCTGAAGTTACAACACTACTTAGTAAATCAGTAGGTTCGATAATCAATGTAGAAAATGATGTCGTGGGTAAATATGTAGAAAGATTATTGAGTTTTAAACAAGATAAACCAAAATTATCATCATTGAGTTTAGATTTTTTACGTGAAAATGGTTTTTAAGAAATGAGGTATAGACATATGGAATTTAAATACAATACAGTTGAAGAAGCTATTGAAGCATTTAAACAAGGTAAAATGGTATTAGTAACAGATGATGAAGACCGTGAAAATGAAGGCGATTTAATCGTAGCTGCTGAAAAAGCAACTCCAGAAATCATCAATTTTATGGCTACTCATGCAAAAGGTTTAATCTGCGTGCCAATGTCTGGCGAACTCATTGATAAAGCTGGTTTAAATCAGATGGTTAGCCACAATACAGATAATCATGAAACAGCTTTCACTGTATCTGTTGATGCTGTGGATACAACTACAGGTATTTCTGCTTTTGAAAGAGCTAGAACAGTTGAAGTTTTAATTGATGATAATGTAAAACCAGAAGATTTACGTCGTCCAGGTCATATGTTCCCTCTTCGTGCTAAAGAAGGTGGTGTACTTTGCCGTATTGGTCATACAGAAGCTACTGTAGATTTAGCAAAATTAGCAGGTTTAAAACCAGCAGGTCTTTGCTGTGAAATCATGAAGGAAGACGGTCATATGGCTCGTACTCCAGATTTAATTGAATTTGCGAAAAAACATGATTTAGTATTTATAACTGTAGCTCAATTAGTAGAATATCGTAAAACTACAGAAAAAATGGTAGAAAAAGTGGCTGAAGCAGATTTTCCAAATAAATTTGGTCATTTTAGAGTAATGGCTTATGAAAGTAAATTAGATGGAAAATGTCATTTAGCTATTGTCAAAGGCGATGTAAGAAATAAAAAGAATGTATTAGTACGTGTTCATTCTGAATGTTTAACAGGTGATGTATTAGGTTCTATGCGTTGTGATTGTGGCGATCAACTTCATTTAGCAATGCAAAAAATTGAAGAAGCTGGTGAAGGTGTATTATTATATCTTCGTCAAGAAGGTCGTGGCATAGGTCTTGCAAATAAAATCAGAGCGTATGCACTTCAAGACCAAGGTAAAGACACAATTGAAGCAAATGTTTTATTAGGTTTTGCTCCTGATGAACGTGAATACGGTATTGGGGCTCAAATCTTAGAAGATTTAGGTTTATCTAGCATACGTTTATTGACTAATAATCCAGCTAAAAGAGCAGGTCTTGAAGGTTTTGGCTTAGAAATCGTAGAAAGAGTACCACTTCAAATCCCTGCTAATAAATATGATGCGGGTTATTTAAAAGTGAAAAAAGAAAAAATGGGACATTTATTAAAATAATAAATAGATACTAAATAATAATCTTTAATACAAATATTAAGTATAAAGAAAAGAGGTTTTTTTAATGGCTAATATATTAGAAGGATATTTAAATGGTAAAGATTTAAAAATTGGTATTGTTGTAGCTCGTTTTAATGAGTTCATTACAAGTAAATTATTATCTGGAGCAATTGATACACTTCGTCGTCATGAAACAAATGAAGATGATATTGATGTTGCTTGGGTACCAGGCGCATTTGAAATTCCTGTAGTAGCTAAAAAATTAGCACAAACAGGAAAATATGATGCTGTTATCTGCTTAGGTGCTGTTATTCGTGGGTCAACTACTCATTATGATTATGTATGTAATGAAGTATCTAAAGGTGTAGCTCAAGTAGGAATGAGCACAGGCGTACCTACTATTTTTGGTGTAGTAACTACTGAAAATATTGAACAAGCTGTAGAACGTGCTGGTACAAAAGCAGGTAATAAAGGTAGCGATGCAGCTATGGCAGCTATGGAAATGGCAAGCTTATTAAAGAAAATAAAATAATATTTTAAATAAATATAGATAAATATTAAAGAGGATATTTTTATAAAACATATAGAAATATCCTCTTTATTTAATTTGTTTTTAGTTTACATGTTTACATGGATTTTTATGGTTGATGTTGAAATTTGTTTTGAAATATGGTATATTTAATAAAAAATCTCTCTAGAAGCCTTAAAATCTCCTGAGATTAGACATGATGAGTTTTATAATCTCTAAATAAATTTTATTATTTTAAAACGTAAGTTACCACGTTGAGTATTAAGTAAATACTTAAGCAAAAAAGAAAGGATTTATTGAAAAGGTGTAACCTTATAAAGTAATTTATAAGTTTTCAGTAATGGTGATAATTGTGATTGATGTATGGGATATAACTATACCAGAATTAACAGGCCAAGAAAATAGGAAATTATATATATATCTTCCAAATTCTTATAATGAAAAACCAGACGAATATTATCCTGTATTATATATGTTTGATGGACAAAATGTATTTTTTGATAGTGATGCCACTTATGGAAAATCATGGGGATTAAAAGAATATCTTGAATATACAAATACACAAATGATAGTAGTGGCTCCAGCTTGTAATCAAAATCCAGATAATGGTAGATTAAAAGAATATACACCATATCCATTTAAAGATAAAACATTTGGAAATATCAAGAGCTTAGGAAAAATTACTATGGAGTGGTTTGTCAATGAATTAAAGCCAACAATTGATAATACTTTCCGCACACTCTCTGATAGAAATAATACATTTATCGCAGGAAGCTCCATGGGAGGATTAATGAGTTTATATGCAATACTTGAATACAATCATATATTCTCTAGAGCGGCAGCTTTATCACCATCTATATGGACAGGTCCACAAAAATTAGCCAAAATGATAAAAAACGCTAATATTAATCCAGATACTGTAGTTTATATGGATTATGGCACAGAGGAACTTCCACGATACAAACATATGATACAAAAATTTGCGATGATATCTTCAATGTTGATGAAAAAAAATATCAGATTGAATGCTCGCATTGTACCAAATGGTACGCATAGTGAAGCAAGTTGGGAAAAACAAATTCCTTTCTTTGTTGAAACTTTATTATATGAAAAATAAAAAATAATAAGAGGTGAATTTTAGCTACTATATGTAGTGATAGTTTATGGAAGTACAGTATTTTAAAAGATATAGCTATAATTTAAATAGAGATATGGAATTTAAAGTATATGGTCATGCAGGTAGACCAGTTTTATATATTCCTTGTCAAGATGGGCGTTTTTTTGATTTTGAGAATTTTAAAATGACAGATACTTGGGCTCCATGGATAGAAAGCGGTCAAGTGATGGTTTTTTCCATAGATACAATGGATAAAGAAACATGGTCAAATAAAGGCGCTGACCCAAGATGGAGAGCAGAACGTCATGAACAATGGATGAGATATATTACAGATGAAATGGTTCCTTTTATGCGAGATATGGTGAATTTGCGTAATGGTTGGACTGGTTATCCTGGAATAATGGTCTTTGGCTGTAGCTTAGGTGCTACACATGCAACAAATTTATTTTATCGTCGACCAGATTTATTTGATAGATTATTGGCATTAAGTGGTATTTACACTGCAAGCTATGGATTTGATGGCTATATGGACGATATTGTTTATAATAATTCTCCTGTGGATTATTTAAAAAATATGCCATATGACCACCCATATATTCATTTATATAATCTAAAAAAATCTGTAATTTGTGTAGGTAAAGGAGCTTGGGAAATACCTTCTTCAACTGGTCAACTTGATGATATTTTGAGAGAAAAAAATATTAATACTTGGGTAGATTATTGGGGCTATGATTGCAGTCATGATTGGGATTGGTGGTATAAACAAGTAGCTTATTTTGTACCATATTTACTAGATTAAGACGAAGAGAGATGAAAGAAAGGATAATATTATGAAGAATTTTATATTTATATCTCCCAATTTTCCTGAGAATTATTGGCATTTTTGCAGAGAATTAAAAAACAATGGCTTAAATGTCTTAGGTATTGGTGATGCTCCTTATGATTATTTATGCCCAGAATTAAAAGATAGTTTAAATGAATATTATAAAGTTGGCAGTCTTGAAAATTATGATGAAGTTTGTAGAGCCGTAGATTTCTTTAGAAATAAATATGGTGAAATTGATTGGTTAGAGTCTAATAATGAATATTGGTTAGAACGTGATGCTAGATTGCGTACAGATTTTAATATTAAAACTGGTTTTCATAATGAAGATATGCCAAAGGTAAAATATAAATCAAGAATGAAAGAGTTTTATGCTCGAGTTGGCATACCTACAGCTCGCTATCATATTGTAGATAGCTGGGAAAACTGTATGGCGTTTATTCAAGAAGTTGGTTATCCTGTAATTGTAAAACCTAATAACGGTGTGGGTGCTAGCTTCACATATAAACTTAATAATCAAGATGAAGTGGCATATTTCTTTGCAACAAAATTTTCGCACATAGAATATATTATGGAAGAATACATATATGCAGAGATAAATTCTTATGATGCGATTATCAATTCTCATGGAGAGCCAATTTTTGAGATTGGTAATGTAACTCCAATGTCTATTATGGACGTGGTAAATAATGCAGATAATAGTATTTTTTATATTTTAAATAATTTAGCTGATGATACACGTGCTATGGGCAGAGCTACAGTAAAAAGCTTTGATGTAAAAAGTCGTTTTGTGCATTTTGAATTTTTCCGTTTATTGAAAGACCATGAAGGTTTAGGTAGAAAAGGTGAGCTCATTGGGCTTGAAGTAAATATGAGACCAAGTGGTGGTATTAGTCCAGACATGATGAACTTTTCACAAAGTACCGATGTATATAAAATATGGGCAGATATGATAGCATATGATAGTTCCTTAAGAGGAATTGGTCAGACTGCTTTTTGTGCATTTGCTGGTCGTCGTGATGGTAAAAACTTCGTGATGAGTGATGAAGATATAATGCATAAATACGGTGCTAATATGAAGATGTCAGGACGAGTAGCGGATGCTCTTTCTGGGGCAATGGGAAATCAAATGTATATAGCTAATTTCAATACAAAAGAAGAAATGGACGCTTTTTATAATGATGTGTTAGCTTGTAGATAAACTTTAAAACTAAATATAAAAGACAAAAAAGATGAGATATTTTAAATAGATATCTCATCTTTTTATTTTGGATTTTTAGGCTATGCAGTAAAATAATAAGGGGAATAATTTAGTTTTGAAGGTGATAAAAGTGTTTGTAGAAGAAAGACATGCTTTGATTATACAAGAATTAAAAGAAAATGGTCGCGTGAAAGTAAAAGAATTGAGTGCAAAATTTAAGGTCAGTGAAGATTTAATTCGCAAGGATTTAGCTTTATTGGCTCAGCAAGGCAAATTGAAAAAAACGTATGGCGGAGCTGTATTAGTAAAGGAAAATGTGCATCGTGAATTTGCTACACAAAGAAAATCCATTAATTTAGTAGCTAAGCAAAAGATAGCACAAAAAGCATTATCCTTGATAAAAGATGATTATGTTGTATTTTTAGATATATCTACGATAAATATTGAGCTGGCTTATCTCATTGCTAAAAGTGATTTGAAAGCTATTATTGTAACGAATATGTTGGAGATAGTGAATATATTGGCAAAATCAAATATAAGAGTGATTTTTATCGGTGGAGAATTTGATTTTGGCAAAGATGGTTTTGTGGGTAGTTTAACAATAGAGATGTTGAAAAATTTCCGTTTTGATTTAGCTTTTATGGGTGTTGTCAGTGTAGATATTCACGATAATGCAGTAACTACTTATATGGCAAATGATGGTATTACGAAAAAAGAAGTGTTAAATATTAGCAGAAAAAGTTATATGATGGCAGAAAGTGAAAAATTAAAACAATCGGGAAGTTATAAATATGCTAATATCGAAGATTTTCAAGGAATAATTACTGATGAAAATTTGACGGAAACAGAAGAAAAAGAATTATTAAAATATAATATAGAAATTATCAACAGATAAAATAATAATAAATAATAAAAAATAATATAAACTTGTTGACAATAATAAGAAATTTTATATAATAAAATTAATGAATGGAATTTTCTGACAGTTGCTCATAGTTGAGGAGAGTGTATTTATGACAAAAAATCGCATACAAACTTTAAAAGAAAAAATGTTGTCCCAACCTAGATATGTCAGTATAGAACAAGCATTAATTATTACAAAAACATATAAACAACATGAAAATGAACCTATAATTTTAAAACGAGCTTATGCATTAGCAAATGCTTTGCGAGAATTAGAAATCGGTATAGAAAATGAAGAATTGATAGTGGGAAATCGCACAAAAGGTGTGCGCTATGGTGTTGTTTTCCCTGAAAGCGGTATTTCTTGGGTGGATAGAGAATTTGAAACTATTCCAACACGAAAACAAGATAAATTTTTAGTAAGAGATGAAGATATAAAAATTTTTCGTGAGCAGATAGTACCTTATTGGAAGGGCAAAAGTCTAGAAGATGTAATAAAACAAAATTTTGGACAAGAAATAGGTGCGATAAACAAAGTAGTAAAAATAAATCAAACAGACCATGCACAAGGACATATTTGTCCAAATGTAGAAAAGTGGCTACAAAAAGGGGTCAGCGGTCTACTAGCAGATGCTCAAAATCATTATAAGAATGCAGATGAAGATAAGAAAAATTTTTATCAAGCTATAATCATTGTGATGAAAGCTGTACAAGATTTTATGCTTCGTTATCATGATTTATTGATTGCTACTGCCAAAACTGATGAAAAAAATAGAGCTAGCTTAATAAAAGTAGCCGATATTTGTAAAAATATCAGCCAAAGACCACCGCAAACATTTCATGAAGCTGTGCAGGCTACATGGTTTTTATTCGTGATTTTGCATATGGAAAGTAATGCGTCTAGTTTTTCTCCAGGTAGATTGGATAAAATTTTATATCCATATTATATAAAAGATATAGAAAATAATATTTTAACTAAAGATGAATCTTTAGAAATTATTGAATGTCTATGGTTAAAATTCAATGAAATTGTTTATTTACGCAATCAGCATAGTGCAAAATACTTTGCAGGTTTTCCTATTGGCTTTAATATAGCTGTTGGCGGTGTAGATGAACAGGGTAATGATTTTAGCAATGATTTATCAGAACTATTTTTATCAGCACAAGAAGATTTAGGCTTGCCACAACCTAATTTATCGGTAAGACTTCATGAAAAAACTAATGATAAATTATTAAAACATGCTATTCGTGTAGTAGCCAAAGGCAGTGGAATGCCACAATTTTTCAATGATAAAGCTATCATTAAAGAAATGGAAAATTTAGGTGTAACTCATCAAGATGCTATGAATTATGCTATTGTTGGCTGTGTAGAACTCACAACTCAGGGCAATAATCTTGGTTGGAGTGATGCGGCTATGTTCAATATGAATAAAGTATTAGAATTAACTTTAAATCATGGTAGATGTCTATTGACAGATAAACAGATGGCACCTGATTTTGGCTCACTTAGTACTTATAAAACTTTTGCAGATTTAGAAATAGCTTTAGAGCAAACAATGAATTATTTTGTAGAAAAGATGATACCTTGTTGTGAAGCTGTGGAAAAAGGTCATATTGCAATATTGCCAACAGCATTTTTATCTAGTGTAATTGATGATTGCATGGAAAAAGGCATTGATGTAACAAAAGGTGGAGCAAAATATAATTTATCGGGAATACAATTTATTCAGGTGGCTAATTTAGCAGATAGTTTAGCTGTGATAAAACAATTAGTATTTGATGAACAAAAAGTATCAGCAAAAGTTTTAGAAGAAGCTTTGAAAAATAATTTTGCTAATCAAGAAATTCTTCGTCAAAAATTATTAAATCATGTACCTAAATACGGCAATGATATTGCTTGGGTAGATGAATTAGGCGTTAAATGGGCTAGAAAATTCAGAGCAAAACTTAGAGAATTTATAAATTATCGAGGTGGAGCTTATCATATGGGCATGTATACAGTTAGTGCTCATGTACCTATGGGTGAAAATTTAGGAGCTAGTGCAGATGGTCGTTTATCACAAACTCCATTAGCTGATGGTGGCATGTCTGCTGTATATGGTAGAGATTTAAATGGTCCAACAGCAGTACTGAAATCTGTTTCCCGTTTAGATAATAATTTGACGACAAATGGCGGATTATTGAATATGAAGTTTTTGCCAGAATTTTTCCAAACACAGACAGGTATAGATAAATTTGCTAATTTTTTAAGAACTTTTGTTGATTTAGAAATACCACATATTCAATTTAATGTAGTGCGTAGAGAAGATTTACTAAAAGCTCAAAAAAATCCAGAACAATATAGTTCACTCACTGTTAGAGTGGCAGGTTATACAGCGTATTTTACAGAGCTTGCAGGGGAGTTACAAAATGAAATCATCGCCAGAACAACATATGATAATGTCTGAAGATAAAGGCTTAGTTTTTGATATTAAGCGTTTTGCTGTGCATGATGGGGCAGGAATTCGTACAACTGTATTTTTGAAGGGCTGCCCCCTTCGTTGTAAATGGTGTCAAAATCCAGAAGGATTGGATTATAAACAGCAGATATTATATTTAGAAAATAAATGTATAAAGTGCAAGACTTGTGAACATATTGCTCAAAATGATGCGATAAAATTTGTAGATGATAAGATGAATTTAAATCGTCAGCAAGATAGTAATTGGTTACAGGTAGTAGAAGAATGTCCAACAAGAGCCTTGCAATTTGATAGTAAATACTATAATTTACCAGAAATTATGCAAGAAATAACGAAAGATGAAGCTTTTTTTAAATATGGTGGAGGCGTTACGCTTTCTGGCGGAGAGCCATTATTCCAACATGAATTTGCCTTAGCTATATTAAAAGCATGTAAGCAAAAGAATTTGCATACAGCGATAGAAACATCATTATTTGTCAAACGAGAAGTTTTAGCAAAAATATTGCCATATGTTGATGAGTTTTATACTGATTTAAAGATTTTTAATAATGATTGGCATAAAAAATGTACAAATGTAGATAATCAAGTAATAAAAGATAATTTAAAGTTTTTATTGCAAACTGATAAGAAAGATTGTGTGATTGTAAGAACACCGCTTATTCCAACATTGACGGCTACAAAAGAAAATATTGAGCAAATCAGTAGATTTATTAGTAGTTGTTATGATAAAGTAAAGTATGAATTATTAAATTATAATCCATTAGCAAAAGCTAAATATAGTTATTTAGATAAAAAATATTATTTTACAGAAAATCCTAAATTGTATAGCAATGCACAATTGCAATTTTTTTATGATATTGCTAAACAAAATGGAATAAAAAATTTAATTATTGAATAGGAGCGATAATAATGAAAATTTTAGTTGACCATGCTGACATTAATGCCATTAAAAAAATGTATGAATATTATCCTGTAGATGGTGTTACTACAAATCCTTCAATTTTGAAAAAAGCAGGAAGAAATCCTTTTGATGTTTTAAGTGAAATTAGAGCTTTTATCGGCAGTGAAGCTGAACTTCATGCGCAAGTTATCTCTAAAGATGCGCAAGGTATGATCAAAGAAGCTTATAAAATGCGTGAAGTATTAGGTGAAAATACTTTTATCAAAATTCCTGTAATTCCAGAAGGATTAAAAGCAATCAAAGCTTTAGCTAAAGAAGGCGTAAATATCACAGGTACTGCAATTTATAATCAGATGCAAGGCTTTTTAGCAGGTAAAGCAGGGGCAAAATATGTAGCACCATATGTAAATCGTATTGATAATTTAGGTGCAAATGGTATTCAAGTAGCAAAAGATATTCATGATATGTTGAAAAATGCCGGTCTTGAAACTGAAATTTTAGCTGCAAGTTTTAAAAATTCCCAACAAGTATTAGAGCTTGCTAAATATGGTGTAGGTGCAAGCACAATTGCTCCAGATGTAATTGAAAATCTCATTAAAGTTGATGCTGCAAGATGTGCAGTTGATGTATTTGTAAAAGATTTTGAAGCTCTTTGTGGCGAAAATAAAACTATGAATAATCTTTAATAAAAGAAGAAAAGATTTCTTGAATTTTCAAGAAATCTTTTTTGTTAGAAAGATATTTTTATAATGACAAGTGTAAGTATGTATTTTTTTTTAGAAAAATGCTAGAATAATTTTATTATAAAGATAAAGAGGTGCTTTGATATGAAAATTGGAATTATTAGCGATACACATGGTTGTCATGAAAGATTTTCACTTGCTTTTGATAAATATTTTAAAGATGCAGATATGATTATTCATGCAGGAGATGTTTTATATCATGGACCAAGAAATCCTATGCTTTCCGATTATAATCCTGCCAAACTTGCAGAAAAATTAAATGCTTGTAGTATGCCTGTGGTTATCTGCCGTGGTAATTGTGATAGTGAAGTTGATACTTTAGTATTAGATATGCCAATTCAAGCACCATATACTTATGTAGTAGCAGAAGGCTTAAAGATAGTTACTACTCATGGTCATTATGTAGAAACAGATGAAGCAAAAGATAAAATGGCTAAAGCTTTAAAAGCAGATATTTTCATTTCTGGTCATGTGCATATTAATGTTTTAGAAAAAAGAGGAAATACAGTATTTTTAAATCCGGGTTCTCCATCACTTAGTAAACGTGAAGATAATAGAGCAACTGTAGCTGTATTAGAGGATAAAACTATTAAAATTATCGATATAGATACAGATGAAGTGATAATGACTTTGACATTATGATAAGAATTGCTATAATAAGTGAGGATACAAATGAAATCAGTTGTATCCTCTATTATTTTGTATAGGTAATTAGTATTTTTAGAAGAAAAGAAGAAATGGTAGGTAATTATGTTCAATATTAGAGAGCATCGAACACTGCGTCGGTTAGATTTGCCTTTGACTTTAGCAGTCATTGGAATTTTAATAGTAGGTCTTATTACAATAGCTAGTGCAACTCATGTAAATACACCTAGCGATGATAGATATTGGTATTTACAAAGACAGGGTATGTTTGCAGTTGGTGGATTGATTTGGGCTTTTATGATAACGAATTTTTTCGATTATCGAGCTTTGAAAAACTGGGGTAATAAGATATATATTTTCAATTTAATCATGTTACTTGCTGTTATGTTTTTCGGTCATGCAGCATTAGGGGCACAGCGTTGGATACAGATAGGGCCTATCAGTATACAGCCATCAGAGTTTTCTAAAGTAATTATGATTATCGCTTTGGCGACATTATTAGAAAGTCGAATTGGACATCTAAGCAAATGGAGAGAAGTAATACCAGTTGCTTTATTTGTTTTAGTGCCGTTCTTATTGGTAGCAAAACAGCCGGATTTGGGTACAGGTTTAGTATTTTTAGCTATTTTCTTGGGTATGATTTTCGTCGCAGGTATTAGTTTAAAAATATTAGGTATTGTATTTGGTGCATTTTTGGCGATGTTGCCGATAATATGGCAATTTTTACATGATTATCAAAAAATGCGTATCATGGTATTTATTGACCCAAATGTTGACCCATTAGGCTCAGGATATCATATCATACAATCGAAAATAGCCATTGGTTCGGGAATGCTTTTTGGTAAAGGTCTTTTTGGTGGTACACAAAGTCAATTAAACTTCTTACCAGAAAATCATACGGACTTTATTTTCGCCGTTGTTGGTGAAGAATTTGGTTTTATTGGTGCAGCATTTTTATTATGTCTGTATTTAATCGTATTGTGGCGTGGTGTTAAAATAGCGCGAGAATGTAAAGACGCTTTTGGTATGTTATTAGCTTCAGGAATTACCTCTATGTTAGCTTTCCATTTATTAGTAAATGTAGGCATGACAATGGGGGTTATGCCAGTAACAGGTATACCACTTCCTCTTATGAGTTATGGTGTAAGTTCATTGTTGACGAATGTAACATGTTTAGGCTTATTGATGAATATTCATATGAAGCAACAAAGTTTACACTTTTAATTTTTAGTCGAATAATTAAATTTCATTATTCGTTTTAAAATAATATGGAGATGTAGTGAAATCTTTTCCATATGGTTTAAACGGATTAAAGCATAAATTATATAATTCAGTAGCGTAAGTATCTATAGCTAACATTTCTTCAAACGTTGTCAATTTTTGTTGGCAACGTTTTTTGCTGTCTAAATATGATGTTGTTTTAGTTATAATAGGAATAGAAGCATTTTTTTTCATTTGTTTAAGTAATTCTGTACCCTTATTATTAAAAGCTAAAACACGGGCATATAAAGCGCCTGTATCATCAAATCTTTGTATAAGGTCTTTAGTTATATTTAGTAGTAAATATAATGTTAAGCGTTGTAAATTTGTCAAAGGATATCTTTTCGATTTTAATTTTTGAAAGAAATCTTGTAAATTGATAGCTTCATTGGCAGTTTTTAACAATTTATATTCTAATCCTTCGCGAATACCATAAATTTTTGTTAATTCATCAAGTTTAGCTAGTCGTAATTTACTGATTAAATTGGTAAACAGATAATCTAAATGAGGTAAATCTTGTGTTTGGTGAATTTCTTGCAAAAGAAAATAAGTTTCATCTGGTACAACTTGTTTAAGCTTGGAAAAGTTGCTATTATTTGTATATAAAGAATGGCGAATGGCTGTACCGCTAGCAAAATTTTCTTGATAATTTAAGTCATTATGTTCTGCTTTCATGCGTTGAATTATATTTACGGTTAAAGGCTTTTCTAAATTTAAATTAGCTTTTAGATATTCAATACCTAAAATAGTATTAGGAGCTTTTAAAATATTTTCAGAAATATTGGTGAGATTACTTAAGACTTCACTAGTTACAGCAGCATATGATTGACCATCAGCAAGTTTATTTTTTAACATTTGTTGAAATTTTTCACTTTGAGAAGTTTGGGCAATAAATGTTAACTCTTTTTCATTAGTGTATTCGCTACCAAAACAAATAGTATCTACACAGTGTAATTTATGCAGTAAATCAATGCCACCTTTGGCAAAATATTGGGCGCTACGAACAGCAAATACAAAAGGAAGCTCAATGACTAAATCAATGCCATTAGCTACAGCAAGTTTAGCTCTTTGCCATTTATCAACTAGAGCAATTTCTCCACGTTGCGTGAAATTACCACTCATAACAGCGATGAAATAGCTGTCAGGAAAATTTTCTTTATGTTTTTGAATGAGATATTTATGACCATTATGAAATGGATTATATTCACTAATAATTCCAGTTATTGACATTTTTAATTCACTTTCTTTGATTTTTATTTTATAATTTTTTTAGCGATAAAAAATATTTTAGCATAGAAGTAAAATTTTTCCTAAAAATTTTACTTGGATTGTTTGACAAAATATATAGCTACGGCTATAATGAATTGAGGTTGATTGCAATGATGAAAATAAATGTATCGGAAATAGCTGAACAAATTGGTCATGAAAAGGCTTTTAGTTTTGATGCAAAACCCGAAGACATTGGGCCACTTTTAGATGATTGTAAATTAGAAGGTCCCATCATGGTCAAAGGAACCGCAACTAATACTGGTACTTGTTTTCGCTTAGAGGGAAAGATTTTTTGCACTATTTCAGAGATTTGTGATAGATGCTTAGAATATTTCCAGACAAAAAGTGAATATTCTTTTGCGGAAGAATATACAAGAGATGAAGAATTTGCAAAAATTAAAGAGATAAATCATTTTGACGGCGATATTATTAATATCGGCGATTTAGTGCGTGATATTATAATTTCTGCTCAGCCGACAAAACATTTATGTTCCAAAGATTGCAAAGGATTATGTAGTGTATGCGGTGCTAATTTGAATAAAACCGAATGCGGTTGCAATAGGGAAAGTATTGACCCAAGACTTGCAGCTTTGCAGGATTTATTGAAAAAATAGGTAAAAGCAATTTAGCTTGAAGAACCTTTAGTTATTTAAGGAGGTGTGTAGTAAATGGCAGTACCTAAGCGTAAAATGTCAAAAGCTCGTCGTGACAGACGTCGTGCTAACTGGAAATTAGAAGCTCCTGGTTATGTTGCATGCCCTCAGTGTCATGAACCAAAAATGCCTCATCATGTTTGCACTGAATGTGGTTATTATGATGGTAAAGAAGTTATCGCTTCTGCAGAATAATTTTCTGGAGCGAATTAGTATGCTCCCTTTATAGATATAGTGATATTAAATTTCTCTATCTATAAAGGGAGCATATTTTATTTTATAGTAAAAATAAATGTATTTTTGAGTTGGTTTTTATCTTGTATAGTCAATTAGTTAAGGGAAATTATACTTGCCAATTAGAAAAAAAGTTTGTATAATAACCAATTGTAACTGATTATATTATCTGGTACTAAAAGTTGGTGTGAAGGATGACACGTGAAAAAAAGCGAATAAGACAAAGTCTATTAATAGATTATGTGAAATCCAAACCCTTCTTTACGGATGAGGAATTGGCAAAACTTTTGAATGTTAGTATACAGACTATTAGGTTAGACCGTTTAGAGCTAGGTATACCAGAGCTTAGAGAGCGAGTAAAACAATTAGCTGAAGCTACGCAGAAAAAAGTTAAATCTATTAGTAGTAGTGAAGTTTCTGGGGAACTATTAGAATTAGAATTGGGAAAATCAGGCATTTCGCTAATGAATATCACTGAAGATATGGTTTTTGAAAAAACTAAAATAGCAAAAGGTGCATATATGTTTGCACAGGCAAATTCATTAGCATTAGCATTGATTGATGCTCCCATGGCGGTAACAGGTGTTGCTAATATAAAATATAAAGCTCCAGTTCGTGTTGGCGATAAATTAATCGCTAAAGCAGAGTTAAAACACAAACGAGGAAATAAATTCTTTGTTTGGGTGAAAATTAAAAATGTTACAGAAGAAGTTTTTAGAGCAAAATTTATTCTTGTTTCATTAGAAGATAATGGAGGATCCGAGGTATGAAAATTGCAGTAGATGCTATGGGCGGAGATTTTGCACCTAAAGAGATTGTAGCAGGTGCAATACTTGCAGCTAAACGCTATGATTGTGAAATTGTACTAGTCGGTGATCAAACTCAAATTCAAAAAGAGTTAGATAAAAATTATCCAGAATGGAGAAAAAGTACCATCTCCATTCATCATGCTAGTGATGTAGTGGGCATGGGTGAACACCCTGGAGTAGCAGTGCGTAGAAAAAAAGATTCTTCTATCGTTGTAGCTACTCGTTTAGTAAAAGAAGGCAAATGTGATGCTGTATTATCTGCAGGCAATACAGGTGCAGCAGCAGCATCAGCGTTATTTATTTTAGGCAGAATAAAGGGAATTGATAGACCTTCAATTGCTACACCTATACCTACAGGAAAAGGTAGCGTTACTTTATTGTTAGATTCAGGTGCAAATGTAGATTGTAAACCAAAGCATCTTTGTCAAAGTGCATTGATGGGGTCAATCTATGCCAAATGTATGCTAGGATTAGAAAATCCAGCTGTAGGTTTATTAAATATTGGTGAAGAAGCAACTAAAGGCAATGAACAGGCTCAAGCGACATATCCTATGTTAAAAAGCATGAAAACTATTAATTTCAAAGGAAATGCTGAAGGTCGAGATGTACCAACAGGTCAATTTGACGTGGTAGTTTGCGATGGATTTGTAGGAAATGTTGTTTTAAAATTTGCTGAAGGTTTAGCAAAAACTTTAGTTAGTTTAGCTAAAGAAGCCATAAATAAAGGTGGTATATTAGCTAAATTAGGAGCATTAATGTTAATGCCTGCCTTAAAAAAATTAGGAAAAGATATAGATGTTTCTGAATATGGTGGAGCTCCTTTACTAGGAGTAAATGGTTGTTGTATAATATCTCATGGTAGTTCTAATGCAAAAGCTATTTGTAGCGCTATTAGACAAGCCAGTGAATTTGTACAAAAAGATGTAATAACTCAAATTCGAGACAATATAGACAAGGAGGAGATTTGGAGCCATGACACTGAAGTTAAATAGTGCAGGCATTATTGGAATAGGATATCATGTTCCAGAAAAAATCCTCACTAATGCAGATATTGAAAAATTAGTAGATACTAATGACGAATGGATAACAGAACGTACAGGTATCAAAGAAAGACGTATTTCTGCAAAAGATGAGCCAACATCAGAATTAGCGTATAAAGCTGCTATTAAAGCTTTAGAAGATGCGAAAGTATCTGCTGAAGAATTAGATATGATAATAGTAGCGACAATCTCTGCCGATTGTAATACCCCATCAACAGCATGTATTTTGCAAGAAAAATTGGGAGCTAAAAATGCAGCAGCTTTTGATTTATCTGCGGCATGTTCTGGTTTTGTTTATGGGTCTGCAATTGCAACACAGTTTATTGAAACTGGCGTTTACAAAAAAGTATTAGTTGTAGGTGCTGAAACATTATCTAAATTTGTAAATTGGCACGACAGAAATACTTGTATCATCTTTGCCGATGGAGCAGGTGCTGCTGTATATGGTGAAGTTGAACAAGGCTATGGTATGTTATCTTTTGATTTAGGTGCTGATGGAAGTGGAGCTACCACTATTGAAATTCCAGGTGGGGGAAGTAAACATCCAGCAGACCAAGAATCTATAGATAATCATATGCATTGCTTGCATATGAACGGAAAAGAAACATTCCGCTTTGCTGTAAAAGCTATGGGCTCTACAGTAATGAAATCTTTAGAACGTGCTGGATTGCAAAAAGAAGATATTGATTATTTAATTCCGCATCAGGCAAATATTCGTATTATTGAATCTGCAGCAAAACGTTTGCATTTACCAATGGATAAAGTATTTGTAAATATAGAAAAATATGGTAATGCATCAGCGGCATCTATTCCAATTGCAATGGCTGAAGCTTATCAATCTGGAAAATTGAAAAAAGGCGAAATCATAGCTCTTTCTGGTTTTGGTGCAGGTCTTACATGGGCATCTTGCATTATGAAATGGGCTAAGGAGGACTAAACAATGTTCGAAAATAATCCTATCTGTAAATTATTAAATATTAAATATCCAATTTTTCAAGGCGGTATGGCTTGGCTTGGTACAGCTGAATTAGCAGCTGCAGTATCTAATGCTGGTGGTCTTGGAATAATTGGTGCTGGACATATGCCTCCTGATCTTTTAAGAGCTGAAATTCAAAAAGTAAAACAATGGACAGACAAACCATTTGGTGTAAATATCATGCTTATGTCTCCATTTGTTAAAGAAGTTATTCAAGTAGTGCTTGATGAACGTGTACCAGTTGTAACAACAGGGGCAGGAAATCCTGGTGAATATATACCTGCATTTAAAGAAATTGGTACTAAAGTAATACCAGTTGTTGCATCAGTAGCGCTTGCAAAACGTTTAGTTCGCACAGGTGTTGATGCACTTATTGCCGAAGGAACAGAAAGTGGCGGACATGTAGGAGAAATCACTACAATGACACTTGTACCTCAAGTTGTGGATGCAGTAGATATCCCAGTTATTGCAGCTGGTGGTATAGCTGACTCTCGTGGCATGATGGCAGCATTTGCTCTTGGTGCTCAGGGCGTACAAATGGGTTCAAGATTTGTAGTTTCTAGTGAATGTATCGCTCACGAAAATTATAAAAAATTAGTTTTACGTGCAAAAGACCGTTCTACTGTTGTAACAGGTCGTTCTACAGGGCACCCTGTACGCGTTATAGCTAATAAATTAACTCGTAAATTTGATGAATTAGAAAAAGCAAATGCACCAGTTGAAGAAATTGAAAAATTAGGTGCAGGTGGATTAAATCTTGCAGCAAGAAAAGGCGATGTAGAAATGGGTTCTGTAATGATTGGACAGATTGCAGGTATGTTAAACGAAATAAAACCTGTTCAAGAAATTATAGATGATATCGTAAATAATCTTGCTAAAGTGATGGAAAACACACAAAACATTTGCAAATAAATAATAAATTTATAAAAATAATGGCGAAAGGGTGATTACTAAATGAGTAAACTCGCGTTTTTATTTCCAGGACAAGGTTCTCAAGTAGTGGGAATGGGTAAAGATTTTTATGACAAATATGATATTGCGAAAAAGTTATTTAAAGAAGCTGATGAAGCACTTGGTTACTCCATCATGGACATGTGCTTTAACGGACCAGCAGAAGATTTAAAACTTACAGCAAATACTCAACCTGCTATTTTGACTATGAGCGTTATTTGTAACGAATTATTAAAAGAAAACGGAATTGCTCCAGAAATCGTAGGCGGTCATAGTTTAGGTGAATACTCTGCACTTGTAGCAGCAGGCTCTTTAAAATTTGCAGATGCAGTATATCTCGTTCATAAACGTGGTATGTACATGCAAGAAGCTGTTCCTGTTGGTGAAGGCGGAATGGCAGCTGTAATTGGTCTTGATCGTGATAAAATTGTAGAAATCTGTGAAGAAGTAAGTGCAAGCACTGCTTTAGTACAGGCTGTAAACTTCAACTGCCCAGGTCAGATTGTAATTGCAGGTACTGCTAAAGGTGTAGAAAAAGCTAGTGAAGAAATGACAAAAGCTGGTGCAAAAAAATGTGTTATTTTACCAGTTAGTGCACCATTCCATAGTAAATTAATGGAACCTGCAGCTGAAAAACTTGCTGTAGAACTTGATAAAGTTGTTGTATCTGATGCTACTATTCCAGTAGTAACAAATGTTACAGCTGAAGCTTTAACAAAAGCAGAAGATATCAAAGTAAGTCTTGTAAAACAAGCTGCAAGCCCTGTAAAATGGGAAGATTGTATCGCAACAATGAAAGATTTTGGTGCTGATACTTATGTTGAAGTAGGTCCTGGTAAAGTTTTATGTGGATTTAATAAACGTATTGACCGTAAATTGAAATCTTTAAACGTAGAAAATATAGAATCTCTTGAAAAAACTCTTGACTATTTCAAGGAGGTTCGATAATATGCTTTTAGATGGTAAGGTTGCGTTAGTAACAGGAGCATCTCGTGGAATTGGTCGTGCAGTTGCTATTGAACTTGCAAAAGAAGGTGCTACTGTAGCTATCAATTATGCAGGAAATGTGGCTGCTGCTGAAGAAGTAAAGAATATAATTACTGATATGGGCGGCAAAGCTATGATTGTTCAAGCTGACGTTAGTGATGAACAGGCTGCTAGTGAAATGGTAGAAAAAGTAATAGCTGAATTTGGACAGATTGATATTTTAGTAAATAATGCGGGTATAACTCGTGATGGTTTATTCATTCGTATGAAATCTCAGGATTGGAATGCTGTTATTAATACAAATTTAACAGGTATTTTTAACTGTACAAAAGTAGCAGCAAAATATATGATGAAAAAACGTTCTGGAAAAATTATCAATATGACGTCTGTTTCTGGTATAATGGGAAATATAGGTCAGACAAATTATTCTGCTGCTAAAGCTGGTGTAATTGGTTTTACAAAATCTTTAGCTCGTGAAATGGCTAGTCGTGGTATTACCGTTAACGCTGTAGCTCCTGGTTTTATTGCTACTGATATGACAGCAGCTATGCCAGAAAAAGCACAGGCTCAAGTAGTGGGCTCTATTCCACTTGGCAAAATGGGTCAGCCAGAAGATATTGCAAATGCAGTAGTATTTTTGGCATCTGATAAGGCTTCATATATTACAGGACAGGTTGTCAATGTAGATGGCGGTATGGTAATGTAATAATGAATAAATAAATAAAAGGTTATTCTGAGGAGGAGGTGACGAGGAATGGCTACTTTTGATAAAGTAAGAGATATCGTTGTTGATCAGTTAGGCGTTGAAGCTGATGAAGTTAATATCGATTCTACTTTCATCGACGATTTAGGTGCAGATTCTCTTGACATTGTTGAATTAATCATGGCTTTCGAAGAAGAATTCGGTATTGAAATTCCTGACGAAGCTGCTGAAAAAATTAAAACAGTTCAGGACGTTGTATCCTATATAGACCAAAATAAATAATTTTAGCGTTTCCTTAGAAAAGTCCCGTGGTTACTCCACGGGACTTTCTAAAGATAATAGAAGAAAAGCGGATTGGAGGAGTTATTTTTGAAACTTCCTGAATTGAAAATTGGCAATAAAATTGCAAAAGTACCTATTATTCAGGGGGGCATGGCTGTTAGATTATCAACGGCAAGACTTGCAGCTGCTGTCGCTAATGAAGGCGGCATTGGTTTGATTGCTGCATCTGGTATGCCTACTGATGAATTAAGGTATGAAATTCGCTTGGCGCGATCTTTAACGTCTGGAATTATTGGTATTAACATCATGGTTGCAGCTAGAGGTTTTAGTGAAATTGTAAAAACTGCTATCGAAGAAGGTATTGACCTTGTAGTAGCTGGTGCAGGATTTTCCCGCGATATGTTTGGTCTTGGACAAGAATCTGGTACACCAATCGTACCGATTGTTTCATCTGTTAAATTAGCGAAAATATCCCAACGTCTTGGCGCTGCTGCTATTGTGGTTGAAGGAAAAGAAGCTGGCGGACATTTAGGAACTAGTACATCTATACGTGAATTAATTCCTGATATCGCAAAAGCTGTGGATATTCCTGTTGTTGCAGCAGGCGGAGTGCTTTCCGGTCAAGACATTGTTGATCTTATAAAGATGGGCGCAAGTGGTGTACAAATGGGTTCACGCTTTGCTGCCAGTGAAGAATCCAATGCAGCTCCGGCTTTAAAAAGATTTTATTTGAAATCTAAACCGGACGACATTGTAGTTATACACAGCCCAGTAGGTCTTCCAGGACGTGCTGTAAGAAATCCATTTGCAGATAAAATAATGGTAGGCCCAGTTCCTCCAAAAGGATGTAAAGCATGTTTAAAGAGCTGTAAACATAATTTCTGTATAATTGATTCATTGATTCGTGCAGAACAGGGAGACGTAGAAAATGGTCTGGTATTTACAGGCGAATATATACACAGAATCAAAGAAATATTGCCAGTTAGAGAGATAATTTCTAGAATAAAATCGGAAGTTGCGGCAATAGATTAAATGAGAGGTGTTTGTTTTGACAAATAGAGTAGTTATTACTGGTTTAGGAGCAATTTCCCCTATTGGTATTGGTAAAGATGCTTTTTGGCAAGGTCTTCTTGCAGGTAAAAGCGGTATAGATAAAATTACACATTTTGACGCTAGTGATTTTAAAGCTCAGATTGCAGCAGAAGTAAAAGATTTTAATGCTGCTGATTTTATCGATAGAAAAGAAGCAAAACGCATGGATAGATATACTCAATTTGCTATTGCAGCAACTAAACTTGCGTTTGAAGATGCAAATATGGATTTATCTAAAGAAGATAAAGAACGTATTGGCGTATTTATTGGTAGTGGTATTGGTGGTATTGAAACATTACATGATCAATACAATACTATATTCACTAAAGGTCCAGGTCGTGTAAGTCCTTTCTGTGTGCCTATGATGATTAGCAATATGGCAGCAGGCATGACTTCTATTACATTTGGTCTTCAAGGCCCTAGCGTTTGCCCTGTAACAGCTTGTGCAACTGGTACAAATGCTATTGGTGATGCTATGCGTGTTATTCAGCGCGGTGAAGCAGATGTAATGGTTGCTGGTGGTACAGAAGCTTGTATTTCTCCACTTCCAGTAGCAGGTTTTGCTTCTATGAAAGCTCTTTGCACAGACATGAATGACAATCCACAAAAAGCTTCTCGTCCATTTGATAAAAACCGTAGTGGTTTTATCATGGGTGAAGGTGCTGGTATTGTTATTTTAGAAAGCTATGAACATGCAGTAGCTCGTGGTGCTGAAATTTATGCTGAGCTCGCAGGTTATGCTTCAACTTCTGATGCTTATCATATGACTAGCCCAGATCCAGAAGCAAAACAGTCTGCTCGTTGTTTCACAAATGTAGTAAAAGATGCAGGTCTTGAATTAACAGATATTGATTATATCAATGCTCATGGTACATCTACTCCATTGAATGAAAGAACTGAAACAGCAGCTATTAAACGTGCTTTTGGTGATCATGCGTATAAATTATCTATCAGCTCTATTAAATCCATGATAGGACACCTTCTCGGTGCTGCTGGTGGTATTGAATGTATCGCTACAGCTTTAGCTGTTAAAAATGATATTATGCCTGCTACAATCAACTATGAAACTCCAGATGAAGAATTAGATTTGGATTATGTACCAAATGTTGCTAGAGAAAAAGTTATCAATGCAGCTATTTCTGATTCTTTAGGTTTTGGCGGTCATAATGCAGCTATTTTATTGAAAAAACTTAAGTAAATCAGGTTTTATAAATGAATTTATCAGAAAAACGCAAACAAAAATTAGGGGAATTAGTCGTTAGATTAGGTGTTAAGTTTAATGATTTAAATTTATTAAATCAAGCTTTGACACATACCTCGTATGCTAATGAGGCTAAAGACCATAGTCTTCATAATGAGCGTTTGGAGTTTTTAGGTGATGCTGTTTTAGAATTAGCTTCTAGCACATATTTATTTAAAACTTTTACGCAAATGCCTGAAGGTGAAATGACAAAAGCTCGTGCCTCTGTTGTTTGTGAGACAAGTTTAGCGAAACTTGCTATGAATTTAAATGTTGGGCAATATTTGTTATTGGGTAAAGGCGAACGCTTAACTGGTGGAGAACATAGACCATCAATTTTAGCAGATGCTTTTGAGTCAATTATTGGAGCTATTTATTTAGACCAAGGTTGGCAGACTGCCTACGAATATGTGCTTGATAAATTAAATGAAGAATTTATTGCTGTAAAATATGGATATAATTTAAAAGATTATAAGACTATTTTGCAAGAAGTAGTGCAGGCAAAAGGACAACATGTTGAGTACAAATTATTGGCAGAAACAGGTCCAGACCATGCAAAAACTTTTGAATTTGCTGTAGTTGTTGATAAAAAAATTGATGGCAAAGGAAAAGGCACTACTAAAAAAGAAGCTGAACAACATGCAGCTTATGAAGCATTAAAAAAATATGGTATAGAGAAATAAAAAAAGGTTAAGACAGATGATGAGATATACTCATTTGTCTTAACCTTTTTTACTTGATGGTAAATATTTTATTTTGAAGAAGATGAAAAATTTTTTTCAATTTTAGATAATAATTCTAATAATAAAATATTTTCTTCTTTAGTTAAGCTTTTTTCTACATCGGAAATTACAGAAATATCCACTTCGTTTAAAGTATCAATAAGTTCGATACCTTTATTTGTTGTAGATAAAAAAAATGCTCTTTTATCGTTGGGGTTAGAAGCTCTTTTAATTAAATCTTTTTGTTCTAATTTGTCGACAAGAACTTTTACATTATTAGGGTCTTTTTGGATAATATCAGCTAATTTTTTTTGAGATATATTTTTATTGATGTGAATTTGATTTAATACTACCCATTGCTCTGGCGTAATATTATATGGGGAAAATTTATGTGTCAAATTTTGATGAATTTTTCTAGCTATGGTACAAATTGTATATCCTAAAGATTTTTCGAGAAACATTAAAATAACACCTCAAGTTTTAAATATATTTTATTGTAACATAAAATATAAAGGTGAAGATAGATAAAGGAGTCTAAGATATTTAGACTCCTTTTTTATATTTAGATATTTATTTTATAGAATTAGCGATAGCTCTATCTATTTCTAAAGATAAGTTATTGAGATAATTATCAATGCCTTTTTGACCTAGATAGAATGGATTATTTTCTATGGAAGTAGAATTTACTACATTATTTAATTTAGCATAACCGTTATCAGCGAATAAATGAGCAGTAGTTTCAACAACTACATTATTATCATGACAATATTGAGCAAAATGTTCTAGGGAAGATTTATATTGGACTTTGTTTTCCATAGAATTAGGAATACCTGTGCCACCCCATTGAGCAGCCATATAAGTTTTACCTTGAGTTTTTACAGGAAAGATAAAAGAAACACAACCAGGAGAATGACCAGGAGTGGATACGACAGTAACAGTAGTATCACCTAAGGTAATTTGTTGTCCGTCTGTTAAAAATTCATCTACAGTACATTTTGGTGAACGAGAACCATTTGCTCCATCAAAAGTATTATTCATATAATAAAAATCAGTGTTGCTCATAAAGATTTTAGCATTATATTTATCTTTTAAATATTGTGCTCCACCATAGTGGTCACCGTGACCATGAGATATTAAGATATATTTTAAATCTTGTGGATTTAATCCTAATTTTTTCATGCCATCAATGATTAATTGGGCGTCGTTATTATCCCACATTGAATCTATGAGTATGATTCCATCAGAAGTTTGCAATGCCCAAACTACAACGCTTTTTGTGCCTATACAATAAAGATTATCAAAAACTTTTGTAGGTGTTAGAGGAGTATTATCAAATAATTCACTAGGTAAATTAGGTGGTGGGGCTGTTTGCGATTTATCTTGTGCATAAGCAACATTAGATAATAAAATACAACAGCAAAAGAGTGTAAATAAAATATTTTTTGCTTTGGCAATATAATACATAAAAAATCCTCCTTTATAATAGTACGTATACGTATAAATTTATATTAGTATGTATACGTACTATTGTCAAATAATAATTTTATTTATTTAATAATTTTATTGACATTATTAGTTTAAATATGATAGAATTTCAAGATGTAAGCCTTAAGAAATTAAGGTTTCCCAACCGCACAAAAAGGTTTATAAATAGTCTTTGACTAACCGTAATTGGCGAGTATTAATTAAGGTAGGTGTAATTGAATGTACGCTATTTTCCAGACAGGCGGAAAACAGTATCGTGTTTCCGAAGGTGACGTTATCACTGTTGAAAAAATCGCAGCTAATGAAGGCGATGTTGTAACTTTTGATCAGGTTTTAACTGTTGTTAATGATGCAGATGTTAAAGTTGGTACTCCAGTTGTTGAAGGTGCTAAAATCACTGCAAAAGTTGAAAAACAAGATAAAGCTAGAAAAATCTTAGTTTTCAAATACAAAGCTAAATCCAACTATCGTCGTCGTCAGGGTCATCGTCAGCCTTTCACTAAATTAACTATTGAAAAAATCGAAGCATAATGATAAAAATATCTGTAATGCGTCAAGATGATGATAAAGTCATCGGTCTTTTAGTAGAAGGACATGCAGGGGCAGGCGCATATGGTCAAGATATTGTATGTGCTGGGATTTCTGCATTGGCTCAGTCAGTTATTTTAGGTTTGGCAAAACATTTACATCGTGAAATAAATTATGATGTAAAGCCCGGATATTTAAGTGTGGCTCTGAAAGATAAAGCTGATGATTTAACAGAAGCTGTCTTTGCTGTAGCTGTACTTGGTTTTGCGGAAATAGAGAAATCTAATCCAAAAAACGTTTCTGTTCTAAATATCAGGAGGTGAATTTGAATGTTCAATTTTGATTTACAGCTTTTCGCTCATAAAAAAGGTGTTAGTAGTACTCGTAACGGTCGTGATAGCGAATCTAAACGTCTTGGCGTTAAAGAACATGCTGGTACTATCGTTACTGCAGGTAGCATTTTAGTTCGTCAGAGAGGTACTCATTTCCATCCAGGTGCTAACGTAGGCATCGGTAAAGATGATACTTTATTCGCTAAAATTGCTGGTCGTGTTGCTTTCGAACGTAAAGGTCGTTACAACCGTCAAATCAGTGTATATGCTGAATAATTAAGAAATAAAGTCGTAGCCTTTTATTATAAAGGGTTACGGCTTTTTTGTTTTTATAAGCGTACTAAAAACGTACTATTATATTCAAGTTTATATATTTTGATGTAATTGTTGTAGTTTTTCAGCTAATTCATTTTGTTTATTTGGATATAAATGAGAATAGGTTTTTAAAGTTGTTTCAATTTTTTCATGTCCTAGACGTTCAGCAATCATCAATGGCGAATAACCTTGTTCAATCAATAGTGAAGCGTGGGAATGTCTAAAATCATGAATGCGAATAGTTTTTAATCCTACTAATTTAATATAATGTTTAAGCTTATTAAATAAAACAGTTGGCGAAACTTCAAATAATAAATCATGTGATGTAATAAAATCTTTTTGAATATAATTTTTTACAATATCAACTAAAAATTTTGGTAGTGTGATAGTACGTTTACTCTTTTCAGTTTTTGGTGTGGTTATCATTGGCTTGTAGTTTTGAATATAAACCATATTTCTAGTTATGTGTAATAGATTATTTTCAAAATCAAAATCACAAGGGCGAAGGGCTAACAGCTCGCCACGTCGTATACCAGTCCAAAATAAAATATTAAATATAGTGTAATATGGTTCATCAGTATTAACTTTTTTTATAAATTGATTAAATTCGTCTAGTGTAAAAAAGTTTAACTCTTGACCTTTTTTCGAACCTATTGGGTCGCAAAGTTTAACAGGGTTTTTCGGCAAATTATAATATCTAACTGCAAAATTAAATATACAAGATATTTGAGTATTGATAGCCCTTAAATACTGATTAGCTTTAGAATTGGTATCATCTTTAATAGTATTTTGCCATTGTCTAATATTGGTTGGTGTGATTTTATTTATGGCGGTATCTTTAAAATAAGGCAATACATATTTTTCAATGATAGTTGTTTTGGTGTATAAAGTAGATGCTTTTATTCTTGATTTACAATCATCTAAGTATATAGCTACTAGCGAGCTAAATTTCATGTCGCAAGTTCCCGCCATACGTTCGAGAAATTCACGCTCAAAGGCTTGGGCTTCTCGTTTAGTGGTAAAGCCTTCTTTCTTCTTTTTCTTGCGTGTACCAGTCCAATCGGTATAATAAAAAGTCGTGAACCATGTTCCACGTTGTTCGTTTTTGTAAACAGGCATAAAAAAATCATTCCTTTCAAGCTAAAAAATCGTATACTTAATAAGCCTACCATTTACCAGCTTTAAAAAGAATGATATAATTTAGTTGCGAATTAAAAGATATCATTCTAGTTAATAGCTAGAACGGTAAGAAGTAGCCTCTTGTTATGTTGGTAGCATAGCGAGGGGCTATTTTTATTTAATTTTGTATATTTAAATTTGGTGATACCCCAAAACAGGGTATTATCTACACTAAAAAGAGTAAACTTAATAAACCGCCAATACTTTATCAAATCATGACAAAATAAGAGCCGTTTTAAGCCGTTTTCTTTTGTTGGTGCTTATGATTATACCTGTGGTTATATTATGACCTCAATACTATTAACCACATAGAAATATAAAGGACGTTCCAAAACGGAATACCCTTCACAGTATGAATATCATAACCAATAATTCAAACTCAAAATATCGCCACAATACTTTTTATTGGTGGCGGTTTTTTTTTTGCTGGTGCAGGTATTCATAAAATCAAATACATATTCTTAATAATTAATTGCTTAGGCAATGCAATTAATCATCAGTTAAATAAATAGGTACTTGCCTAGTGTATCTATTTATTTTTAGAATTTCTTTCAAGTGTATCCTTCTCACGTTTTTCAAGTTCGTTAATTAACTCTAATTCCTTTTTTTTATGTTCTTTAAACACCTCTTTCGTTTCTTGATTTATTTTTTTTTCTATTTCTTGTATAAATTCTATTACATCTTTTAATGATAACATTGCTTTAGTATCCGCAAGTTCTATCGAATTATTCATTAATTTATATTGTATTTTTTTATATTCAATATCTTTTTTTATTAAATCTTGTGATTTGTCAGTAGCTAAAGGTTTATCGTTAAAATTGATATCTTTAGATTTTGATAATTCATCTAACTCTTTTATATCATCATCTAAATCAAAAGATAATTCAGTAAAAAGATATTTAATAATACAATAGTATATTAACTTATCTTTAAATTCTTTAGTAAACATCTCAATATTATTTAATTTATCAATAAAGTTTACTTTATTAATACTTGCGTATAAATTTTTATACACAGTAAAAAATAATTTGCTTTTATCTATATATTTTTCAAACTCTTTTTTATATTTAATTTCATGAAGTTTAATATCATTTTCTTTAGCAAATTTTGATAATAAATCACTAACAACTTTTTTTAGTCGCTCATCTTCGTCTACTGGTGTTCGTCCTACTAAATCATCAAGAGAAACATTTAATAAATCAGCTATTTTTATTAGCATTTCTAGTTTTGGTTCTCTTTTTTGATTTTCATAAGCTGTATAAGTGTTGTATGGAACATCTAAAGCGTCAGCAAATTCCTTTGCTGTTGCATATCCCGCTCGTTCCCTATAAATTCTTAGGTTTTTATCTAAATTCATTATATTAACCTCCTCATCATAATATAATTATAGTCCCTATTTTGTATTAAATCAATATGTTTTTATAATACATTTTAGGGATTGACTTTAAATAATTAATGATTTATTATGATACATATAAGGGATAAAATAAATATTTATTCCCTAATAAGTATGAAGAAGGTGGAAGATGTGAAACTAGATAAAAGCAAATTAGAGTTAGCTATGGCAGATAAATGTTATTCAAAAACTAGACTTGTAGCTAATGCAGGTATCTGCTATTCAAGTTTAATCAAGTTACTCAATGGCAGAATGAAATTAACGCCCCAAACACTAGGGAAAATAGCCAAAACGTTAGAGGTTAAACCAAAAGATTTATTAAAAGATGAGGAATAACCTAACCGCCAAAAAAGTAAAATAAAAAAGCCCCTAGAATGTCTAGGAGCTATCGAAAGGAAGTTAAAAACATGGATAATCAAAATAATTTAGTTCGTATGTTCAAAAATCAAGTTGTCGTATCTAGTGTACAACTTGCAGAGCATTTTGACAAGGAGCATAAAAATGTTTTACGTTTACTCAGCTCACTTCTGAGCTCAGCTAATAAGCAAAGGCTTTCTAAGCACTTTTTTAAGTCGAATTATAAAGATGAAACAGGCAAAAATAACACTATGTATCTAATGGATAGGGACGGATTTAGTCTGCTTGTCATGAGTTTTAAGGGTGAAAAAGCTTTAAAGTGGAAGTTAGATTTTATTGACGCCTTCAATACTATGGAGCAAGAAATAAAAACCAATACCAATCAATTAAACGCTAATTTAAAAAATCAGTTAGACATAATATCGAATGAGCTTAAAAATTTAAAAATTCAACGTCATAACTTTTTTATAGAATACGATGAACAAAATGCTTTATTGCATAAAAAGCAAATCGAATTACTAAGATTTAAAGCTTTTAGAAATTTAATATTAGCTAAACAACTAGAAAATGACTCCGCTGGATTATCATATGACGACGTTGATGAAATCGACAATAGAATTTTCGGCGAGATAGATTAAATTAAGCATCAACCTCATCAACTTAAACATAAACACATTTTAGAAAAGAGATAATTTATATGATAAAAATATTAATCTATGATACTGATAAAAAGATTGTAGCATTTGCACAAGAAGACAATGCATTAAACGCAAAAGAATTTTTTAACGAATTATATAAGTTTACAAACGAAAATAAATTAAAACTTATAAAATTAGCATTTAGCGAAGTGCTAAAAATCCTAAAATAAGGGAGCGATTAAATAAATGTTTTATGTACAAGACGATATTGTAATTGATATGGCGGATTTTTTCCCATTGAATAAACATTCTATTGATGATAAATTTCAAAGACTTCAGCAAAGGATAGAAAGAGCCGAAAGATTTAGAGCAAAATATAATAAAACGAAACAAGATAACCGCCAAAAATATTCATATTAACGCTGACAGGCTGTTTATTAAACTCTAGGAGGATTTATATACATGGATAATCTAATAACGCTTAAAATCAAAGCTACGAGTTTTGACAGGCTCATAGATGAATTAAAGAGCCTAAAAGATATGTATTTAGATTTTAGCAATAATACAGATAATATCATTGCTGGCTCAGCTTTTCATATTACAGCTAAGGACTTAGAAACTTTAATAGCTAAATATGAATATAAAAAAAGCCCCTCGCACTAAGACAAGGAGCATTAGAAATAAAATACAATAAAAATTTTAACATAAAAAGAGGTGTTTTAAAATATGGAAACAGTAAAAAGTCGATTTATAACCGCCAAAGAGATTGCCGAAGATTGCAATATATCTATATCCAAAGCTTATGAATTAATTAGAGAAATGAATAAGGAAGTAGAAGCAATGGGCAAAATCACGCTAAAAGGCAAGATAAACCGCCATTTCTACGAGAAAAAAATAAATCCTACTGATTGATATAGCATAAAAAAATAGCCCCGTTATTGGGGCTATAAATTTATTCTGTAGTAGCTGATGAAACGCTACAACAAAACAAGGAGTTGACATAATGGCGGGTGATGATAAAAATCTTTCATTATATGATTTATTAGACAGATATCAGTTTAAATTTTATAAATACTATCATGTATTATTTAAAGTTGGCTTAAAACCTAACGAGGTACACACATTATCAATAATTTTAAGTTTTAATAAAGCAGGTCAGGATTACATTGGAAGTTGTAATTTTTTATCTAAAGAATTGAACATTACATCAAGAACCGCTTTAAATACTTTAACCAGTTTGATAAATAAAGGTTTTATAAGAAAACAAGCTAGTAAAGGTGGCAATGTAAGTATTTATTCTATAAATGAAAAATTTTTAAAAGATATATTTTTGAACTATGAAAATTTTTCACAGTTAACGGATAATAAACCGTTACAAAATGTTACGGTTGAACAGTGGAAAAATTCCACGGTAAACAGTGAAAAAAATTCACAGTTAACCGACAATAAAGATGTAGTTAACTATGAAAAAAATTCACAAAAACCATGTAAAAATTTCACAGTTAACTATGAAAAAATTTCACACAATAAGAATATATATAAGAATAATAATAAGAATATATATATTACTAATTCAAAAACTAAAAAAGAAAAAGAGGAAAAACAAAAGAAGTCAGCTTCTAACAAAAAGGCTTATTCTAAGAAAGATTTTATATGTGATATAGAGTCTTATTCTGATGATGAAGAATTAAGACAATCATTGATAGATTTTTACGATATGAGAAAAGCCCAAAAAAAGGATATAAATACGAGTGGTATAACTAAACGCCTTCTAAATAAACTTGATAAATTGAGTGGCGGAGATATAGAAATAAAAAAAGCTATTGTTGATAAAGCAATAGAGTCAAGCTGGTTAAGTTTTTACCCGTTAAAAGATGCTGATATTGCCACAGTTAAAAATAAAAACAATGATGTAAATGAGCTAAAAATAAAGCCAGTTTATGAAAATATGTTGGAGAATGATTTTTAAAAAATGGCAGACGTTTTATAAATTGAAATATGTCTGACAGTTCGAGATTGAGCCACTATAAATATTTTATCATGTTTTTGATTAATGATATATGTATAAGATAAAAAAGGCTTAAAAACGATTTTAAGCAATAATAATAAAATTAAAGGTCGTGAAAAAATTGAGTGATAAGATACCATTTAATATTGAAGCAGAACAAGCCGTATTAGGTGCAATTTTAATATCAAAAGATATATCAATGGCGATTGATGAAATAAATCTAAAAATAGATGATTTCTACAGACCTAGTCATAAGATTATTTATAAAGCAATGTTAATGTTATTTAAAGCCAATAAGCCTATAGATAATTTAACGGTTATTGAATATCTAAATAAAACGAATGAACTCGAAAAGGCTGGCGGGATTGCATGCATAACAAGCTTAGTAAATTGTGTACCTTCAGCAAGCAATATAAAATATTATGCTGATATGGTAAAAGATACCGCCATAAGAAGGAAGTATATTCAAGCAGGCGAGCAAATAAAGGATATCGCCTATACTGCTGAAAATATAGACAGTGCAGTAAGTGAAGCAGAAAAGTTGATATTTGATATCTCAAAAGAAAATGTTTATAAGGGCGATATTATTGAACCTACTGATTTAATGATTGAATGTATGCAAGAAATAGAATATCAATATGAACATAATAAAAATGGTGTATCGGGTATTGATACAGGTTATGTAGATTTAAATAAAATCACTGGCGGATTTCAAAATTCAGATTTTATTATCATAGGTGCAAGACCAGCAATGGGGAAAACAGCTCTTGCCTTAAGCATGGCTAGTAAGATTGCAAAGAAAAATATACCTGTAGCGGTGTTTTCTTTGGAAATGTCAAAAGCCCAACTCGGTAAAAGGCTAATTAGCGGGGCAAGTTGCGTTAATTCGCAAAAAATATCTACTGGTCGTTTAAATGAAAACGAATGGCAAAGAGTTATAAAAGCTACTGATATATTATCTAAAAGACCAATCTATATTGAAGATAGTGCAGAGATTAATATTTTGCAGTTGCGAAGTAAAGCAAGGCAGTTAAAAAGACAAAAGGATATAAAACTTATTATCATAGACTATTTACAATTATTAGCATCTGAAAGAAAAAGAGATAATAAAGTTCAAGAAGTGTCTGATATATCAAGACAGTTAAAGATTTTAGCCAAAGAATTAAATATTCCGGTGATTGCCCTAGCTCAATTAAGCCGAAGCGTAGAAGCTAGACAAGATAAAAGACCTATGTTATCAGACTTAAGAGAGTCAGGCTCAATCGAACAAGATGCTGATATAGTCATGTTCTTATATCGTGATGAATATTATAATGCTAATACAAATAATAAAAATTTAGCTGAATTGATAATATCTAAACATAGAAACGGCTCAACGGGCAAAGTAAATTTATATTATCATCATGATTATTGTTTTTTTGATGATTGTATTATGGATATTTAAAAATTGGCATAATATCACTAATAAAATAAGATTAGAGGGTTTATATAAATGACTGATGTAATAATTTTTCACACTGATGAACAAGGTAATAAAACAGCTTGTATAATGTCAATAGTAATACAGCTTTTGATGATTTATTTGAATTTATAAAAGATGATAATTTTAAAATGATTAAAACCAAATTGAATGAAAAAGCATATAAAGCGTTTATTAGCCAACATTGTGAAAATTAGTTGATGAGGATATAAAAATGATAAATGTAGCAATTTTTAACGATAACGGAAAAGAAAAAGAATTAATTTTATTAGGTGTAAAAGGTAGAAATGTATTTGATGATATAGAACAATTTAAAAATCAAAATTATAAAGTCAAAATTAGTACAGTAAGTAAAGAGTCTTTAAAAGCATTTCTAAAAGCAAATATATAATATAAAACGAAGGGCATTAGCTCGCTATATATGGCGGTGCTAGTGCCTTTTTATTTGTCTATGTATAATAATATCATTGAGGTGATTTTTATGACTAATATAGACCAGCTAGATAAAATCTTACAGAGTCTTAATACAGAATTACAAAAGAACAAGGAAATAGAAGATTTAAAACAAATAGATGATAAATTTATGGAAAATGTTATATTAGATTTAAATAGTGAATTAAGTAAAATGTAGGGCTTTTATTAATCTTAAAGATAGGAGCGTTTATAATGAATATAGCTAAAAAATATCTTGAACAGGCATATATTGGATATCATAGAATAATATGTTATGACTTAATGATAAAGGGCATACAAGAGGATTTATCTAAGTTTAACAATGATAAAATTATTATACCTAGATTAAAAGCTGAACTAATAAGCTATGAAAAACAAAGAAGATATTGGCTAAATAAAAGAATAGAATTAAAACAGTTTATTATAAATTTAAATATTAAAGATAAAATAAAACAAGTTCTAATACTTAGATTTATTGAGTTAAAGAAAAGACGTGAAATAAGTGATATATTACATTATTCATTATCATATATTGATAGATTATTAAAACGAGGCTTATTTTTTATTGATGAAAAACTAAAATCTAGTAGTCAAAAAGTAGTCATTTAGTTGTCAGTTTTAACAATAAAAGGTTGCAAAAAGGTTACAACTAAAACTATTGAAAATAAGACGTTTTTTATAATTTGATAGCCTAGAAAAACCTAGAATAATGAACATATAAACAGATTTATTGGCGGTCAAAGAATGATATGAAATGTACCCCAAAGGTGCATCTTAAACAAAACAAAAAATGTCCAAAACAAAACGAAAAAGGTCCCAAAAAGGTACTGAAACAAAACAACCTAAAACAAATATGAAAAACCGCCATAAGCCTTGATAATAAAAGGTTTATATGTATTGGAAAAGGTTCAAAAATTATATAAAAAGGTTCAAAAAAATGATACGAAACAAAACGAAAATTGAACCTTTTTTTCAACTCTAATTAAGGCTTTAAAAGATATGTAAAAATTATATAAGCGTTCATCAGCGTGAGTCTGTTTTATAGATGTTACAAAAGCTAGTAATTTTATAAAATGGTCCATGAGGAATATTATAAAAATAGGTGATTTTGTAATAACTAAAAATACCGCCAAAGATGATGACTATTTCTGTGAAATAAAAAAAGCTGGTGCAGTCATTTAAAACTACATCAGCTTTTAAGATAATGAGATTATTTATAGTATATATCGTATCATTTTAACTTTGGTATCAATCAATAAAAAAATTAAATTAATGGCAGATAATATTATTATGTTATATTGATGATGCACATATTTTACCAGCTAATTTTTTATAAAATCTTGATAACTACTGTGATTACTAGCTTTATAGATTTATAACCAATATTTGCCATTTGCTGGTAAATCTTTTTAAAGTCTTGCAATATTAATAGTTTATAACTATAATGTAATTAATAAATCTTAATATTACTAGAGATAAATATCAACAGAAGCTGTACGAATACATTTGTTTAATAGATATAAATGCTACTTTTTTTTCCACGATAAATATCAACAGAAGCTGTATAAAGAAAATTGAATATGTATTATTTGGAGTATGGCGGTTATTAATAAAAATACCGCCATATTTTGATATATAACTATTAGTCAAAACTAATCGACATCTTGTTATATTTATATATGGCGGTTAAAATTAACGTACTGAAAACGTACTATTATAAAAAGAACAGAAAAAAATAGAAATATTTAAATATAAAATAGCCTATATTATATAGGAAGGAAAAAGATAAAAATAAGGTGAAATTTGATTAAAAATATATGCTGAATAATTAAGAAATAAAGTCGTAGCCTTTTATTAAAAGGTTACGGCTTTTTTGTTTTACAATGATAAAATTTATTAGATTTTCTATTTTACATTATTGGTGAAGTTTAAATAAAATAAATATTATTTTATTCTTGTTATAATAATTTATTAAGCTATAAAGATAGAATAATCAGCATAAAAAGTTGTTTTATTAGTAAAAAATATGTAAATATGTAAACTTTTTTCTTGACTATGTAATAGATAAGTTGTACAATGAATACACTATCAATTAGGGAGATGTAATTATGGTTAAATTTGTTGAAACAAAAACATTAAAAGAAAAAGTTGATGTTTCCACTATTGGTTTTGGAACACATTTTACAGATTATATGTTTGAAATGACTTATGATGAAGGTCAAGGCTGGCATGATGCTCAGATTGTACCTTACGAAGAAATAAAAGTTAGCCCAGCAAATGCAACACTTCATTATGGTCAGGCTATTTTTGAAGGTATGAAAGCTTTCCGTCAGGGCAAAGATGTAGTTATTTTCCGTACTAAAGACCATTTAAATCGTTTAAATAATTCAGCTCGTATTCTTGATATTCCACCAATTGATGTTGATTTAGTATATGATGCTCTTCATCAATTAATCACTATTGAAAAAGATTGGGTACCAAATAAAAAAGGTCAGAGCCTTTATATTCGTCCATTCATCTTTGCAGATGACCCATTCTTAGGTGTTAGCGTATCTAAAAGATATAAATTCTATATCATTCTTTCTCCAGTAGCTGCTTACTATGCACATGGATTTGCTCCAGTAAAAATCATGGTAGAAGATACATATGTTCGTGCAACAAAAGGTGGTTTAGGTGAAGCAAAAACTCCAGCTAACTATGCAGCAAGCCTTCATGCAGGTCTTGAAGCTCACAAAAACGGTTATGACCAGGTATTGTGGTTAGATGGCGTACATCGTAAATACATCGGTGAAGTTGGTTCTATGAACATTTTATTCAAAATTGATGGTAAAATCGTAACTCCTGCTTTAGATGGTACTATTTTAAATGGTATCACAAGAAGAACTGTTCTTGCTGTAGCTAAAGAATGGGGCATGGAAGTAGAAGAACGTCCTATCACTATTGATGAATTAGTAGAAGATTACGAAAACGGTAAATTAGAAGAAGTATTCGGTTCTGGTACAGCAGCTGTAATTTCCCCTGTTGGTGTACTCGGCTATAAAGATAAAGTAATGACTATCAATGATGGCAAAATTGGACCATTTGCTCAAAAAATGTTCAATTATATCACAGGACTTCAAAGTGGTGAAGAAAAAGATATTCATGGCTTCATTGATAAAGTAACAACTGTAGACTAATTTTCTTAAAGATATAAAATATAAAAAAGCTCTCGAGAGATTATTTTTTTCGGGAGCTTTTTTGTTTTAAATTTGTTAGATAATACTTTAGTTGAAAGCTTTTTTGAGAAAATGTTATAATAATCATAATAAAAACTTTGTAATATAAGTATATTTTTGCTAAAATATATATATTTGAAACTAACAGAGATTAAAGGAGGGTTTTTAGTGCCTGTAAAAATAACTATGGAGGATTTAAAGCAAAAGTTAGCGGGTCCTCAATATAAATTAACTCCTCAAAGAAAAATAGTATTGCAGATTTTTTTAGATAGACCTAGCCAGCACTTAAGCGCTGAAGATGTGCATTTTATTTTAAAAGAACAAAAATGCGAAATTGGTTTAGCTACAGTATATCGTAGTTTAGAATTATTGAGCGACTTAAATATTTTAAACTATCTCGATTTTGGCGATGGTTGCCGTCGTTATGAATTAAATGATGCAAGTCCTAATGAACATCAACATCATCATTTAATTTGTGTAGAATGTGGCAAAGTCTTAGAATTCACAGATGACCTTTTAGGTAATCTCGAAGAAAAAATAGAAGATACATGCAAATTCAAAATTGTAGACCATCAGTTAAAATTCTTTGGTTATTGTGAAGATTGTCAGAAAAAGCGTGAAATGAAATCGTGAAAATAAAAACATTTTATTTAAATAGTACAAAAGAAATTATTGTAAAGATAGTAAAAGAGATTTTAGTATTATTTAAAGTAGAAATAAATGATACAGATGATACTATTTTCGATTACGATGAATTGAAAATAGAGAATATATATGATGATGTGGCTTTAAATGGTGTAAAAACAGTCTTGACTTTGCGTAAAGATGAAAAATTATGGACTTATACAAGACAAAGCTTTTTACATGATGATGAAAGTGTAAAAGCAGGGACTAATCGTTTAATTAAATTAAATTTATATCATATCTTTTGCGAAGATTTACAAGCTAAAAAAGCTCCTTGGGGAATACTTCATGGAGTTAGACCAACAAAAATCGTACACCGTTTAATGGAGCAAGGATTAGACCGTCAAGGTGTGATAGGACGTTTACAAGGTGATTATGAGGTACAAATAGATAAAGCAAATCTAATCACAGATATTGCTTATTTACAATTACCTTTCTTGGCAAAGGCAAATGACCCAAAACTCATCAGTGTTTATGTGGGAATTCCATTTTGCCCATCACGTTGTTTATATTGTTCTTTTCCTTCAAGTATATTGTCAAATAGCGAGATGACTCGCAAATATTTGCAGACTTTAAATTATGAAATTACTAAAATTAAAGCTTTAATAGAACAATATGATTTTAAAGTACAAAGTATTTATGTAGGTGGGGGCACTCCTACAAGTTTAAATGAAAATGATTTTGATGATTTATTATCATTAGTATCTAAATCATTTAAAGGTGATTATGTTGAAGAGTTCACTGTGGAAGCAGGCAGACCTGATTCTTTAAGTCTTGAAAAAGCAAAATCCATAGTAAAATATGGTGCAGATAGAGTTAGTGTAAATCCACAGACAATGCAAGATAGAACATTATCTTTAATTGGTAGAAAACATACTTCAGCAGATATTTTGCGTGCATTTAAACAAGTGCGTCAAGCTGGTATAAAGCATGTGAATACTGATTTAATCATTGGACTTCCTGGAGAAGATATAAAAGATGCTCAAGATACGATTAATAAAGTAATTGATTTAGCTCCAGATGATATAACTTTGCATGCTTTGGCACTAAAAAAAGGTTCAGAATTAAAGCTTATAAGAGATAATATTGTTTTGCCTGATGATGAAACGGTTCAAGCTATGGCTAAGATAATGACAAATGCTATTGATGAATATGGTTTAATTCCATATTATATTTATCGTCAAGGATATATGAGTGGTCAATTAGAAAATGTAGGTTATAGCAAAAAGGGTCAAGAGGGCATTTATAATATTCAAATAATGGGTGAACGCCAGACTATTTTAGGTGTTGGCGGTGCAGCAACTAGTAAGATTACTTATCCAGGTAAGAGATTACAAACATCATTTAATGCAAAAGATTTATATACTTATTTAAATAGTATAGATAAATATATTGAACGCCGAGCAATGTTATTAAAAGAAGCTTATGGCGATTAAAAATATGTAGAGGTGATATTTTATATGTTGACAAAAGCTCCTCGTGGAACGAAAGACATACTTCCAGATAAAGTAGGAAATTGGTTATATCTTGAAAATTTAATTAGAAAATTATGCGGTCAATATGGTTACCGTGAAATCAGAACACCTATTTTTGAGCATACTGAATTATTCCAACGTGGTATTGGTGAAACTACTGATGTTGTAGAAAAAGAAATGTATACTTTCACAGATAGAGGTAATAGAAGCATTACTCTTCGTCCTGAAAATACAGCAGCAGCAGTACGCTCTTACTTAGAAAATAAATTATATGCAGATACAAATTTATGCAAATTATTCTACATCGGTTCAATGTTTAGATATGACCGCCCACAAGCTGGTCGTTATCGTGAATTCCATCAGTTTGGTGTAGAAGCTTTAGGTGAAGCAAATCCAGCAGTTGATGCTGAAATCATTTCTTTAGCTGTACAGTTCCTAAAAGATTTAGGGCTTAAAGATATAAAATTATTATTAAACTCTGTAGGTTGTCCAAAATGTAGACCTGTATATCGTCAAAGATTACAAGAATTTTTCAAACCTGTAATTGATGAGATGTGTGATGATTGTAAATCTCGTTATGATAGAAATCCAATGCGTCTTTTAGATTGCAAAAATGAAAAATGTAAAGAGTTGGCGCAAGACGCTCCTGCTATTACTGATTGTCTTTGCGATGAATGTAATGATCATTTCCATAAAGTACAAGAATTCTTAACAGCTGCTGGTATAGAATTTGAATTAGACCCAGGTCTTGTACGTGGTCTTGATTATTATACTAAGACTGCATTTGAATTAAAATATGTACCACTTGGTGCTCAATCTGCCGTTTTAGGTGGTGGACGCTATGATGGTCTTATTGAAGAATGTGGCGGTAAATCTACACCTGCTGTAGGTTTTGCTACAGGTCTTGAAAGAGTATTGCTCGCTCTTGAAATGCAGAATTTATTACCTGAAACTAATTATGATACAGATGTATTTATTGTAGCTTTAGGTGATACTGTACAGGCAAAAGCCTTTGAAATTTTAGCTAATTTGCGTAGAGGTGGATTTAAAGCTGCTATGGACTTTGCAGGACGTAGTATGAAAGCTCAAATGAAACAAGCAAATAAAGCTAATGCAAAATTCACTATTATCTTAGGTGAAGATGAATTGCAAGCAAATTCTGTTGTACTTAAAAATATGAATGAAAGTACACAAGAAACAATCTCTATAGATGAATTGCTTAATAAACTCACTACATTAACAAAATAATTATTGAGGTGGAATTAGTAAAATGGAAACAATGGAAGGTATGAAAAGAACTCACCATTGTGGTGAACTTCGTGCCACAAACGAAGGTCAAGAAGTAGTATTATGCGGTTGGGTATCTCACCGTCGTGACCATGGTGGACTTATTTTTATTGATTTACGTGATAGAAGTGGCCTTGTTCAGCTCGTTTTTGCTGAAGATAAAATTGGTGCAGACCAATTTCCAAAAGCAGAATCTCTTCGTTCTGAATTCGTAGTAGCTGTACGTGGTAAAGTTTCTTTACGTGATAAAGAAACAATAAATCCAAATATGGAAACTGGCGAAATTGAAATTTATGCTGAAGAATTACGTATTTTAAATAAAGCATTAACTCCTCCATTCTATATTCAAGATGGTATTGATGTTGATGAAAACGTTCGTTTAAAATATCGTTATTTAGACCTTCGCCGTCCTGAAATGCAGAAAAATATCATGCTTCGTCATCGCGTTACAAAATTAATGCGTGATTACTTTGATGAACATGGTTTCTTAGAAATTGAAACACCAATGCTTACAAAGAGTACTCCAGAAGGTGCACGTGACTATTTAGTTCCTAGCCGTGTAAATCCTGGTAAATTCTATGCATTACCACAATCTCCACAGATTTTCAAACAGTTATTAATGGTAGCTGGCTATGAAAAATATTTCCAAATCGTACGTTGCTTCCGTGATGAAGACTTACGTGCTGACCGTCAGCCAGAATTCACTCAGCTCGATATTGAAATGTCCTTCGTTGACCAAGATTATATCTTAAACTTAATGGAAGGTTTAGTATCCGGTTTATTTGAAAAAACTATCGGCGAAAAAGTACAGACTCCATTCTTACGTATGACTTGGGACGAAGCTATGGAAAGATATGGTTCTGATAAACCAGATATCCGTTTTGGTATGGAACTCATGGATATTTCCGAATACGTTAAAGGCTCTGACTTTAAAGTATTTAAATCTGTACTTGATAATGGCGGACAAGTTAAAGTTATTAAAGTTGATGGCTATGCAAATATTCCTCGCCGTGAACTTGATGGTCTTGTAGAATATGCTCAAAGATATGGTGCAAAAGGTTTAGCATGGATTCAATACACTGAAACAGAAATTAAATCTCCATTCAAAAAATTCTACAGTGAAGAAACATTCCAGAAAATTAAAGAAGCAACTAATGCTCAGACAGGCGACTTATTACTCGTAGTTGCAGATAAACCACTTGTAGTAGCTCAAGCTCTTGGCGAATTACGTCTTGAAATGGGCCGTCGTCGTGGTCTTATTAACGAAAATGAATATAAATTCCTTTGGGTTGTTGACTTCCCTATGTTTGAGTATGATGAAGAAAACAAACGTTGGAAAGCTATGCATCATCCATTCACAGCACCACGTGATGAAGATGTACAATATCTCACAACTGACCCAGGTCGCGTAAAAGCAAAAGCATATGATATGGTATTAAATGGCGTAGAAATCGGTGGCGGTAGCCTTCGTATTTACAACAGCGATACTCAAGAAAAAGTATTTGAAGCAATTGGCTTAACTCCAGAACAAGCTCATGAAAAATTCGGCTTTATGCTTGATGCATTCAAATATGGTACTCCTCCACATGGCGGACTTGCATTTGGTCTTGACCGTATGGTTATGCTCATGGCTAAACGTAATTCTATTCGTGATGTTATTCCATTCCCTAAAACTCAAAGTGCTGGTTGCTTGATGACACAAGCTCCTTCTGAAGTTGATGCAAAACAGTTACGTGAACTTTCTATTCGTACTGCTGTAGCTCCTAAGAAAAAAGCTGAAAACTAATTAGATAAATTAAAAAGAATGAATAATTTTAGCGATTGGCGAATTATTTATGATTAAAGAACAGACAATTTTGGTCTGTTCTTTTTTCTTTATATAGTATTTTTATTATGAAATGATAGGAGGGTTTTTAATGTTAAATCATGCTATGCGTTATGTAATAATTATTATTGGGTGTTTACTAGCTGCCGCTGCTTATAATTTATTTTTAATACCGATGAATTTTTTATCTGGTGGTTTAGCAGGGATTGCCTTTATCTTGTATTATTTATTTAATTTGCCGATTGGGATAATGAACTTTTTGTTAAATATTCCTATTTTATATATTGCTTATCGTTATTTTGGTAGATTGTATTTTTTCGATACAATTTTAGGAACGATTTTATTTTCTGTTGCTTTGGATTTAACAGCTTTTTTAAACGCTTATCCACCGTTATCAGAGCCTATGTTATGTGCTATTGTAGGAGGCGTTATCTCAGGTATTGGCTTTGGTCTGATTTTTCGCAGTAATTGCAATACAGGCGGTGTAGATGTAATAGCAGCACTGATTAAAAAATTATATTCATATAATGTTGGAACAATGGTATTTGTTTTAGACTGTTTGATTATTTTATCTAGTGTATGGTTATTTGATTATAATATTGCAGTATACACTTTTATTTGTATGTATATAGGTGGTGTACTCACCAATAAGATGATTGATGGTTTTAATATGCGAAAATCTATCATGATAATTACAGAAAAACCAGAAGCGATAGCAGACGCGATTATGATTGAATTAGATAGAGGAGTTACTTTTCTCTATGGACAAGGTGCATATACTAAAAATAATCGTAAAGTTATTTATGTAGTGATTACTATGCGACAGGTGAGTAGAATAAAAGAGCTAACTTTGGATATAGACAAAAATGCTTTCTTTATTATTTCTGATGCAAGAGAAGTAACTGGAGAAGGCTTTTCACATCACTGATAATTTTAGATAAAGAAAATAGCCATAACTCTAAGGGTTAAAGAGTTATGGCTTTTATATAAATGACAATAAGAGGAGTCATTGGGATAGGTAAGATTTTAATATTTTATTTTAAAACTATTTGATGAACAAGATTGCGTACATCTTCAAGACCATTTTGAGCCATGAGATTATGCAAATACATGAAGGAAACTTGTGCACCAATATAATTTCTAAAATCATTGAATAATTTACCATTTAAATCTTTATCGGAGAAATTGTAATCAGTTTTAGCAATTTCTTTGAGGTAAATTACTGTATTTTTAGCAACAATACCACTTAATACCCAGTCATGGTCACCTAAGTGGACAATATAACCTTCTTGATGTTGTGGTGTAGGTAATTTATCTCCAGATTTATCAAGTAAACCATATTTTACAGGATTTTTTTGAGCAATAATACTTGCTGCTTTAATCCAGTTAACTACACTTTCTTCATCTTTATCACTGCCAGGGTGATTATGAGCACAAGCTTGAGCGACAATTTCTTCAGCAGGTAAGTTGCGATAAATAGCTTCAACAAGCCCTAAAATATGATGTGCTCCTGTACCTGCAATGGAATATTCAGGAAGACATGTTCCATCTTCATTCCACTGGAATACCCATGGTTTAGCTAAATCATGTAAAGCTTGAGCAGAAAGTACAATATCAGTATTTACAGCATAACCAAAGATTAATTTATAAGTATTGACTACGCCTTCAGAAATAGATAAATTGGCTGCTGTATGAGTTGGAAGTCCTCCAGGATAAGAATGATGGCTAGCATAGCCACTGCCTGGAGCAGAAATGAAATCTTGTGGATTTTTATTAGTTTTTAGTGGTGGAAATAATTGTTCTGGGCTGATGATAGAAGTATCAATCAAGCCTTTATTAGCAAGTTCATTGTAAATATTAGTTACATCTGTAGAAGATGTGTATAATTGCATAAATTTAGGACGTGTATCTTTGATTAAATCTAATGTTTGTTGACGAAGCTTATTATCTGTTATTTTTTCCACACTAGAGATTATGTAATCATAAGCATTATTGACGAGCTGTGAATTAAGTGGTGCTTTTGTAGCTGGTGGTAAATCAGATAATTTAATTGGATTTATTTTAAAATTAGAAGGTGTTATTTTTTGAGCGAAAGCTTTATGATTTAAGCCTGTTAAATCGAAAAGTGCAGCTCCAGCTAAAACACCAGCACCTAATTTAAAGAAATTACGACGAGACAAATTTTGCATATATCAACATTCCAATCTGCTAACAGTTGAGCAATATTTTTAAGTTGATTTTAGTATATATAGTGAATGTATAATTTTAATTTAGCTTTAGCTAAATCTAGGTAAATAATTTGCAAAAAATAGATAAAAAAGCATTAAGAATATAAAATATATATCTTAATGCTTTTTAATTTATTCAATAGTATTTAAAAGGATTTGATGATTATTATAAATCAAGCTTTCTGGATTATTTCCTTGTAAAATGCGGAAAAGTTCTGCTGGAATGTATAATTTATCATTGATGAGCAATGGTCCAGAACCAAGGGAGATAGGTGCAGTCATGCCAAGGGCAATAGTGCTTTGAGCAGTGTATAAATCTTGACCAATTTTTACAGTAGATTTCATATTTTTACTGTTAATGGTAGCTGTTTGTTCGTCGCTATCCCAAGATATGGTGAAACCTAAATTTTTGCAGACATCACGAGCTGGTACTAATGTACAATTATTAATTATAATAGGGTAAGAATTGATTTTAGTACCATTGACGATTATTTCATCTTGTTGGGTTTGTGTACTTTCTTGATTAGTAGAAGTAGCTTCTACAGGTAGAATATAGGTAAATACGGCTAAAGCAAAAAAAGATAGAAGCAATAAGCGAGAAATTAATTTCATTAAATCACCTTCTGATTTTTGTAGATTGTAAAATTTATTTTAGATTGGAGATAAATTGTTAATACATCTTAAATACATATTAGAGCATAATTAAGTTTAAAATCAATTACAAAAAAATTAAAATAAGATTAAAATTAAGTTAAAGCAGTCTATATTTAGATATGTTATAATTAAAATTAATTTTTATAGATAGGTGTAATAAATGGATATACGAGAAAATATACAGTTTTTAAAAGGTGTAGGTCCTAAAAAAGCACAGGCTTTAAAAAAATTAGGCATTGAAAATATATATGATTTAATCACATATTATCCTCGTCGCTATGAAGACCAAAGTCAAATTGTTCCCATCGGCAGAATAAAAGTCGGTGAAGTGGTAAATATTCAAGGTAAAATTATGGCTATGGCAGAAAAAAATACAAGGCGAGGTTTAAAATTATTAACGATTATGTTAGCTGATGATACAGGTGTTGTTCAGCTTAATTTTTTTAATCAAGATTATCTAAAAAAGAAATTAAAGGTACAAAAAAGTAGTTTATTTGTACATGGCAAAGTGGGTTATGCCTATGGTGGATATGGTCAACTTGCCATAAGTCAGATTATTTCTTTTGACGTTATAAATAACGATAATATAGATAGTGAAGAAAATATTAACCCTTGTGCTTTTATGCCCATATATACAATTCCAGATTATATAAAACCAAAGGATTTTCGCAATCTAATAGAACAAGTCTGTACGCAAGGTATTTTAGTAAAAGATGTAGTACCAAATTTTATTCGTGAAAAATATGATTTATGGGATAAACAAACAGCCATAAAGAAAATACATTTTCCTCAGACAAGGCAAGAATTAGAAAAAGCGAAGAAGAGTTTAATTTTTGAAGAATTATTTTTAATTCAAGCAGGTTTATTACTGTTGAAAAAGCAACATCAGGTAAAAAATAAAGGCATAAAATTTTTATCTAATAGTGAATTAGTAAAAACAGTAAAAAATAGTTTGCCATTTAATTTAACAGCAGAACAAGAAAAAATTTGGCAAGAAATCTGCTTAGATATGCAAAAAGATGTGCAAATGCAACGCTTAGTACAAGGTGATGTAGGTTCAGGGAAAACAGTAATAGCTATACTTTCTTTAGTAAAAGCTATTGAAAATGGATACCAAGGAGCTTTGATGGCGCCAACGGAAATTTTAGCATTGCAACATTATGGCAAGATAAAAGAATTATTGGAGCCATTGAATATACATGTAGGCTTATTGACTGGTAGTTTGAAAGTTAAGGAAAAAAGACAGATATTAGAAGGCTTAGTTGATGGCACTATAGATTTAGTCATTGGTACACATGCTTTGATACAAGATAATGTCATATTCAAAAATTTAGGTTTAGTAGTAACTGACGAGCAACATCGTTTCGGCGTAAATCAAAGAGCAAAATTAGAAGGAAAAGGAGAAGATTTTTTACCAGATGTATTGGTGATGACAGCGACACCTATTCCTAGAACAATGACGCTTACAGTATATGGTGATTTAGATGTTTCCTTTATTAAGGAATTACCACCAGGAAGAAAACCTATAAGAACTTTTGTGCGTATGCCAGATAGAAGAAATTTGATTTATAAATTTGTAAAAGATGAAGTAGCTAAAGGAAGACAAGCTTATATAGTTTGTCCTTTGATTGAAGAAAGTGAAAATAGTGATGCTGTTTCTGTAGAAATGATATATGATGAACTTACATCAGGTTATTTATATGGTTTAAATTGTGCCTTGCTTCATGGTAAATTAAAACCGAAAGAAAAAGAAGATTTATTACAGGGATTTTTGTCAGGAAAAATAGATGTATTAGTATCAACTACAGTAATTGAGGTTGGTGTAAATGTGCCAAATGCTAGTATCATGGTGATTGAAGGTGCTGAACGCTTCGGATTGGCTCAGCTTCATCAGCTTCGTGGTCGTATTGGTAGAGGTGAGTATGCTTCATATTGTATTTTGATTAATCGTGGCAAGAATGCAAATTCTCTAGAGCGATTGCATCTCATGGAAAAAATCTCTGATGGTTTTGTTTTAGCTGAAGAAGATTTGCGATTACGTGGACCAGGGCAATTTTTTGGTTCAATGCAACATGGTTTACCTGATTTAAAAATTGCAGATGTATTAAATGATGTAAATGTTTTAGTCAATGCAAGGGTAGAAGCTCAAAGAGCTATTGATTATGGCATAGATAAAAAAGTGTTAAATGAGATATTAGAATTACAATATAAACATAGATTTTTAAAGATTTCTGATGTGTAAATATCTTATAGATAAATTTTGTGATAAAGAAGGGATATAAGTTAATGAAAGAGTCTACGATAAAAATAATCACGGTCTTAATGTTAGTGGCGATATTAGTTGTTATTTATATTTTAAATCCTAGTTTTTATAGTGATTTTTGGCGTGTAGCTACAAGTGGTAGTATGCAAGAAACAATGGATTATATCGCTTCATTCGGTATATGGGCGATGGTATTTAGCTTTTTATTAGATGTGTTGATAAATGCTTTAGGATTTTTGCCATCAATATTTGTATCAACAGCAAATGGCTTGCTTTTTGGCATAGTGCCAGGAATTATTTTATCATGGCTTGCTGAAACGACAGGCGTTATTATTTCTTTTATTTTGATGAGAACTATTTTGCGTTCTTCAGCAGAAAAGTTAATTGCTAAATCTAAATATCTGAAAAAAGCAGATGAATTCAGTGGCAAAAATGGATTTAAAATAATGTTAATTTTACGTGCTATGCCATATTTTCCTTCTGGAATATTGACTGCACTTGGTGCTGTTAGTCGCATTAGTTTAAAAGATTATGCTTTGGCAAATTTGATTGGAAAGTTTCCCTCTACTGCACTTGAAGTAGTAATAGGTCATGATGTAGTTAACTATAAAAATAACTTAGACCGTTTAATGATTGTAATAGTGTTAGTATGTATTATTTATGGTGCAATATGGTACTATAACAGGAGAAAAGAGAGAAAAACAGCATAAAAAAGTCCATATTTAAGATTAAATCTATTGATTTTAAAGTCTTTTCCCATTATAATATTGTTCATAGTTAAAATCGTATAATTTACTAGGAGATGAATTATTTTGATTAAAGTTATTGTAAATGGTGCTTGCGGTCGTATGGGTAGTACCGTAGTTGATGCTGTAATGAAAGATAGTGAATTAAAGCTCGTTGGAGCTGTAGATATAGTTGGTGGTATGGACGCTGGTGATAAAGCTGGTTGTGGAAAAACTGGTGTTATTGTATCCACTGATTTAGAAGCTACTATTAAAGAAACAAATCCAGATGTTATGGTAGATTTTACTCAGCCATCTGTAGTATTTAATACTGCAAGTATCGCTATTAAAAATCATGTTCGTCCTGTAATTGGTACAACTGGACTCACTGATGAACAAAAAGCTCAATTAGATGCTTTAGGAAAAGAAAATAATACACCTTGCTTTATTGCAGCTAATTTTGCTATCGGCGCTGTGCTTATGATGAAAATGGCTTGCGAAGCAGCAAAATATATGCCAGATGTAGAAATCATTGAACTTCATCATGATAATAAACTTGATGCTCCATCAGGAACAGCTCTTGTTACTGCTGAAATGATTAAACAAGTTCGTGAAAGCCATAAACAAGGGCATGAAAATGAAAAAGAAAAATTAGCAGGTGCTAGAGGGGCAGAATATGATGGTATGAGAATTCATAGTGTACGTCTTCCAGGCTATGTAGCTCATCAGGAAGTTATTTTTGGTGGCTTAGGACAGACTTTGACTATTCGTCATGATTCTATTGACCGTACTTCTTTCATGCCAGGTGTTGTACTTGCTTGTAAAAAAATCATGGGTCTTAATGCAGGACTTACTTGCAATTTAGATAATATTATGGACTAATTATTGATATTGGATAGGTGATATAAATGAAAAAATATAATGTGGCGATTTTAGGGGCAACAGGTGCCGTAGGTCAAGAATTTTTAAATCTTATTGAAGAAAGAAATTTCCCTTTTAATGAATTAAAATTATTAGCATCTCATCGTTCTGCTGGTAAAAAAATTCAATTCATGGGCAAAGAATATACAGTAGAAGAAGCAACTCATGATTCTTTTGAAAATGTGGATATTGCTCTTTTTGCTGGCGGTGCTGCAAGTAAAACATTTGCTCCATCTGCTGTAAAAGCTGGTGCAGTAGTAATTGATAACTCCAGTGCATTCCGCATGGATCCAGAAGTTCCACTCGTTGTTCCAGAAGTAAATCCACAGGCTATTGCTCGTCATAAAGGTATTATTGCAAATCCAAATTGTTCCACTATCATTATGGTAATGGCTTTAAAACCAATTTATGATTTAGCAAGAATTAAACGTATTGTAGTATCTACTTATCAGGCTGTTTCTGGTGGTGGTAAAGAAGCTATGGCAGAACTTGAAGACCAGGTACAAGCTATTGTAGAAGGTAAAGAAGTAGTAGCTAATATTTTACCAGGTGCTTCTCTTCCAAAACATTATCAGATTGCATTTAACTTAATTCCACAGATTGATGTGTTCCAAGATAATCTTTACACTAAAGAAGAAATGAAAATGATCAATGAAACACATAAAATCTTAGAAGATGATGAAATCGGTATTACAGCAACAACAGTTCGTGTACCTGTATATCGTAGCCATGCTGAATCTGTTAACGTAGAGCTTGAAAAAGAAGTAAGTTTAGATGCTATCAAAGAAGCTTTGGCAAAATTTGATGGTGTAACAGTTCAAGATGATCCAGCAGAAATGGAATATCCAATGCCTCTTATGACATCTGGTAAAGATGATGTTTATGTAGGACGTATCCGCAAAGATTATTCTGTAGCTAATGCTGTAAATTTATGGCTTTGCGGTGACCAGATTAGAAAAGGTGCAGCATTAAATGCACTTCAAATCGCTGAATACATGATTAAAAACGATATGTTAGAAAAATAATATATAGTTATAAATAAAAAGCAGTTTATGGATATAAAATATTCGTAAACTGCTTTTTTTATTATTTTTTCTATTATTCATAGTATAATTTTAGATAGAAGATAAATTTTAGCGAGGTGAAAAATAATGGATAGTAAAATAGCAAAAGCGATAAAATTAAAAAATCAACCGATTGCAGTATATAGAACGGATATAAAAGAAGATAATGCACTGCAATTTAAAGAAGGTGTTTGGGGCTGTGTAATAGCTATGTTAAATGCAGCTTCTAAAGGCAAAACAGCGATTTTTTCACAATCTACAACTGCTTGTATGGGTGGTAGAGCAGGTCTTGGATTAAAGGCATATGATTTAGGATATATAGAATATTTTTTATCTACAGGAGCAAATGATGGCAGAGAAGGAGAATGTTATAAGAAAAATCCTGAACTTGCAAGAAATTTTATTGTGAATGTACCAAAAATAAATTCTAAAAAATATGTGGTCTTCAAGCCATTAGAATTGGTAACAGATGAAAATCAACCAGAAATTATTGTGTTTTTAGTAAATGCTGACCAATTATCAGCACTTACAGTCTTAGCAAATTATGACCAAGATACTCAGGATAATGTAGAGTTAAGATTTGGAGCAGGTTGCGCACAATCCATTTTATTTGCTTTAAAACATTTTGAAGAAAATAGTATAAAGTGTACGATTGGATTGACTGACCCGTCAGCTAGAAAATGTATAGATAAAGATATTTTGTCATTTAGTATGCCATATTATCGCTATTTACAATTAGAAGCACAGGTAGAAGAAAGTTTTTTAACTAAAACTACATGGAGAAATTTATCTAAACGTATATAATGAAAAATAAATAAAATTTAATAAAAAAAGCAAAGGATAATATAAACAATAGTATCACTTTGCTTTTTTTAGTTTCTTATTTGATGTTATACCAATATAGTATATAATAGAAGATAAAATTTTAATGTGAGGTGGCAATATGCAGGAAAGACCTAGCATTCAACAATTAGAAAATTTTATTATCTATGGAAAAGTGCGCAATTTTGCAACTGCGGCACATAGAGCAAATATAACTCAATCAGCATTTAGTTTTCAAATGAAAAAATTAGAGGAAATGCTCAATATACAGTTGATAACTCGTTCTAATCGTGGTAGTGATTTAACTAGAGAAGGCGAGTTTTTTCTGCAAAAAATCATACCGATAATTGATGAATTAGATGAAGCTATTGATGAATTACAAAAATTTGCAGGAAAAGCAGTATATATTAATATAGGTGCTTTGATGTCTATGGGAGATATTCTGATGAATAGACATATCAGCTATTTTAAACAACATAATGATAATAATATCTGCTTTAATGTATATAATCTAGAGGCAAAATCCATGTTAAAAAAATTAGATAGTGGTCAAATTGATATTGCCTCTACTTTTTTATTGCCTCAAATGCATGTAGATGGCTGTGAAAAGAAATTATTCTGCAAAGATGAGTTTGTTTATTATGCACCATGTTTGGATTTAACGCAAGATAAAATAACAGCTGATAGTATACAAAGATATCCATTAGTTACACATTCGCCAGATTATTTTATGACAAATGCCTTAGAGGATTATTTCGTCAAATTAAAAATACAGCCACATATTGATGCTAGATTATCTACACCATACGCTATCATTCATTATTGTAAGCATAATAAAGTAGCAACATTGATATCAAAGCGTCTTTTACAGGAATTAGGGATTACAAATGACTATTATGAGTTATTAGAACCACTTAATTTTTCTTCGTATTTATTGTATAAACATGAAAATCCTAAAATTAAAAGTATGGAGATTTTTGTGGATTATATTTTGGATTTATATCAGCAAAATAGATAAATTTTGATTAATTTTAGATAAAAATAATTGATGACTCTCATTAATATCTTAAGCTATACAAATGTAAAATGCATGTATACAATATGAACTATCCTTTAATTAAGATTTTGGAGATGAGAGCATGAGTAGTTCTTCTAAAGAACGTTTGTGGACAAAGGATTTTCTTTTGGACACTGGTATTAATTTTTTAGTTTATTTGATTTATTATTTATTGATGGTAATAATTGCTGTCATTGCTAAAAATGATTTAAATGCTAGTCTAGCTGAAGCAGGTCTTGCTTCTGGTATCTATATTGTCGGTACTTTGATTGCTAGATTATTGGCAGGACAGCAAATTGAATTATTTGGTAGAAAGAAAATGCTATATACTGGTATGGCTTTATATTTGATAACTACTATTTTTTATTTTTATATACCAAATTTAATGATAATGTATATTATTCGTTTAGCAAATGGTTTTGCCTATGGTGTAGTTTCCACAGCGACAAGTACAATTATTGCTAGCTGTATACCTCTTTCACGTAAAGGTGAAGGCATAAATTATTATGGTTTATCTACAAGTGTAGCTGCCGCTGTTGGCCCATTTATTGGCATGTTTATGATGACACGAACTTCTTTTGCAGCTATCATTGAATTATGTGTAGGTTTAATTGTTTTATGTGTAGTAGGTTGTTTCTTCCTCAATATCAAAGAGCTTGAACTTTCTTCAGATGAAAAAGCTAAACTTCGCAAAATCTCTGTAAATAATTTTGTAGAAAGCAAAGTATCTGTAATTTCCTTTATAGGTTTTTGGGTTGCTTTTTGTTATGCAAGTGTATTGAGCTTTTTAGCAGCTTATGCTCAAGAAATTCATTTAGTAGAAGCAGGTACTTTCTTCTTTGTTGTCTATGCTGTAGTAATCACTATATCTCGTCCTATAACTGGTATTATTTTTGATGCCAAAGGTGAAAATTATGTTATGTATCCTTGCTTTGTTTGCTTAGCTATAGGTTTATTTTTATTAAGTGGTACACAAACTGCATGGATGTTATTATTAGCTGGTGTATTTGTAGGCTTAGGTTATGGTACATTTATGTCTAACGGTCAAGCTGTTTGTATAAAATTGACACCTAATCATCGTGTTGGTGTTGCTATTTCCACTTATTTTGTAGCCTTAGATTTAGGTCTTGGTGTTAGTCCATATATCCTTGGAATATTAAGACCAATGTTAGGCTTTGAAGGTTTATATATGGTAACTGGCGTATTGTCTATTATTTGTTTAATTATGTATTTTGCCATGTATGGTTCAAGAAAACAAAATTATGCAGATAAAGAAGAAATAACAGAAGAATTTCATGCAAATGCTAAAATAGCAATTGATGAAAAATAAAATAGCTACCCTTCATTTTAATAATTTTATCCATAAAAAAGAGTCAATAAGTTTTTTGCTTATTGACTCTTTTATTTTAGATACCACCGTAAATAATTCCGAGAACAAAAATTATAATTGTTAATGGTACATAGATATATTTAGCTGTAATTCCAAAGTAAGCACCGAGAGGTTTTCTAGCAAGTTCTAATTCTTGGCGGATTTCTTTGTAACCTAAAATATAATAAATAGAAAATGCACCTAAAACAGCTCCAAATGGAACAATATAGATAGTTACAATATCCATCCAAGGTCCGAATTTTGGTTCAGCTTCAATGAATACGCCGATAAATAAAGCAATAATAGAACAAAGTGTAACGGCTGTTTTGCGAGAAAGATTAAATCTTGTTTGCCATGATTCACTTACTGCTTCAAACATATTTAATAGACTTGTAATACCTGCGAAAGCTACAGAAACGAAGAATAATATAGCAAATAATTGACCAAATGGCATTTGGGCAAAAATATTTGGAAGTGTGATAAACATAAGTGTTGGACCTGCATTTGGTGCAATATTGAAAGCAAAAACGGCAGGAATGATAGCAAAAGCAGCAAGTAGAGCAGCTATAGTATTAAAGAAAGTTGTACGAATGGAAGCTTTAGGAATATCTTCAGTTTTTGGTAAGTATGTACCATAGACAATCATACCTGAACCTGTGATTGATAGAGAGAAGAAAGCTTGTCCCATCGCCATAACCCATGTTTCAATATGTCCTAATTGTTCCCAATTTGGTGTAAATAAAAACTCATATCCTGCACCAGAATTAGGTAAAAAGTATACGCGAATAGCTAAAATTAAAAATAAAATAAAGAATAAAGGCATTAAAATTTTATTTACTTTTTCAATTCCTGATGTAGAACCAAACATTAAAATTAAAGCTGTCATTACAATAACAAGAGTATGCCAAAATACACTGCCGAATTCTCCAGTAACCTCTTGTAAGAATACTTCGTGATGACCAGATAACATTTCACCAGTGATAGACCACCATAAAGCTCTGAGTACCCAACCAATGATGATTGCATAACCGATAGCTATACCAAGTGAGCCTAAAAGAGGTATCCAGCCAAGGCAATAGCCTAATTTTGATTGTTTAATTTTGCTCCAGCAATATTCATAAGCACCTAATGTACCTGTTTTAGCACGGCGACCAATGGCAAATTCAGCGGATAAACCAACAAGTCCAAATAAGATAGAAAATAAAATATAAGGAATTAAAAAAGCACCGCCACCATATTCGCCTAAGCGATAAGGAAACATCCAAATTGTTCCCATACCTACAGCTGAACCGATACAAGCGAGGATAAAACCTGTACTACTTTTAAATCCTCCATTTTGATGTATATTATCCATAAAAAAACTCCTTTATAGAATTATTAAGAAAAATCATTTATAATTATAACTTGTGTACATAGTATTTGTAAAAACGATAATTTCTATAATATAATTCAGTTTTTTCGATAGATAATAAGGAGTAATAAATATAGCATGGAATTAAGAAATTTAAAGACTTTTTTATATGTAGCAGAACAATGTAGTTTTTCGAAAGCAGCAATTTTATTAAATTATTCACAATCAACTGTTACAGCACAAATTCAAAAATTAGAAGAAGAATTAGATATTTTATTATTTGAAAGAATTAATAAAACAGTGCGCTTGACCAATGCAGGTCAAGAATTTTTAAAATACGCTCATGAAATCATCAGAACTAGTGAAGATGCAAAAAAAGCATTGAAAAATTTACCGATAGAAACAGGTGAACTCAGAATAGCTATGGCTGAATCTATCGCTAATACTTTTTTCCCTGAGATATTAGAACGATTTCATCAACTATACCCTAAGATAAAGGTAACTTTATATACAGCTGGTACAGATAGTTTATTTCACAAATTAAGGCATAATGAAGCAGACTTGGTCTATACTTTAGATAAAAGAATTTATTCCTCAGAAATAGTTACTGTGATGGAGAAGAAAGAAGAAGTATTTTTTGTAGCTAGTCCTAAACATAGATTAGCAGGAAAAAATTGCTTAATAGAAGATTTATTAGGTGAAGATTTTTTACTCACAGAAAAAGATATGAGTTATCGTAGACATTTAGAAGAATATTTAGCTTCTAAATCTTTGGAGATAAATCCTTTCTTGGAATTGGGAAATGTAGAGATTTTAAAATCTTTGGTAGAGAAAAATGCAGGTATTTCTTTTTTGCCAGAATTTACGATAAAAAGACAGTTAGAAGAACAGCGATTAGTGAAAATCAATATTCCAGAAGTTTTTAAAGTCTGGCGACAATTAATTTATCATAAACATAAATGGGTTACTGCTTCGATGAAAGTAATGATAGATTTAATTAGAGATTATGAATATGATAAAAAGAATTTTAGCCAAAATAAAAGTCTATAGCAAAAGCTATAGACTTTAAATTTTATTCTTTTAGAACTTGTTTAATTAAAAATTCGCTTTTAGGAAGCCAAAACTGCACAAGTGGGCCAGTTAAAAAAGCAGCTATGACTGTACCTACACCAACAGTACCACCTAAGATATAGCCTAAAATAACAAAAAATAAATCACAAGTCATACGTACCCAGCGGAATTGAAATTTTTGTAATTTATCAGTTAAGATAATGGCTATTAAATCATTAGGGCCAGTACCAGCGTTGCTTTTAATAACTATGGACATGCCGATAGATAAGATAACGCACCCTAAAATCATACCTAAAATACGCCATGGCAAAGTGGAATCAGCATTGATAAAATCGCCTAAAAGCCATGTGAAAAAATCAATGATAGGGCCACCACAAAAAGCGCATAAAATAGTACCAGGTTTTACATATCCTTTAGTAGTTAGAAGCATAACGACTAATAAGATACATAAGACAATGACGTGAAAAGTACCTACAGATAGATTAAATGTTCGAGCAAGCCCTTGAATAAATACAGTGAAGGTATCAGTACCAAGCTCGGATAATAAAAATAAAGAAATCCCCAAATGGGCAATGATTAAACCAAGTAATAAAATACTAAGTGCAATAATCCAGTTTTTTAAACTGCGTTTTGATGTATCACTAGCAAATGTAGACATAGAACCTCTTTTATTTTGTAGATTTATTTTGATGAAATATTATATTTCTTCTGGATAAACTAAATTCCATTCACGGCGCAATTTAGTCATGATATCCATAACATCTTGAGTATAAGTAAATTGCAAAATATCAGTTTCTTCTTCTAAAATGGCTTTTTCCATATCTTCCATTTCATATTGAAGTGCTTTCTTCGTATCACCTACGATGATTTCTTGTTTTTCGCCTGTAACAGCATCTGTAATTACTGCTTTATTAGCACGAGGAAATTCCATGATTTCAATATAAGCTTTTTCACAGCTAATCATAGCTCGTTTTGGTTGTTTAGAATGAAGTGATAAAGCAATTGTTGCCATCTGATTATCTTCATTCATCAATAAAATAGTAGCTTGTTCATCAACGCCAGTAGGTGCAGGAAGCATTTGACTTAAAATTTTTGTTGGTTTACTTTGCATAAAACTGCGTGTGAGACTAAGCGCATATACACCGATATCAAGTAAAGCACCACCAGCTAAATTTTTATTGAAAAATCTATTAGTCATATCATAATCTTTGAAACTACCAAAGTTTACAGTAATCATCTGTACTTTACCAAATTCATTATTATGTATCATTTCCCATAATTGTTTATAAATAGGCATATGCCAAATAGTCATAGCTTCAGCTAAAATTAAATTATTTTCTTGAGCGAGTTTAACACATTCATTTAATTCACGACTATTTAAAGTAATAGACTTTTCTACAAATAAATGTTTGTGATTTTCTAAAGCTTTTTTCATGAATGGATAATGTGTATTATGTGGAGTTGTCAAATAAATAATATCTACATCAGGGTCAGTGAAGATATCTTGAAAATCATCGTAAACTTTTTCGATACCATATTTTTTAGCAAAATCGATGGCTTTACTATGTGTACGATTGCCAACAGCATATAATTTTTTGCCCATGTTTTGTAGCGCTTGAGCCATTTCATTGGCAATTACACCAGTACCTAGAACAGCCCAATTTAATTGTTTGTTAAAAGACATAAGTATACCCTCCTAAAATATATAATTTATTATTATTATAAAAAAAATAAACTTATAAAGGAATACTTAAATGATAAATAAAAATTTTTAATATAAATAAAAGGCTTAGCCAATCAAAAGAAAAGCTAAGCCTTAAAATTTTATTTATTTGTTGCTTTTAATACATAAACTTTAGAGTCGAAATCACAGCTTGTAGCCATATCACCATATGGTTGACCTGCACTTGGGTCATCAATTACAAGACCGATATTCATGAGTTCATCACCGAAATAAGATTTGCCATCAACGCTTTGCTGATAGCAGAAATCTGGATTTAAACCTTGGAGATAAATTCTGCTATATGGTAAATTTACACCATTTAATACACGATACCAACCAACGATAGCAGTTTCCTTATCTTCGCTTACTACCATCCAAGCAGTTACATTATTTTCAAAAGGACTGCTCAAACGATAGAATGTGCCAAATTGGAAAACTTCACGATATTCTTTCATGAATTTAATTTGTTCTTTTACTTCTTCTTGTTCAGCTGGAGTTAATTTATTTAAATCAAGCTCATAGCCAAAAGTACCAAAGTAAGCAACGTTTGCTCTAGTATGAAGAGGTGTTAAGCGATATACTTGATGGTTAGGAGTAACAGAAACATGACTGCCGATAGAGCTAATAGGGTAAGCAAAAGATGTACCATATTGGATTTTTAAGCGTTCTATAGCATCAGAGTCATCACTTGCCCAGCCTTGTGGAGCATAATATAAAAGACCTGGATCAAATCTAGCACCACCACTAGCACAAGATTCAAAGAGAATATGAGGGAATTCAGAAGTTAAGCGTTCATATAAATCATAAACACCTAAGATATGACGATGGAAAATTTCTCCTTGTCTATCAGCAGGATAAGCTACGGAATAACATTCTGTAATACTGCGGTTCATATCCCATTTAATATAGGAAATTTTAGCTTCACGTAAGATTTTAGCAAGTAAATTATAAATATAATCTACTACTTCTTTACGAGAATAATCAAGAACATATTGATGACGACATTCAGAAGAGTGTCTGCCAGGTACATGTAAAATCCAATCTGGATGATTGCGATAGAGGTCAGAGTCCATATTAGTCATTTCTGGTTCAATCCAAAGACCGAATTTCATGCCGAGATTTTCAATTCTTTCTGCAAGACCTTTGATGCCATTTGGTAAGCGGTCAGTATTTGGATACCAATCGCCAAGACCTGCATAATCGGAAGTGCGTTTGCCAAACCAGCCATCATCTAATACGAATAATTCTACGCCACATTCTTTAGCTTTGCTAGCGATAGTTACGAGTTTATCTTCGTTGAAATCGAAATAAGTAGCTTCCCAGTTGTTGATTAAAATAGGTCTAGCTTTATCTCTCCAATAGCCACGAGCAAGGCGTTTTTGGAATAATTTATGGAAAGATTGACTTAAATTATTTAAGCCATCATCAGTATAAATCATTACAGCTTCTGGAGTTTGGAATGATGTATTTGGTTCTAATTTCCAATCAAATGTAGTTGGATTAATACCCATTAAAACGCGTGTAACATCATGAGTATCAACTTCTGCTTGAGCTAAGAAGTTACCGCTATAGATTAAGCTAAAGCCAATAGCTTCACCTTTATTTTCATCTGTAGTAGGTCGTTTTAAAATGATAAATGGATTGTGTTCATGGGAAGAATGACCACGAGTGGAATTAATAGCAGTGATACCTTGTTCTAATTTACGCACTTTTAAATGACGTTCTCTAGACCATGTACCAGAGAATTGGAGCCATTCATAATCGCAATCAGGTAAATCAAGGCAAAGGCTCATAGCTGTTGTTAAGTGAACAGCATCTTTTCCTTGATTGTATATTTTAGCACTGCGAGCGATAATGCCATTTTGAGCAAAAATAGTATAGAGTAAATCTATTTCAACTAAAGTTACAGGGTCTTGTAAATGAATAGTTAAAGTGAGAGCTTCATCATCATTTTCTGTATAAGTAGCAGGTAAATTTTCAAGTTTTGGTTTGCCATTGCTGATAGAATGACTCTGATAATGGAAGTCAGAAATTTTACTACCGTTTGTCTGGCAAATTTCAATAGCAGGCTGACGATAATCAGAAGTACCATAAACAGGATATTCTTGACGAATATGGCTCAAAGATATAATATTATGGAATTCTTCAGAAATATAGGAAGTTGTTGGACGAGCACAAGATTGAATTAAATAGGAAAAATCTGCTTTGTCATGTACTTTTTTACCAAAATATACTTGGCTTAAATGACCATTAGGAAGTACAGTCATAATGTAACTAATTTTATCATTAGTTAAATGAAAAGTACGGCTTTGTTCATTAAATAAAATTTGCATCTTAAAAAACGCTCCTTTATAAATATATGAATTTATGGCTTTTCGTAATTAATATCTATAAATTATTATATATGAGAATTTTATGAAAATAAAGATGGCGTTGTTAAGTAAATCAGTTTAAATGTTAAATAAAAACTATAAGAGCAATACTTATAGTTTTTATTTCATTCTATTTACAGGTTTATTAAAAGATATTTTAGGAGAAAAACTTTTACGATACTGTGAAGGCGTAAAACCTTTTTTTGCTTTAAAGGCTTTAGCAAATACTAAAGGGTCTTGATAGCCACAAGAATTAGAAATAGTTTCAATGGATAGCGTAGTTGTATTTAATAATTGTTCAGCACGAGTTATGCGATAATTAGCTAAATATTCTTGGGGAGAAATATTTAAATGTTTGCGAAATAATAAATAGAGGTAATTTCTAGTGATGCAAACATATTTAGCAATATCAGTGATTTTTAAATTATTAGTGTAGTTATTTTCGATAAATTCAATGGCTTTTTTTACATATAGATTATTATTGTCATTAGTCGGCAATATGGTTTTTATATCTTTACTTAAGATAGAGAAGAAAGAATATAATAGACTTTCTAGCAAAAATTGATTGCTTGTGGCAAAGTTATTATTTTTTAACATATTATGCACAATTTGTTTTAATTCTTCACTATAATTACATTGAAATGTTAGATGGTTAGAACTAAGACCGATATCATTTAAATATTGAATAGCTTTAGTGCCATTAAAGCCAATCCAAAGATATTGCCATGGGTCATCTTTATCAGCTTGATAAAATACTTGTAAATGAGGTTCAACTAAAAATCCTTGACCTTGAGATAATTCATAGCAAGCGTTATTTACATAATATTTTCCTTTGCCTTTAGTTATATAGTGAATAATATAATTATCGCGGATACCAGGGCCAAAGCTGTGATTAGGTTCACATTTAGCTAAGCCACAAAAACATAAGTATAAATCAGAAAAATGGCGTTCTGTTATTTGGAGTACATGAGAATTTTCCATAATAATTAACCTCAAATTTAATTTAGTCTTATAATATTATAATATAATAAAACAAATAAGTAATAAAAGGTGATTTTTATGGAAACTAAATGGTGGCAAAAATCTGTTGTTTATCAAATTTATCCTCGTAGTTTTTGTGATAGCAATAATGATGGTATTGGTGATATCAATGGTATTCGCTCTAAATTGGATTATTTGGAAAAATTAGGTATAGAAGTAATTTGGTTAAGCCCTGTATATTGTTCACCTAATGATGATAATGGCTATGATATCTCCGATTATTATGATATTTCTTCAGAATTTGGGACATTAGATGAAATGAAAGCTTTATTGAAAGAAGCTAAAGCACATAATATAAAAATAATCATGGATTTAGTAGTAAATCATACTTCAGATGAACATAAATGGTTTATAGAAGCAAAAACAAATAAAAATAGCAAATATCGTGATTATTATATTTGGCGAAAAGGTGAAAAAAATAATCCACCAAATGATTTATTGTCTTGTTTTGGTGGTTCGGCATGGGAATATGATGAAGCTTCTCAAGAGTATTATTTGCATTTTTTTAGTAAGAAACAGCCAGATTTAAATTGGGAAAATAAAGATATGCGCAAAGATATTTGGCAGATGATGAATTTTTGGATTGATTTAGGTGTTGGCGGTTTTAGAATGGACGTCATTGATATGATTGGCAAAGTTCCAGATTTAAAAATCAAAGAGAATGGACCTAAATTACATGAATATATTCAAGAAATGCATAGAGAAACTTTGCAAGACAAAGATTTATTGACTGTGGGTGAATGTTGGGGAGCAAATCCGCAGATAGCACAGTTATTTTCCAGTCCAGATAGACATGAATTGAGTATGGTATTTCAATTTGAACATATTATGCTTGACCAAGAAGGCTCGGATAAATGGAATTTGAAAAAGCTTGATTTAATTGAGTTAAAAAAAGTATTTACTAAGTGGCAAAAAGAATTAAATGGCAAAGGTTGGAATAGTTTATTTTGGAATAATCATGATTTACCAAGAATTGTATCTCGTTGGAGTAATGACAAAGAATATCGCGTGCAGTCTGCGAAAATGTTGGCGATATTACTTCATGGTATGCAGGGAACACCATATATTTATCAAGGCGAAGAAATCGGCATGACTAATATTGAGTTTAATGATTTAGCTGATTTTGCCGATATTGAATCTGTGAATGCATATAAAGAAAGAATGGCTAATAATATACCTAAAAAAGAAATCTTAAAATCTTTGCGTGCCAAAGCTAGAGATAATGCAAGAACTCCTATGCAGTGGAATAGTGATGTATATGCTGGCTTTAGCAAGGCTAAACCATGGTATAGAGTAAATCGCAATTATATAGATATAAATGTAGAAAAAGCTTTAGCTGATAAAAATTCAATTTTTTATTGTTATCAAAAATTGATTAAGATGCGTAAAGAAAATTCTATTATGATTTATGGTGAATATGATTTATTATTAGCCGAAGATAAAAATATTTTTGCTTATACAAGAAAATATGAAGATAAAACTTGGCTTATAGTATGTAATTTTTATGATAAAGAAGTTGATTTTAACTTAGAAGGCACAGGAAAAATCTTAATCAGTAATTATGAAGATACGATAACAGATTTGACAAAAGGTCATTTAAGACCATATGAAGCTGTAATTTATCAGTGGCAGAAATAATAAAAAAGCATAGTTTAATCGTTTTGATTAGACTATGCTTTCTTTTTGTATATTTTTAAGTTGTTGGTAAGTCAGAGGTACAATGAGCGCATTTAGTGGCTTCGTGAGGAATTTCAGATTTACAAAATGGGCAGATTTTTGTTTTTGGCGGTTCTTTAGGAATAGGAATTAATTTGTTTAGCTGTCTAATTAAACAAAAAACTACGAAAGCCAAAATTAAAAATTGGAGAAAATCTGTTAAAAAGGCACCATAAGCAAAAACTGCACCAGCTTTTTTAGCTGTTTCAAGGTCAGCACCTTTTTCAGCGAGTATAAAAGTCGCTTTACTAAGTGGCAGATACATATTATTAAAATCAATACCACCTGTAAAAATACTAATTATAGGCATGATTAAATTTTTTACAATGGAATTTACAAGCCCTGTAAAAGCAGTACCAATAATCATACCAACTGCTAAATCAAGCATATTACCTTTAAAAGCAAATTTTTTAAATTCAATAAAGAAATTTTTCATAATGATAAAAACCTTTCTAAGCATAATGTATATAATTATAACCTATAAAGGTGAGTATTGAAAAGAAAAAAAGCATTTTTTGACAAATATTGTGCATTTATTTAGCTGTAAAAATGAATATAAATAAGTATAATAAATACATATTTTTGAGAATGGTGATGAATTTTTATGAAGAATAAAGTAATGGAAAATTTTATAGATAATAATTATAATTGTTGTCAAGCTATTGTTTGTGCTTATTGTGAAGAATTAGGCTTGTCAGAAGATGTAGCATTTAAATTAACAGAAGGATTTGGTTCTGGCATGGGAGGATTAAGAGATACTTGTGGAGCTGTTACAGGCATGTTTTTTGTAATAAGTCTAGCTAATAGTGCAGGTGATAAACATTTACCATTGAAAAGTAAATTTGATACATATAATAAATTTCAAGAAGTAGCAAAATTATTTAAAGAAAAATGTGGTTCAATATATTGTAGAGATTTGAAAAATATGGAGAAGAATAAAATTTTATCTTGTGAAGATTGTGTACAAGTAGCAGATGAAATTTTAAAGAAACATTATTTTAAATAAAATAGTATCTTATTAAATAAAAAAGCTAAGTCCTAAAATAAGGACTTAGCTATATTTTTTCTAGTATTTTTTATTGGTTTTTTGCCTGCAATATATAGGATATTTTATATAAATTAACTTAAATTTGTTTGTTTATTTATTTTTATAGTACGTTTTCAGTACGTTAATTTTAACCGCCATATATAAATATATAACAAGATGTCAATTAGTTTTGACTAATAGTTATATATCAAAATATGGCGGTATTTTTATTAATAACCGCCATATTCAAATAATACATATTCAATTTTCTTTATACAGTATTTGTTGATATTTATCACAAAAACTTTTTTAAAGGATTAAACACAAAAGAGTATTCGTACAGTATCTGTTGATATTTATCAAATACCTTCTATAGATAGCAATGATTATGACATCAGTTTTCGTACAGCACCTGTTGATATTTATCGCTAGTAGTCATTAATAGCAGTCTACCGGGTTGCAGTTTTCGTACAGCACCTGTTGATATTTATCGCAAAAGACAATTTAAAAGACGCTCAGATTTACGCGTTTTCGTACAGCACCTGTTGATATTTATCTCCATTTTAATATAAAAAGAAAAGAGGAAATTAATAGTTTTCGTACAGCACCTGTTGATATTTATCCTTAATGTTATTAGGATTTATTAATTACATTATAGTTATAAACTATTAATATTGCAAGACTTTAAAAAGATTTACCAGCAAATGATAGATAATATATTAGATTTGAGTAGGTCAATAAAATCAAGCTTTGTGAAGATTTTATAAATTCTAGGTTGGTAAATTTTATTTTAAAGAATATTTATAAATATATGATGAAAAATCTATGAATTTTGTCAATTTTTGTCTTTATTATATATTTTTTTGTCAAATTTATATATAATAATATTGAGAGGTGTGATATATATGTCTGAAACTACAACGTTAAATATAAGAGTTAATAAAGATTTGAAAAAACAATCTGAAGCAATTTTATCTTTATTGGGATTAAATACTTCTACAGCTGTAAATATGTTTTTAAATGCTGTTGTTAGAAATAATGGCATTCCTTTTGCTTTAACATTAAATCCTAATAATGAAACAAAGCAAGTTCTTGATGAAGTAAAAGCAGGCAAAAATTTAAGTAGAACTTTTGATAATGTAAGAGATTTAATGGACGATTTAGATGCTTAAAATAAAATATCACTCTAAATTTAAGAAAGATATAAAGACAATAAAAAAGCGTAACTATGATTTATCAAAGCTACAAAAAGTTATTGAAATATTAGCTGAAGAAAAAACTTTACCTGCCAAATATAAAGATCATTCTTTGACTGGAGTTTATCAAGATTTTAGAGAATGTCATATTTTGCCTGATTGGTTATTAATATATCGCATAGATAAAGATATATTGACTTTAGTACTTTCTAGAACAGGTACACATAGTGATCTATTTTAGAAAGATTGCTTTAGAATGTCTTTATTTTTTATTGTTAATAAATATATATAATATGATAAATAAAAAAAGCTAAGTCCTCAAATAAGGACTTAGCTATATTTTTTATCTTATTCCCATTCAATTGTAGCTGGTGGTTTAGAAGTTATATCATAAACTATTCTGTTTACACCAGGTACTTCGTTTACAATTCTACGAGAAACTGTATCTAATACTTCATATGGAATTCTTGCCCATTCAGAAGTCATAGCATCGCTACTTGTAACAGCACGAAGTGCTACAGTGTGGCAATAAGTACGGCTATCACCCATAACACCTACAGAGCGAATGTTTGGAAGACAAGCGAAATACTGCCAAATTTTTTCAGAAAGACCAGCTTTAGCTACTTCTTCACGGAAGATAGCATCTGCTTCACGAACAACAGCGAGTTTTTCTTCAGTTACTTCGCCAAGAACGCGGATAGCAAGACCAGGACCTGGGAATGGTTGACGCCATACGAGGTCATGAGGAATGCCGAGTTCTTCACCTACTGCACGAACTTCATCTTTGAAGAGTTCACGAAGTGGTTCGATAAGATCGAATTGAATATCTTCAGGAAGACCGCCAACGTTGTGGTGGCTCTTAATTGTTGCAGAAGTTTTTGTACCACTTTCAACAATATCTGGATAGATTGTACCTTGAACAAGGAAATCAATTTTGCCGAGTTTATTAGCTTCAGCTTCAAATACACGAATGAATTCTTCACCAATGATTTTGCGTTTTCTTTCAGGATCAGAAACGCCAGCTAATTTACCTAAGAAACGGTCTTTAGCGTCAACACGGATAAGGTTCATATCGAATTGTTTACGGAAGATAGTTTCTACTTGATCGCCTTCGTCTTTACGGAGTAAACCGTGGTCAACGAATACGCAAGTTAATTGTTTGCCTACAGCTTTGTGAACTAAAACAGCAGCAACAGAAGAATCAACACCGCCACTTAAAGCGCATAATACTTTTTTGTCGCCAACGATTTGTTTGATTTCTGCAATTTTGCTTTGAGCAAAAGAACTCATAGTCCAATCGCCTTTTAAGCCGCAGATTTTGAATAAGAAGTTTTTCATCATCTGCTGACCAAATGGAGTATGTTCAACTTCTGGGTGGAATTGTACACCATATAATTTACGACTGTCATCGCACATAGCAGCAACAGGAGTATGCTTAGTATGAGCAATAGCTTTGAAACCTTCTGGAACTTTTTCTACATAGTCGCGATGGCTCATCCAGCAAATTTCATCAGCATTGATACCATCGAATAAAACGCTAGTAGTATCAAGAGTGATATCCATTTTACCATATTCGCCAGCTTCAGCATGAGCTACGCTACCACCGAGATTATGAGCTGTGAACTGATGACCATAGCAAATACCAAGTACAGGGATACCAAGTTCAAAGATTTTTGGATCAGCCTGTGGTGTATTGTCAGCGTAAACACTGCTAGGACCACCAGTGAAAATAATAGCTTGTGGATTTTTAGCTTTAATTTTTTCTACTGTATAATCATAAGGAACAATTTCACAGTAAACACCGCATTCTCTAACACGACGTGCAATTAATTGGTTATATTGACCGCCAAAGTCAATAACAAGAACCATTTCATGAATTGTGCTCAATTTTTTACCTCCTAATAATAAAAAACGCTCTCTTTACAAAAATAGTTTACTATACAGTAGTTTTTCTGTAAAGAGAGCTTTTATATTTGTTGCTATTTATTAAGCGAAATTTAATTTAAAATTAAGCTTTACCGTCGCAACCAAGAACTTCTTTAATTTTGTGAGAAACGATTGCTTTGATGTTAGTTCTACCGTCAGCAACATATTGACGTGGGTCAAAATGATCAGGATGATCGTTGAAGTGTTTACGAATACCTGCAGTCATTGCAAGACGAAGGTCGGAGTCGATGTTGATTTTGCAAACAGCCATGGAAGCAGCTTTGCGGAGTTGGTCTTCAGGAACACCAACAGCATCTGGCATATGACCGCCATTTTCGTTGATAATTTTAACGAAATCTTGAGGAACGGAAGAAGCACCATGTAAAACGATTGGGAAGTTAGGAAGACGTTTAGCAACTTCTTCAAGAATGTCGAAACGAAGTGGAGGTGGTACTAAAATGCCTTGTTCATTTCTTGTGCATTGGTCAGGAGTGAATTTGTAAGCACCATGGCTAGTTCCGATAGCGATAGCTAAGGAGTCAACACCTGTTTCTTTAACGAATTCTTCAACTTCGTTAGGATCAGTGTAATGAGCTTCATGAGCAGCTACTTTAACATCATCTTCGATACCAGCTAACTGACCAAGTTCTGCTTCTACTACTACGCCATGAGCGTGAGCATATTCAACAACTTCTTTTGTTTTTTCAATATTTTCTTTGAAGCTGTAGTGGGAACCGTCGAACATAACGGAAGTGAAACCGCCATCAATACAAGATTTGCAAGTTTCGAAATCTGCACCATGGTCGAGGTGTAAAGCGATTGGAAGACCAGTGTCTTCAATAGCAGCCTGTACAAGATGTACAAGGTATTGATGTTTAGCATATTTTCTAGCACCAGCGGAGCACTGAAGAATTAAAGGAGCGTTTAATTCTTTAGCAGCTTCAGTGATACCCTGAACGATTTCCATATTATTTACGTTGAATGCACCAATAGCATAATGGCCTTCATACGCTTTTTTAAACATTTCTTTTGTTGTTACTAATGGCATTAAAAAAACCTCCATAGACAAAATTTAAATTTCAAGACTATTATAGCATAAAATTTGTTTATTTGTATATCAAAATCTGAAAATTATTTAATTCAGACAATTCTTGTAATCTATAAATATTTTTTATAATAAATTATAGTTAAATCCGTTATGATATAATTTTAAAATAAATATAATTTTTATTTGAGTAGGTGAGCATATGAATATTGAAAAATTGTCTATAAAACAGATAAAAGATTTAATGGTTAAAAAGTGTAATGAAGAATTATTGACAGCGATAAAAAATGATGTCCGTAAAGGTGTACAAAGTATATATAAAAGTTATCAACGAGAAATGAAAGAACGTCAGCGAGTGGCTAATTTATATACTTTTGAAAATGAATGTAGAGCTAATGGTTATAAATTAATAGCTGGCGTAGATGAAGTGGGTAGAGGACCGCTCGCTGGGCCTGTAGTAGTAGCTAGTGTTATTTTGCCGGAGAATTTTTTTATTGAAAAAATAAATGATTCCAAGAAATTATCAGAGGTAACACGTGAAAAAATTTATGATATCATCATGGAAAATGCGATAGCTGTAAATAGAGCGATTATCGATGAAAAAACTATAGATAGAGTAAATATTTATCAAGCTGCAATGAATGGTATGTATGAAGCTATTTATGGATTAAACCCTAAGCCTGATGCAGTGTTAATTGACGCTATGCCTTTAGAAAGTTTGGATATATATCATCAATCAATAATTAAAGGTGATGCAAAATCTGCTTCGATTGCAGCAGCTTCCATTGTCGCTAAAGTGGAAAGAGATAGAATGATGAATGAATTTGATAAGATTTATCCACAATATGGCTTTGCTAAAAATAAAGGGTATGGAACAAGTGAACATTTAGAAGCTTTAAGAAAGTATGGACCATGTGAAATTCATCGAAAATCATTTGAGCCAATAAAATCAATGGTGATGCAGAAATAAGGTATTTGTATGAAAAATATGGGCTTATGGGGAGAAGATAAGGCTGTAGAGTTTTTAAAGGCAAAAAATTATACAATATTGGTGAGAAATTATCATAGTAGATTTGGTGAAATAGATATTATAGCAAGAAAGCAAAATACGATTATTTTTGTTGAAGTAAAGACTAGAAAAAATACTGCATTTGGATTTCCTGCTGAATTTGTGGATTATCAAAAACAACAAAAAATCATGAAAACGGCTCAATTATATATAAATGATAATTTTAATGCAGAATTTGATTATAGATTTGATATAATAGAGGTATTTCACTATGATGATAATAAGGTGAAATTTAATCATTTGAAAGGAGCGTTTGAGCTTTGAAAACAAAGGGTTTTGAGCGAAAAAGACGTATTATTGTTGGTGTATCAGGGGCAAGTGGTGCGATTTATGCCTATAGATTGATACAAGTCCTTGCTGATAGCGGAATTGAAGTACATTTTGTGGCTTCAAAAGCAGGGCTTGAAGTATTAGAGTATGAATGTGGTTTAACTATGGTTCAATTGACACAAATGGTTCATAAGATTTATGATGTAAATCGAATTGATAGTGCAATAGCAAGTGGTTCTTTTCCTTGTGAATCAATGGTTATTGTACCTTGTTCCATGAAGACTTTAGGGTCTTTAGCAAATGGCATTGCTGGAAACTTACTCACTAGAGCAGCTGATGTAACTTTAAAAGAAGGTCGTAAGCTCGTTTTAGTAACAAGAGAAACACCAGTACATGCTATTCATTTAGAAAATATGTTGAAATTATCACATGCAGGTGCAAGGATAGTGCCAGCATGTCCAGGTTTTTATCATCGACCACAAATTATTGAAGAATTAGTTGATATGTTGGTAGGTAAAATATGTGATACTTTAAATGTAGATAATGATTTATTTGAACGTTGGACAGGACCAAGTGAAGTTTAAATTTTATTTGGGATAATTTATTAATAACAAATTGCATATAAAGGATATTGATAAATCACCCCAAAATATTATGGGGTGATTTTATGTTTGCAAAAACTTATGGGGCAACGACACTAGGTATAGATGGTGTACTTATAGAAGTTGAAGCTGATGTAGCAAATGGATTGCCAAAATTTGAAATAGTAGGTTTAGCAGATGTTGCAGTAAAAGAAGCTAAAGAAAGAGTTCGACCTGCTATTAGAAATACAAATGTCAATTTAGTGCCTAAGAAAGTAACGATAAATTTAGCTCCTGCCGATTTACGCAAAAATGGTTCATCTTTAGATTTACCGATAGCTATAGCACTTTTGGAAGCATATGGATTTTTACCTAAGGATTGTTGTAGTGATAGTTTATTAGCTGCTGAATTATCTTTAGATGGTCAAGTAAAAACAATAACAGGAATTTTGTCTATGGCTATTTTATGTAAAGAGCTTAAGTTTAAAAAATTTTTTGTAGCTAAAGGTAATGAACAAGAGGCTTTGTTGGTAGAAGGTATTGAAGTATATGCTATAGCTACATTGTCAGAGCTAATAGATTTTTTACAAGGAAAGATAAAATTAAGACCAGCAAAAAGACAAAAGAGATTATCTCAAGATATGCAATTCAAAGAAGATTTTGCTGATGTGCAAGGGCAATTTTTAGCGAAAAAAGCTTTGGAAATAGCGGCAGCAGGTGGTCATAATGTATTGATGGTGGGAGCACCAGGAACAGGGAAGACAATGCTTGCCAAGCGTTTATCAACAATTTTACCGCAAATGACATATCAAGAGGCTTTGGAAGTAACTAAGATTTATAGTATAGCTGGATTGTTATCAAGAGATAGTGGATTGGTAACGAAAAGACCTTTTCGCAGTCCACATCATACAATTTCTAGTGCTGGTATCATCGGTGGCGGTACTATACCAAAACCAGGAGAAGTAACTTTAAGTCATAATGGTGTTTTATTTTTAGATGAATTGCCAGAATTTAGCAAAGCTAGTTTAGAAGCGTTAAGACAACCCTTAGAAGATGGAGAAGTCATGATAACAAGGGTAAATGCTTCTTTAAAATTTCCTTCACGAATGATATTAGTGGCTTCAATGAACCCTTGCCCTTGTGGTTATAAATATGATAATACACGCAATTGTACTTGTAGTGATTATGAAATAAAACGCTATACAAAGAAAATATCAGGGCCATTGCTCGATAGAATAGATATACAAATTCAAGTGCCACGAGTGGAATATAAAGACTTTGTAACAGATAAAAAAGCAGAGTCTTCAGAGCAGATACGCCAACGTGTTGAACAAGCAAGGCAGATACAATTAAAAAGATTTGCTCAAGCCAAAATAGTTTGTAATGCTCAAATGTCACATGCTATGATAAAATCATATTGTAAATTAACAGCTAAGGCACAAGATATGTTAGGTCTTGTTTTTGAACAGATGAGATTGAGTGCTAGAGCTTACGATAGGATTATTAAAGTGGCGCAGACTATAGCGGATTTAGATAATAGTGAATATATAGAAGATAAACATATAGCAGAAGCCGTTCAATATCGTAATAACTTTAATTTACAAGAAAAAATTTAAAATTAAAGTAAAGGAAGCGAAATTATGGTATTTACAGGAAAAACAAAAAATTTGGGAGTAATCGGTTATCCTATAAAACATTCATTATCGCCAGTTATTCAAAATACAGCTATACAAGAAGCAGGTATTGATTATGCATATATTGCTATGCCGATAGCTCCAGAGGATTTAGAAAAAGCAGTAATAGGGTTAAAAGCATTAAATTTTACAGGATTTAATGTAACTATTCCGCATAAAGTAAATATCATGCAGTATTTAGATGAAGTAGATGAGATGGCAAAATTAATAGGAGCTGTAAATACTGTACATATAAAAGATGGTAAATTATATGGATATAATACAGATGCTATTGGTTTTATCAATCCATTATTAAAGGAAAGTGTGGAAATAAAAGATAAAACAGCTGTGATTTTAGGAGCTGGTGGAGCTTGTAGAGCAGTTGTTTGTGGCTTGATAAAACAAGAAATAAAAAATATCATCTTAGCAGTTAGAAATCCAGCAAAAGCACAATTATTAGCAAATGATTTTAATGATTTAGTTGATATAAAAGTGTGCGATTGGCATAGTGAAGAATTTAAACAATATTTAGCTCAAGCTGATTTATTAGTAAATACTACTCCTTTAGGAATGGAAGGCAATATCGATAGTAAACCACCTGTTGATTGGGAAAGTGTAAAAAAATCTGCGTTTGTTTATGATATTGTATATATTCCTGCTGAAACAAAATTTTTACAAGAAGCCAAAGAATATGGGCATAAAATATTAAATGGTGAAAGAATGTTAGCTGAACAAGGAGTAGCAGCACTTCATTTATGGACTGATAAAGATATAAATGTGGATATCATGGTGAAAACGTTACATGATTATTTGAATAAAAATAAATAAAGGTTTGTTTAGACCGCTATGAACATAGATGTATGGGTGAGATTGAGATGAGGCCTGTACATCTATTTTTATTTTAGAAACGAAGATGAAGTAAATGGAAATAGAAAAGGATTTGGAGCAATTATCATTAAAAATAATGAGAAATTTGCAATTACAGGGCAAACATAATATATTGCAAGGTTATCGTAATAAATCACCTGTAGCAGATTTTATAGATTGTTTGTTAGAAAATGCCTATAAATTGCAAGCTAGTGATATTCATTTGGAGCCACAAGAAAAATATTTGCAAATTCGCTATAGAATAGATGGAAAATTGATATTGATTTATAAAGCTTCAAGTAAAATCAACAATTTTCTGATATCGTATTTGAAATTAATAAGCAATCTAGATATAGCAGAAAAGCGTTTGCCACAAGATGGAAAATTTATTTTTCCTGCTCAAAATATAGATATCAGGATATCTACTATACCTGTACTTTTTGGCGAAAAAGTGGTTTTGCGACTATTGGGGAATAAAGAAAATCTGTTGAATTTAAATCAAATGGGATTTTCTAAAATGAATTTAAAATATTTTAAAGATATGATAAGTGCATCAAGTGGTCTTATTGTGATAACAGGCCCTGTAAATTCTGGAAAATCTACTTTACTTTATGCTAGTTTAAATTATTTAAATAGATTAGATACTAATATTATTACGATTGAAGATCCTGTAGAGTTAAATCTAGAAGGTATAAATCAGATGCAGATAAATCAAAAAGTAGGCATGGATTTTGCTGTAGCTTTGAGAGCATCACTTAGACAAGACCCTGATATCGTAATGATAGGAGAAATAAGAGATGAAGTAGTAGCTAAGCAAGCGATAACTACGGCATTGACGGGTCATTTAGTATTAACTACTTTGCATACTAAAAATGCTTTGGGTGTGCCAGCTAGATTAATTGATTTAGGAGTCAGTCCTGTGATGCTTAGCATTGCTCTATTAGGTATGACCTCACAGCGATTAGTGAGAAAGATTTGCCCTAAATGTAAAGTTAGTTATAAACCAAGTGAAAATTCTTTAGAAGCATTTTTTTTAGGAAAAGATTTTTATTTAGGTATGGATTTATATAAGGGAAAGGGGTGTAAATATTGTAATTATACAGGTTTTTTAGGTCAAATAGCTCTGCAAGAGATTTTAAGACCTACAGAAAAAATGAGATATTTAATTAGTAGAGATGATGTTGATGTGAATTTAAAACGAGAGGCGAGATTAACAGATTTTAAATCTTTATTAGATGATGGAAAGATGAAAGTTTTACAGGGTATAACTACAGTTCAAGAAGTATGGAAAACTTTAAATGGAGTATATCAAATAGATGAAGTTTCTAGAAATTTTACAAAAAGCGATAGCGTGTAAGTGGTCAGATATTCATTTAACTACTGATAAAAATATATATTATCGCCAAAATAATAAGTTAAATATTGGGGAAGATGAATTTTTTACAAGAGAAGATTTTAGGGAAGTGATAGAAAATACATTAAATGAAACACAGAAAATCTTATTTAGGCAAAATAAAGTGATAGATTATGCTTATGAATTTAATAATAGAAGGTTTAGGATAAATATCTATATGATTTATAAAGGCTATGGTATGGCTATTAGATTGATAAATAATAATGTAAAGCCTATAGAGAATTTTTATCAGCAAAAAGTCTTGCGAGATGTTTTGCATAATGATAATGGTTTAATACTGATTTGTGGTGCTACAGGAACAGGAAAATCAACGACTTTAGCTTCTATGATAGAGTATATAAATCAAAATAAATCTAAGCATATCATAACTTTAGAGGAGCCTATAGAATATGTATTTACTAATAAGAAATCATTAATTCATCAAAGAGAATACCATGTAGATTTTGAAAATTTCAGTGAAGCTATAAAGATGGCAATGCGACAAGACCCAGATGTGATAATGGTAGGAGAAATAAGAGATACAGAAACGATGAAAGCTTGTTTAAATGCTGCTGAAACAGGTCATCTAGTTTTAGGAACATTACATGCATCTTCGGTGATAGAAGCGATAATGCGAATGGAAAGTTTTTTTAATCAAGAACAGATAGAAGCTATTAGTATGCAGATTGCAAGTTCGTTAAACAGTATTATCATTCAAAAATTAATTCCAATAATAGATGAGAATTTAGTTTGTTGTATGGATATTTTATTGGCAACTACAGCAGTAAAAAATTTAATTAGTAAAAATCAATTATCACAGTTGATTTCGCAGATGCAATTAAATAGACAAAATGGTATGCAGTTTATACAAGATGATATAGAAAAATTAGTTAAAGCTAAATTAATAGATGAAAAAATAGCAAAGAAGTATATAGGTTAAGATGATGACTAAATTTTTTTATATAGCAAGAGATTATCAACAAGGCAATTTAATAAAAGGCTCTTTAGTGGCAAATAATAAATTAGAGGTGATTGATTATTTAAGGCGAGAACAATATTTGATAATAGCTATACACAATAATGATATCTATAGTATAAAAGAATATATAAAAAGCATAGGAAAAGATGAAAAAATTACTAATAAACAAGTGATTTTACTTTGCCAGCAATTGTCAATTATTTTAGAGTCAGGAATAGATATTATAGAGGCTTTAAAAATAGTTAAGAATAATTTACGTGATAAAAATATAAAAAATTTTATAGAAAAAACAATTATAGGTTTGAATGAAGGTGAAAATTTATCTGCTATTTGGCAAAAAAATTTTAATTTACCTGCGTATTTAATAAGTTCAATAAATATAGCAGAACATACAGGTTTATTAGCAGAGGCATTGAAAAACACGGGTATTTTTTTAGCCAAAGAATATGAATTAAAACAAAAATTAAGGCAGATATGTATTTATCCAGTTTTTTTATTGTGCGTTCTGGCAATAGTAATTATGTTGATGATTTTTTTAGTCATTCCAGCATTTGCAGATATTTTTCAACGTATGCATATTGATTTACCTTATTTAACAGCAACTATTTTATCTATAGGTTTAAATATAAAAGCTCATTTTATAAAATTATGCACATTTTTATTGATAATTTTTATAGCTATTATTTTGGTGGGGCAAAAAGATAAATTAAGATTAATTTTTTTGCAGTATATATTAAAATTGCCTGTATTTGGTGATTTTTTGCGAAAGTTTTATTTAGTAAATATAGTTAATCAGCTAATTTTTTTATTGGGAAGTGGTATCAGTATAGATGAAGCTTTAAACATTATGTTAAATAGCAATTACAATATATTAGTACAAGACAATTTAAAAACGGTGCAAAATTTAGTAAAGCAAGGTTTTTCATTAGCTGATGCTTTTGCTAAAGTTTCGTTGAGCGTAAATATTTTACAAGAATTCATAGATATTGGCGAAAAAACAGGTATGTTAAAAGATATATTGTCTTATTTAGTTAGTTTTTGGGAAAAAGAGTTAGATAATACAATAAAGATATGCTTGCAATTATTAGAGCCGATATTGATGATAAGCGTGGGCTTTATTGTAGGAGTATTTATTATAGCTATTATTATGCCTTTATTTGATTTGGTAAATAATATTGGTTTATAAATTTTTAGTTATTATGGGAAAGAATGATAAAAATGATGAATAAAATTGAACAACTAAAACTAAGTGAAGATGGTTTTACTTTGATTGAAATGATGATTGTTGTAGCAATTATTGCTATTTTGACAGCAATAGCCCTACCGAAATTTAATGAATCTTTAGCAATGGCAAATACATCTAGAGTACAAGCTGATTTACAATCTTTAGATACAGCAATAGCAATGTATAAAGTTCAAAATAATAGAGCACCACAGGATATAAGTGATTTAGATGAATATATTGATGTAGAAAATATAAAGGCACCTACTGGAGATGTATATGTAAATGGCGTTTTGACTTCTAATGAAACGGGAGAAAATTATAGTATAAATTCGGATAAAACAAACGCTACTTTTATGGGAAAGACTAGGATGGAATTTGGTAAAAATACTAGTGAATAATATTCATAATTAGAGATAAATATAAAAGAGATAAGTAATAAAATGGAAGCAAGTTTTATTTATGATTTGATTGTTTGTATGTATTTAGGCAAAATTGCTTGGGTAGATTTTAAGACTTTGAAGATAAAAAATAAGAGTTTATTATATCTAGGGTTAATTTTAGTTATTCGATTAATGATTTTTAACATAGATTTAGAAAAAATAATCTATGCATTATTAATCAATTTAATTATCTTTGGTGTGATATATTTTTACCCTAAGCAATTAATGGGTGCAGGAGATTTGAAATTAGCTTTAGTTTTAGCCTTATGGTGTAATTATCCTCAATGTATAGTGGCAATATATTTAAGTTTTATTTTTGGCGGGATAGTAGCTATTTATTTTTACTTAGAGAATATAAATAAAGTGAGTAAAAAAGAAAAAATATCTTTTGCACCGATGCTTATTTTAGGAAATATCATATCTTTTTTTGAAGCTGATGATATTTTAAATTTGTGGCTTAGTTTTATAGGTTAATTGCAAATGTGGTATGTAGAATTAATTATAATGACAGGAATTATAGCATTGTTTACACAGAGTGTAATATTTGTTGATTTTGCCAGTGAAGAACAGCAGGTCAATAATGAAGCAATGTATTTAGTTAGTACGTTGATGAATGTGCAGGAGCGTTCAAGAAATTACCATTATATGAAAGATAGTGATTTTAGACCACATTGTTATATTTATAGAGATAAATATATATTGAAATTAAATGAAAATACGGCACAAAGGATTTATTATTTGCCGGATGATATAAAAATAGATTTTGATGATAATGCTAATTTTTATGTTTTTCGTCAAAATAGTTTATACAACAGTTGGCCAAATAAAACGATAAAAATTTATAGTGGAAATACAGCAAAATATATTGTGATAAATCGTGTGGGTAGGATACGTATAATAAATTCTTATGAGGACTCATCATGAATATGTGGCAAAATTTAAATAAAGATGAAAATGGATTTTTGCATATAGAATTATTGATTTTGATGGCTATATTGTCTAGTGTAGCAATGATATATATTTGTATGGGAATTTTGAGAAATCAACAGTTAAACAATGGTTATAGAATGACGGCGATATATTTAGCACAAGGATATTTAAATCTCATGGAAGAACAAAAAGCAAATATTATTCCCAATCAAATAGAATGTAATGGTATGAAGTATATGATAAAACAAAATGAATTTTTTCAAGATGATATAGATGAAATCAGTATTGAAATAAGCTGGCGTTATCATGATCAAGCAGAGATGGAATATCAAGAAAGAAAAATTAAAAGAGAAGTTATTAAATGAACAGCAAGGCTTTATTGTAGGTGATGCATTGATAATTTTACCGTTAATTTTTAGTTTAATAATTGCTATTTTAGTCATAGTGCAAGCCATTAGTAGTAGTATCTTTAATTATATTGATAATTGGATATTGCAAGAACAGACGAAAAATATTTTGGAGAATATGGCAACAGAAATCACTTATGCTGATGAAATCATAGACCAGATAGATTTTGCACATAAAGAAACATTGATTATTGCGACAAAAAGAAGGGCAATGGCTAATTCTGATGATATGGAAAAATATATCGGTTTTCGCAAAGAAGGAGCGATTATTTATCGTTGTGAAATATCTAAAGCAAGTGGTGATATATATAATATTAAAGCCAAACAGCCGTTAAACAGTGAAAATTATTTTGGTAATGATAATATAAGTTACAGTTGTCGTAAAATTGATGATAATTTGTATCAATTAGATGTAACTGGTAAAACTTATAGAACTAATCAAGAATTTAAACTCACTACAGTGGTTTTACAACGAAATGCAAAAACAATGGATAATATAGAGCCTTAATTGAAGCAAAATGAGGGTTTAATCATGGAAAAAGAAGATGGTATGATAAGTATTTCTATGCTGATTGTTTTGAGTTTAATGGCTGTTTTTTCTTTGTATATTTATAAATTAAGTCTTACAGAAAATAACAGTTTAGAAATATTAAAAATGAATATGCAGACTAAAAATTATACAATAAGTGAAAGTTTAAATTTAATTGATATATATAAACATGATAAAGAAAAATGGCAAGATGTTTGCATGAAGGCACAAGGTAAAGATGATTTTGATGAGGCTATTGTAGTAGATGAAAAGACAGTAACAGATAAACAGATGAAAAAATCTGTAAAGATAAAAGCATATTTAATGCAGATATATAATCGAGATATATATAAATTAATTGTAGAAAGTAGTTTAGAAGATATCACAAATCAAAATTGTATTTATTTACAAAAGAAAGATGATGATTGCATTGTACAGCGTTGGGAACGTTAAAAGAGAGTTGAAGAAAATAGGAAGAAAATTATATATAAGAGATTTTGCTAAGTTTATATTTGCTTATATAGAAGAAGATAAACTTTCTTTGCTGACAGTGCAGAAAATAACTGATGATAGATGGCAAATCATTCATTTTTATGCGGAAAAAATTCAGAAAAATGATGAAGATATTAATTTTTATCAAGAGATTTTATATAGATTTTATAAGCAAGAACGAGAAAATATAAAATATTTAGTGATAAACTTTGCCAAGCAAAAACAGCAGATTTTACATTATAGTTTTCCTCGTATGCCTTTGTCGGAAATAAAAAAAGCCCTGTATTGGGAGTTACAGGAAGATATAAAGTTAGAAGAGTATTATTATACATATACACTAGAAGATGAAAAAGAAAATTATAATTTAAAAGTGAATTTAATCAATAAGAATTTAGTGGATTTATGGCAACAATTGGCAAAAGAACAAAATCTTAATTTGTATAGTGTATTTTGTCAAAATGATGTAAAAATAGATGTGATAGCAGAAGATGAATATATAAAAAGATATAGAGTAGAAAAACAAAGTGATATTTTTAATTGTGAGCTACAAATAGATAGAGAGCTATTGGCGGAAATAGAAGATTTTGATGTGATAAGTAAAATTTTAGTATGTTTTTTACAGCAACAATATCAAGAATTTTTGCCTAAAAGACAACAGTTGAGTTATTTAAATTGGCAAAATATATATTTATTGTTGATAACTATTTTACTATCTTGTAGTTGTTGTTTAGGTGGTTATGCAATTACAAAATATTATCAAGCAGAAAGACAGGAACAAAATATAAAAGAAGAAATAGCTTTAATACAAAATGATATAGATGATATAGAGCAGTTAAAACAACAAGAAGCTTTAATTAAAGATAAACAAAAATTAGTGCAGAATTTAGAAGAAAAATCCGTTAATATATATGCTATTTTAATTAATTTAGGTGCAAATACAATAGATGATGTAGCTTTAACTGATTTGAAGATAAAAGATGGAGAAATTTTTTTGAAAGGACGAGCGAGAAATTATCAAAATATAGCTGTATATAAAGAAAAATTATCGGAAATAAGATTTTTCCAAACTAGTGAAATTGGAGAAATAAAGATTAATACAGAAGATAATTTATTGGATTTTACGATGAAGATAGTGATGAGGTAAAATGAAATATAAAGATTATAAACATTTAATTATTTGCATAAGTATCATTAGTCTATGGATAATGATACTATTTTTTTTAGGAAATATAGTGAGTTTGAAAATAGATATATTAAATACTGAAAAAAATCAACAACAAGAAGAATTAATAAGTTATTATGATTTTATGGCAAAAAATAAAAACGTAGATAGCTATAGAGAAAAGATAAATTTTAATTTAAATTTATTGACAGAAAAAATACCGCAAGAGATAGATGAAGAAAAGTTTTTATTGCAGTTGAATGATATAGCAAAATATTCATCAGTGAATATCATAGAAATGATGCCTAAAAATAAGAGTACGCAAGATAATTTAAAGCAGGAAGAAATAGAAATTGTATTGCAAGGTGATTATTTTGCTATAGTTGATTTTTTACATCAATTGAATTTAAATAGTAGATTGGTAAGTATACAAGATAGCAATATTTTTATACAAAATAATACGATAAATGCGAAATTAACTTTACAAATTTATGCGAATAATTAATAATAGATAAAGATAAATAAAATCTGTTATAATTAAATAGAATATTTTTATATTTAAATTTTATACTTAATATAGATGGGAGTAGTAATCTATATGTTGATACAGCTAGAAGGTCTTATAAAAACTATAGGCATATTAGATGTCTTTGATATTTTAATTGTGGCATTTATTTTATATCGAGTGTATAAAATGTTAGAAAATACACGAGCGATAACCTTGACAAGAGGTTTATTGATATTATTACTTTTAGCGATTATTACTAGTTGGCTTGAATTGCATGTTATAAACTGGTTATTACAAAAGATTGTTACTTTGTTATTTGTAGCATTGCCAATTGTATTTCAACCAGAATTGCGACGTGCTTTAGAGCATATAGGTGAAGGTGGATTTTTCAAACGTTCAATGTTGTTGAACTATGAAGAAGCTTGTTCGTTAGTATCAGAATTGGATAAGGCTGTTACAAAATTATCATCTACAAAAACAGGAGCATTGATTGTACTTGAGCGCAATATGGGTTTAAATGATATTTGTGCAAGTGGAATAAAAATTGATGGGATTGTTAGTGCTGAATTTTTACTAAATGTATTTATCCCAAACACTCCACTACACGATGGAGCAGCCATTATACGCGGTAATCGTTTGATTGCGGCAGGTTGTTTATTGCCACTTACTGATGATAGGTCATTGAGCACAGAGCTTGGAACTCGCCATCGTGCAGCTATAGGTTTATCAGAACAATGTGATGCTGTAGTTGTTATTGTCAGTGAAGAGACAGGAACAATTTCTGTGGCTGAAGCAGGTAGAATATATCGTCATTTAGATTCTGAACAGTTAAAACAATATTTGATGCCAATATTTTCACCAAGAAAGACAACCTTAAAAGAAGCTGTCTTGAAATGGAGGCAAAAAAAATGATAAGTTTTTTTAGAAAAAATCTTCCAGAAAAATGTTTAGCACTTATAGTTGCCATAGGTTGCTGGATTTTTGTAATGAATGACCAAAATCCGCAGATTGAAAATACTTATACAGTGCCAATTGGAATAGTTAATGCACCAGAAGGATATCAAATATCCAAAGATGTTGAAGAAGTAAAATTGAAAGTGCGTGCACCACGTTCGTTATTTTCAAATGTAGAAACATCTAGCTTTAGAGCTTATGTAGATTTAAATGGTGTGGAAAATGGAATTCATGATTTACAGATACAGACAGTTTTACCTAGTGGTTTTGAATTGATTTCAGCAGGTCCAACAAAAGTATCTATAAATGTTGATAAAATTGAGCAAAAAGAAGTACCTGTTCGCTTGAATTTATCTGGTATTCCAGGTGATGGCAAAGTGGTAGCAAGTGTAGAACAGTCTTTACAGAATATAACAATTGAAGGCCCTGTTAGCATTTTAAATAAAGTAACAGCGGCAGTAGGTTATATTGGTGTAAATGGAAATAATGAAAACTTTAGTGTAACAGTGCCACTTATTGCAGTTAATGATAAAGATAAAGAAGTGGAAGGCGTTAAACTATTACCTAAAACAGTAGATGTTTCCATTATTTTGGCTAAAGGTTTAAACAAAAAAATTATCGATATAAAACCGACATTGATGTCTGATTTGCCAATGGGTTATATCTTAAAATCAGTGAAGGTAGAGCCTGAAAAAATAGAAGTTAGTGGTAATCCTGATATTATTGGCAATATGACTTATTTATCCACAGAAAATATATCTTTGGCAAATGTTACAAAATCGACTAAACAAACAGTTAATTTAATTGTGCCAGAAGATATAAATGTTCCTAATCAGGAAGTAACTGTATGGATAGAAATAGAAACAAAAGAAAATAAAACTGATAATAAAACAAATAAATAAAGTTAAAATAAGATGAAGTAGGTTTGTTAAATGATAAGAATTAAAAATTTTAATGTACCATTTAATGACCAATCTCCGATAAATGATTTAGTTGCAAAACGATTGAAGTTACCACCTCAACATATTGATGAGGTGGTAATTGTTCGTAAGGGGATTGATGCTAGAAGGTATAAGGGAGCTCCTATTTATTTTGTGTATATATTAGATGTGAAAGTTAATATTGCAGAAAATAAAGTTTTAGCTAGATTAAAAAAAGACAAGAATATAGAAATTGTAACTACAAAAAAAGCAGATAAAATTAATTGTCAAAAAAGTAAAACATCTAGACCGATAGTAATTGGTTTTGGCCCTGCGGGAATGTTTTCGGCGTTAGTTTTAGCTAAAAATGGATATCGACCACTTATTTTTGAACGTGGAAGTGATGTGGATACTAGACATCAAGATATTGAAAAATTTTGGCAAGGTGGACAATTAAAAGAAAATTCCAATGTACAGTTTGGCGAAGGTGGAGCAGGAACTTTTTCTGATGGCAAATTAACAACTCGTATCAATGATAGTAAGATTACAGATGTGTTAGAAGCTTTTGTAGAAGCTGGAGCACCACCGGAAATAAAATATTTGCATAAACCACATATTGGTACAGATATTTTGCGCATTGTTGTAAAAAATATTCGTGAGAAGATAAAAGCTTTAGGCGGAGAAATTTTCTTTAATTCACAAGTTACAGATTTTATAATAAAAGATGATAAAATCTGTGGAGTTGAAATCAATCATAAAGAAAAATTCACAGCAAGTGATGTATTTTTAGGTATTGGTCATAGTGCAAGAGATACGTATGAATTGTTATATTCTAAGGGAATATCCATGGAAGCGAAACCTTTTGCAATCGGTGTGCGTATAGAACATCCGCAAGATTTAATTGATAAAGCTCAATATGGTGAAGATTATAAAAGTGAATTATTACCAGTAGCAGATTATTCATTGACTTATAATAATCGCCAAAAAGGTAGAAGTGTATATTCTTTTTGTATGTGCCCAGGTGGTCAAGTAGTAGCTGCCGCTTCAGAGTTAGGCAGAGTCGTTGTAAATGGTATGAGTAATTATAAACGTAATTCTGGTATTGCAAATAGTGCTCTGCTCGTCAATGTAACGCCAGATGATTTTGGTCATAATGTCTTAGATGGCATTGCTTTTCAACGTCATTATGAAGAAATGGCATATATTTGTGGTGGTAAAAATTATCATGCACCAGTGCAAACGGTTGGCGATTTCTTAAAAGATAAAGTAAGTGATGATAATTTTTTAGTAGAACCAACATATAAACCGGGAGTAAAGATTTGCAATTTACGCGAATGTTTACCAGATTTTACAACGCAGATGTTGGCTGAAGCATTACCTAATTTTGATAAGAAAATTCCAGGTTTTGCAGGTGAACATGTGGTGATGACTGGGGTAGAAATGCGTTCTTCTGCACCATGTAGAATTATCCGCAACAGACAAACATATATGTCTGAAAATGTAAAAGGGTTATATCCTATAGGCGAAGGTGCTGGATATGCTGGCGGTATAATGAGTGCTGCCGTTGATGGCGTAAATGCAGCTTATGCTTATATAGAAAATATTATAGAATAATTGAGAGGGGTTTATTTTATGGCTAGAATGTTTGGAACTGACGGTGTTAGAGGTAAGGCAAATGTTGAATTAACACCAGAATTAGCTTATAACTTAGGACGTGCTGCTGCTATTTATTTTACAAAGAAAGATGGAGAAGCTTGCACAATCTATATTGGTAGAGATACTCGCTTATCTGGTCCAATGTATGAAGCAGCTTTATCTGCAGGGATTTGTTCTGCTGGTGGTAATGTAGTATTAACAGGTGTAATGCCAACTCCAGCTGTAGCTTATTTAGCTCGTAAACATAAAGCTGATGCAGGTATTGTAATTTCTGCTTCTCACAATCCATTCCATGATAATGGTATTAAATTCTTTGGTGGCGATGGTTATAAATTACCAGATGCCGTAGAAGATGAAATCGAAGCATTAGTACATGAAATTGAAAATAATGATAATTTATATCGTCCAACAGATGACAAAATTGGTAATGTAGTTTATCGTCATGATTTATTAGATGAATATGTATCTTTTGTAACTAAAACTACTGATATCGAATTAGAAGGTATGAAAATTGTTTTAGACTGCGCAAATGGTGCAGCTTATGAAGCTATGCCAAAAATTTTACGTCGTTTAGGTGCAGATGTAATCGTAATTCACGATAAACCAAACGGTATCAATATCAACGACAATTGCGGTTCAACACATTTAGAATCTTTGATGGAAGCTGTAAAAGAACATAAAGCAGATATTGGTATTGCTCATGATGGTGATGCTGATAGATGTTTATGTATTGATGAAAATGGTGAATTCATCGATGGCGACCATATGATTGCGGCTTGTGCTATTTATATGATGGGCAAAGGCAAATTAAAAGATAATACTGTAGTTACTACAGTTATGGCAAATATTGGTTTCCATAAAGCTATTAAAGAAAATGGCGGACGTACAGAAATCACAGCTGTAGGCGATAGATATGTATTAGAAAATATGCTTGCTAATGGTTATAATTTAGGCGGAGAACAATCTGGTCATATTATCTTCACAGACTTTTCTACTACTGGTGATGGTCCTGTTACAGCACTTCAAGTATTATCTTATTTAAAACGTACAAGACATAAAGCTTCTGCAATTACAAAAATCATGACAAGTTATCCACAGCTTTTAGTAAATGTAAAAGTAGCTACTAAAGATGGTTGGGAAGATAATGAAGCTATAAAAGCTTCTATCGAAGAAGGTAAACAACAATTAGGCGAAAATGGTCGTATTTTAGTACGTCCATCTGGTACAGAACCTTTAATTCGTGTAATGGCTGAAGGCCCTGACCAAAAAGAATTGGAAGAAATCTGCTATAAAATTGCTGATGTAGTAAAAGCTCAGCAAGGATAAATAGAAAAATATATTTATTTTATTTCTATTGACAAAATCATAAGTTATAATTAAAATATGAGCATGCACAAAGATGAAATAAATTTGTGCATGCTTTTTTGATATAGTTCTGTATATAAAGATAATAAAAGGGTTTATATAAACTTTAGCGCTGGCTCTGTTTTATATTTATGAAATAGAGTACGAGGAAGAAGTCGTCGAAAATATCAGCGGATGCTTCTCGGCTTAATCTAGTCGATAGTAGCTGGCAAAACTTTTAAGTGATTAAAAGGACAATACAGCAAAAGATTTATACAGAAAATATATCTTCAAAAATTTAATAATTTAATTTTAGGAGGCATATTTTTATGTGCGGTATTGTAGGTTATGTTGGTGAAAAACAGGCAGCTAATTTTTTAATTGATGGATTAACAAAATTAGAATATAGAGGATATGACTCTGCTGGTATTGCTGTTTTTGATGGTGAAAAAATTAATGTGGCAAAATCTGTTGGTCGCTTAGCTGCATTAAAAGAAAAAATCAAAAATAATACTCCTGAAGGTGTAATGGGTATTGGTCATACTAGATGGGCAACTCATGGACGTCCATCTGATGTGAATTCTCATCCACATACAGATTGTTCTGGCAAATTCGCTATTGTACACAATGGTATTATCGAAAACTTTATGTCTTTAAAAGAAGAATTAATAGCTAAAGGACATAAATTTGTTTCTGAAACAGATACTGAAGTTGTAGCTCATTTAATCGAAGATGTTTATGAAGGCGATTTTGTAGAGGCTGTAAATAAAGTATTGAATAGAATTGAAGGTTCTTATTCTCTTGCTTTCATGTGTCAAGATTATCCAGATACACTTATTTGTACTAAAAAAGATAATCCACTTGTAATCGGTTTAGGTGAAGGTGAAAACTTTATAGCTTCTGATATTCCTGCTATCATTGCGTATACTCGTCGTACTTATATCATGAATGATGGCGAAATTGCAGTAGTTAAAAAAGATAGCATTTGGGTAACAGATAGAAAAGGTAATCCTATCACTAAAAAAGTATTTGAAGTAAATTGGAATGCTGAAGCTGCTGAAAAAGGCGGATATGAACATTTCATGTTAAAAGAAATTCATGAACAGCCAAAAGCAGTAAGAGATACAATTTCTCCACGTATCAATAAAGAAAATACACAAGTTGTTTTAGATGAATTAAAATGGACTAAAGAATATGTAGAAAACTTTAATAAAATCTATATTGTAGCTTGTGGTACAGCTTATCATGCTGGTCTTGTAGGTAAATATTACATTGAAAAATTAGCTCGTATACCAGTAGAAATTGATATCGCTTCTGAATTTAGATATCGTGATCCAATCATTGATGAACACACACTTACAATTGTTATCAGTCAGTCTGGTGAAACAAGTGATACACTTGCAGCACTTAAAGAATCCAAACGTCTTGGTGCAAAAACTTTAGCTATTACAAACGTAGTAGGTTCTTCTATCGCTCGTGAAGCTGATCAGGTAATGTACACATGGGCTGGCCCAGAAATCGCTGTAGCTTCTACAAAAGCATATACAACTCAGCTTGTAACAATGTTCTTATTTGCTATGTATGTTTCTGGCTTAAAAGGTACTATTACAACTGAAAGAACTCATGAACTTTTAACACAGCTTCGTTTACTTCCAGATGAAATAAATCGTACTTTAGAAGATGTAGAACCAATCAAAACTTTTGCTAAAAATTATGCATTTAACAATGATGTATTCTACATTGGTCGTTCTCTAGACTATAATGTAGCACTTGAAGGTTCTTTAAAATTAAAAGAAATTTCCTATATTCACGCTGAAGCATATGCAGCTGGTGAATTAAAACATGGAACACTTGCATTGATTGAATCTGGTGTGCCTGTTATTGCTCTTGCAACTCAAAAAAGTGTATATGAAAAAACTTTAAGCAATATTAAAGAAGTAAAAGCTCGTGATGCAGTTATGATTGGTATTGCGGCTGAAGATGATAATGAACTTGAAAAATATGTAGACCATGTAATTAAAGTTCCAGCTACAGATGAATTATTAATTCCACTTTTAACTGTAGTACCTTTACAATTACTTGCTTATTATGCAGCAATTACTCGTGGTTGTGATGTAGATAAACCTCGTAATCTTGCTAAATCTGTAACAGTAGAATAAAAAAGTGTAAAACGGCTGTAGAAATTGCAGCCGTTTTTATTAATTTTGTTTAATAGTAGTTGACAAATAAGAAAAATAATACTATTATCTAGAAAATACTTTTATTACATTTTATTTTGCGTTATACTAGTACTATAAAAAATAAGGAAAGAGGTATTGTCGTGGCATATTATTTTAAAGAAGCATCTCATACTTTTGGGGAATATTTATTAGTTCCAGGTTATTCTTCTGAAAAATGCATTCCTGCAAATGTTTCTCTTGAAACTCCACTTGTAAAATTCAGAAAAGGTGAAGAACCAAAAATAAAGCTTAATGTTCCAATGACTTCCGCTATCATGCAGGCTGTATCTAATGATACAATGGCTATTGCACTTGCAAAAGAAGGCGGTATTTCCTTTATTTACGGTTCTCAAAGCATTGAAGACCAAGCCGCAATGGTTAGTCGTGTAAAAAATTATAAATCTGGTTTTGTAAGTAGTGATTCTAATATTATGCCTTCTACTACTTTAGGCGAAGTATTAGCATTAAAAGCTAAAACTGGACATTCTACAATGGCTGTTACTGAAGATGGTACACCAACAGGAAAATTAGTAGGTATTGTTACTAGCCGTGATTATCGTGTTAGTCGTATGAGCATGGATACAAAAGTTGAAACTTTCATGACTCCATTTAACAAATTAATCTATGCTGATGCAGATACTACTACATTGTCTATGGCAAATGACCTCATTTGGCAACATAAATTAAATATGTTACCTCTTGTTGATAAAAATCAACGTTTACGCTACATGGTATTTAGAAAAGACTATACAGATAACAAAGAACATGCATTAGAACTTACAGATAACAATAAACGTTATTTAGTAGGTGCTGGTATCAACACTCGTGATTATGCAGAACGCGTTCCTGCACTTTTAAAAGCTGGTGCTGATGTACTTTGTATCGACTCTTCTGAAGGTTTTTCTGAATGGCAAAGAATGACATTAAAATATATTCATGAAAACTTCGGCGAAGATGTAAAAGTTGGTGCTGGTAACGTAGTAGATAAAGATGGTTTCCGTTTCTTAGCTGAAGCAGGTGCTGACTTCGTAAAAGTTGGTATCGGTGGTGGTTCTATCTGTATCACTCGTGAAACAAAAGGTATTGGTCGCGGACAGGCTACAGCTTTAATTGATGTAGTTGAAGCTCGTGATGAATATTATAAAGAAACAGGTATTTATATTCCTGTATGTTCTGATGGTGGTATTGTACATGACTATCATATGACTCTTGCATTAGCTATGGGTGCAGATTTCCTCATGCTCGGACGTTATTTCTCCCGCTTTGATGAAAGCCCAACAAATAAAGTTCGTATCAATGGTACTTACTTAAAAGAATATTGGGGCGAAGGTTCTAATCGTGCTCGTAACTGGCAACGTTATGACCTCGGTGGAGATAAAAAATTATCCTTCGAAGAAGGCGTTGATTCCTACGTTCCATATGCAGGACCATTACATGATAACGTTATCTTAACTCTTAGCAAAATGCGTTCTACAATGTGCAACTGTGGTGCATTAAACATCAAAGAATTCCAAGACAAAGCAAAACTTACTTTAGTTTCCGCAACAAGCATTGTTGAAGGCGGTTCACATGATGTTATTCTTAAAGATAAATTCAGAGGTAATGACTGATTTTGATTTAAACTACAATTTAAAATGAATAAAAGATTGCATTGGTGAAAACTGGTGCGATCTTTTTTTATGCTTGACTTAGAGCTAGCACCATGTTTTATTATAAATAAAATAAATAAAAAAAGGAGCGATGAAAATGAACTTAAAAAATGTTATGCAAAAAATGATTGTATTGCCTATGACAGCATGTGTATTGTTTTTAGGAATGCAATTTTCAGAGGCTTCACGTGTTAATCCATTTTCTAATGTACAGACATTAGATATTTCAGGCGAAGCTAAGGTAGCTTATATTGATGAAAAGACTACAAACTTTTTTAATTCTTCAAGACCTATTGCAGAAGAATATGTTATACCAGACGGTTGGCAACAAGAAAAATTATCGTTTGATGGCGTGTCTGTAGAAAAATATACATCTACAACGACAAAGACAAATCGCATTGTATTTTTCTTGCATGGTGGTGGATATGTTGGTGGATTAAATAATACTTATCGCGATTGGGGTTTGCACAAAGCAGAAATAGCGGGAAATGCTACTATATTCATGCTCGATTATCGTTTAGCACCGCAAAATGCATATCCTGCTGCCTTAGAAGATGCTGTAAAAGCATATAAAGGATTATTAGAAATGGGCTATAAATCAGAGGATATAATTTTAATGGGCGATTCTGCTGGTGGTAATTTATCATTAGCATTAGCTGTGTATTTACGTGATAATAAAATTTCACAACCTAAGGCGATTGTATTGCTTTCACCTTGGACATATTTGGGAACAAATTTACCGGCACATACGAATAATCTTGAAAAAGATAAAATACTCGGTTCTAAAAATAAATTCATGTTAACAGAAGTAAGCAATCCATCTTATGCTAAAAATATTGATATAACAAATCCTTATGTATCACCAGCATATGCTGATTTAACGGGGATTTCTCCAATGCTTATCATAGCAGGTGGAGATGAATTACTTTTAGATGATACAGCACTTGTTAGTGCTCATGCTAAAGCTGCTGGCGTACAAGTAACAGAAAAAATTTATCCTGGTATGTCACATGATTGGGATATATTGTTACCAGAATTACCAGAATCAAAAGCGATGAACGAACAGATTGCTAAATTTATAAATAAACTTTTTAAATGATAAAAACAAAAAGGTAACAGAATTATTTTCTGTTACCTTTTTTTATTGTTGTCGAATTGAATATACGTGTAGCATTAAAAAAGTAAATATTGATATCTACCTTCTTTGCTGGACAATATTTTATTTTAACTACAAATATTGATTAATTCTTTTGTGTATTCTTCTTGGGGATTTTTTAGAACTTCTGAGGTTAAGCCTCGTTCAATGATTTTTCCCTGATACATAATCAATATTTTATTACATAATTTTTGGACTAAAGCTAAATCATGAGAGATAAAAATAATGCTTAAATCTAATTCTTGGCGAAGTTTTAATAGTAAATTTAAGATTTCCATTTGCGTTATCGTATCTAATGCAGATGTTATTTCATCACAGATTAAAACTTGAGGTTTAATAGAAATAGCTCTAGCTATAGCACAACGCTGACATTGACCACCACTTATTTGATGAGGATATTTATATTTTATCTCCAAAGGTAAAGCTACCTTAGTTAATAAATCATCTAAAATTTGTTTTGCTTGAGCTTTATTTGTACCAATATTGATGAGTGGCTCAATAATACTATCGCCTAGACGTTGACGCGGATTAAATGATTCTTGAGGTAATTGAAAGACCATTTGTACTTGGCGATAAAATTGTTTTAATTTTTGTCTAGAATATTGATGGATATTTTTATCTTTAAATAATACTTCTCCTATAGTTGGCGTTTCAAGTCTTATTAAGATATTGGCTAATGTAGATTTGCCACAGCCACTTTCGCCGACAATGGCAAGGCTATCGCCTTTTTTTAAGGTAAAATTTATATCATCTAAAGCTTTAAAGTCATGGTCATTTTTTAGATAGTTTTTAGTCAAATTAATGACTTTTAAAATTTCTTGCATAAAAGCACCTCTTTAGGTGTTTATTTTTTTAGTGTGATAACGGCTTGTAATAATTTTTTAGTGTAATCTTCTTGGGGATTGGCTAAAAGAATTTCTGTGGGATTTTGTTCAATTATTTTGCCTTGGTGCATGATGATGATTTTATCTGCTATTTTGGCTAAAACTTTTAAATTGTGAGATACGAATAAAATGCTCGTATTTAATTTTTGTTTCATTAGTAATAATTCTTGTAAAACTTTAGCTTGGGACATGACATCTAAAGCAGAAGTAGGCTCATCAGCAATTAATAATTGAGGTTTTAACATCATTGTCAAGGCGATATTAATGCGTTGGTTCATACCACCAGATAACATAAAGGGATAGGCATTTAAAATATTTTTGCCGTCATTTAAACCTATTTTGGTAAAAATATCTAGAGCTTGAGAAATGATTTCATCAGCTGTGATTTTTTGATGTGCTGATATGGTTTCAATGAATTGACTTTTAATAGTGCGGACAGGGCAAAAAAACGTTTGTGGATTTTGAGAGATAAAGGCGATTTCTTTACCATAGATATGAGTTAATTGTTTTGCCTTTAAGTCGTATAAATTTTTATCTTGCCAATAAATTTCGCCTTGAATATTAAAATCTTGTGGCAATAGATGTAAAATGCTGTTTAATAAAGTACTTTTTCCAGAACCAGAACCGCCAGCAATTCCAATTATTTCAGCAGTATTTAATTTTAGATTGATGTTATTTAAGATATTTTGTTTATTATGGGAAATAGTTAAATCTCGAATAGTTAATAAGGACATGATTGACCTACCTATTTATTATTTAAAATCTAAATCGGCAGTGATTTCATAATAATCACTAGGATGAGCTACAAAATTTATGACCTTGGACTTAGCGACAAAAGACATTTTTAAATGAGAAGCGAAGATAAAGCCATAATCATCTAATAAAATCTGTTGCATCTGCACTGCTAAGTCAGCTCGTTTTTGACTGTCGAATTCATTATGCAATTTTTGAGCTAGGATTTCTAATTTATCATTATAATACTTACCACGATTTTTGGCTGAATTTTGGAGACAATGTGTAGTGAAGAAATATTCTGGATCGCCAGTCGGTGCAGTTACAAAGGCACTGGCATAGATATCCCAGTTTCCACTAGCTAAAAATTCTTGTTGATTGATAGTATTGTTGATTTTTAAGTCAATGCCGATAGTTTTTAGATTGGCTTGAGCGATTTCTGCAAGTAAGGGCAATTCTTGGCGACCAGGATAAGTCAACCAGCGAAGTATGAGTTTTTGTCCATTTTTATCAACATAGCCATCACCGTCATTATCTATCCAGCCAGCTTGAGCTAATAGTTCTTTAGCTTCTGTTGGATTGTAATTTACAGTTTGTAATTTGTCGCCACCAAAGGTGAAATTATCTGGGAAAGCACCAATGGCTATAGAGCCATTATCTTGGAGTAGATTATGCGTAAAACCTTGTTTATCTAAACTCATAGCTATAGCTTTGCGAATATTATAATCTTGAAGTATAGGATTGTTATAGTTTATTTGGGCAAAAAAACAGCGAGAAGTAGCTATTGAACTCACATGATAATCAGGATTATTTTGGAATAAATCTAAATTAGCATAAGGAAGCCCTTGGACAGCATCAAATTCTCCAGTTTGTAATGCCATAGTGAGCGTATCGCCATCTATTACTTCAGTTATAATTACTTTATCCATGGCTACATTGCCGTTCCAGTAATTAGGATTTTTTACGAGTTCAATTTGTTTATCTGATACTTTAGTAGCGACAAAGGGGCCAGTACCAGCTACATTATTATCAGCAGTAATGCCATATTGCATATCGATAATGGCACCATAAGGATCGCTGAGATAATTTAAAAGAGCAGGTACTTTTTCTTGTGATTTAATGATGATATCTTGACCATCAGCTGTGATTGAAGCAATTTTTAAATCAAAAGGAGCTCTGTCATGATTTTTGATTAAATCTTCTAGACATTCTTTGACAGCTTGACCATCTAAGGCTCTACTACTAGAAAATTTAATATTATCTTTTAAAGTGATTTTTACAGTATAATCATCTAATTGTTCATAGCTTTTGGCAAGCCATGGTTCAAGTTGCATTTTATCATTAAATTTAAATAAGGTCTCGCCAACACCATAGCGGACTGCTGACCAGCCGGAATAATCATGGTGCGGATTTAGACCAGTATTGCCCATTTCAATACCATAGGCAGTAGTGCCAAAATGAAATACTTTTTCTGTGGAAGAAGTAGTGTTATCGGAAGTACAACCTGTTAAATAAAAACTCATTAAAAATAAACATAATGCTAGGACTTTAGAAAAAGACATGAAAACCTCCTATTTTATTTTAGGATAATTGTTTAGGATCTAGTTTATCATTGAGTACATCAGCAAATAGATTAAATAGTAATACTGTGAGAAAAATAGCAGCAGCAGGAGCTAAAATCATCCATGGAGCAATTTGTAAAAAAATACGACCACTGCTCATCATGGCACCCCATTCTGCTGATGGAGGCATAGCACCTAAGCCTAAAAAAGATAGACCAGCAATTTCCATAATCATAGTACCGATATTCAAAGTGGCCGTAGTGAGTAAAATGGGTAATATATTAGGTAAAATATGTTTGTAGATAATTTTGAAATCACTAGAACCATTGATAATGCTTGCTTTAATGAATAGAGAATTTTTTAAAACTAAAGTTTGACTGCGAGCAAGCAGTGCAAATTTGGGCCAGGAAATCAATGAAAGTGCCAGTATGGCATTGAAAATACTACCACCTAAAATACCAACTAAAGCGATAGCAAAGATAATTCCTGGAAAAGCAAGAAAAATATCTGTAATTCGCATTAAAAGATTGTCTAAGTTTTTGCCAAAATAACCACAGATAACACCGATTAAAGAACCGAAAACACTTGACATAATGACGAGAAATAATGAAGAAAAAATAGTTGTTTGAGCACCGATTAAGATGCGAGAAAAAATATCGCGACCATATTTATCTGTACCGAGTAAGTGTATGGCATTAGGTGCTTGTAGTGTACTAGCTAAATTTTGTTCATAAGGATCAAACGGTACAATATATGGTGCTAGAATAGTGATGAATAGTAAAATGCAAATAGCACAAGTTAATAAATAAAATTTTAAATTAGTATTCATATTAAGCTTTCCATTGTTGTTTTATTCTAGGATCTAAATAATGATATAAGATATCTGCAATCAGATTGATAAACATATAGATAAGAGAGAGATAAAATACATATGCTAAAACGATAGGATAATCGCGAAGATTGATAGCATCAATAGCCAATTTTCCGACACCGTCCCAGCGGAAAATAGTTTCAATGATGGCACTGCCACCTAAAAGTGAACCAATAGATAGACAGATAAGCGTTAAAAGTGGAAGTGTAATCATTTTTAAAATACTGTGAATTAAAATTGTAGATAATTTTAAACCACGAGCTTTAGCACAGCGTACATAATCTTGATGAAGTTGCTCAATGACTACAATGCGGATTTGGCGGATATATTTTGCACTCATAGGCAGGGCAAGTGCTATGGAAGGCAAAATAAGACCGATAAAATTATTATCAATTAAAACAGGAATTAATTTTAATTGTACGGAGAAAATATAAATTAAAATCAAAGCCACTACAAATCCAGGTAAGGAATTGCCGATAAAACTAAATAGGCGAATAATATAATCAATTATTTTATTTTGTTTAATCGCTGATAAAATACCAAGTGGCAAAGATATCAATAGAGTCAATAAGATAGAGCTAAATGTCAGATATAAAGTCTGTGGTAATTTATCAAAAAATAGAGAAGAAACATCTTTTCCAGAAAGGTAAGAAGTTCCCATATTGCCAGATAATATGGATAATAGCCAATTTATATATTGAATAAATATCGGCTGGTCTAAACCTAAATCTTGACGAATTTGTGTTTTAGTGGCTTCTGAATAAACGACTCCACGATTTAGTTCCATGATATCAACAATATCATTAGTTGAATGCAATAAAATAAAAGTGAATAAAGTAATACCTAATAAAATGGGTATTAAATAAAGTAAACGATGTAGTATATATTTTTTCATGATTGTTCCTATATAAAATATAAATAGAGTAATAGTAAATAATTAATTTATTTTTGTGCGTAGATTAAAAATACAGGAGCAGGATTGTAGAATTTATCTTGATGTTTGTAAATGCGTTGACCGATATTTGTATCAGCAAATACATCTTTGAATTGAAGTTGTTTTAAAATGCGTAAATCCCAATCAGGACGTATTTTTGAAGATATTTCTAAGCTATTTTTGATTAAATCACATTCTTGCATAAGTGTTGGTTTCACTTGGCGGTGAGCATGATTTAAAGGTAGATTTTCTATTTTAGTTTGATAAAATTGCTCATTACCATAATCGGCATCAAAATTTAATAAAATTCCCTGTGGTTTTAATACGCGATACCATTCACTATAAGCTTTTTGTGGATTGGGCAAAGTCCATGTGAGATTTCTAGAGATGACGACATCAAAAGTATTATCTGCAAAATAAAGATTTTCAGCGTCCATCACTTGAAAATTGATTTTATAATCATGCTGTTGAAGTTTAGTTAAAGATTGTTTCGCTTGCTCAATCATGGAAGCTGTTAAATCAATGCCTTCTACTTCGTGATGATATTGGGCAAGTAGATTGGCAAAAAAGCCAGTGCCTGTGCCTACATCAAGAATTTTGCAAGGTCTTTGTGGTAAATATTTAGTGATTTCAGTGAGCCATAATTCAGACATATAACTATGCAATTCTTCTTGTCGCAATTGAGCAAAATTTTCACTGCGTTTTGTCCAATAATTAACAATTCTATCTTTGATTTTTGTTTCCATAAAAATTCCCCATTTAATATTGATTTAGATTACTTGATTGCTTTGATTAAAAACATTGGTGTAGAAGCATAATTTAATTTTTCTTCATCGCTCCATACTTGTTGCCAGATGTCTGGAATAATATTTATCGTAGTAAAACCGATTTTGGTTAAAATTTCTCTATCCCAATCAGGTCGACTTATACTGCTCAAAGGAACTTGTCTGGCGATATTTTCCATAGCATCAATATCGGTGCAAGTATAGTGGTCATCTATGTGAGCTTTGGCAACTATTTTTCTATCTTCTTCATAAGCTTGCCTTTTTTGCTCATCAAATAAATGGTTGTACCAATTAGCATCAAAATTTAATAAAACGCCATCTTTTTTCAAGACGCGATACCATTCACTATAAGCTTGTTGTGGATTTTCTAAATTCCATGTCAGATTACGTGTAACGATGACGTCAAATTTTTTATCAGGAAAGTTTAAATTCTGAGCGTCCATCTGTTGAAAGTCAATTTGTTCACTGAGTTTACCTGCATTTTGTTTAGCTTTTAAAAGCATTTGTTCAGTGTAATCAATAGCTATGATGTCAAAACCTAATTGAGCTAAAATAATGGCAAAAAAGCCTGGGCCAGTGCCTATATCTAAGATTTTTATATTTTTATTAGCTTTAAAAGGAATATATTGTAATAAAGTTTGTTGCCATTTATGTTTTTGTTCACTATGTAATTCGCCTTGATTGACTTGAGAATATCCTTCGGCGCGATTTGTCCAATAAGTTTGTATTTCTTGTAATAATTTTGTCATAATTATCCTCACCATTGTATGATTATGTAAATTAGTATAAAACGATAAATATTTAGCCACAAGCTCTACTAGGGGATATAAATAAGTGAAAAATGAAAAAAGCTATAAAGAAGATTATTCCTTGAAAATACAATGATAGGAAAGATTTTCTTTATAGCTTAGATTTATTTTTTTAGATGTAATATGGGGAAGGGGCGGTTATCACTATCTACAGGTGAACGTTTAAAAATAGTAAAATCTTGTCGCAAATAAAATTTTAGAGCTTTAGGATTTTGTTCATTTACATCAACATATTTAATTTGATAATCTTGTATGGCAGTGGAAATCATTTTATAGCCGATACCTTGTTGAAAATAATCAGGACTTAAAAATAACATCTCTAATTTATTGTCAGCAATTCCAGCAAAACCGATAGGCTCATCATCATCTGTAAATGATACGAGTAAAATCGGAATTTGTTTTAATCCTATGACTACTTGAGGCAAAATATCTTTTATATCTTGAGGAGAAAGAAATAAATGTGTAGCTTCAACTGATTTTTGCCAAATAATTGTCAACTTATGTATGAGTGTTTCATTTCGCAAAGAGTAATCTATTTCTTTTAGATACATAATGAAACTCCTTTCGCTAAGGTGATAAATATATTTTAATTTATTATAGATTATATTTGAAGGCTTTCATAAGAATTGATATAATAGAGCATAATATTTTATTTGTAGTTTTAAAGAAAAGGACGAAGAAAATGAGAGAATTTACAAAAATAAAAATTACACCAAAAGGAGAACGTTCTGTAAAACATGGTCATCCATGGGTTTTTGGTGATGAAGTAATCGACATTGATGGCACTTATGAAAATGGCGATTTAGTTGATGTACTTACAAATAAAGGTAAATACCTAGGTACAGGTTTTATCAATGATAATTCTAAAATTCGCATAAGAATTATTTCCACAAATGCTAATGATAAATTTGATGAAGCATTTTGGGAACGTCGCGTGCGTTATGCTATAGATTATCGCCGTCAAGTAATGGGTGAAGACTTCAACTGCTGTCGTTTGATTTTTGGTGAAGCAGATAGTTTCCCTGGACTTACAATTGACCGTTTTGAAGATGTATTAGTAGCACAAGTTTTATCTTTAGGTATCGAAGTTCGCAAAGATGTTATTTTTAGCAAAGTAATTGAAATTATGCGTGAATATGGCGAAGAAATAAATTGCTTCTATGAACGCAATGATGTTAAAATCCGCAAACTTGAAGGCATGGAAGAATACAAAGGATTTTATAAACATCCATTATTAGATGAAAGTAAAGAACATGCAACTTTAGTCATCACTGAAAATAATATTAAATATAATGTTGATGTAGAAAACGGACAAAAAACAGGCTTTTTCTTAGACCAAAAATACAATCGTAGAGCCGTAGCTCATTTGGCAAAAGGCAGAAAAGTGTTAGATTGCTTCACTCATACAGGTGCGTTTGCTTTAAATGCTGCTAGTGGCGGTGCATTATCTGTAACAGCTGTAGATATTTCTCAAGAAGCAGTAGATATGACTACTAAAAATATTGAAATGAATGGGCTTGATAATGCTAAAGCGATTAAAGCTGATGTATTTAATTTATTAACAAAACTTATCGAAGAAAAAAATAAAGATTATGATTTTATCATCTTAGATCCACCAGCATTTACAAAATCTCATGCGACTGTAACAAATGCTTATCGTGGATATAAAGATATCAATTTGCGTGCAATGAAATTATTGCCACGTGGCGGATATTTAGCAACTTGTTCTTGCTCTCATTTCATGAAAGAAGATTTATTCTTAAAAATGTTAAATGAAGCAGCAAGTGATGCCAAAGTAACACTTCGTCAGATAGAAGCACGTCAGCAATCTCCTGACCATCCAATTGTATTTGGTATTCCAGAAACTTATTATCTTAAATTCTATTTATTCCAGATCGTATAGTTAGAAGAGAGGCAAATATTTTTGATATTTGCCTCTTTACTATATAATAACTATTTAGAGGTGTAAATAATTGTATTTACGACATTTTAATGAAAATGATTATCTTGAATTGACAAAATATTATATGCCTAATTTAAAAGAAGAACAATTTAAACAGATAATAAGAGAATGGAATTTATTGAAATATAAAAATAAATTTTTTGAGATATTTGCTATTGTAGAAAATAGACAGATAGTGGGTATGATATCATTATATCAACATACTAGTACTGTAGTTAGCGAAGGAGTAGAAATTTTTAAACCATTTAGGAATAAAGGATTAGCAACTAAAAGTATACTGTTAATACAAAATATAGCTAAATTTTATGGATATAAGGTAATTACTGCTCAAGTAGCTAGAAAGAATATAGCTAGTATAAAACTTCACAAAAAGTTAGAATTTGAAATATATCATGAATTTATTTCTCTAAAAGAAAATCGGCAATTATTATTTATAAAAACCTTATAAATCAATAATGCGAATTTCATTACCATGAGGTAGTAATAGAGTATATAAATCTTCAAATTTTAAAAATACAGTGGCTGTATTTTCCATAGGGTGCATACCTATTGTTTGATTTTGTAATTCACTGTCAAATATCATTAATATATTTTTATCTTTGTTATTTAATATGGCAAGTGGTGTAACGCTACCAGGTTTTACTTCTAGCATTTGTTCCATGGCTTCTTGTTTAGCAAAACTAAGACGTTTGCTAGGAATTTTTTCACTTAATTCTTTGAGGTTGATATTTTTATGCACAAATAAAGAAACAAGATAGAAGTTTTTCTTTTTAGCATCACATAAAAATAGATTGCGAATGACCTTTTCACGATTAGGAAGATTAGATTTATCGCCTTCTTCTACAGAAAATATAGGTTCATGTTCATATTTAGTGAAAGGTATTTGTTTATCAATAAGATATTGTAAGATTTCAGACTTATTCAAAATAAAATCTCCTTTAATTGAATTTAGATATAAAAAAGCTGTAATAATTGAGTAGTTTCTCAAATTATTACAGTTTTTTTGTCATATCGTGCCAAACTTAAAAGTTTTAGTAGGATATATAGTTTAGAACATAGAAAACATCAAATGTTACAGTTAATCTAGAATGAAAATACTAATAATCATTCAAATACAAAATGTTAATTTTAATCAATAAAAATATTATATAAGAAAAAGGTATTTTTTTCAATTTGTATATTTTTATAAAATTAATCATTTATATAAAAAATACTAATAATCTGAGACTTGAAATAGGTAATATTTTATGATATATTTATTTTAAAGTTTGAAATAAATATATTTTGGGAGGAAAAGCAATGCGAAATGTAATTGAGTTAAAGTCTTTATTTAATAGCGATGATTTTAAAGAAGACATTATAACTAGAGTATTGGAAAAATATAAAGATAAAACAGTAGAAAAAAGAATAAAAGTTTCTAGGAATTTAGATTATATTATAAGAACAGAAAATATTGATTGTGGAAAACTATTAGAAAAGGCTGTTAAAGATTATCTAGCACTTAAATATTAAATTTGTAAATATTGTGGGCTATTTAAATTTAATAGATAGCTCACAATATTTACAAAATAAGAAAGGAGCAATTTGATGAAAGTATATCAAATACGAATGAAGATTTTTTTGTTAGAAGATATTGCTATTAATAAAATTCAAGAAAAGATAACGGCTTTTATTGATTCAGGTTTTAAGACTGATGAAGAGTGGTTGAATTTTCATGAACAGAATAGTTTTAAAAATTATTGTTATGATCAGTTATATCCAGTAGAAAAAGATCGGGTTTATAAAAAAGGAAGGATATATACTTTAACAATTCGTACAGTAGATTTAGAATTAGCAAAGTATTTTAAGCTAGTATGTGTGAATAACTATACTAAGGAATTTAAAGGATTAGTAGCAGAAATCAGAGTGTTGCCAAAAAAAATGTTAGAAACAGTATATACGCTTACGCCTATGATCATAAAAACAGAAAAAGGTTATTGGAAAGAGGCTATAAATTTTACGGAATTTGAGCAAAGATTAAAAGTTAATTTAATAAAAAAATGGAATGCTTATCATAATGAAAAAATTGATGAAAATTTTGATTTGTACACTATGATTGAATTAAAAAATAAAAAGCCAATTGCTATGGAATATAAAAATATAAAGCTGTTGGGCGATAAAGTTCAAATACAAGTGGCAGATAATAAGCGTGCTCAAGATTTATGGTATTTTGCTTTAGGTGTTGGTCTGGGTGAAATGAACGCTCGTGGTTGCGGATTTTTGAATTATCGTTGGTTATAAATTTTTTATTTAAAAGAAAGGAGGAATTTTATGTTTGAAGAATGTTTAGATGTTTTTACAGAGATGTTGAAGAATGAAGATAATCTTAATTTAAAAGGATATATTCCTGCTGATGGCTCATATATAATTGTAAAACAAGATGGTACTGTTAAAAATGCAGATATAAATTTTGATAAAAAAACTAAAGAAACAAGAAGTTTAATTTGTACAGATGATACATTACTAAGTGATATTTGTTTTTATGATTATCACAGTAAATTAATTTCTATGAATAAGCCAATAGATAGTAAAAAAGTGATTCATTCTAATAATTATTTAGCTTTTGCAGTGAAAAAAGAAAGTATTGTTACTGGAAAATTGACAGAAGTAATTATTGATAATTATTATGATACTTTAAAAAATCCTTTAGAAAAAAAATATAAAAAATCTAAATCTAAAGAAGCAAGTAAAATTTATAAAAATTTTGAAGAAGAATATAGTGCTGTAGATGGAGAATTATTAGAAAAGTGTAGAAGTTGGATAAAACAGCATATTTTTTCTATTGATAAATTGATAAATGTTGATTTAGAAAAAAAAGAATATCTTAAAATTTTCTTTGAAGTTTTTGAAGTAAATGAAGATGAAAAAGATATTAAAAATGAAAATAGAGAGTTATTTATTCAAGAAGATAATCGTTATATTTATCCTAACATTTATAATAAAAGTGAATATATTATAAATATACAAAAAGGCTTAGATAAAGATAGATATGGATTACCCTATTATGGTATTAATATGAATGATAAAAAGCCATTTTTAAAAATAAAAACTAGAAAGGTATTTATACCATATTTATTAGATATGAAAGAAGCGTTGTTGCAAAAACAATTTTTTGAATATCTGATGAATTTAGCTTCTGATGGTAAAAATAATGTATATGTTGATATAGTTAATAACAAAATAGAAGCATATGGTGATAAAGAAGAAAGAGAAAAATTTGCAGGTATAGAAGCAGGATATTATTTGCGTATTCAAAAGGGTAAGGAACTAGAAATTCAAGCTCAAGATAATTTAGTAAATTATCAAGATAAATTACTTTTGAATTTTAATTATCAAGATTTTTTCAAGATGAATATAGAAAAATATCCAGAGTATATGAAAGATATAGGCATTTATACAAAAAGAACTGATGTAGGAAAATTAATAAATAATATATTTTTTTCTAAGTATTTATTGACGAATTATTTTACTGAGGCAAATGACATTAGTGTAAAAGATAGTGTTTTAAAAAGAGTAATAATTATATATCGTAATGTTATTTTTGATTGGGTATATAAAGGTATTGATAATGACTTTAACAAAGTAGTAAATAAGTTTTCTCTAGATTTAATAATAAATAGTGTAGTACAAGGAGATTTGTTGAATGCTATAAAGCAATTAAATTTAAGATGGTCATTTAAAGATTATTATAGAGAAGAAGGAGAAAAGACTATGAAAGAATTAGTATCAGATATAGTGAAAAATATTAATGAAAAAATGATTGATACAACAGCAAATTCAGAAATAAAAACAGATGATGAATATTACTATGCAATAGGCTTATTTACAGCGTATTTAATATCTTTAAGTAAAACTAGTAAAAAAACACATGCTTTAGCTAATCCTATATTAGATTCTAGAAGTAATAGAATGATAATTAATAAATTAGAAACTATGTATAAAAAATATAATTATATTATTGAAATTAATAAATTAGAAATAAATAATCTATATGCAATGATATTGGCTTATACAATTTCACATGAAGATATTGTTATAAATGAAGATATGATTCAATATGGTTTTTTAAGAGGAAACATATTATATAATAATGCATTACAATAATGGGAGGATATAAAATGGAAAATAAAACAATGAATAAAAGAGTATATGGTATTTTAGGTATTTCTTCAGTTATGGGAAATTGGAATGCAGATTTTTCTGGTTATCCAAAGTCTTTAAGTGATGGAACTATATTTGCTAGTGATAAGGCTTTAAAATATCCAATGAAAAAAATGTGGGATAATGAAAGTAAAAAAGTAATTTATATTAAGTCTTTAAATGAAAAGCTACTTCCTAAAACTTTAGAAGAACGTTATATACAAGTTTTTGGTAAAGATGATTTTAAATCTATAGAAAAAGTATTATCTAATTTAATGACAGCAGTAGATATAAAAAATTTTGGTGCCACTTTTGCACAAAAAGAATGTAATATTGCAATTACAGGTGCGGTGCAAATTGGTCAAGGAATTAATAGATACAATAAAAGTAACGTAAATGTACAATCGATATTATCTCCGTTTAGAGATAAAACGGATAAAAAAGCAAAGAATTCAACAATTGGAACAAAAATCACAAGTGAAGAAGCACATTATTTTTATCCATTTGTGATTAATCCACTTGCTTATAAAGAATTAGTAGATTTAGGTGTTACAGAAGGTTATACAGAAGAAGATTATCAAAATTTTAAGCGTACAGCATTAGTATCTGCCACAGCATTTGCAACAAATTCTAAAGTGGGTTGTGAAAATGAATTTGCTGTTTTTGTAGAAACGGAAAGTGATGCTTATTTACCTAATTTATCGGAATATGTAACTTTTGAAAAAGGTGAAGATAAAAATATCATAGATTTAGAAGCATTAACAAATATATTGAATGATATGAGTCAGCAAATTAAATCTGTAGAAATTTATTATAATCCATATACTACAGAATTAGTAAATAGTAATAGAAAAGTTGCTAAACATTTTAATATTATAACCTCTAAAGAGGTGTAATAAATGGAAATTTTGAAATTTAAACTTAGTGGAAAGAGTGCTTTTTTTAAAAAGCCCGAAGTAAATACGTATTGTTATTTCACTTATGGCAATATTCATAGAATAGCTTTATTAGGTATTTTAGGGGCTATCTTAGGATATAAAGGTTATAGTCAGATGAAAGATATTTTATCTATAAAAGAAGAGATAGATTTGAAACCAGCTTATCCAGAATTCTATGAGAAATTAAAAGAGTTGAAGATTGCTATTTTACCTTTAAATCCTAAAGGCGTCATTACTAAAAAAATACAGATTTTTAATAATTCAACAGGAGCAGGTTCTAAAGAGTTAGATAAAAAAAATAAAATAGAGTATGGTGTAAATTTGATTGTAAAAGAACAATGGCTTGAAAATCCTAAATGGGAAATTTGTATTTTGCTAGATTGTGAAGAAGCTAAAAAAATCAAAGAAGCTATACAAAATCATAAATGTAAATTTTATCCATATTTGGGGACAAATGACCATTTTGCGGATATTGAATATTTAGGTGTAGAAGAAGTAAAAACTATAGAAGATGATATGTATAGAATTGATAGTTTTGTTTTTAGAGATGATGTAGATATATTAGATTTAGAAAGAGAAGAATTAGAGGATTGGAAATCTCAAGGAAAACCTATGCCTAAAGGTATTTTTAAATATGAAGAAGCTTTACCATACGATATAAATGAGATAACAAATAATTATAAACTTCAAAGATTTGTTTATACTGGAAATTTGGTAGAGTTGGAGGAAGATAGAAAGGTATATCATATACAAGATAAAAATAAAAAAGAAATAGAAGATAAATATATTATATTTTATTGATTAAGTGTATTTAATTGATTAATGGAAACAAGTGTTGTAAAAATTTTTGTTAGTTAGAAGGTGATTTAGGTGGACTATAAAATTCTAAATGAGTTAATAGATAATGTAGATAAGTATAAAGCACATAAAAAACCTAAAAATGAAAAAGATAAAAAGGGAGAACAAATATATGAAACTTTGTTAGAACATATAAAAAGAACAGAAAAATATTTTGCTAAGTTTTGGATAACTAAAAATGGTGATGAGATATTAGAAAGATTTTGCAATCTTATGCTAAAAGATAAGTTAAAAAATGACGAACAAATAGAAAATGCTAAAAAAATATTAAAAGAAATGATAAAAGGTATTGCTATTTTTCATGATATTGGGAAGGTAAATCCAAACTATCAAGTAATAAAAATAGGAAATAAAGAAATAAGTCGAAATGAAGCATTTATAGATGCAAATCATTCATTTATTTCATCAATTAGCTATTTATCATATTTTAGAAGTAAACTAATGAAAGAAGTTTCTAAAAAGAAAATAAGAGATTTGATGAAAGAATTTTTATTGTATCATGCCTATATTATAGAAAGACATCATAGTAATTTAAATGAAATAGAAAAATTTTTAAAAAAGATTTTTTTAGAAGAAAATGATAATTATAAAGAGTCATTAATGGACAAATTTATTAAAGTAATATCAGAAAATAATTTATATAAATATGAATTAAATTTAGAAAATAATGATACAAAATTATTAATAAATGAATTTAAAAGAAAAAAATGTACGAATAACACAAGTAAAGGGAGAAGTAAAGAACAATGTATATATTTATCTATGTATATACGTTGGATATATTCTTTGTTGGTTGCTAGTGATTATTATGCTACATCAGAATTTATGAATGATATGGATTTTAGTAAAGTATCTGATTTAGATAATATAGGATATTGGAATAAATTCTATGAAGATACTTCTTTATTAAAAAACATTCGCAAGTATCAAAAAACTAAATATCCATTATCTGATGAAAAATTAAATACGGTAAAAGATATTAATATTTTGCGTAGTGAGATTTTTTGTGAAGTAGAAGAAAAAATAAAAACTAATGCTGATGAAAATATTTTTTATTTAGAAGCTCCAACAGGTAGTGGTAAAAGCAATACAGCTATTAATGCTAGTTTTAAATTAATGCAACATGATAAGAGATTACAAAAGATATTTTATATTTATCCTTTTAATACTTTAGTTGAACAAAACTTAGAAACTTTAGAGAAGGTTTTTGCTGATAATGAAGACATTAAACAAAATATTGCAGTAATAAATTCAATAACGCCGATAAAAGTATCAGAAAAAGATTTAAATGATAATGAAGAAAAAGATATTTATCAAAAAGCGTTACTTGATAGACAATTTTTAAATTATCCTATGATTTTATCAACACATGTCAGTTTATTTAATATTATCTTTGGTAATAGACAAAGTGATGTATTGGCTTTTTATCAATTGGCAAATAGTGTAATTGTTCTAGATGAAATTCAAAGTTATAAAAATAAAATTTGGGCTGAAATAATATGTTATTTAAAAGAATTAGCGAAAATGTTTAATATTAAAATCATTATAATGTCTGCTACTTTGCCTGATTTGGATATTTTATCGAGATTTCAAGCACAAGCAGTAAATTTGTTGGAAAATCCGAGCAGATTTTTTGCAGTGGATTGTTTTAAAAATCGTGTGAAATTAAATTATGATTTATTAAAAATTGATAAAGATAGTATATTAGATGAATTAAAAACACATTTAAAACAATATCTGAAATCAGATAAGAAAATTTTGATTGAATTTATAAAGAAGAAAACAGCACATGATTTTTGGGCAGATTTACAAGAAAATGAAGATTTTAAAGATGTTCAGATAGAGTATTTATCTGGTGATGATAGTATAGCAGAGAGAAAGAGAATTTTAGACAAAGTCAAAAAAGTTACCGATAGTATAATTTTAGTATCTACACAAGTTATCGAAGCTGGTGTAGATATAGATATGGATATTGGTTATAAAAATATATCAAAGCTAGATAGTGAAGAACAATTTTTAGGAAGAATAAATCGTTCTTGTAAAAAAGAAGGCACAGCATATTTTTTTGAAGTTGATAAAGCAAGTGATATATATAAAGATGATATTCGATTAAGTAAAAGTGTTATATTAAAAGATGTAAATATGCAAAAGGCTTTAGAATTAAAATCATTTGATGAATATTATAAGATAATATTAAAAACGACTATGGAAAAATATGGTTATCATTTTGATAAATTTATAAAAGATATTTCTGATTTAAATTATAAAAGTATAGCTACTCATATGAAGTTGATTGATGATACACAGGATATGGTACAAATTTATATAATTAGGACTTTATGTGTTGATGGTGAAATTTTAGATGGAAAACAAATTTGGGATAGTTATGTAGATTTATGGGAAAATGGCAGAAAAACTATGTCTTATGCCGAGTGGAAAATTGAATTATCTAGAATTACAAGCAAAATGAATAATTTTATTTATCAAGTTAGTAAACATAATTTGCATATAGGAAAATTTTATGACCAAATGGGCAATATTATTTGTTTAAAAGATGGCGATAAATATTTTACAAAAGATAAATTTAATAGAGAGATATTATATATTAAGAATTGAAGCATAAATCTATTTTATTAATAATAT
>ERZ791821.49-NODE-49-length-121143-cov-6.885769_pt1 | contig 121143 bp, 107 predicted proteins | sample MGYA00510300_ERZ791821 | MGnify/ENA primary metagenome ERZ791821 (study PRJEB30046, sample SAMN00792034) | human gut metagenome | study: EMG produced TPA metagenomics assembly of the A metagenome-wide association study of gut microbiota in type 2... | reverse complement strand
TTACATGCCAAGATGTTTCTGTCAAATATATACCCACAACAACTTGACACTGTCCCATGGCAATTTATATTTGCATTCCCTGTGCAAGTATATTATAATAAGACGAGATAACTAAAAAAGCTAGGGGCGCCGCAAGGCTGAGAAAGCGTTTGGATTCGCGCTTGTCCCTTATGTACCTGATTCGGATAATGCCGACGTAGGGAAGCTTTACGGGATTATAAAGCTCACCTGCGGAGGTGAGCTTTTTTATTTACCTGTTTCTATTATTCTTCTTTTCTATATTTAGGTTAAACTCATTAGCAGGAGGTACGTTTTATGACTTACACAACACAGATGGACGCAGCCCGCAAAGGCATTGTCACGCCGCAGATGAAAATCGTTGCGGAAAAAGAAAAAATGCCTATGGAAAAGCTCATGAAGCTCGTAGCCGAAGGCAAGGTCGCTATCCCGGCCAATAAGCTTCACACCAGCCTTTCGCCGGAAGCTGTCGGCCAGGACTGCCGAACGAAAATCAACGTCAACCTCGGCGTATCGCCGGAACATAACGACCATGAATTGGAACTGCAGAAGGTGCAGAACGCCATCAACATGAAGGCCGAAGCTATCATGGACTTGAGCAACTTCGGCAAGACCCGCGAATTCCGCCGCAAGCTCGTCGATATGTCTACGGCTATGATCGGCACCGTTCCCATGTACGACGCTGTCGGCATGCTGGAAAAGGACTTGAAGGATATTACGGTAGACGAATTCTTCTCCGTCGTCGAACAGCACGCAGAAGACGGCGTAGACTTCATGACCATCCACTGCGGCATGAACCGCAAGACGGCTGAACGCATCAAGAAGAACCCCCGCCTGACCAACATCGTATCCCGCGGCGGCTCGCTGCTGTTTGCCTGGATGGAAATGAACAATCAGGAAAACCCCTTCTATGAATACTATGACCGTCTCCTCGACATCTGCGAAAAATACGACGTTACCCTGAGCTTGGGCGACGCCTGCCGTCCCGGCTGCACCCACGACGCGACGGACGCAGCCCAGATCGAAGAACTCATTACCCTCGGCGAATTGACGAAACGGGCTTGGGAACACAACGTCCAGGTCATGATCGAAGGCCCGGGCCACATGGTCCTGACGGAAATCGCCGCCAACATGAAGATTGAAAAACGCCTGTGCCACGGCGCGCCCTTCTACGTATTGGGCCCCATCGTCACGGATATCGCTCCGGGCTATGACCACATTACGAGCGCTATCGGCGGGGCCATTGCTGGTGCATCCGGAGCCGACTTCCTGTGCTATGTTACGCCGGCCGAACACCTGCGCCTGCCCGACGTAAACGACGTTAAGGAAGGCATCATCGCCGCCCGTATCGCCGCGCACGCCGCCGACCTGGCCAAGGGCATCCCCGGCGCGCAGGAATGGGACGACGCTATGAGCAAGGCCCGCGTGGAAGTAGATTTTGAAACGATGATTTCCTTGTCCATCGACCCGGAAAAGGCTCGCCGCTACTATGAATCGAGCAAGCCCGAATGCGAAGGCACTTGCACGATGTGCGGCAAAATGTGCCCGGCCCGGACGATGAAGAAAATCCTCGCCGGAGAAGACGTATCGATCCGCTAACCTGAAACTATCTGATATACAGACATAAAAAAAGACACTTTCTGACATGTCGTTGGAAAGTGTCTTTCTTTATACTATTACATGGCCTCCTTACAGGCTCACTTCCAGACGAGGAGCAGGGAGATGCCGAATTCCTTTTTGAATTGCTTGGTCAGCTGGTTCATTTCGTAGTCCGCCGCGTTGTAGGCTACGCCGGGAGCCGTCGTAATGACGGCGACGGCGACGTTTTCCGCAGTGGTGACGTGAATATCCTGGACGACTTGCTCGTACGTAATGTCCGATGCTTCGGCCAAGGCCAGGAAGGTGGAGAGCTTGCGGACCATCGCCCAGTCTTCTGCCGTGACCATGTTGGCGTAGCGGTAGGCCCGCAGGGTCTTGCGGCTGATGCCGTGGTGGAAGCCGGCGATGAAGCTGACGATGAGCTGCTCGCGCTGCGTCAGGCCGTACAGGGGCGCGTGGCCGATCATGAAGGCCGAGTGGCGGGCGTGATCGTAGAAATTGATGATTTTGCCTACGTCGTGAAGCTGGGCCGCCGTCGTGAGGTACAGCCGTTCCCGCTCGCCGTAGCCGTGCAGGTCTTTCAGCTGGTCAAAGAGAAGGCCTGCTGTATGGGTGACCTGCTGGCAGTGGGATTCGTTGACGATGCCGCCCAGGGTGCCGACGAAGTTGCGGATGCTGAATTTCAGGATATCGTCAAAACGAGGCGCAGGCAGGTGGAAGTAAGAGGTATAGTATTCAAAGAACAGCCCTTCGCGCAGGCCGCAGCCGCTGACGACCAGTTCCGGGCTGCCTGCCGTATCGAACAGGGTCTTGATGACGGCGGCGCCGGCGACGATGAGGTCGGCCCGTTCGCTCGACAGGCCGGGGATCTTCTTGCGGTTGGCGCTGGTCCGCGTCGTAATTTCCGTATACAGGGCGTCGAAGTGCTCTGCCGGCAGGATGTAGTTATGCACCTTCGTCAGCTCGTAATTCGTTGTCCGCTGATCCATCTTGGCAAAAGTACGGGCCGTGCCGCCAATGCCGACGAGGGGGAGGCGCAGATTTTTAATCCAGTCGGCAGCGAGGAGCTTTTTCCGTACGAATTTCAGGCAGTCCTGCAGGGCGATTGCGTCTACGTTGCCCTGGAGATTGAATTTTTCCGTAACCGTTACGGCGCCGATGGGGATGGAAACGGAATGAACTGGTTCGCCTTCTTGCACCAGGGTCAGCTCGACGCTGGCGCCGCCCAAGTCGAACAGGAGAAAGTCCTTCATGGCGATGGTGTTGATGACGCCCAAATAGCCGAGATAGGCTTCCCGTTCGCCTGTAATGACAGTCATGGCTACGCCCGTTTCCGCGTAAATCCGCTTCAGGAACTCGTCGCCGTTCGAGGCGTTGCGCACGGCGGCGGTGGCGACGGCGATGCAGTTTTGGATTTCCATAACCTCCATGATGTGCTTATATACCTTTAAGCATTTCATGGCCCGTTCCATGCCGGCGTCGCTCAGTTCGCCCGTCTGGGTAAGGCCTTGTCCGAGGCGTATGGATTCTTTTTCCTGATACAGGAAGGAATACGATTTGTTGTCGTTTATCTGGAGGACGACAAACCGGATGGAGTTGGAGCCCATATCGATGATGGCTAATTTTTCCATTGTATACCTCTTTTCTTTGTAATCCATAATCTTCTGTTATTATACTACATCTTGCCGAGACGATGAAACGATTTTGCAAAATTTGCCGTTAAAACGAAATGGAAATAATTCGTATGACTAAAGAAAATGGGGAGGATTCTTCCGTATTTTTTGCAGAGCCGCCTATTATACAAGCTTTTTTCATTTTTTACACAAATTATACAAAAAGATCGCCACCATCGCCGGTATTTCATGTATAATATATGAAGAGACGGCGGGGAGAGAGTCTTCGCGTCATCAGCAAGGAAGGCGAGGAACTACTATGGAATATCAGGCCAAGCGGCAATTTGGCATCATACATATCGGCACGGTCAATATGACCTTGAAAATCATCGCGTATTCGTCGCTGGACGATATGGAGGTCATTGAAAATGTATCGCGGGAAGTCCAGTACGGCGGGGAAGTCTTTACGCGCCATCACGTCAGCTTCCAGTCTCTCAACGAAATCTGCACGATTTTAAATAAATTCAAGCAGCTCCTGCGGGACTACGACGTCACGGACGTGCGCGTCTTGTCGACGACGGCTATCCGCGAAGCCGACAACCTGCTCAATGTCATCGATCAAATTTATTTCCGCACGGGCTTCCGCGTCACTGTCGTGCGCATGGCCAAGGAAATTTACTATAAATTCTTCGGCTTGTATTATCACGTACTGAAGGGGAAATTCAACTTTGCCGACAAGGCCGTCCTCCTGCTGGATATTACGTCCGGCGGCGTAGGGCTGACCTGCTGGAAATCGGACGAGCTCCTGTTTCAGCAAAACGTCCACATCGGCTCGCTGCGCATTTTGGAAAACTTCACGCCTAAGCAGCGGGAAGAGCTGACCTTTCCGACGGCAGCCCGCGAATACATCTACGGCGCCTTGTCCCCCCTGTGGGCCAGCGTGCGCCATCACGATATTAAATACATCGTCCTGTCGGGCCGGGCGGCAACGCTCATCGGCAAGCTCATGCATAAGGAAGAAACGAACGGCGTCCGCCTCATCAAGGCCGACGAGCTGCGCCAGTTCGTCAATTCCTTCCACGGCATTACGCCCTTTAAGCTCATGCAGCGCTGCAAGCTTTCGGAAAATCTGGCCAACGTCATCATGCCGACGCTGCTCCTGTATTACGAGCTCCTGCGCATCATCGACGTCGACCTGCTGGTCATGATGAGCACGACCTTTACGGAGGGCTATTCCATGCATTACGTAGCCGAGCAGACCGATAATTCTTACGTAGCCCATCAGCGGGGGCTGCTGCTCAACTTGACGCGCCGCATTGCCGGCAAGTATTGGTACGCGCCGGAACATGCCGCCTGCGTAGGCGAGTTCTGCGGTATTTTGTTCAACGCCGTGTATAAGGAAATCGGCTTGAAATTCTCGTGCGGCTACTTGCTGCAGCTGGCGTCGATCCTTCATGAAACGGGCAAATACGTCAACATCCGCAAGCACAATCTCTGCACGTATCACCTTATCATGGAAACGGACTTATTCGGCATTACAGACGAAGAAAAGGAAGTGCTGGCCAACATTGCCTATTACGCCGACGGTGGCGTGATACAGGATTCGTCGGACATGTACGACGTCCTGTCGCCGGAGCAGAAGATTACGGCGGCCAAGCTCGCGGCGATTTTCAGCCTGGCCGACTCCCTCGACAAGAGCCATTTAGGAAAGATAAAGCGCATACAGGCCGAATTGGTCGGCAACGAACTCATCGTCCGCTACCATTCCGATTTGGATATTTCCCTGGAACGGTGGACGTTCATGAAGACGGCCGTCAATTTCGCCGAAGTCTTCGGCATTTCGCCTAAATTACTGAAAGGATAAGTGACTATTTTGAAGTATACAGAACCAGAAAATTATTTAAACCGGGAATGTACGTGGATCAAGTTTAACGAACGGGTTCTGCGGGAAGCCATCGTGCCGTCCAATCCCTTGCTGGAACAGCTGAATTTCGTAGCTATTGCCGCGTCAAATCTGGACGAATTCTTTATGATCCGCGTGGCCGGCGTCAAACACCTCATCGAAAGCGGCGTTAAGCATATCGACATTGCCGGCATGACGCCGCAAGAGCAGTTTGAAGCCATCCAGTCTATGGTACATACGCTGGTGGACCAGCAGTACGAATATTATTCGGTCATTCAGGACAAGCTGCAGCAGGAAGGCCTTCATTTTGTCAGCGTCGACGAGCTGAATGAAGAGCAGCGCATCTGGCTGGACAGCTATTTCGAGCGGGAAATTTACCCCGTCGTCACGCCTATGGCCGTCGACTCGAGCCATCCCTTTCCCTTCCTCGCCAGCCTGAATCTGAATCTGGCCGTCCTGCTGCGCAAGAAACAGGGCGATACGTCGGTAAAGACGGCAATTTTGCCCGTGCCGTCGCCGATCATTCCCCGCATCATCAAGGTGCCCGTAGCTGCCGGCGACGCGAAGCAGTTCCTCTTTCTGGAGGACATCCTCGGCGCCTATGCCAACCGTTTCTTCCTGGGCTGCGATATCCTCGAAGCCGTGCCGTTCCGCATAACCCGCGACGCCGACCTAGATATTGACGACGAAGCGGAAGATTTGCTCGTAGAAGTGGAAAAATCCCTGAAAAAACGCCGCAAGGGCGCAGCCGTCCGCTTGGAACTGGCCCAGTCGGCGAGCCGTATGGTCCGGGAATTCCTGCGCGGCGAGCTGCAGCTGGAAGACAAGGACTTGTATATGATACCCGGCCCCTTGGACTGCAAGGTATTTTTCTCCTTTACGGGAATCGAGGGGTACGACCATCTCCGTTATCCTGCTGCGTCGCCTCAGCCGTCGTATGAATTGGAAGAACTAGGCGCACCTGATATGTGGACGGCCATTGCTAAGCAGGATATTATGGTACATCATCCGTACGAAACCTTTGATACTGTAGAGAACTTTATCAAATTAGCTGCTACAGACCCGGACGTGCTGGCTATCAAGCAGACATTGTACCGCGTCAGCAGTCGGTCTCCCATTATCGCCGCTTTGGCGGAAGCTGCGGAAAACGGCAAACAGGTCACGGTCCTCATGGAAGTTAAGGCCCGGTTTGACGAAGAAAACAACATCTTCATGGCCCGCAAGCTGGAAAAGGCCGGCTGCCACGTTATTTACGGCATCATGGGATTAAAGACCCATTCGAAAATCACCCTGGTAGTCCGCCGAGAAGAAGAAGGCATCCGCCGTTACGTCCATTTGGCGACGGGCAACTACAACGGCAAGACGGCCCGCATTTACACGGACGTAGGCATCCTGACGGCCAATACGCTCATCGGCGTCGACGCCTCAGCCTTTTTCAATCTCCTGTCGGGATATTCTGACCCGCCGCAGTGGAACAAGCTGGCCGTCGCGCCGCTGAATCTGCGCGAACGGATTTATGAAAAGATAGAACAGGAAACGGCCTGGGCTAAAAAGGGCAAGAAAGCCTTCATCGTCGCCAAGATGAATTCCCTCCTTGACAAGGAGGTCATCGCTAAATTGTACGAAGCGTCGGCTGCCGGCGTTAAAATCCATCTCATCGTCCGCGGGATCTGCGTCCTGCGGCCGGGACTGCCGGGAATCAGCGAAAACATCGAAGTGCACAGCGTCGTCGGCCGGTTCCTCGAACACAGCCGTTTATTCTACTTCTACAATAACGGGGAAGAAGACGTATTCATCTCGTCAGCCGACTGGATGCCCCGCAACCTGAACGAACGGGTGGAACTGATGATTCCCGTCGAATACGGTCCCCATAAGGAACGCATCAAGGGAATCCTGTCGCTGTATTTCAACGACAATGTAAAAGCCTACGCCATGAATTCCGACGGCACGTACCGCTACATTGCCGACGAACGGCCGGCTGATGCAGCGCCGATTCACGCTCAGATGATGCTCCAGCATGAAGCTGAAGAAAAACATAAAAAGCATAAGAAGAACAAGCGTCGTTAAGCGACGTGACCTCGGCGTCCTCTCCGCAGGGAGAGGACGTTTTTTGTGCTTTCATGGAGCAGAAAACCGATATAAAAGGGACGGCATATAAGAAAAGTGGGGGATAGAATATATTTTGTAAGAAAAACAGGATTTTTTCACCACAAAAATATACTTTTTTGAAAAAATTTTACTTTAATGTGGGAAACCATGTAAAGCTCTCTCAAAATCGCCCTTATCACGCAGTATAAACAGCCTTTTCGCAGGCCCTTTAATGTTGACAATCGTGCTGAAGATATGATATTTATCTCATTTTTGCCGCTATTGTTAACTTATAAAAATTGACAGGGTAACAGGCCTTTGATAGAATGATTTCCAGTTAGGAGGGATTTGATGAACAAACGATATCAAGGGCCCATTACTCGCATGTATGCAACCTTAGTCGCTTTATTAATCATAGTTTCCTTAGCTGGATTTATTGACAAAGGAAAATCCGTCACGATCCAGACAGACGGCGCAACTCGTTCCGTATATACCCACGCCGTCAATGCTGACGCGCTGATGCGCGAAAATAATATTGCGCTCGGGCCATATGATGAAATTGAAATGTCCACATCCGAATTATTAGAAGGAACTGCCGTTACGGTTCGCCGGGCCGTTCCCGTCATATTGGAACATAAAGGCAAACAACAGACTGTTATGTCGGCCAAAAAGACCGTTCAGGAGGTCGCCGAACAATATGGATACGACGCGGAGAATTATCGTCCTTACGGCGATACGTCCGCACCGGTCGTTCCTAATATGACGATACGAATTGGGAATATTTCCCGTAAGGCAATCACGGAAGATGAAGTCGTTCCCTTTGCCATTGAAAGCATCCCTGACGAAAACCTGAGCCAGGGCCAGGAAGAAATCGTCCAGGAGGGGATGAACGGACGCAAGAAGGTCACTGTCCATATCATCAGTCTCGACGGCCAGGTCGTCGGGAAGGAAGTCGTTTCCACGACGCTGGTGACGGAAATGCAGCCCCTGATCCGCCGCGTAGGCACACAGGAAACCGTAACGCTCAACACGGGAGACGTATCCAAGTATAAGGAAGTCTTTACGATGGAAGCGACGGCGTACCTGCCGTCGGACGGCAACGGTGCGGGCATTACCAAGATGGGTACCGTCGCCCGTTACGGCGTCGTCGCCGTAGATCCCAACGTCATTCCTTTGGGAACACGGGTATATATTCCGGGATACGGCGTAGCCGTTGCCGAAGATACGGGCGGAGATATTTTAGGAAACCGCATCGACTTGTGCATGGAGGATTATAATTCCTGCATAGTTTTCGGACGACGCACCGTGCCGGTATATATTTTGGAATAGAGGCTCAGCCGCTCCGGGCAGTACATGCAGGAGCGGCTTTTTTTGCGCAAAAACGGCTTGTGCACTCGAAGACAATGTGATATAATAGCAAAGGTTTAAGTACTATGCTTAAAAATACGCACGCTTGGTGAGCCTGCAGCTGTGCTGCTCGGCAGTGACGGCAGGCGATGACCGGGCGGAGGAACAACAGGAGGAGTAACAATTATGGCAGTAGTATCTATGAAACAATTATTAGAAGCAGGCGTTCATTTCGGCCACCAGACTCGCCGCTGGAACCCTAAAATGGCTCGTTTCATCTTCACGGAACGCAACGGCATCTACATCATCGACTTGCAGAAAACCGTAAAGAAAATGGACGAAGCTTACAATTTCGTACGCGACCTGGCTGCTGAAGGCGGTAAAATTCTTTTCGTCGGCACGAAAAAGCAGGCTCAGGAATCCATTAAAAATGAAGCCGAACGCTGCAATCAGTTCTATGTAAACGAACGCTGGCTCGGCGGCATGCTGACCAACTTCCAGACGATTGAAAAACGCGTAAAGCGCTTGAAGACGTTGGAAAAACAGGCTGAAGACGGCACGTTTGACGTATTGCCGAAGAAGGAAGTTACCATTTTGAAACACGAAATGGAAAAACTCCAGAAATACCTCGGCGGTATCAAAGACATGAAGAAGCTTCCGGACGCTCTCTTCGTCATCGACCCGAAAAAAGAAGAAATCGCCGTATCGGAAGCCCGTAAACTGAACATCCCCATCATCGCTACGGTTGACACGAACTGCGATCCCGACCTCATCGACTACCCGATTCCGGCAAATGACGACGCTATCCGCGCCGTAAAACTGCTGACCGGCAAGATCGCCGACGCTGTTTTGGAAGGCAACCAGGGCGAACAGGTTGAAGAAGGCGCCGCTGAAGAAGCAGCTGTTGAAACGGAAGCTGTCGCTGAAGAAAACTAAGACATCGGCCCTTTGAGAACTACATGGCTCATTATATAAAGGTAAGGAGTGCTTCATTCCTTACCTTTATTCAAACTGTATATTACATTTAGGAGGAATATCTAAGATGGCTATTACAGCAAGCATGGTAAAAGATTTAAGAACAAAAACTGGCGCTGGCATGATGGACTGCAAAAAAGCGCTCGCAGCTACGGATGGAGATATGGATAAAGCAATCGACTTCCTTCGCGAAAAAGGCTTGGCAGCTGCTGCTAAAAAAGCAGACCGCATCGCAGCCGAAGGCTTGGTTTACTCCTATATCCACGGCAACGGCCGTATCGGCGTTCTCGTAGAAATCAACTGCGAAACGGACTTCGTAGCCCAGACGGACAACTTCAAAGACCTCTGCAAAGACATTGCAATGCAGATCGCTGCAGCTAACCCGGCATACCTCAAGAGAGAAGACGTTCCGGAAGATGTTCTTGAACATGAAAAAGAAGTTCTCCGCCAGCAGGCTCTGAACGAAGGCAAACCGGAAAAAATCGTCGAAAAGATGATCGTCGGCCGTATCGAAAAATTCTACAAAGAAAACTGCTTGCTTGACCAGGAATTCATCAAAGATTCCGACAAGACGATTCAGCAGGTTATTACTGAAAATATCGCTAAGATCGGTGAAAAAATCGACATCCGCCGTTATACCCGCTACGAATTGGGCGAAGGCCTCCAGAAGCGCAACGACGATTTCGTTTCCGAAGTTATGGCACAAGCTAAATAAGACTGCATATAAGAGAACACCATTTTCGTGTTCTCTTATTTTCTAATGTGACTTTATACGGCGCGGCAGCGCCGGGAGCAGGAGGCCTTGGTATGGAAACGAAAAAATATAATCGCATTGTATTGAAATTGAGCGGCGAAGCGTTGGCGGGAGCCCAGGGATACGGCATCGACCCGGAAACGGTCGAAACGATTGCCAAGCAGGTCGTAGAAGTAAATAAGCTGGGCATTCAGGTAGCTATCGTCGTAGGCGGCGGCAATATCTGGCGCGGCCTGTCGGGCAGCGCAAAGGGCATGGATCGCGTATCAGCCGATTACATGGGCATGCTGGCAACGGTCATGAACGCCCTGGCGCTGCAGGACGCTATGGAAAAGAACGGCGTAGCGACGCGCGTACAGACGGCTATCAACATGCAGCAGGTTGCAGAACCGTACATCCGCCGCCGGGCGATTCGCCACATGGAAAAAGGCCGCGTCGTCATCTTCGGCGCCGGCACGGGCAATCCCTATTTCTCTACGGATACGACGGCAGCGCTGCGGGCTGCAGAAATCGAAGCCGACGCAATCCTCATGGCGAAAAACGGCGTAGACGGCGTATATGACAGCGACCCGAAACTCAATCCCGACGCGAAGATGTTCCGCCGCTTGTCTTACATGGATGTCATCAATAAAGAACTCAAGGTCATGGACGCAACGGCTACAACGCTGTGCATGAACAATAACATTCCCATCGTCGTCTTCAACATCGACGTCGAAGGCAATATTATTGCCGCTGCCAGCGGAAAAGATTTGGGAACATTAGTCGACAAAGAAGGCTAAAAGCTGTATTATATACATATATACCATTATTACGATTAAGGAAGTGAATAGTATGGACGTAAAAACCTTATTAACGCAGAACGAAGAAAAGATGGATAAGACCATAGAAGCGCTGAAGCGCGATTTGGCATCGATTCGCACCGGCCGGGCCAGCACGACGCTCCTGGACCGTATCAGCGTTGATTACTACGGTACGCCTACGCCGATTAAACAGGTCGCAAACGTATCCGCCCCGGAACCGCGCCTCATTACGATTATTCCTTGGGAACGGAAAATGCTCGGCGATATCGAACGGGCTATTTTGAAATCCGATCTGGGCTTAAACCCGAACAACGACGGCACGATGATCCGCCTGGAAATTCCCCAGCTGACGGAAGAACGCCGTAAAGAATTGAGCAAAAAAGTCAGCAAGGATGCTGAAGACTCCAAGGTCGTCATCCGCAATATCCGCCGCGATGCGAACGACGCCATCAAAAAGATGGAAAAGAAGAAGGAAATTACGGAAGACGACAGCAAGGAAGCCCAGGAAAATATCCAAAAGCTGACGGACAAGAAAATTAAGCTGATCGACGAAATCAAAGCGAAAAAAGAAAAAGAAGTCATGGAAGTATAATGGATATACGAAATTTTATTGGCATGCCGTTACGGTATGCCATATCTGTATTACAGGAAAAAAATGTGCCATATGAGGTAGAGCACACGACGGCGCGAAGCCGCTTTTTTCCCCGCGATGAAGAAGATCCCTACGTCGTCCGGGCCCGTGAACGGGACGGCGTCGTATATCTTCTGGTCAACGCGAATTTGAAGAAAAGCGAAAGCGTAACTCGCATGCTGCAAGGTGGAGAAGTGCAAGAATGATTAACTTTTTAGGAAAAAAGAAGAAGGAAGAACAGCATACAGGAATAGAACTGCTCGATACGAACAATATTCCCCGCCACGTCGCCATCATCATGGACGGCAACGGCCGCTGGGCTAAACGGCGGAGTATGCCGCGCAGCTACGGCCATCGGGCCGGCGCGGACACGCTGAAGAAAATCGTCGCCGCCGCCGGGGAATTGGGAATCAAGGTGCTGACGGTATACGCTTTTTCGACGGAAAACTGGAAACGGCCCGACGAGGAAGTTTCCTATATTATGAAGCTCATGAAGGAATACCTGAGCAAAAACCTTCTGGAATTGAACGAGCATAATGTGCGCCTGCACTTTATCGGCGATTTGAGCCGCCTTTCCCCGTCCCTCCGTCAGGCCTTTGACGAAGCGGAACAGAACATGGCTGGGAACACGGGCTTGATTTTGAACGTCGCCGTCAATTACGGCGGCCGCCTGGAACTGACCCAAGCCATGCAGAAGCTGGCGTCCGACGTCAAGGCTGGCCGGCTGGAGCCGGAGGATATTACGGAAGAGTCCCTGGCTTCGTATTTATACACGGCGCCGGAAAACGACGTGGACTTGCTCATCCGGCCTGGTGCGGACAAACGGGTCAGCAATTTCCTGTTGTGGCAGATGGCTTACGCCGAATTCTGGTATACCGATTTGTGCTGGCCTGATTTTACAAAAGAGACGCTTATAGAGGCGATTCTCGCCTTTCAGGGCAGAGAACGCCGCTTTGGCGGTTTGAAATAAGGTAGGTAAACAAAACATATGTTGGCAAAACGAATTATAACCGGCGTCATAGGCGGCGCCCTGACGATAGGGATTATCTATGAAGGGGACTGGCTGTTTTTTTTCATGATGATCCTGCTGGCTATTTTGGGATGGCATGAATACTGCAATTTGGTCCGTAAACTCGGCGCGAATTTGTCGGAACGGCTGGGAGCGGGATGGATTGTCTGCTTCTTTGCCGCCTATTGGTTCGGCAGCGTAAAGGTGATGATGCTGCTGGCCGTAGCCGCCATGCTGTGGCTGCTGCTGCAGACCGTCCTGTTTCATGGGAAGATAAAACCCGTAGACAGCGCCTATACGCTGTACGGTCTGCTGTACGTAAGCGGAGGCTTTTTAGCCATGCTGGCATTGCGAAACGGGCAGATTGCCTCGTATATAACGGACGCCTTTTCGTCCGTCATGCTGGAACCGGCGCGATTTTTCATGTTTCTCCTGATTTTTTCCACGTGGGCCAGCGATACCTTTGCCTTTGCCGTAGGAAAGGTTAAGGGAAAAAATAAGCTTTGCCCGTCTATCAGCCCCGGCAAAACGCAGGAAGGGGCTTTAGGCGGCTTTATCGGTACTGTTGTCACAGCCCTCGTCTTTTCGCTTATTTTCCAGTTTTCCCTCATCCATGCCTTAGCTATCGGCATTATCATCGCCGTGGCGGCTCCTCTCGGCGATTTGGTAGAATCGATACTGAAACGAGTTTGCCAGGTAAAGGATTCGGGGACTCTGATTCCGGGGCACGGCGGCGTGCTGGACCGCTTTGACAGCCTGCTGTTCGCCGCTCCGGCCGTATACGTATATCTCACGCTCATCGCCTGAGAGGAGGCCCTGTATTGAAGAAAATCATCATCCTTGGCAGTACGGGTTCAATCGGTACCCAGGCTGTCGACGTCATAGAAGCTCATCCGCAGCTGTTTTCCCTTGCCGCCGTCGCCGCTCATTCGAACTGGGAGCTGGCAGCTCGCCAGATTCAGGCCCACGGTACGGCCTTCGCCTGCATGACCGATAAGTCGGCAGCCGAAAAGCTGCAGCAGGAAGTAGGCGAAAGGTGCACGGTTTTCTCCGGGCCCGAAGGTCTGCTCAAGCTCATCGACGAATGTGAAGCCGATATGGTGCTGACGTCCTTAGTCGGAGCTGCCGGCATTGAACCGACGCTCCATGCCATCAAAAAGGGGCTGGATATCGCCCTGGCCAACAAGGAAACCCTTGTGGCTGCAGGCGAGCTGGTCATGACCGAGGCTGCACGCCGCGGCGTCCGCATTCTGCCCGTCGACAGCGAGCACGGTGCGATTTTTCAATGTCTGGAAGGACGCAGCAGCAGTGAAGTCGACAAGCTGCTGGTTACGGCATCAGGCGGCCCCCATTTTCACCGCCCTCTGGAAGAATTCCCGTCTATTACGGTAGAGCAGTGCCTCAAGCATCCGACGTGGAATATGGGCGGCAAGATTACGATTGACTCGGCGACGATGTTCAATAAAGGCCTGGAAGTCATCGAAGCGCACTGGCTGTTTGACATGCCCTATGACCGCATCGAAGTCGTCATTCAGCCTCAGAGCATCATCCACTCGATGATACAATTCACAGACGGCTCCGTCCTGGCTCAGCTGGGAATGCCTGATATGAGGCTGCCGATTCAATACGCCTTTACCTATCCGCAGCGGCATCCCGTGCGCGGAGCTAAAGCTATTGATTGGAAAACGCTGGGAAGCTTGGAATTCTTCGCTCCGGATCCTGAAAAATTTCCCTCCCTGCCCCTGGCCTATGAAGCGGGGATGGCAGGCGGTACAATGCCCTGCGTGCTGAACGGGGCGAACGAAGTCGCCGTATACGCCTTTTTGCGGCGGGAAATTTCTTTTACACGTATATTCGACGTCGTCCGCACCGTCATGGAACGCCATACGGTATGCCGCGACGTCACCTTAGACGCGATTCGCAGTGCTGACGAATGGGCACGTCGCTGCGCGGCGTCTTTACTGTAGAAAGGTGTTGGGACATTGGGTATTACCATTGCAGCGACTGTATTTGTATTCAGTCTCATCGTATTTGTCCATGAATTCGGACATTTCATTACAGCGAAATTGACGGGCATGCAGGTCGACGAATTTGCCATCGGCTTTGGTCCCAAGATTTACAGCTGCACCTACGGTTCGACGCTGTATTCCCTGCGGGCCGTTCCTTTGGGCGGATTTAACCGCATCGCCGGCATGACCGAAGACGAGCCGCTGAACGAACGGTCGTTTTTGAATAAGCCCGTTCCGTCCCGGCTGCTGGTCATTGCCGCCGGCGGCATCATGAACTTTCTGCTGGCGATTCTCATCTTGTGGGGCGTTACCTTTGCCGTAGGCACGATGACTGTATCGCCTCAGGCCGTTGTCGGCTCGGTCATTGAAAACTCCGCGGCCAGCCAGGCCGATATGCAGGAGGGCGATCGTATCGTATCCATTGGCGGCACGGCTATTACGCAGTGGAGCGATATTTCTCAGGCCGTAGCCGAACACAGCAGAGCCGTCGTCACCGTCGTCGTCGAACGAGACGGCAAGGAGCTGAGCCTGGACATGATCCCTCAGATAGACAGCCAGTCGCAGCGCGCTACCCTCGGCATCATGCCGGTCATAACGAAGCAGTCCCATGGATTTTTTGAATCGGCCGGCATGGCCGTTCAGCGGACGGGGCAGCTTTGTCAGCTCATGCTCGTCGGCATTTACGAAATGATTACCGGCGAAACGAAGGCTGACCTGGCCGGACCCATCGGAGTAGCCCAGCTGGCAGGACAGGTAGCGTCCGTAGGCTTTGTAAATCTTCTCGTTTTTACGGCTTTCCTGAGCATCAACCTGGGCATCTTGAATCTGCTGCCCATCCCGCTGTTAGACGGAGGATACATTATCCTGCTGATTTTAGAAGGAATTTCTGGCCGGCGGATGCCTAAAAAGGCGCTTCAGTACATCCAGGCGACGGGCATGGTGATTCTGGGAGCGCTGTTCTTGTTCGCCATGTTCCAGGATATCAGCCGTTTTTAGAAAGGCCGTATTACTATGAAACGAAGACATTCACTTCCCGTAACTGTCGGGAATCTTACGATAGGGGGCAACGCTCCCATTTCAGTGCAGACGATGTCGACGGTTACTCCTGCCGATGAGGAACGGGCCGTTTCCGACGTGCGCCGCCTGGCTTCATACGGCGCGGAAATCGTGCGGTTTGCCGTTCCCGATATGGCTGCTGCCAAGGGATTAAAGGCTGTAACCGCTGCGTCTCCCGTGCCGATCGTGGCCGATATCCACTTTGACTATCGGCTGGCTTTGGAGGCTGTAGACAGCGGCGTCCACGCCCTGCGCATCAATCCCGGCAATATCGGTGCCGATGAAAACGTCGTAAAGGTAGTGGAAAAGGTGCGTCCGCGCCAAATTCCCATCCGTATCGGCATCAACGCCGGCTCACTGCCGGAAGACCTGCTGAAGGCGAACGGCGGCCATCCTACGGCCGAAGCTATGGTGGAAGGGGCCTTGCGCCATATCCGCATCCTGGAACGGCTGGATTACCGCAATATGGTCATTTCCCTGAAGGCGTCCGACGTACCGCTGATGATCGAAGCCTACACGGCCCTGGCCGAAAAGGTTCCTTACGCCCTGCATTTAGGAGTGACGGAAGCCGGGCTGGTCCGCGAAGGCAGTATTAAGTCGGCCATCGGCATCGGCCATCTCTTGTACAACGGCATCGGTGACACGATCCGCGTATCCCTGACGGGCGACCCGGCAGAAGAAGTTGCGGCCGGACAGACGATTCTCACGTCCCTGGGTCTCAGGACCTTCGGACCGACGCTGATTTCTTGCCCAACCTGCGGCCGCACCCAAGTCGATTTAATCGGCCTGGCCCAGGAAGTACAGGAAGCCTTGTCCGGTATAACGGCGCCGATTAAAGTCGCCGTCATGGGCTGCGTCGTCAACGGTCCCGGCGAAGCGCGGGAAGCCGATTTCGGCATCGCCGGCGGCAAGGGAATGGGCATCGTCTTTTCCCATGGCAAGGTGTTGAAGAGCGTGCCTGAAGATCAGCTCGTACCGGCCTTGCTGGAAGAAATACATAAATCTATTACAAAGGAGTCTTAAGTCTATGTTAGCATCAAAATTATATAGTCCGACGCTGCGGGAGATTCCGGCAGACGCTGAGATTGCCAGCCATCAATATATGCTGAAAGCGGGCATGCTGCGGAAAAACGGCAGCGGCCTGTACAGCTTCCTGCCCTTGGGCCGCCGCGTGACGCTGAAAGTCGAACAGATCGTCCGCGAAGAAATGGACGCTACAGGCGCCCAGGAAATCATGATGCCCATCATGCAGCCTGCCGAAATCTGGCATGAATCGGGCCGGTGGAGCGCTTACGGACCAGAAATGTTCAAGCTGCAGGACCGCCACGACAACGGCTATTGCCTCGGGCCAACTCATGAAGAATTGATTACGACGCTTCTCCGCAACGAGCTGCGTTCGTACAAGCAGATGCCCTTGATTCTCTGGCAGATGCAGAACAAATACCGCGACGAAATCCGTCCCCGCTTCGGCCTCATGCGCAGCCGCGAATTCGTCATGAAGGACGCTTATTCTTTCGATGTTGACGAAGAAGGCCTCCATAAGACCTATCAGATTATGTATGACGCATACGACCGCGTATTTACGCGCTGCGGCTTGAATTTCAAGCCTGTAGAAGCAGACAGCGGCCAAATCGGCGGCAGTCACACCCATGAATTCATGGCCCTGGCCGCAGCCGGCGAAGCGGAAGTCGTTTCCTGCTCGAAGTGCCAGTATGCCGCCGATATTGAAAAGGCCGTCCCAAATACGCTGGACATGGCGGCTGAAGACGCAGCCGACGTAGAGCTCATCGAAACGCCGAACTGCTCGACCATCGAAGATCTGGCCAACTTCCTGCAAATTCCCGTAGAAAAGACGATTAAAGCCGTAGCCTTCGACGTAGATGGAAAAACGGTCCTCTGCATGGTTCGCGGCGACCATGAAGTAAACGACGTAGCCGTACAGAATCTTGTCGGCGGCAATACGATTGAACCGGCGACAGACGAAGAACTGAAGGCTCACGGCCTCCAGCCCGGCTATATGAGCCCCATGGGCGCAGATACGCCGGATAATGAAACCTTTTACGTCATCGTAGACCCGACAGCAATGAACGTGCCGAACGGCGTGACCGGCGCTAATAAGCACGGTTATCATTATAAGAACGTCAATCCCAAACGGGATTTCCAAAACGTTACGGTTGCTACGATTCGCCTCATGACTAAAGACGACGTCTGCCCGCATTGCGGCGCGCCTATTGACATCGTCCGGGGCATTGAAGTCGGCCAGGTATTTGAACTGGGCACGAAATACTCCGAAGCCCTGAATGCGACTTTCCTCGACCAGAACGGCAAGGCCAAGCCCTATGTCATGGGCTGCTACGGCATCGGCGTAACCCGGACGATTGCCGCGGCTATCGAACAGTTCCACGACGACAAGGGCATCATGTGGCCCGTAGCCATCGCGCCGTACGAAGTCGTCGTCGTACCCGTCAGCAGCAAGGACGAAGAACAGATGAAGATTGCCGAAGGGCTGTATACGCAGCTGAAAGGCATGGGCGTCGACGTCCTCTTTGACGACAGGAACGAACGGGCCGGCGTAAAATTCAACGACGCCGACCTCATTGGATATCCCGTCCGCATCACCGTAGGCAAGAAGAGCGCCGCCGATCAGACCGTAGAAATTAAGGTGCGCCGTACGGGCCATGAAGAAGTCGCCGCCATCGCCGACAGCGCCGCCCGCGTGCAAGCTATTTTAAACGAACTCCGCGCTAACAATATGTAATACCTGTACATACTAAGAGACGATAAACGGATACTACCGCATATCGTCTCTTTTCTGTTGCCTCTTGACAAATGCAAAATGATAAGGCCAATCCAATTTAATATAACTTTAATGCCTTTCTTGTCAAAGTTTAATCATTATTCGTCATACTATAGATAAGAATAACCTTTCATCGACAAGGAGGCGACAAGCATGAACAAGATAGAACGGCAGGAACAACAGCTGATGCAGCACATCCGGCAGAAGCGCTGGAATGAGTGCTTGCAGCTGGCGGAGCAGCTGCGTAAAGAAAGCGGAGAGAAACGTCTGCTTCAGCTGGCAGAACAGGCCTACTGCGCCGTATTGGCAGATCCGGCCCGTCGGGACGACAGATGCGCGCTCCAAGGATTGGCCTCGTTATACTATCGGGATTATATGGTACGATTTACGAGCCGGCCTTTCGGCGCCTTGCCCTATGACAAACAAGAGTGCTTTCAGAAGGCTAGGGATACGTTGGAACTCTTGCTGGAAAAGGGGCGGCAGCCGGAGCAGCTGTACCGCTATGCGCAGATATTATACAGAAACGCCAAAGATGGACAAGGACAAGGCGATTTTGCCGCTCTCTGCCGGCAAAAGGAGCAGGCCTATGCCGTATATGACGAAACCGTATCCTTGCTGGAAAAATGGGGCCCAGCCGATAAAGGGCTGTACTGCCGCGCCTGCTACGGCTTGTCCCGCTGCGGCCTGGAATCGTTTTCCCTTAACTCCTTCGTACTGGAAGAGCTGATGCTCGTATTTTCCGTACCGAGCAGTGTATACGGCAACCGCGGCGGCCATCTGGCCCGGCTTCGCCGCATCTATGACTGCTTGGAACGGGTGCTGGAAATAGAAGGCTTGCCGCGCCATATCGAAGACATGGCCGCCGTCATACAGGCCAAGCAGGCCTACGAGAAATCGTGGGATATATACTACCTCTTAGGTAAGCTGTTCGACTGCGCCGGCCAATTTTCCCTCTGCCATAACAAAGAAAGCGCCCGTCGCCTGGCAGAACGTTATTACAGCTATGCCTGTGAAATAGACGCAGCCCGACGCCGGGCTCAGCAACGGGTCCCCGGCTTTCAGCACATGTATACGGCATTGCTGACCTTTTATCAGCGTCATCGCCGGGAAGACCAGTTTTACGCCGCCTGGGAGCAATATCACCCGCTCGTCGGTTTTTCCGCCGAGTTTCACTTTTTATCGCAGGCTCGCTGGCTCATCATCCGCAAGGAATACGAGGCAGCCCGGCATTACCTGGCGGCGCAGCTGCAGGAGAGGCAGTGGAGTCATAGCGTTGTACGGCGAGCTGTCGTCCTGCAGGACATGGTTCAGGTAGCCATCAGCGGCAGTACAACCGGATTACAGGGGATATATAAGCCGTTTCAGATGCAGCAGCTAGATAAAATCAGCCGGCAGGAACCGTATATGTCTCTGTGCAGGGGATAAAAACTTACGCGTTGCGGCAAACCTATGCTATAATAAAAAAAAACGACAGCAAAGGATCGATGATAGCATATGGTTCCTCATCTTTCATATGAAAACCGCATTTTAGCAATTGTCATGATTGTTTCTTTTATCAATCCCTTTACGAGCAGCGCCTTGAATTTAGCCCTGCCGGATATCGGCCTGACGTATGAGGTAACAGAATCCCACTTGGGATGGGTTATCGAAGTATTTCTCATCGCCTCGACGATATGCATCATGCCGATCGGCAAGCTAGCCGATAAGTTCGGCAAGCGGCGCGTATTTCTCTGGGGCGCATCTATCTTCATGATATCATCCTTAGGCGTTTCCCTTATTTCGTCCATTTACGGCCTCATCGCCCTGCGCGTGCTGCAGGGCATAGGCAGCGCTTGTATCTTCGCTACGAGCTTCGCTATCATCACGCTGGTCTATCCGCCGGAGCGTCGTGGAAAAGCCATGGGCTTTACGGTCAGCGCCGTATACTGCGGCTTGTCCCTGGGGCCAGTCATCGGCGGCTTCCTGAATTACTACTGCGGCTGGAAGAGCATTTTTTACTTTATCGCTTTTTTCTGCGCCGTCGCAGTCCTGTCGACGATAGCCTTCATGAAAGAGGAGTGGATTGCCGATGCCAAGGGAAAATTCGATACGGTAGGAGCCATTGCCTATTCCATTGCCTTGATTCTCATGATGTTCGGCTTATCGGAAATCCTGAATTTAGGATATGCTAAATACGTCCTCCTAGGCGGCATGACGCTGTTCGCTTTGTTCCTCTGCTGGGAAAAAAAGCAGGCTAATCCTATCATCCCCATACAGCTGTTTCTCCGCAACAGGACCTTTTCCTGTTCATCCTTTGCAGCGATGCTGAATTACAGTGCGACCTTTGCCATAAGCTTTCTGTTGTCCATGTATTTGCAGCGTATTTTAGGCTTTACGTCCCGCGACGCCGGCTTGATACTGCTCCTTCAGCCTATACTGATGGCCGTCCTGTCACCGGTCACGGGTTCGCTGTCCGACCATATATCGGCCGCTTTGCTGTCTTCGGCCGGCATGGGCTGCATTGCCGTGGGGCTGGCCTTTTTGGCCTATGACGTGCCCCTGCAGTCCGTGTGGATTCTGCTGGCCTGCCTGCTTATCATCGGTATTGGTTTTTCCCTGTTCACAGCACCCAACAACAACGCTATCATGGAATCGGTTCCGAAAGAATACGTCGGCATGGCCTCATCTATGATCGGCACGGTACGGCTCGTCGGCCAGGTTCTCAGCGTGGCTATCGTTACACTGGTCATGTCACGGACTGGTACGGGCGGAGAAACTATGCTGACCGATAATATTCAACTTGCCTTCGTCATTTTTACGATTCTCTGCGCCGTCGGTATACTTCCGTCAATGGTTCGCAGCAAAAAATAAGAATATCGGGACAAAACATATCCCCGCATTACGGCAGAAGATTTCTGCGGCAAGGCGGGGATATATTTTTAGGATAATCAAAATTAAGTATAGGGTAGGGAAAAACGTTTTTATCAGTATTTACGGAATAGGCCCGTTACTTTTCCCAAAATCGTGCAGTTCTGCGTGTAAATAGGCGCATAGTCGTCATTTTCCGGCTGCAGGCGAATGGCGTCGGCTTCGCGGAAATACCTCTTGACCGTAGCTTCATCGTCCAAAAGGGCTACGACGATCTCACCGTTTTCCGCTGTGTGCTGCTGGCGTATGACGAGGATATCGCCTTCAAAAATACCGGCGTTTTTCATGCTGTCGCCCTTTACCGTCAATAAGAAGCAATCTTCATCGCTGCCGATAAATTCTGCGGAGAAGGGGTATACGTCTTCTACGCATTCTTCCGCCAAAACCGGTGCGCCGGCCCGAACCTGGCCTACAAGCGGCAAGGGGATGATTTTTTTAGAGCGCCAGGAACCTTCGTCGAGAAGCTCAATTGTCCGGTTCTTGGAAGGGTCGCGGCGAATAAAGCCCTGCTCTTCCAAACGATTTAAATACCCATGAACCGTAGATGTAGAACTCAAGCCGACTTCCTTGCAGATTTCCCGCACCGACGGGGGATACCCAAATTTATGCACGCATTCCCGAATATATTCCAAAATTTGTTTTTGACGCGTCGTCAGCATTTTATCATTCATCAGCATGGTTTCATCACTCCAGAATAGTTTGTTTATATTATACCGTAATTCAAACGTTTGTTCAAGCCCGTTTCAACAGAATGATTTAGAACGATTGTTCCATAATTATCTTGACAAGAACAACCGTTCGGCGGTATAATATAACTATCGACGAACGAACGTTTGTAAAAACATTTGTTTTTGCATGCATAGGAGTGACGCCATATGAAAAAGAAAAAAAATATTAGACAGCGCCTATTTGGCTATATATTACTTCTCGGCCTGCTGGCCATTGCCAGTACTCAGTTGGGCTGGGTGTATCGCGGAGAAACAGAATATACACCGGTTCGTGTAGAGAAAGGCGATACGGTATGGGAAATCGCTTCGCGCAGTACAGACGACGAAACGGATATTCGCTACGTCGTCAGTGATATTATGGAAACGAACCATCTATCAAATACGCAGGATATCTATCCCGGACAAATTCTCAAAGTTCCCGTTCCGTCTGGAAACAACTGAGATATATGGAGGCATACATACAAAAGAGCGGCTTTATTCGCCGCTCTTTTGTATGTATGGTCACTTAGTTTCCGTTATTTTGAAAATGGGATTGTCAATGAGCCGGTCTGCTTCGTCAATATACCGCCGCACGATAGCCTGTGATTTATGACGAGTTTGTCTCATGATTTGCCGTTCGTCGACCTGGTGCTGCGCCGCCGACGTAGCAAAGCCGTGCCGCAAGCTGTGAGCTCCATAATCCTTCGGGTCCATGCCCATGAGTCCGACGTAATGCTTTACGATGAGGGCGATGGTTTTATCGGAGATCTTCGTCTTGCGAATCGTATGATTGCGCGTAAAGCCTCGGAATACGGGCCCCGATGAGATACCGCTGAGCTTCAGCCAATGCTTTAAAGCCCGTACGGCGCAGATTTCTTCATCCTGCACTAGGGGAATGGCGATCATCTGGCCGCGGTCAAACTGGTCGGTCTTGGATTTGCGCAGCGTAAGCAGCAAGCCTAGGCGAGTAAACTGCAGATCATCTACTTCCAGATTAGCAATTTCCGAGCGGCGCATAGCCCCGTAAAAACCGATAAGCAAGATGGCTTTATCGCGGGCCTGCTGCAATTCATCTCCTTCGAGATAGGTCAGCATTTCCTTGATATCGTCAAATAAGATCGGCAGCTTGCCGCGCTGTATCGTACCCTTCATGCGCTTGATGCCGCGCAGGGCGTTTCGGACGATAGGGAATCGGCAGGGATTATCCTTTATGCCGGCAGCATCGAAATTTTCTGTCAGGGCGCTGATACGCCGGGCGACTGTATTGGCCTTTGCATTGTCGGCTAAATCGTTGATGTAGTTGACGATTGTCTCCGGCTGGGCGGGGAAGGACGACAGCTGATGATATTCGCACCAATCGCAGAAATCATTCCAATCCGACTCGTAGGCATCGATCGTATTGTCGGCCCGCGCCGTATAAATGCTTTGCCGCGCTTTATCGGTCAGCTTATCATTATTGGCGATGATGTCAGCCCGGCCAATGTAGAAATGCTTTAATTCCTTTTTCAAAGCCGCAGTCCTCCTTTGCATAAAATATACAGTTTCATGATAACCTTATCATGAAATAATAGAAAAGTCAAACATATGAACGGCGGCACAAAAAGACTCTTCTATAAACATTTGTTTGGGCAATATATTTCTTTCTAGCCGAACAAATTTTCCATATCGTGTACATGCGAATAAAACTATCGTGGCAACACCAAAAGATGTACGAAGAAAATATAAAAAACAGATGCCAATAGCGATAAAATTTGTTATGATATACATAAAAATAAATTATGTTTAACTGTGGACTATAAGGAGGTTGACTATGCAGACGTTAGAAGAACTATACCGACACCTGTTGAAACAAGGGGCCAACGGCAAGCCATTAGCAATCGGCGGCGACGCGGACCCGAAACTGATCGATTGCCTGACCCATCCTGAGGACAAGCCGCTGATTTGGCGTGTAAAACCTTGTCTCTGTCCGCCAGACAGCACAAAGGATTGTCAGACTGCCTGCGAGTGGGGCGCTGTAACGCCCGGAGACGACGGCATTGTTATTGACGATGAAAAGTGTGTAGGCTGCCAGGCTTGTGTCGACGCCTGCAAATTAGATGCGCTGAAAACGAGTAAAGAAATTATCCCCGTTGTTCAAGAACTGCGTGAATATGACGGACCGGTCTATGCGCTAGTCGCGCCGGCAATATCGGGTCAATTCGGGAAGGAGGTGACGATGGGCAAGCTGCGTACCGCTTTAAAACGACTTGGGTTCACGGGAATGCTGGAAGTAGCCGTGTTTGCCGATATCCTGACGTTAAAAGAAGCGCTGGAGTTTGACAAAAATATCCGTGACGAAACTCAATTCCAGCTGACGAGCTGCTGCTGTCCCATGTGGATCGCCATGATAAAAAAGTTATACCATCAGCTGCTTCCTAACGTTCCCGGCTCGGTGTCGCCTATGATTGCCGGCGGCCGCACGGTTAAAACGCTGCATCCAACGGCGAAAACTGTCTTTATCGGCCCCTGTCTGGCCAAAAAAGCAGAAAAGAAGGAACCGGATTTAGTTGGCGCTATTGATTACGTACTGACCTATCAGGAATTGTCCGATTTATTTTCCGTTTCCAACATAGAGCTGGTGTCTTTGCCGGAAGATAAGGTTCCCCATGCATCCGAAGCGGGAATCGGCTACGCTTATGCCGGCGGCGTATCGGAAGCCGTTTCCCGAATGGTAGGGCAACTAAATCCGCAGCGCAGCGTGACGATTCAGACCCGCCGCGCCGACGGCGTACCGGAATGCAAAGCCATGATTAACGACATTCTGGCAGGAAACCGCGGCGGCAATTTCTTCGAAGGGATGGGCTGCAAAGGCGGCTGCGTCGGCGGACCGCGAGCTATTATTTCTAAGGAAGAAGGTAAAAAGCAGGTCCAGTCTTATGGAAAAGAAGCCCTGTATAAAACGCCTGCAGAGAATCCTTACGTCATCGAGCTGCTGAAAAAATTGGGGTTTTCGACAGTTGAAGAGTTTTTAGAGAACAGCCGCCTGTACGATCGGGACTTGGATACGTAACAACGCATAGTAGGTATTAAATACTCCTGACTAAAAAAATACTCACAAACGACCGTTTCCGCTGAAATCAGCAGCAGAAAACGGTCGTTTTTTATATACAGCAATTAGAAGACTATATATAATTACATATTATCAATCTTTTGTATGAATACAAGAATAAATTGTCAGATATCGACGCAGAAAATAAAATTTGACTCTTCGTCCATTGTAAATAATTTGTAAATATTTCAAAAATATATCATTATTATTTAGGGTTTCTTTATTTTACTAGCAAATATTTAATAAATGATATTCTATATAATTATTTATTATCACTATATAAGTTTAATAAATTACAAAGCAGGCATTTATTGACATTAGCATATATTATACTGTACAATGAACATCAAGTTGAGGTGCAGTATCCAGGTGGATGCTGCAGGCACAACGAAATAAGATAGACTATGTGAATTTCTCAACGCAGCAAAAGAGAGGAAACTAGGGAGACTCGCCAAATGCTCTTTGAGAAAATAGACTATCTGCCTGTAACAAAGCAAGATGTTTTCTATTTTATTCAAGAAGAGAGGTAGTTAATGATGAAAGCAAAAGTATTAGCAGCATTAGCAGCAACGATGGCTGTAGGCGCAACGTGTGCATTTGCAGCCAACCCGTTTGTAGACGTACCGACCGACAGCTGGGCCTACAAATCCGTTGTAGAACTGGCCGACTCGGGCATTGTTCAGGGCGTAGACGGCAAATATTTCGAAGGCAACCGCAACATTACTCGTTACGAAGCTGCTGAAATGGTAGCTAAAGCCATGGCTCACATGGACCGCGCTACGGTAGAACAGCGCGCCCTGATCAACAAATTAGCTGACGAATATGCTGACGAATTGAACAATCTCGGTGTCCGCGTATCGAACTTAGAAAATAAAGTCGGCAATATTAAGTTTACTGGCGACGCTCGTCTTCGTTACCGTTATCAGAACGACAATAAATCTAAAGAAGACGACAACTCCTGGGATTACCGTATTCGCCTCCGCGGCACGGCCCAGGTTAACGACCGCGTAACGGCTACGGTCGGCCTCAGCACAGACAATCAGAACTTTGGCTCTAACGGTCAGGCTCATGACGGAAGCAACGATGTATTTGCCGACATCATCAATGTAGACTACGCCTTCGGTTCCAACTGGAAAGTCAGCGCCGGCCGTACTTCTGCATACATTCTCGGCGGCCCCCGTTCTTATGGCTATCAGTACGGCGATGTATTCGACCGCGCTCAGCTGCAGTTTAACAACGGCAAATTTGCTGTAACAGGCGGCTATGGTAAATTTAAAGAAGGAGATGTCACCGCAGGAACGATAGGTCATTTTGTAAAAGATGACAGTGGTGCTGCTAAATGGGAAGATGGCATTGATGGCGTAAAAACCGGCTTTGGTGAAATTGAAGCTTTCTTTGGAAATAACTCTGCCGCAGGCGTATACTATAATGCCTTCAACAGCACGGGCGACGCAAAACACAATGCTGGTTTTGTGGGCGACGACCTTTGGGGTGCATATGCCAGCGTAAACTTCGGCTCCAAATGGAATGTCCTCGCTAACTATGAAAACGTAAACTTCATCAACGGCGAAGAAAATATTAATGGCGATGACAATGCCAACGTATGGATTGGCCGCGTTACATACGGCAAAACCAGCATGGCTACTCCGAAGTCCTGGGATCTCTGGGTTGAATACCTCGATGCTGAAGACGGCGCGTTCTTAGGCGGCTCCACGAACAGCTGGCGTTTTGGTCAGATGGATAATATCAAATCCTGGGGTGCCGGCATCGACTACGTATTCGCTAAAAACGCTATGTTCAGCGTTATGCAGTCCTTTGGTAGCCAGACGAAAGATGGTCCTGATACCGATCCGGAAGAACAGACACGGGCACAGTTCGTATTTACTTTCTAATTGCTGAACAACAAAAAAATCACCTGATTACAAAAGACCGAAGCGTTTCTCTCATGAGAAGGCTTCGGTCTTTACTTATGAAATTATCAGCTGGACCTATTAAATTGGCCTTTCAAAAAAGCGTTTTTAAGCGTAAAAACGGCAAAGCCATATATAAAACCATATAGAAGGTTTAAAACGGGGCTTAAAAGCCAAAATATGAAGATAGTCTGCGGAAAACTGCAAAGAAAATTTTGCAGAAGTACAAATCAGCACTGGTATGATAGAAATATCATAACCAGCTAAAAGCTTTAATCTGCCGCGCAGCATTCTGCATATATACGATTTGCAATACAACACAACTTGTTTATATACCAGCTAATGAAAGAATGACAGTAAATGTGGGGCGCTGCATATGTATAAAGCCAGAGGCCGGATCAAACAAGCTAATAATCTGCCAAAGGAGCCGTAAATCACCAGATTTTTCTCTTTTTATTTAGTTCCGATAATTTAACGTTATCGGAACTAAATATATCCCCCGACACAGCCATCAGGACACCGATGGCTGTGTCGGGTATCAGCAATAAATTTATGCAAAATACACGACGCAATACTCAGGGATAATCACCCTTCCTAATTTTTTACATCTCAATGCCGTGCGCATTTCGGCTATGATGCCTAGTTGTCAGGAACGTTATACAGCGTACACACAGCAGTCAGAATATATTATGATTTAGTATGAGTTCTATGCGGATTTACATGTATATCTGTATATTTTACTAAAACTCGTCAGCAATTTCGTAAAGCTGCAATAGATATCAATAAGCCCAACAAATTATATCCGAATCGATATTACAGCCAGTTGTGGATATTTAATTTATAAATTGAGAATAACAATCTATTTATTTGCCTTGCCAATCGTTTCCCGAATCGCCATTCTGACGGCTTCTGCCGGAGACAAGTCCTGATCCTCGCAGTAAGCGATAAATTGCTTATATTGCTTATCCGTTAAATAGGTAGAAATTCGATGGCGTTTCTTTTTCTCATCATCTTTTTTGGCAGCGCCTCTTTTCTTTTTTTGTGGTACTTCCTTTTCTTCGGGAAAAAAGTCAATGATCCTTTTTCTTTTTGGAACCTCTTCAAATTGCATATCCCATTTCTCCTCCTCTATTTTTTAGTCTAAATAAACGTAAATAAACATAAATTAATGCAGTTTAGATTAAATAAGCCTCTAAAATAAACGATTTCTCCCCTCTTTATATATACTGCATCCCTAGACAAAAGTCAACGGATTTTACGAGGCGCAGTCTGTCCTTGGGCCGGAAATACATATATATTCTTTTGCTTTGACCAACCTCTTCCTGATCTGCCGCCTTGCCCATATTTTAAAAAGCGTTGCTATATATGTTATTCCCTGTTTGTCGTAAGGAAAGACATGCGGCTTTAGGATGGTTATTGCGAATTATTTGCAGTGCATATACTGCATTGCATACAGAAAGACCCCGTTTCAATAAGGCTAGAAATCACCTTGTAAAACGAGGTCTTTTGCATGTTTGTATGTAGAATACTGCTTGTTACAGATGTTTCTTGTCATCGCCCTTGCGCCAGGTAAAGGCGCTCAGAGCCGCTGCAATAGGCACGGTAAATATAACGCCGAAGCTGGCTGAGAAGCCCTTCATAATTTCGATGCCGATCGAGTTGGAGTTGATGAGCTGCAAGTACGGCAAATCGTACACGTAATCTAATACCCATGTTCCCAAGGAACCGCCGAAAAACGCTAGGATGAGCGTCGTTGACATGGTGCCCATGACGTCGCGTCCTACGTTCATTCCCGCTTGAAACAGGGCCTTGCGGCTGATTTGAGGATTATGCTTTTCGATTTCTGCGCAGGCCGACGTTACGTCCATGGCAATATCCATGACAGCGCCTAAGCTGGCGAATAAGATGCCGGCAAAGAGAATCTGGCCGATGTCGATCATCGTATTCTGAGCGACAAACATGAGGCTTTCAATATTCGATACGTTGTAGCCGGACAGATTGACGGCCTGGCCAAAGATAATAGCTGAAATGCCGGCAGTCAGAATGCCTCCCAGCGTCGCTAAAAAGGCCGTGACGCTCTTTTTCGACCAGCCGTTGATGAGGTACATCGTCGCCGCCAGGACGATGCCCGACGTGAGGATTGAAGCTGCAACGGGCCCTGTGCCCCGCAAGATCATGGGGAAAAAGAGAAATACAAAGCAGATAAAGGTAAATACTAAGGCGACGGCTGATTTGACGCCCTTTTTTCCGCCGACGACGCTCAGTAAAATCAGGAAGGCTACAATGTACAGGTAAATCGGCAGGGAACGGTCGATGTTATATACCGTGTGCAGATCGAGCTGGCCGATCGTGCTGGATATGACGACGACTTCCATCCCCGGTTCGCAGACCGTGCCAAAGAGAAGACCGTTCGGGCAATTTGCCTGAACGGTTTTCCCGGCATGGACGCCGCTTTCAATGCGCAGCGACACGATTTGGTCGCCGACGCGGCTTCCATTTTCCTGCACGTTATCCTGAATGATTTCCATGACCTGAGCCTTTTCAAAGGTACGGCCGTCTGTGTTGACCATCTGCGGTTTATCGACCTGATTGTACGATTGAAGGAAGTACCCTCCTGCGACGATACAGACGATGACGAGCAGCAAACGAAACCATTTAGAATGTATCATCTGTGCTTAGTCCTTTATGATGCTGTACGAGCTGTCGATGGGCGTTCCTGTTTCAGCGTCATAGGTATTGATGGTAAAGCTGTTATTTGTAATGCGGATAACCGAATAGGTCGGACGCCATGTCTGGCTGCGGGCGGCGATGTAATCCTGCTGCTGCGGAATGAGTTCGTAGAACTTGGAGCCTGTCGCAGAGTTGGACGACATGTAGAATACGCCCTTCGGGTTGCGGAGCACGCCCTGGCTCATGTCGGCAATGGTATAGCACATGTTCTGGGATACGTAATTGTTTTTAAATTCCTGATTTTTCAGGGCTGCATCCAGCAGGTTATGCTTCTGGCCGCACTGGCCGGCTACTTTGAACTGGTCAAAGGTTGCATGATCCTTGCCGTCGCTGCTCAGCTGGTATGTGCGGGCGTAAGTATGGTCATGGCCCTGAAGGACGACGTCGATCTTGTTGGCGTCGAAAATCGGCGTGAGCTGCGTGCGGAGCAGGATGCCGTCCGAATCGGAGTGGTCTTTGCCGCTGCCGTAAATATCCTGGTGCATGACGACGATGCGCCATTTCGTATCCGGATGGGCTTTGATGGCCTTTTCAATCAAGGCCTGATGGTCGGCGGCGTTGTAATTATTGGCGTTGATGACGATGAACAGCGCGCTGCCGTAGGTATAGTAGTAACCGTAGCCGGCTTTAGTCGAATTCGTTTCTTCCGTAAAGGGATTCGGAACGTTGAAGTGATTCTGATAGCCCGACGTCATGCAGTCGTGGTTGCCGATGCTCGTAGCGGCAGGCAGGCTGCGCAGCGCGGCAGGAGACAAGTAGCCGGCATATTGATATTCCTGCATCTGAATCTTAGCGGCGCTCTGGTCTTCTGCTGGTTCGTTAATCTGGTCGCCAGGCGATACGAGGAAGTTGATTTCCGGATGCTGAGCCAAGGCGTAATTCAAGGTTTTTGCCCAGTTATACGAGTCGTTCCGGGCCGCGATGTCGCCGTTCTGTTTTGCCGTTCCTTCTGATGGAATCTGGCCGGACGACGCGCCGATCTGCGGGTCTCCGACGTACATGATTGTGAAATCATCGGGGTTGCCCGTCTTAATCTGGTGGGCTTCCTGCCATTTGCCATTGAGTCTTACCTGGTACCAGTATGTCGTTTCCGGCTTCAGATCTTTTACCGTAACCTTGTTGGTGTAATAGGGTACGCCGCTGATTACCGTACCATCCTGGCAGGAGCCGTCGAAGGTTACGGCGTGTTTCATTGCCTGATTGTCGGCGATGCGGACCTGCGCGCGGTCGGCTTTTTCCTTGGAGTACCAGCCGAAATTCAGCTGAGAGGCGTCGGCGCCGGGAGCAATGGATACTTGTTCGTAATTGGTCTTAATGGCATCCCAATTGTCTTTCCACTGCTGCCAATCCGTATTTTCTGAAACGGTCGTTCTCGTCGTCACTTGCGGCGTAAGGGACGCATCGTTCCAATGCTCGGTCGCAGCAAATACGCCGAAAGAAGCCATACATAATACTGCTGCCACATACGCAGCAGCAACTTTCTTACTCTTTTTGACATGAAATGGACACATAATTGCAACATCTCCTATTGAGCTATAAACTAGCAAAGGTATACTAACTGCTTTTACTTTAGGCCTTTTGTGTAAAGAAATGCAGGCGATTATGTGAAATATATGTAAAAAACTACTGCGCCCTATCTCCTCTGTCACCGGAGGCATGCAAAAACGGCCGCTCCCCCTTTCAGGGAACGGCCGTCTTGAGATGGGATTATAAAGCGGAAAAGAGCTTTTCTTTGGTCCGCTCTGCTTCCGCTTTGATTTTTTCAATATCCAGTGTCGTAAATTCCTTGCCTTTCAGCAACACCTTACCGTTTACCATGACCGTATCGACGTCAAAGCTGTTGGCTGAGTATGCCAGCAAAGACATGGAATCGTTTTTCGGATACCAATGGAGCCCTTCTCTGTCGACGAGGGTAATATCGGCTTTATAGCCCCTTTCTAATTTGCCGATATCCGTATATCCGAGGCATGCCGCGCCGGCTTCGGTCATCATGTTGACAGCCGATTCAGCCGGGACGACTAAGGGATCCAGCGTATGGGCCTTATGGATAAATGCGGCCAAATGCATTTCTTCCATAATGTCCAGGTTGTTGTTGCTCGATGCTCCGTCCGTGCCAAGTCCTACGACAATACCTTTTTTCAGCATGTCCTGTACAGGAGCGATGCCGCTGGCCAGTTTTAAGTTGCTGCCCGGATTGTGAGCGACGCGGACGCCCTTCTTGGCCATAATATCCATGTCGGCGTCGTCGACCCACACGCAGTGAGCCGCCAAACAGCCGCAGTCAAACAATCCCAGTTCGTCCATCAGGGCGATAGGCGATTTGCCGTACTGTTTGACAATACTGTCTACTTCGCCCTTCGTTTCGCACAAATGCGTGTGCACTTCCGCCCCCAATTCGCCGGCGGCTTCGACGACCTGGCGGATGTAGTCGGGCGGGCACGTATAAGGGGCGTGGGGACCGAACATGACCGTAATGCGTCCGTCCGCCTTTCCATGCCACGTCTTGTAAAATTCCTTATTTTCCTGCAGCGCCTGCTGGGCATTGGGCGTCACGCCCGTCAAGCCGCGGCTTAGGGCGGCCCGGATGCCAGAGGCTTCTACGGCTCTGGCTACGTCGTCCATGAAGAAATACATGTCGGCGAAGCTCGTCGTGCCGCAGCGGATCATTTCGGCGATGCCTAGCATCGTCTGGGCGTATACGACGTCGCTGTCCAGCTTGTCCTCTGCCGGCCAAATCTTCTTTTCCAACCAGTCCATAAGCTGCATGTCGTCGGCGTAGCTGCGGAACACCGTCATGGCGATGTGCGTATGCGTATTGACGAAACCAGGCAGGGCCAGCATGGAACGGCCTTCGAGGACTTCATCGTAATCCCCTGCCTGGGGCGACGTCGGAAATCCCGTAATGACGCTGTCTGTCACTTCAATGTTCTGATGCTCTGTAATGACGTGGTCTTTGTATAAGGCTACGTCTTTGATCAACGTTTTCATCGGCTGTCCTCCCTGCCCAATCAGTCCAGATTTAAGTATTTGCGCTGTTCTTCCGTCAGGGTGTCAATGCTGTAGCCCATGGAGCGCAGCTTGATCTTAGCGATTTCCATGTCGATATCGCGGGGCAGGACGTATACGTGATTTCCCAGTTCAGCGTGATGTTCCAGAATATATTTAGCTGCCAATGCCTGTACGGCGAAGGACAAGTCCATGATTTCCGCCGGATGGCCGTCGCCGGCAGCGAGGTTAACCAGGCGGCCTTCAGCCAGCAGGTTGATAATGCGTCCGTCAGGCAGCTCGTAGCCTTCGATATTATGACGGGCTTCAAAATGGCGTACGGCCAATGCTTCCAGTTCGGGACGGTTGATTTCTACGTCGAAATGACCGGCGTTGGCCAAGATGACGCCGTCCTTCATGTTTTTCATGTGTTCGCCGCGGATGACGTCCTTGTCCCCTGTCAGGGTGACGAAGATATCGCCTACCTTGGCGGCTTCAGCCATCGGCAGCACTTCAAAGCCGTCGAATACGGCTTCGATAGCCTTGATGGGGTCTACTTCCGTAACGATGACGTGAGCGCCCAGGCCCTTAGCCCGCATAGCGCAGCCGCGGCCGCACCAACCGTAGCCGGCGATGACGACTTTCTTGCCGACGACGGTGAGGTTCGTCGTGCGCATGATGCCGTCCCACGTGGACTGGCCTGTGCCGTAGCGGTTATCGAAAAGGTATTTGCAGTACGAATCGTTTGCCGCAATCATGGGGAATTTCAGCTGGCCCGCTTTATCGAGGCCATGAAGGCGGTTAACGCCTGTCGTCGTTTCTTCCGTGCCGCCGAGGAGGTTTTCCAGGGCGTCGGTCCGCGTCGTATGGAGCAGATGAACCTGATCGCCGCCGTCGTCGATGATGATATCCGGATGATGGTCCAGAGATTTGTTGAGGAAATTGAAATATTCTTCCTCTGTCGCGCCATACCAGGCATAGACTGTCAGGCCGTCTTCTACGAGAGCTGCGGCGACGTCGTCCTGCGTCGACAAGGGATTGCTTCCCGTGACGATGACGTTGGCGCCGGCCCGGTGCAGGACTTCGGCCAAGTACGCCGTTTTAGCTTCCAAATGGACGCTGACGCAGACCGTCTTGCCTTTAAAGGTCTGTTCTTTAGCTAATTCGTCGCCGATAGCGTTCAGCGCCGGCATGTAGTGGTCGACCCAGCTGATTTTTTCATGACCGCTCTTAGCTAATTTGATGTCGCGAATAATAGATTCCATACGATAAGACTTCCTTTCTATATATTGAAAAATGCATGAACCTGCGCAGTGTCAGGCTTGCGGATAACCCCTTTTTCCGTAAAAATAGCCGCGATATTCTCGTGAGGCGTTACGTCGAAGGCCGGATTAAAGACGGCGGCTTCCGGCAGCGCCGTCGGTACTCCCTGAATGGAACGCACTTCGTCATGATTTCGCTCCTCAATGGGAATTTGTTCCCCCTTGTCCAGGGACAGGTCGAAGGTCGAAATCGGGGCGGCGACGTAAAAGGGAACGCCGTGTTCCTTCGCCAAAATCGACACGCCGTAGGTGCCGATTTTGTTGGCTGTGTCGCCGTTGGCTGTAATGCGGTCGGCCCCGACGATGACGGCGTCGACGCCCTTCGTCTTCATGACCCAGGCGGCCATGTTGTCCGTAATGAGCGTCACGGGAATGTCGTCGGCCATGAGCTCCGATACGGTGAGGCGCGCTCCCTGCAGGAGGGGCCGCGTTTCATCGGCATAAACCATGCGGATCAGCCCCCGTTTGTGAAGAGAGCGGATGACGCCCAGAGCCGTGCCGACGCCGGCCGTAGCCAGCGCCCCGGCATTGCAGTGCGTCAATATCGTCAGAGGCTTACCTGCCGCGGCTAACTCTTCAGCGCCGTATTCCGACATGGCCGTGTTGATTGCCACATCTTCGGCCTGCATGGATTTCGCCTTGTCTTCCAGCAGCTGGAGAATAGACGAGACCGACTGTTCCTCTGCTCCATACGCCGCGGCTTTCATCGTTTCCAGGGCCCAGTGCAGGTTGACAGCCGTAGGCCGGGCTTCGTCGAGGCGGCGGCAGCATTCGGAGAAATCGGCAAGGAACTCCGCAGTCGACTCATAGTCGTGCGTATCGGCCAGCATGCGGGCCGCCAGGACCGAGCCGTAAGCCGCGGCTACGCCGATAGCCGGCGCGCCCCGTACGGCGAGGATGGAAATGGCGTCGTATACGTCTTGCCATTTTGTGCACGTAATATAGGATTCTTCCAGGGGAAGCTTCGTTTGGTCCAGTAGGACCAGCTGGCCGTTCTGCCAGCGCAGCGTATCCATATTACACCGTAAAGCCGCCGTATTCCTGCAGGGCGTGGCGGCACAGGCAATCGTCGTCGCCGTACAGTTCGACGGCTTTCATGATCAGGGTACGCAGGCGGAGAGAGTTTTCCGCCATGCAGTCTACGACTTCCGAATGAGTCAGGGCGGACGGAGAAATGCCGGCGGCAAAGTTCGTAACCATGGAAACCGTAGCGTAGCAGATTTCAGCTTCCCGGGCCAGGCAGACTTCCGGCACGTTGGTCATGCCGACGAGGTCGCCGCCCAGCTTTTCGTACATCTTGATTTCCGCCGGCGTTTCAAACCGTGGTCCTTCCGTGCATACGTAGGTGCCGCCGTTGTGCAGGGCGTATCCTCCCAGTTCGTCAGCCGCTGCCATGAGGGTACGGCGCAGGGTCGGGCAGTACGGCTCGGTCATATCGACGTGGACGACGCCGTTTTCCCCGCCGTCAAAGAAAGACGTATGGCGCGACTTCGTAAAATCGAGGAACTGGTCGGGCAGGACAAATTCGTTCGGCTTAAAGTCGCGGTTCAGGGACCCGACGGCCGTCGTCGAAATAACGGCTGTAACGCCTAACCGCTTTAAGCCCAGCATGTTGCCCCGGTAGTTGATCAGATGAGGCGGTATGGAATGGGTTTTACCATGACGGGGAAGGAAAATCAGTTCTTTTCCCTCATACGTGCCGCGGACATAATGGATCGTGCCATAAAAGGTGTCCATGTGATGCTCTTTGGCGTTTTTCAGCATCTTGATATCGCAGACGCCCGTACCGCCGATGATGGCAATTAAGCCCATACTATCACTCCTTATGTGCGTTTTCGAATAAAGTAACTAATTCGTCGTGGCTGATGACGTATTTTTCACCGCAGTAATGGCAGGTCATCTCTACCTGCGGGTCCTGCAGCAGTTCCTCCTTATCCTGGGCTCTCAGGGACAGGAGGACGTTTTCAATGCGCTGGCGCGAGCACGTGCACTGCCACCAGGCAGGCTTGCGGAATAATTCTTTAAAATGCATGCCGCTTAAAATAATGTCGATCAGCCCTTCTCCATCGGGATGATTCTTCAAATACGTCGTAATCGGCCCGATCTGCGTAATGTTGGCCTCGACCCGCGCTAAGTCTTCTTCTTTCGCTCCCGGCAGCGCTTGGACGAGAAAGCCGCCTGACGCGGCAATCGTATAGTCCCGGTCGACGAGGACGCCTAAGCTGATCGTCGAGGGAATCTGCTCCGACGTGTATAAGTAATAAGCCAAATCTTCGGCAATTTCGCCGGATACGAGGTCGGCTTGGCTCGTATAGGTCATCTGCTCCGGCGTAAAGCGCGTTACCGTCAGCTGGCCGTGCTGGCCTACAGCGGCTCCTACATCTAATTTTCCGTTTGCTTTGAGGGGCAAATCAACTGTGGGATTGTCGATATAGCCCCGTACTTTATTGGAATCGAAGGCGTCGACGTGAACGGCTCCTAATGGGCCGTCGCCGGCAAATTTAAGGGAAACGCCTTCATGATTTTTATAGTCTCCGGCCAGGAGGAGCGCTCCCGTCATGGCCCGGCCCAAGGCGGCGCAGGCCACAGGCGACAAATGATGCCGCTGCCGCGCCGTTTCGGTTATGCGGCGCGTCTGGGCGATAGAAACGCGAATTAACTCGTCTGATGTATAATGGACGATCTGGTCTTCAATATGCATCCTGTTCTGATATCCTTTCTACATAAAATCTGAATCTAATTATACTACACCTGCGAGTATTTTTCACCACTAATTTGGCAGGTCGGAAAAACTGTGCTGCCCGCTGCCGGACTCTTTCGCCGTGCCGGCAGGATTTCTCCCTTCCGCATGGAATTATGTATATAAGAAACGGAAAAAGGGGGCATTACTATGGCAGACGAAAAGAAGGAATATACGGCGGCAGACGGCCGGGATATCTTGATCATTCCGCCGTCGGCGCCGCTGGATACGGCGGAAGACGAAGATCCGGAAACGCCCTACCTGGCTTCGGATATGTACCGGCGCATCGTCGCGCTCATCAACAATTTTGAATCGGACATGCCCGACGACATGCAGGCCGGCGGCCGCCTCGTATCGGCCGGCAACATTACCTTCAGCATTCAGGACGTAGGCTTTTGGGACCCGAACATGATCGTCTTCTACGGCGAACTATCTGACGGCTCTCACGTCGAATTGGTTCAGCACTTGTCTCAGCTGAACCTGCTTCTCGTCGCCGTCAAGCGGACCGACGATACGGACAAGCCGCGGCGGATCATCGGCTTTACGACGAAAGACGAGCCCGATACGGAGCCTGCAGCAGAATAACTGCATACGGCGTATAAAAGAGGCTGGTGCACGAAGAAATTCTTCGGCATCAGCCTCTTGCCTTTTCTTACAGTTCTTTTATAAGGTTGACCATTTCGATAGCCGCCGTCGCTACGTCGAAGCCCTTGTTTCCTGCTTTCGTGCCGGCCCGTTCGATAGCCTGTTCGATATTTTCCGTCGTAATGACGCCGAACATGATAGGCACGCCCGTCTTCAGGGACGCCTGGGCAATGCCCTTGGCTGCTTCATTGCAGACCAAATCGTAGTGGCTTGTCGCGCCGCGGATGACTGCGCCGAGGCAGATAACGGCGTCGTATTTGCCCGATTCAGCCATTTTCTGGGCGATAAGGGGAATTTCAAAGGAACCGGGAACCCATGCTGTCGTGATGTCGTCGTCGCTTACGCCGTGACGATGGAGGGCATCATATGCGCCGCCGAGGAGCTTGCTGCAGATAAATTCGTTGAAACGCGCTACAACGATACCAAACTTAGAACCAGAACCAATTAATTGACCTTCTTTAATGTGTGCCATAGTAGAACACTCTCCTATTCTGAAATAGTATTTTAAAATCCATTTTCCAACAGCGTTTCCATTGTAATACCGGAACGTTTGCCCGTATGGGCTGTTGTAAAGCTATGGACATATTTCCCAATTACGTCGGTTTCCAAATTGACAACGGCGCCGGGATGCTTATCAATGAGCGTCGTATGGGCCATCGTATGGGGAATGATGGAAACGGAAAATTGGCTGTTGCCTACGGAAACGACGGTCAGGCTGATACCGTCGATGGCAATAGAGCCCTTTTCGACGATAAACGGCTCCATATCCTTGGGGATAGAAATCGTAATGACTCGGGCAATGCCGTCAGAGGCAATGCGGGCAATATGGCCGACGCCGTCGATATGACCGCTGACGATGTGGCCGCCCAGTCTGCCGCCGACCTGCATAGCCCGTTCCAGGTTGACCTTCGAGCCGCTCTTGATGTCGCTCAGGGACGAACGGCGCATCGTTTCGTGCATGACGTCGGCCGTAAAGGACGAATCCGTCATGGATGTCACAGTCAGGCAGACGCCGTTGACGGCGATGCTGTCGCCGAGCTGCGTCCCTTCCAGCACCTTACGGGCCTGAATCGTCAGCTTTATCGAGTCGGGACGGCGGTCCATCTGGCCGACGGTGCCCAGTTCCTCAATGATGCCAGTGAACATAAGCTCCCTCCCTGTTCGCATTATACGCTGTAATCAAGATATTTCCGTCGTGCAGCTCGACCGAGTCATAAGCCAGGGGCAGGCACTCGTCGAGGGAGTCGACGCCGTGGCCGCCTACAGATGACAGAGCCTGTTCGCCGCCGATGACTTTATCGCCGATAAAGGCGTATATCTTGTCGACGAGCTTGTGGTCGAAGAAGGTTCCCTGAATCTTGCTGCCCCCTTCGACGAGGATGCTCTGCAGGCCCTGCTTGTACAGCAAGTCCAGAGCAGCAGGCAAATCGATGTGACGGTCTCTGTTCAGCGGGGCCAGCAGGACGGTGACGCCCATGTTCTTCAATTCTCTCATCTTTTCTACCGGGCAGAGGGACGTCGTCACGATGATAGTCGGCGACGTCTTATCCGTCAGTACGAGGGAATTGAGGGGAATGTGGCCCTGCGAATCCATGATGATGCGTACCGGCTGGTGAGGCTCGTCATGAGCTTCGCGGCGGATGCGGCAGGTCAGCAGCGGATTATCGAGCTTGACCGTATTGATGCCGACGAGGATTCCGTCGTAGATAGAGCGCAGGTAGTGGCCGTAATTGCGGGCCCATTGATTCGTAATCCACTGGGATTTACCTGTCCGCGAGGCGATGCATCCGTCGAGGCTCTGTGCTATTTTGACGGCAATAAATGGTTTCTGCACCATCATGTTTTTAATGAATACTTCGTTCAGCTGAGCTGCTTCCTTAGAAAGCAGGCCGATTTCGACAGGTATGCCGGCCTGCCGGAGAATAGCCGCGCCCTTTCCTGCTACGAGGGGGTTGGGGTCCAGCATGGCGATGACGACCTTGCCTACTCCCTTTTCTACGAGCGTGCGGGCACAGGGCGGTGTCCGCCCATAATGCGCGCAGGGTTCCAGCGTAACGTATACCGTCGCGCCCTTTGCCTTGTCGCCGGCTTCGCGCAGGGCCCATACTTCCGCATGGAGCGTGCCTGCCTGGCGATGATAGCCCGTGCCAACGATTTCGCCGTCTTTTACGATGACGCAGCCTACAGCCGGGTTCGGCGTTGTATACCCTAAGGCCAGCTTTGCCAGCTCCAGGGCCTTTCTCATATAATCTACCGGTTCCAAATCTGTCATTCCTTTCCTGATAGATTTTGTTATAAAAAATAAAAAGGCTACGGGTATGGAAACCCAATAGCCTTTTGCGCACAACAAAAATAAACGAAACGTCGTCTTTTCCCATCCAGACTATACTGTCGGTACCGAAATCGCATCGGTTCAGCCCTGCTTACGCCAGGCTAGCGGACTATACCGCCGGTCAGGAATTGAAAGCTGCCCTTTCTCACCTTGCCCCAAAGACTATTATTCATATCCACCTATGATTTTAGCACATAAGGGATAGAAATACAAGTACAGACTTCTTACCGCAGCGCGGCGATGGCCGCTGCCCGGTCTGCCGCTCCAAATACGGCGCTTCCCGCAACGAGGAAGGTAGCGCCGGCTTCCTTGACCGCCTGTACTGTATCGGCGTTGACGCCGCCGTCTACTTCTACGACGGCTTCCGTGTTGCCGACGGAATCGAGCAGCGCCCTGGCTTCACGGATTTTATCCAGCGAATAAGGAATGAATTTCTGGCCGCCGAAACCGGGATTGACGCTCATGATGAGGATCATATCGAGCTGCGCCGCCACGCAGGATAACGACGATACGGGCGTAGCCGGATTCAAGGCGACACCGCACTTCATGCCGGCGTTGCGGATATGCTGCAGCGTGCTGTCCAAGTGAGGACACGCTTCCTGATGGACTGTAACATACTGCACGCCGGCTTTTGCCAAGCCGTCTACGTATACGTCGGGATGTTCGACCATCAGATGGGCGTCGAAGGGAATGGAAACGTGCTTCCGCAAGGCGGCGATGATCGGCACGCCGAACGTCAGGTTCGGCACGAAATGGCCGTCCATCATATCGAGATGGATGCAGTCTGCTCCCTTTGATTCTACGTCTTTAATTTCTTCAGCCAGCCGGGAAAAATCGGCGGACAAAATAGAAGGACAAATGTGTATCATACCTATCGGTTCCTTTCGAGAATAGAATTGACGATTTTGCAGTACGTTTCATACCGTTCTTTCTGTATCTTGCCTTCGGCAACGGCATCCTTTACGGGGCAGTCCGGCTCCGACAAGTGGAGGCATGACGAAAAGCGGCAGCGTCCGCCGTAAGGCGTCATGTCAGGAAATAAGGCGAAGACCTCCCCTTTGTCGAGATGTTCGAATTCCAGCGAACTGAATCCCGGCGTATCGATGACATACGTATCGCCTTCCAGCTGCATGATTTCCGAGTGCCTCGTCGTATGGCGGCCCCGCTTGATTTTTTCGCTGACCGAGCCGACAGACAGGTCCCGCCCTAAAATCTGAGACAGCAGGCTCGACTTCCCGACGCCGGACGGCCCGGCAAATACGGTCATCTTATGAGGAAGCAAAGCCTTGATGGCGTCCAGCCCTTCGCCGGTAACGGCAGACACAAGATAGACATCATAGCCGCAGGTTTCATAAAAGGCTTTATAAGCTTCCGCTGTTTCACGGTCTAAATCGCACTTGTTAAAGCACAGCTTCGGATGAACGCCGCCGTATTCGCAGGTCATGAGCAGCTTGTCGACGAGAAACTGATTGGGGTCCGGCGATTGCGCCGCCATGATGACAAACATCTGATCGATGTTGGCTACGGCCGGGCGGCGGAGGCTGTTCCGCCGCGGCAGCTGCTTTTCGACAACGCCCTTTCCGCCGCCTAATTCCGTAATTTCCAGCTCATCTCCGACGAGTATTTTCGCCTTGACCTTTCCCCGGCGACGGCATTCGACGAGCTGTCCGGCGCCGATATCTACGTAGTAATATCCGTTGTAATTTTTTATAACGCGGCCTGTAGTCATGATCCTCCTTCAATTAAATGTACTGATCCTGTACTAACGAATTGTTGATATATACCTTGACGCGGGTCTTGCCTACGCCGCTGATATTTTTAGTAATGCTGTCGCCGCCGGACTGGTTCTTGTCATAGACGACACGGGTGCCGTTGTCGTCCGTCACGACGATCTGCACGTGCTGACTCGACGCGCCGGAAGGAACGCTGATATTCACCGTGCCGTAATGAGGCGTGCCGGCCGGTTCCTGATTATTGGCGCTGCCGTCGGGAACAGCCGCCGCTGCGCCGTATTCGACAGTCAAATCGACGACGTTGCCGCTGCGCGGACTTTGTTTGACAACCTTAGCCAGGGCGTTGTCCTTGGACGCATCCAGATTGGTCACGTTGCCGACGATATATCCGGCGTTTTCCAAGGTCTTCATGGCCGTATCCAAGGTCATGCCGCTGACGGTCGGCGCATCCTGTCCGTTTTTAGCGTCATTCTTCTTTTCGGCCTTGCGGCAGATAATGACGTCGACCGACGAGCCCTTCGCTACTTTGCGCGGCGAGGCCGGGCTTTGGCTGATGATCTTGCCGTTTTCATATTTTTCGCTTTCGGCGTAATGAACGGAGCCAATGGTCAGGCCAATTTCAGACAGTTTTTTCTTTGCTTCGTCCAGCGTCAGGTCCCGCAGGTCGGGCATGAGAACTTCCGAGCCTTGATTGCCCTTGCTGACGGTCAGGTAAATGGTACGGTTTTCCTTGACGACGGCTCCTCCCGACGGCGTCTGGGTAATGACCTCGCCGACAGGCACTTCGTCGCTTTCTATTTCATTGATTGAAACGTTGAGGTGTTCCTTGGATAGTATTTCCTTGGCGATTTCCACCTGCTTGCCTGTTACGTCGGGAACGGTAATATCCTGAGTGCTCCAGAAATTGCCGAAGGAAAAGAAGGCCCACATAAACGCGACGACAAAGACGCCGAGCATGCCGATGATAATGGATTTTTTCGAATGGCTGCTGATGGAATCGAGCACGCGGGAAAAGATATTTTTCTTCTGGTCTTCTTCCGGCGATTTCAGCGGCGGAAGCTTCTGGGTCGCAAAATTATTTTTGATAATCGGCATAGCCCCTTTATTGGTGTTGACAAATCCCTGAGACAGGCGAAGCTCCGACATCATTTCGGCAATTGACTGGAATCGGTCGTCGGGATTTTTTGCCATGGCCTTTAAAATGCACTGCTCCACCAAGCGGGGAATGCGGCGGTTATACTTCGTCGGCAAGGGGATATCGTCCTGCACGTGCTGCAGGGCAACGCTGATTGCCGTCTCGCCTTCGAAGGGTACGACGCCGGTCATCATCTCGTACATGACGACGCCCAAGGAATAGATATCCGTCCGTTCGTCTACGGGGCCGCCGCTGGCCTGTTCCGGCGAAAAATAATGGACGGAGCCCAGCACGGCGTGGTCATCCTTGTTGGTCGCGCTGGAATTTATAGCTCTGGCGATGCCAAAGTCGGCGACTTTGATGCGTCCCGTTTCAGTCACCAGGATGTTATGGGGCTTGATGTCGCAGTGGACGATGCCGTTTTTATGGGCATTTTCCAAAGCCTCGCCGATATCGAAGGTAATCTGTATGGACGTATTGATCGGCAGATGGCCGTGCTTTTCAATATATTCCTTCAGCGTTTCGCCGCGGACGTATTCCATGACGATGTAATGCACATTTTCGTCATAACCAACATCATATATATTTACGATATTGGGATGGGACAGCTTGGCCGCCGCCTGCGCTTCCTGACGGAACCGGACGACGAAATCGTGGTCGTCTCCGTATTTTGCGAGAAGGATCTTGACGGCGACGATACGGTCCAGCAAAATATCCTGCGCCTTGTAGACGACGGCCATGCCGCCGGTGCCTACTTCCTCCAATATCTTGTATCTGTTGTCTAATATATGACCAATCATTTTTAGATTCTCCACCACTTTCATAGTAGTCAATCCCGATTATATGGTTGTTAAAATTGCAGTAACATTGTCTTTCGCACCGTTCTCATATACCTGGGCAAAAAGATCGTTGATAATATCGCGTTCACTGCGGCTGTAATCGCCGACGGCATCGCGCAGGACCTGCTCATCCAAAAACGACGTCAGGCCATCGGAGCAAATGAGTATCCGGTCTCCCCGCTCTACAGCAAAGGCTCCGCTGTCTACGAGCAGCGTCTTATCGACGCCGACGGCGCGGGTCAGAACGTGGCGCTGCGGATGGTTCAGCAGCTCTTCCGACGTGATTTTATGCCGTTCCAGCAGCTCCTGGACGATCGTATGGTCTACGGATATTTGCTGCAGCCGGCCGCCGCGGCACAAGTAAATGCGGCTGTCACCGACGTGGCCCCAAAAGGCGTGCTGCTTAGCCAGGGTCACGAGAGATATGGTTGTTCCCATGCCTTCCAGCGACGGGTCGATCATCGTCTTGCTGATAATGCAGGAATTCGCATATTGAATAGCTTTTTCCAGTTGTACCGGCGCGGCAAAGGTAAAGTTCTTAAAATAATAGGCAATGGCTTCTACGGCCGTCTTGCTGGCTATTTCGCCGCCGACGTACCCGCCCATGCCGTCGGCGACGGCCAAGACGTTTCGTTCGCGGCTTATATAAAAAGAATCTTCATTTACCTTGCGCACCAGACCGATTCGTGATTCGCCGTATGTGCCCAAAGTCTCACGTCCTCTCGCGGTGCGTTGTTATTACATACACATAATTCATATCATATTCCCTAGGACATGTCAAATGTTTTCACGCTTGATACGCAGCTGCCCGCAGGCGGCCTGGATCTGGCTTCCCATTTCGCGGCGCAGCGTGACGTTTATGCCGCGTTTCTGCAAATACGCAATAAAGGAATTGATTTCTCCTGCTGACGGACGGTACAGGCCGACGTCGTAATTATCGTTTATGGGAATGGCGTTAATCAAAATATTTTTGCCGCCGAACAGCTCTGCGAGCTCGCAGGCGCAGGCCGTGCTGCAGTTTACATCCTGTATCAGGATGTATTCAAAGGTCACCTTGCGGCCTGTCTTCTGAAAATAATGGTCTGCCGCCTTCAGCACGTCGGCGACAGGATACGTATCCGTAATCGGCATGATGCGGCGGCGCAGCTCGTCGTTCGGCGCGTGGAGCGACACGGCCAGCGTAATAGGAATGCCTTCGTCGGCCAGGTCGTACATGCGCGGCACGATGCCCGACGTCGACAGGGCCATGTTGCGGTATCCCAGATACAGCGTATCCTTTTCATGGATCATCTTCATAAAGCGGACGACGTTGTCATAGTTCAGCAGGGGCTCGCCTGTCCCCATGATGACGATAGAGTGAAGCTCCGGCGTCACGTATTTGCGGAACGCCATAATCTGGGCTACCATTTCACCGGCCGTCAAATTGCGGACAAAGCCGTTTTTAGCCGAAGCGCAGAAGGCGCAGTTTACGGCGCAGCCCACTTGCGACGACAAGCAGATAGAATTGCCGTAGTCGTGCATCATGAGGACTGTTTCAACGGTGTTGCCGTCGTGCAGGCCCAAGAGCAGCTTGACCGTCTGGCCGTCCGGCGATTCCAGCTTAGACAGGATTTCGGGGAAATAGATGGGCAGCTCGGCCTTCAATGTTTCTCTGTCGCCCTTGGGCAGCAGGACCATGTCGTCCCAGGAAAAAATATGCTGCTTGTATATGTAGTGGAAGATTTGGTCTGCCCGGAACTTTTTCATGCCCCGGGCTACGAGAAACGCCTGCAGCTCCGTTTTGGTCATATCGAATATATCGGCCATGTTATTCTCCTCTTCTCATGCGGGCAATGAAAAAGCCGTCCAGGTGGTCGCGCTGCGGCAGCAGCTGGATGCACGGCCCGTCGTGATTCGGCAGGCGGCAGAAATCCGCGGCGTTTTCCAGGTGGAAATCGCTGTGATCCTGTAAAAATTGCCGTACGATCTGGATGTTTTCTTCGTCGTGCATCGTGCAGGTGCTGTACACGAGAACACCGCCGGGCTTGACGCATTGGGATGCGCTGTCCAGGATGCGCTTCTGCAGTACCGGCAGGGTTCTTAAATCGCTGGGCTTCTTGCGCCAACGCAAGTCGATTTTATGGCGCAGCACTCCCAGGCCGGAGCACGGCGCGTCGACAAGCACCCGGTCGGCACGGCCGGCATAGGACTGGCCGATCGTGCAGGCGTTTTGCAAAATCGTACGCACATTGGCCAAGCCCAGGTGCTTGGCATTGTTTTCGATGAGGCGCAGCTTATGCTCATAAATGTCTCCGCCGTAGACTGTACAGGTCGGTCCGCCCAGGGCGGCGATATGCGTCGTCTTTCCTCCCGGCGCAGCGCAGACATCGAAGATGAGCTCGTGAGGCTGAGGGTCCAGCACATGGGCGACGAGCTGAGACGGCTCGTCCTGAATGATAGCCAGCCCCTTTTTCAGGGCTTTGACGCTGCCGATGTTGGGAATTTCCGGCAAATATACGCCTTCAGGCGCATAAGCAGCTTTTTCAGCCTGAATTCCTTCCTCCGCCAGTTGGGCAATAAGCTCGTCACGGCTGACGCGGGCCGTATTTGTCCGCAGGCAAAGGACCGGTATGCTGTCGAAATACCGGCACAGCGCTTCCGTTTCGGCCAGGCCATACTCTTTAATCCATGCTTTTACCAGCCAATCCTGCTGATGATACGTCAGCGTCAGATGAAGCAGCGGATCTTCTTCCATCGTCGGAATGGAAAATTCCTGCCGGCGGCGAAGGCTGCTGCGCAGCATGGCATTGACGAAGCCGGCCATGCCTTTATTGCCAAGGCGCGTCGCCAGCTTGACCGATTCGTTGCATGCCGCCGACTCGGGCACCTTGGTCATGCCGAATATCTGGTACAAGCCTAAGCGAACGATGGCCAGACACAGGGGATCGAGCTTATTGAGCTTGCGCGTGCTGATTTTCGACACGATCCAGTCTAAGTAATTGATATACCGCAGCGTGCCGTATACTAATTCTGTGTAAAACCGGCGATCCCGGTCTTCCATTTTATATTTTTGGATAGCCTGCGATACGACGATATTGCTGTATCCTTCGTCTTTGCAGATAGCCAACAGGCTGCGCAGGGCTATTTCACGTACGTTCATGCATCTTCTCCTATCATTGCAGATAAAATTTCTTTTAAGGCCTGTATATCGACGTCGGTATTAAAGCATGGGCCGTTCGGCCGCTTGTTCAGCAAGCCAACAGCCGGCAGGGGCGCTACGTCCTGCATGCCGCTGATCAAATCGCGCTCGCAGGCGACGGCTACTACCGCTTTCGGACGACAGGCCGCGACGACTTGCCGGGCCAGCGTCCCGCCGGGAACAACGGCAAAAGAAATGCCCAAGCGGTCCGACAGGGCCGTCATCTCGCCGATGGGACAGCGCCCGCATTGCCGGCAGTTCCGCACGTTCCGCGTGATTTTATGAGGGCATTGGTCCCACTGCAGACAATGCGGCGCTAGCAGCAGAACTTGCCGCGGCAGCAGGCGGAGCGGACGTCGCAGGACCACGTGATTCAGTATCTGGATGTAAGCCCGGCTTACGGCGCTTTCCTTATGCAGCAGTCTGCTGATACAGCGCACGAGGGAAAACAGGACGCGAAGGCAGGCAAATAACAGCTGGCGAAGCCGCTTGTTTGAAGGCGTTCCGGCCAGCACACAGACCCACGTAAACCCATAGGCTGCTGCGGCGGCCGCCAAACACAGCCGGACGGCCCAGTCCCACCAAGCCGCTGCAGACGGCATATACAGGGCCAATCCCGGTTTGACCAGAGCACACACGGCGGCAAATACAGCTAAAAAGACGGCGGCAGCGATACCGCCGCCGCTTAAAAATAAAATCGTCTGCCTGTACGCTGCCTTCACGGGCTTACCCCCTCGTTAAGACATCGCCGGGCTGCAAGGAAATCCCCTGAAGGAACTGGGCCGTCTGCATGCGCTTCCGGCTTTCCGGCTGTACCTCCCGCACGCACAGCGCGCCGCTGCCGGTCTGTACCGTAAAGTTTTTCTTGGTAACGGCGATGATCGTCCCCGGTTCGGCGTCGGCTCCGTCAACGACATCGGCGCTCCACACCTTGAGGCGTTTGCCGTCGAGCCATGTATAGGCGCCGGGATGAGGATCGAGAGTGCGGATAAGCCGCTCGATGACGACGGCGTCCTGCGTCCAGTCAATTTGCGCCGTTTCCTTATCGATTTTTGCCGTATACGTAGCCTGAGACTCGTCTTGGAGGCAGGCATTTCGTTCGTACTCTTCAATATGGGCTAATACGTCTGTCAGCGTCTGCGCGCCCAATACGGACAGCTTATCGAAGAGCGAGCCCGTCGTTTCCTTCGGGTCCAGCTCTATTTCCGCTTTCTTCAAGATGGCCCCCGTATCCATGCCTTCGTCGAGGAGCATGATCGTCACGCCGCTCACGGCCTCGCCGTCCTTGACGGCATACTGAATCGGCGCAGCTCCCCGGTACTTTGGAAGAAGCGAGCCGTGCACGTTCAGGCAGCCGTACTTAGGAATATCCAGAACGGCCTTGGGCAGAATCTTGCCGTAAGCAATGACGATGATAACATCGGGCTGAAACGCTGCCAGCTCGGCCGCGACCTGTTCGTCCCGCAGTGTGTCTGGCTGCAGCACGGGAATGCCCAATTCCAGAGCCTTTTCCTTTACAGGCGAAAAGGATACCTTTTTTCCGCGGCCCCGCTGCTTATCGGGCTGGCTGTACACCGCAGCAATATCGAAGCCCTGATCGTACAGTGCTTGCAGGGACGGTACGGAAAAATCGGGTGTCCCCATAAAAACAATACGTAGCGGCTTCATTAGTCTACTCTCCGTAAATTTTCTGCTTTTTCAATAAAAAGCGTACCGTATAAATGATCGATTTCATGCTGAAAAATACGAGCCAAAAATCCTTCGGGCTCGTAGATCACCGTCTTGCCGCGGCGGTTCAGAGCCTTGACCTTGATGCGGTGATACCGCTTTACCGTGCCGTAGTAGCCGGGAACGCTCAGGCACCCTTCGTCGCCGTCATCCGTTTCTTCCGAACGCTCGATGATTTCCGGATTGATCAGCTCGATTAAGCCGTTTCCGTCGTCGAGGACGACGAGCTGCAGCGATTCGTTGACCTGCGGTCCCGCAAGGCCGACGCCTTCGGCAGCGTACATCGTTTCCGCCATATCATCAAGCAGTTTTTTTATGTGTTTCGTAATATGTTCGACCGGTTTCGCCGTTTCTTTTAAAATAGGTGCGCCGGCTTCAATGATTTTTAGCGTTGCCATTATCTCACCTCATAGCTTACTATATTATATTTACATTTTTCTCTTTATTATATCATATTTTTGAATATCTCTACAGATACAGCCGTTTTTGTTTTAGAAGGACGGGTCTACGTCGATGACGACGCCGGAAGCCCAGCACAGGGGTTCATGACGCATATAATCTTTTATATCGTCCAGGGATTCGCCTTTTATTAAGATGACCAAGCGGTATTTGCCGCGTATCCTCTTGATGATGTCGGCAAAAGGGCCAATGACTTCGACAGGACTGTTTTCCCGGCGCGTCCAGCCTTGCAGCGCCGCCGCCAGATCGTTTCCCCGCCGCCACAGAATCTGCTCCTCTTCGTCTGTGAGGATGATTTTAATAATGCGATGAAAGGGCGGGTACTGCAGGGCACGGCGAAATTCGATTTCCTGCTCATAGAAGGCATGATAATCCTGCTTCTGCGCGCATTGAATAACGTAGTGCTCCGGCGCATAGGTCTGCATGACGACCCTGCCCGGCGCATCGCCTCTTCCGGCACGTCCGGCTGCCTGCGTCAGGAGCTGAAAGGTCCGTTCGCCGGCCCAATAGGCCGGCAGGTTGAGCAGGCTGTCAGCAGATAAAATACCGACAGCGCTGACGTTGGCAAAGTCATGCCCCTTCGCTACCATCTGTGTCCCTAAAAGGATATCGTATTCATGCTTCCTGAATCGTTCCAATATCTGCTCGCCGCTGTGCTTGCGGCTGGCCGTATCCTGGTCCAGGCGTACGACGCGGCTGCTGGGAAACAGCTCGCCCAGCTGTTCTTCGACCTTTTCCGTTCCCGTTCCAAAAAACTTGATGTACTTGCTGCCGCAGGCCGGACATACCGTCGGAATCGGCTTGGATGCCTCGCAGTAGTGGCACTGCAGGTGGTCGCTCTGCTTGTGATAGACCATGGGCACATCGCAGGTGTCGCATTTGACGACGTAGCCGCACTTGCGGCACATGACGAAGGTGGCAAATCCGCGGCGGTTCAGAAGGATGATGGCCTGCTGTCCGGCTGCCAGCGTTTCTTCAAGCAGGGAAACCATAGCGTCCGACACGACGCGGTAATTGCCTCTGGCCAGTTCATCGCGCATATCGGCAATGGTTACGGTCGGCAATGGCCGGCCGTGGATGCGTTTTTTCAGTTCCAGCAGCGTATACTCTCCCTGCAGGGCTGCGTAGTAATCGCTGACCGACGGCGTGGCGCTGCCCAATATGACCGGGCAGCGGTAATAGGCGGCGCGTTTCTGCGCTACGGCTACGGCATGGTAGCGCGGCGATTCTTCCTGCTTGTACGAGCTGTCGTGAGCTTCGTCGACAATGACGAGGCCGAGGCGCTGCGCCGCCGTAAAGACGGCCGAGCGGGCTCCGATACAGATGTGGCTTTCGCCGCGGAGCATGCGGAGCCAGTTGTTTTTCCGTTCGCCCTTTGAGAGCTGGCTGTGCATAACGACGACGTCGTTTCCAAAGCGTCGGACAAACTGACTTACGATTTGGCCTGTCAGGGCGATTTCCGGCACGAGGACGATGACCTGCTTTCCTTGCCGCAATACGTCTTCGGCCAGCTGCATGTACACTTCGGTCTTGCCGCTTCCCGTGACGCCGTGGAGGACATAGGTGCGCCCCGTTGTATCGCCGCGCACGGCCTGTACGGCTTGAGCCTGCTCGCTTGTCAGCGTCAGCGGACGGCTCTGCCCTAACATCGGCAGCAGCTGCCTCGTCCGGACGTCCCTTTCGCTGATAGCCGCTAGTCCCGTGCCGCAGAGGCGGCGTATGACGTCGGCACTGTAGCCTTTTCCGATAAAGGAAGACACGGGTGCGCTGCCTGCTTGCTTTAATTCAGCCAGCAAGGCCGCCTGCCGCCGTCGGTTCGCCAGCAGGCCGTCGGCGTCGTCCCGCACAAAGGACAGCCACTTCTCCGTTTTATCGGATATTTTATTTTTCCAGCCCTTTTCTACCTGCAGTACGCCTGCCGCAAGGAAATCATCTACTTGACTAGCGCCGAATTTCCGCGTCAGCGCCGTTTTTTCTACCCGGCCCTTCGTTTGGACGTACGCTGCGACAGCGGCCTCTTCCGCCGACGCGGGGGCCTTCATTCCCATTGTAATATACAAACGGACTTCCAGCCCTTTCTTTTCTATCATGAACAGGCGGAGGGCGTCAGCAAGGCTGCAGAGATAATACTGGCTGATCCAGGAAGCCGTTTCGATCATTTCTTCCTGAAATCCCGCCTGCGCCGACAGCACGGCGCTGATCGGCTTGAGCTCGTATGCGTATTCCTTTGCATCCCTCTCGCTGACGGCGACGACGATTCCTTCTTCCTGCCGCCGCCCAAAGGGAACGCGGACGCGGCTGCCGACGCGCACGGCCATGCCGTCCGGAACGATATAGGAAAAGGTCTGCTGCAGCCGTTTGGCCGTCGTATTGATGATGATGTCTGCTGTCATACCCCTGCTCCTGCGTTTATATAACATAAATATAGGGACTTGACGAAGCAAGCCCCTATACATTGTATCATATTTAATTCAGCCATGCCACATAGAAGGCATGATTCGCCTGAAACGACTCTGTCTTATAAGCCTGCTTCCTGACGGAGAACATCAGCTTTGTCAAGCTGTTCCCAAGGCAGGTTCAGATCGTTGCGGCCGAAATGACCATAAGCAGCCGTCTGTTTGTAAATCGGGCGCTGCAGGTCGAGCATTTCGATGATGCCGGCCGGACGGAGGTCGAAGTGTTTGCGGATCAATTCGACGATCTTTTCATTTTCGACTTTGCCCGTGCCGAAGGTTTCTACGTGGATAGAAACGGGATGGGCTACGCCAATGGCGTAAGCCAGCTGGATTTCGCATTTATCAGCTAAACCTGCGGCTACGATGTTCTTTGCCACATAGCGGGCTGCGTAAGCTGCCGAGCGGTCGACCTTTGTGGGGTCCTTGCCGGAGAAGGCGCCGCCGCCGTGACGAGCCATGCCGCCGTAGGTGTCGACGATGATCTTGCGGCCCGTAAGTCCGGAGTCGCCCTGCGGACCGCCGATGACGAAGCGGCCTGTCGGGTTGATGAACAGTTTTGTCTGGTCGTCGAACAAGCCTTCGGGAAGTTCCGGTTTGATGACGTATTCGAGCAGGTCTTTTTCAATCTGTTCGCGCGTAACTTCCGGGCTGTGCTGAGCCGAAATGACGATGGTGTCGATGCGGACGGGCTTGCCGTCTTCGTATTCGACCGTTACCTGCGTCTTTCCGTCCGGACGGAGGTACGGCAGCGTGCCGTCCTTGCGGACCTTGGCCAGACGGCGGGACAGGCGATGAGCCAAAGAAATCGGCAGCGGCATGTAGTCGTCCGTTTCGTTCGTCGCATAGCCGAACATCATGCCCTGGTCGCCGGCGCCGATCGAATCAAATTTATCCGTCGTGCCGGATTTCTTTTCCTGCGCTTCGTCGACGCCCATGGCGATGTCCGGGGACTGTTCGTCCAGGGAGACGAGAACGCCGCACGTATCGCAGTCAAAGCCGTATTTTGCGCGGGTATAGCCGATGCTGCGGACCGTTTCGCGCACGATGTGCGGAATATCTACGTAGCACGTCGTGGAAATTTCGCCTACGACGTGTACCATGCCCGTCGTTACGAGAGTTTCGCAGGCGACGCGGGCGTTTTTATCTTTTTCCAAAATTGCATCCAAAATGCCGTCAGAGATTTGGTCGGCCATTTTGTCGGGATGGCCTTCGGTTACGGATTCAGACGTAAAAAATTCACGATTCTTTGCCATTATATCCTCCTTATGCGTTCAAAAAAAATCCCCTCTGAAAAGAGGGGTATGTATCAGCCCATCTTTCAGTACGCTACACTGTTGGATTTAGCACCTTTCATTCACTGAAGGTTGCTGCTGCATCATCGGGCCAATCCCTCCACAGCTCTTGATGGTTAAATATTTTATTCACTTGACCTATTGTATACTAACAAGAAGAATTATGCAAGACCTATTCGAAAAATCATGGCCTCGATTACTGATTTTTTTTAGCTAAAATCGCCGCGGCCCGTTCTACGATGACCGCCGCCAGGTCTTCCTTGTCCATTTTCTCGAGCTTTTCCATCGAGCCGTCAGGGAACAGGAAGGTGGCGATATTCGTCGTGCCCTGGAAGCCGGCTCCTTCGGCGCTGACGTCGTTGGCGACAAGCATGTCGAGGTTCTTCTTCTTTAACTTAGCCGTGCCGTACTCGATGAGGTTCGTCGTTTCGGCAGCAAAGCCGATGAGAACCTGATGGGCCTTGCGCTGGCCCAAGCCGTACAGGATGTCCGGGTTTTTAGCCATCGTCAAGGTCAGCGTTTCGTCGGATTTCTTGATCTTATTCGCTGCCGGATGAGCCGAACGGTAATCGGCGACGGCAGCCGACTTGATGACCAGATCGCAGTCGTCGTAATACGAATCGACAGCGGCCTTCATGTCGTTGGTGCTGCCTACGTCGACGCGGCGCGCTACGCCGGCCGGCGTCTTCAGATGGTCATTGCTGCCGGCGACCAAGGTAACGTCTGCGCCGGCAAAGGCTGCGGCTTTAGCGATAGCAAAGCCCATGCGGCCGCTGGAATGGTTGCCGATAAAGCGGACCGGGTCGATGGGTTCACGCGTGCCGCCGGCCGTAACGATGACCTTCTTTCCTTTCAGCAGGTTCGTCCGGCAGGCTGTAAATTCGACGTAGTCGACAATGTCTTCCGGTTCGGGCAGACGGCCGACGCCGGTAACGCCGCAGGCCAAATGACCTGTAGCGGGCTCGATGATTTCATAGCCGTACTCTTTGAGGGCGGCGATATTTTTCTGTACGATGGGGTTCATGTACATGTTGCTGTTCATAGCCGGGGCGATGACGACGGGAGCCGTCGTAGCCATGACCGTCGTCGTCAGCATATCGTCGGCGATGCCGCCGGCAATTTTGCCGATGACGTTGGCTGTAGCCGGAGCGATGACGAACACGTCGGCCCACTGGGCCAGGGCGATGTGCTCGACGTTAAATTCGGGAATATCGCTGAACATGGATACGGCGACGGGGTTGCCGGAAATTTCCCGCATCGTCAGCGGCGTAATAAACTCCGTCGCATGTTCGGTCATAATGCACTTGACTTCAGCGCCGCGCTTGCGCAGCATGCTGGCGATTTCAGCGGCCTTAAACGCGGCGATGCCGCCGCTGATGCCCAAGACGATTTTCTTGTTTTCTAATAACATGGCGATGATATCCTCCGCAATTATTTAATGCCGCCCTGAGGCTTTTCATAGGTAATCTTGCCCTGATCGATTTCTTCCATCGCGATGGAAACGACGCGCGTCGTTTCTACATCTACGAGCGGTTCGTCGCCGTCCGTCAATTCGCGGGCCCGTTTTGCCGCCAGCGTGACTAAAGTGTATTTGCTGTCTACTTTTTTCATTAACGATTCCAACGTCGGTTTGATCAACATAAGAACATCTCTCCTCTTTACTGCATACAAATTTCTATTGATACGCCTGCTTGGTCTCTTCGATACAGTTGGCGTTGCGCATAACTCTGCACTCCTCGGCTTTCAGCACGGCAGCGGCCTTCTGAATCGCTTCGCCCAGATCGTCGTTGACGATGACATAGTCGTATTTATCAATCCATTCCAGCTCGTTCCGGGCCTTCGCCAGCCGCGCGGCGATGACTTCATCCGAGTCGGTATGACGTCCCCGGAGCCGCTCTTCCAGAACGGCCTTACTCGGCGGCACGATGTAGATAAAGACGCCTTGGGGATACTTTTCCTTTACCTGCATAGCTCCCTGAATGTCGATTTCCAGCATGACGTGGTTGCCCTGGCGGAGCATCTGGTATACGTATTCCTTCGGCGTGCCGTAATAATGGTCGTATACCTTGGCGTGTTCCAGAAACGCGTCTTCCTTCAGCAGCTCTTCAAAACGGCCGTTGTCGGTAAAATAATAATTGACGCCGTCTTCTTCGCCCGGACGCGGCTGGCGCGTCGTCATGGAAATAGAATAGTGGATATTGGGAAAATGCTCCCGCAGTGCGTCGCATATCGTCCCCTTGCCGGCGCCGGACGGGCCGGAGACGACGATAAGCAGACCTGAATCGATCATGGTCGCTCCATCCTCTCTTATAAATCTTCTTCTGGTTCTTCCTTATCTTCCCCGTCGACCTGCAAAATACGGTGGGAAATAGTTTCCGCCTGCAGGGCCGATAAGATGATCTGCCCGTTGTCCATGATGAGGACTGAGCGGGTCTTGCGGCCGAAGGTCGCGTCGATGAGCGTATTGCGTTCCCGCGCTTCCTGCACCATGCGCTTGATCGGCGCCGATTCGGGGCTGATAATGGCCACGACTTTGCAGCCCATTACCATGTTGCCGAACCCTATATTCAATAAGTTGAAATTCATAGCCTCACCATCATTCGATATTCTGCACCTGTTCACGAATTTTTTCAATTTCGTTTTTCAACTGCAGGACATATTCCGTCACGTCGGTGTCGTTGGCCTTCGAGCCAATCGTATTGACTTCCCGGTTCAGTTCCTGAATGAGGAAATCGAGCTTGCGGCCTACGTCGCCGTCCTGCTCCAGAAAGCCCTTTAATTGTACCACATGGCTACGGAAGCGTACAACTTCTTCCGTAAAATCCACCTTGTCGGCGTATATGGCTACTTCCTGCAGAAGCCGGTCCTGGTCGGGGACCTGACGGGCCGCGTCGAACAAGGCCAGTATTTTCTTTTCCAGACGTTCCTTATAGCGGGCGACGACGTCTTCTTTCTTCACTTCTATGGCATCGATCATAGCCGCCATCCTGTCGGTCCGCGCCAGCAAGTCGCGGCGGATATTGGCCCCTTCCTTATCACGCATGGCCACCATGCCGTCCAAAGCGCCCTGCAGGGCCTGGGCGAAGACGGGCCATACCTCTTCGGCGTCGACTGCCGGCGGTTCCTGGACGAACCAATCTTTAGTCAAGCCCATGATCAGCGGCAGCGTCGTCTTTTCTCCGCCGAACAGCGACTGGTTTACGTCGTCCAGCGCCGCCTTGCAGGCTGCCAGAGCCGCGTAGTCGATGCGGATCTGAGGCGCCGCCGGCGTTAGTTCGCCAACGGTGACGTATACGTCGACCTTGCCGCGGTGCAGCGTCTCTTTTATACTCTTCCGCAATTTATCTTCCAGCGCCAGATAGGCGTGGGGCATGCGGATGTTTAACTCTAAAAATCGTTGGTTGACAGCACGCATTTCGATGGTCACGCTGACGTGCTCATCGCTGTACGTACCTCGGCCGAAGCCGGTCATGCTGCGCACTATGATGACCTCCTCTACAGCATCGTTCTATCTAATGTATTAGTATAACGTAAATCCGGCCGCAGGTCTATATGCTTTTACGCAAAAGGCCGACTTTTCCCCTCAAAAATCCGTGTCCAGCCGCAGGCCTATCTACTCACGGCCCCGTATTTATGGTATGATGTCAGAATAGAGTAATTTTGTAAAAGAACAGGAGTTGTCATTATGAATCTCGATGGCATTACGCTTCATTGCATTACTAATGAATTAAAAGATATATTAAAGGGCGGTCAGATTTCCAAAATATACCAGCTGGACACCCGCTCTCTTTACTTCCGCGTGTTCAACGATACGGGAGTCCACCATCTCATCATGACCTTGGATGATTCGCCTAGGCTGTACGTCGCACGGCAGATGCCGCCGACGCCGGACGTGCCGACGGGCTTGTGCATGTTTCTGCGCAAATATTATGAAAACGGCCGCATCGCCTCGATCAGCCAGCTCCACATGGACCGGCTCATTGAAATCGCCGTCGACGTCCTCGACACGTCGGGCCAGCTGGCGACGCGGAAGATCCACGTCGAGCTCATGGGCAAATACAGCAACGTCATCTTCACCGAAGACGGCGTCATCATCGAAGCCCTCATCAAGACCCGCAAGGACAAGCAGGCCCTGCGCACTATCTTCCCCAAGGAGCCTTATGATTTCCCCCCAAACTTCATGCGCATGAACCCCTTCGACTTTTCCGCTGAAGAATTAGCCGCCATGATGGAAACGGGCACGGACGAACCATTGGGAAAGTGGATGCTCAAGCGGTTCAACGGCATGAGCACCGTCGTCCTCGACGAATTAGCCGTCCGAAGCGGCCTCGATAAAAACGCCCTCGTCCAGGATCTGTCGCCGGCCGACAAATTCTCCTGGTGCCGCTGTATCGAACGCCTAGGCCAAGAGCTTGACGGCGTATCGGGGGCTTTCGTCTATACGGTCAAGGGAAAGGAAATCATCTTCCCCCTGGAGCTGCAAAGCCTGTCTGCCTATCCGCGCCGCCGCTTCTCGTCCATCGAAGAATACCTCGACGACTATCAGGCCGCCAGCAAGGGCAGCCTCAACGGCGAGCAGGAAGACATGCAGAAGCGCGTCGCCAAGCTTATTGAAAAACAAAAGAAAAAGATCAAGCGCATTTCGTCCGAATTGAAAGAAACGGATAAGATGGATACTTATAAGCTTTACGGCGACCTGCTCATGATTTACGCCTACGAAAAGCACGATCACGAAAAGAGCGTCACCGTTGCCAATCTCCTGTCGGAGCAGCAGGAACCGATTACCATTCCCCTCGAACCGGCCTATTCCATGACGGACAATGCCAACCGTTATTACAAGCGCTACACGAAGATGCGCAACCGCAAGCAGAAATCGGCCGAGCTCATCGCCGAAAACGAGCAGCATCTCCAGTATCTCTACTCGCTGGAATACGCCTTGGACAACATCGGCAGCAAAGCGGAAATCGTCGATATTAAAGCCGAAATGCGGCAAATGGGCCTTATTTCCTCCTCGTCCAAGGATAAAATGAAGCGGGAATTTTCTCAGCAAATCCTGACCGCCGATGCCGGCGGCATCCCCATCTGGGTAGGCCGCAACAACCGGCAGAACGATTTTTTGACCCAGAAGAAAGCCCATCCCTACGACTTGTGGTTCCACATCAAAAATCAGCCCGGGTCCCACGTCATTTTAGCCTGCCACAACGTAACGCCGACAGACGAGCAAATCGAAATGGCCGCTCAGATGGCCGCCTATTACAGCAAGGCCCGCGGCACATCGAAGGCCGAAGTAGATTGCGCCCTTGTGCGCAATGTCAAAAAGCCGGCCCATGCTGCGCCGGGCTTCGTCGTCTTTGAAAACCAAACGACTTACGTCGTAGAGCCGAAGGACTGGAGCAAGTAACGTATCCCCTACGCTGAGTCCTTGATAAGATTCATCGAAGGGATAATTTCTTATCAAAAGAAAAAATCTGAAAAAGATAAATTGCGTATACAAAAAAGCTGTTCAGCCGACGATGGATTGAACAGCTTTTTGCTTAACATCTAATCTGAATTGACTAGCGCAGGAAAAACGACGCCAGCTCTTGGCTGCGGCTGATATCCTGCAGGGCCCGGGAATTGACGGCGAAAGCCAGCGACGCCCGGTAGACTTTGGCGACGGCTTCCAGCGTTTCCATACGGTACAGGGCTTCCTTCAGGTCTTTACCCAGAGCTGTCGCACCGTGGCGTTCCATGAGGAATACGTCGACCTTCTTGGCGTATTCGGCACAGACCTTGCCCAATTCAGCGCTGCCCGGCGCGGCGTACGGCACGGTCGGTACGGATTTCCCCAGGACGATAGCGCCTTCAGTCACAATAGTGCTGGGAAAGGTTAATCCGGCAACGGTCACGGCGGTGGCGACGATGGGATGGGCGTGGATAATAGCATTGACATCGGGACGAGCCTTATAGATTTCCAAATGAAGAGGCGTTTCCGACGACGGCTTTCCTTCTCCTTTTATCACCTTGCCGTTTATATCCATGACCAGAAGCTGAGACGGCTTCAATTCGCCCTTCGGCAGGCCCGACGGCGTAATGACGATCGTTCCATTAGGGTTTCGGAAGCTGATATTGCCGTCGCAGGCGGCGACGAGGCCGGCTTCCTTCATTTTTTCACCGATTTTGCATAGTTTTTTCTTCGTATCCATATATAACACTCCTTCATGTCCATCTATGTATACTATACCATGACTACGGCCTGAGGCAACTTTATTTTTCCAACAGAATGGCTGATATGGAAATGCTCTGGATAGCATCGTCGGCCAAATCGACATTCATCGTGCGTATAAAGAGATAATGGCCGTCGTCGGGAAGGAGATACAGGTTTGCCACATTTTGATTGGCCATCTGACCGGCGCCTTCGTACTGTCGGCACAGCTGTTCGGCATAGGGCAGCAGGGAAATCGCTACGTCTCCCCTCTGCGTTTGAACCGTGAGCATGCCGTCCTTACCGGCCGTCTTTTCCACGACGTACATTGCTGTGTATCCGGCTACCGATACAGCCGTACTGTCATTGATGAAATACCGCGACCGATAATGAGGACCGGCATAGCGGAGAGATTCCATGACCGGCGATTGCAGAATAACTTCAACAGTCGGGTCCCTCTGGCCCGTATAGCTCTTCACGTAGCGGTACGTGCTGTATATTTCTTCCTTATCTTCACGGGACATATCCGCCGCGTCTGAGACAACGCCGTTTTGAAGCATTCCCTTTTCTTCCATCATCGCCAGCAGCCGCCTTTCCTGACTGCGGTACGGGGCGTCCAGTACGTTCAAAGGCGTTATGGAAATGACCAGCGTCATACCGGCGGCCAATAGAAACAGCCAGGTTCCGGACAAGCGGCGCAGGGCCGCCGGGATCACGGCGATGCCGAAGGCCGTGCAGGCCATAGACAAATAGCGCAGCTCCGTCAATCCATAAGCTTCATGACGAATATACACGCCCCAAAGTTGTACAGCTACGACAGGAATGAGGAGAAGGCCGCCCCAACGGCGGTAACGCAGTAGCCAGACATGATTGTCATAATTACTGCAAGTCAAATAACAAAAAGCATATACCAGCAGCGCAATGGAAGCAAACCAATTCATCTTCCCTACGGGCATTTCTCCCTTAAAGCAAATCATGGCGATGTATATGTACAGAATCGCCAGCAATACGCCGTAAACCGGTACGACGACGTAAGCCATGACGCTGCCGAAGGGCTTGGACGGTGCAGCCGGCCGTCCCGGCTCGGGAACAGACGATAAGAATACGTTCCATCCGACGACTAGAAACGACGCATAGAAAATCAGTGCATACAAGGTGGAAAAAGAAAGGGACAACTGAAGCAGCGTCTGCAGGGCCATGGCGCAAACAGACAGGGATATGTCAGCGACAACGGCGACGCCGACAGCCTGCAGGGCGCCGCAGAATAAGCGGTTAAAGGCGCTTTCACCGGCATGATACGTCAACCAGGCCAGAATACCGGCTGTCAAGGCCAGAAAAATACCGGATCCGTATAATATGATGTAGGTCATGTCCTGCACGGTCATCCACGCACCGTACGAGGAGCCCCAAACGATAAGAGACGCGCCTTGCCATAACCAGGCCTTCGCCCCCCTAATCCGGCGTACTTCCAATACCAGCTGCCACCAGACAGAAAACATAGCAGCAATACACAGAGATATAGCGCCATAGACAAGCCACTTTTCGTCCGACGGCCAGCAAGTCAGATAGGCTACATCGGCAAACAATAATAGGGAAATGATAAACGGCACCGTAAAGCGGCGGATACTGTCGACACTTCGCCGACGGAGTTGCAGCACTATATTCACAGGAAACCAGCTCCTTTCTGTCTATTGGATGTTACAGGTATTATACCATGAGTATCAAGATTATAAAAGAAAAACTGCCTGCCATCTTATTTTAAGACAACAGGCAGTTTTGTTTATAGAGATAAAAAATTAACGCATCGTCGGCATGTTATGGCCGTTGAATATTTCCAGCATTTCCTGATACACGAGCTTGCGGATTTGATTGCGCTGCCGTTCTGTCAGCTGGTCAGCCGTCATGTTGAACAGGTAATTGTTCAAATCAAAATCCTTCAGCATCATTTTCGTATGGAAGATATTTTCCTGATATACGTTGACGTCTATCATATTATAGCGGCTGCGCGTACTCTGGGAAATGTAATTTTGGATGGAATTAATGCGGTGATCGATGAACAGCTTCTTGCCGCTCAAGTCGCGGGTAAAGCCGCGGACATGGTAGTCGAGGGTTACGATGTCGGAATCGAAATTGTCTATCAGGTAATTCAGCGCGTTGAGAGGAGAAATACGACCGCACGTCGATACGTCGATATCGGCGCGGAAAGTCATGATCCCCTTCTGAGGATGGCTTTCCGGATACGTATGAACCGTCAGATGGCTCTTATCCAGATGACAAACTACGTCGGCGTCGGCCGGTTCGACAGGCTCTTCCGAAATGAGGATCGTCACGCTGGCCCCCTGCGGATCGTAATCCTGGCTGGCAATATTTAAAATATTGGCGCCGATAATGGACGAGACATTTTTTAAAATATTCGTCAGCCGTTCTGCGTTATATTGTTCATCAATATATTCGATATACTGGCGGCGCGACTCTTCGCTGACGGCATAACAAATGTCGTATATGTTGAAGCTCAGCGTTTTGGTCAGATTATTGAAGCCATACAATTTTAATTTATTCGTTTTCGTTGCCATTTCATCATACCTTTTCAATAAAATTTCCAAATAAAAGTTACTTTGTCAGTTCATAAAACTGTATATCCGTCAGCACGCCGTCGTCTATGGCGCACACGGCATACGTGCCCACCCTGCCGTCGCGGGGCAGGGAAATACTGCCGGGATTGACGATGGCCATATCGTCGTCGCGCCGGCAAAAGCGACGGTGCGTATGCCCAAACAGGACGAGCCGGGCCTCGTGTTCCCGGCCTAGCTGCCGAAGCTTGGCCAGCCGCGCATCGCCGTACCACTGGTGACCGTGAACGACGATGATATTTACGCCGCCGATGGTCACCTTACGGCACGCCGGCGCGTCGCTCATAAAATCGTTGTTGCCCCTGACAGAATATACGGGCACGCCTGTATATATAGCTAAATCGTCGCCGTCGTCGCTGTAATCGCCGCAGTGTATCCAAGCCGCCACGTCCGGCGCCTGCGATACCATGCGTTCCAGCGGACGAAAGCGGCCATGGCTGTCACTGACGACGCCTATGCGGATAGGCGTCATGACAGAGCCTCGACGAGCAGCTCCAGTGCTTTGCCCCGATGGCTGATTTCATTTTTCTCTTCCATCGTCATCTCGGCCATGGTCTTGCCCTTTTCCGGCACGTAAAACAACGGGTCGTAGCCGAAGCCGTTCGCACCGGCATAAAAATTGCGCAGCACGCCGCTGCAGCGGCCTTCTCTGACGATTTCCCGTCCGTCGGGAAACAGCAGGGCCAGCACGCAGGCGTAATGAACCGTCCGCTCTTCCGGCGGAAAGGCCGACAATTCGTCGATCAGCTTTTGGTTGTTCTTTTCATCGTCGCATTCCGGGCCGGCATAGCGGGCCGAATAGACGCCGGGCCGGCCGCCTAAGGCGTCGGCGATGATGCCGGAATCGTCGGCCAGGCAGGGAAGCCCTGTAGCCTTCATGTAATATGCCGCTTTCAGACGAGCGTTTTCTTCAAAGGTCGTTCCCGTTTCTTCCGGCTCCAGCAGCTGAGGACACAAGTCACGGACAGCTGTCGCCGTATACCCCAAGGGCTCTAATACGCTTTTAAATTCCCGTATTTTTCCGGCGTTATGGGTTGCCAGGACGATTGTCTGTTTCATAGTTCCGTCGTCACTCCTTAGTTTGCCGCCGCAGGTTCGGGCTTCTGATGAACGAACTTCGCATAATTCTTGATTACGACGATAGGGGTTTTCTGCGAAGCGTTTCCAAAGGGATTGTCGATAAGAATGCGGGCGATTTCGCTGGGATTGAGGCCCTTTGAATGGCCGAGGACGGCAGAGCGCTTCAAGTCGTTGACGTCGGCGACGCAGGCGCCGTAGCAGCCCAGGCGCTGCTTAATCTTTTCTGCTACCTTATCCGGTTCAGCCGGTCCGTAGACGATGCATTTGTCAAAAGGCGGCATCGTGCCTGTAACGTCGTCCGTCAGGGAAGCCTGGCGGCACAGCTGGTACCAAACGCCGTTTTTACCGATTAATTTAGCCAGGAAGCCGATGATGAAGCAGAACAGCATCTTCCACTCCCCTTCCAGCTCCATAGCGGCCTGCATGCCGTAGAGGCTTGCCATGCTGCCTTCGCCGGGAACGAAGCGGCGCATGAGGCGGGCCTGCCACGACGGCGTCAGCTCTTCCGGGCGCGTATAGCGGCGCTGCGTAATCGCTACGACGCTTTCGGCTGTGCATACGATATCGTCGGGACCGACAATATCCTTCGCATATTCTTCAATGGCATCGACAATGTCATCTTTATCCGTAAGGATTCTCGTCTTAATCGGTACAAGTTCTAATTCTGCCATTTCCATATACCTCCTAATGCAGTTCCAATGCGTGCTGTACTTCCGAAGCCTTCAGGGTGATGCGGGCTTTGTGGATGTACCATTCGCTTCTCGACACGACCTGGTATACCAAATCGATGGGCATGTCGGGGAAGGTCTTCAAATCTTCGCGGATGTTGCCGCTCTTGCTGACGAGGGCGATGGTGACGCGAAGACTGCTTCCCTTTCCAGGATAGTAAATGACAGATTCCCAGTAGTTGTCATCCCGTTCTGCTTCTTTATTGGCCAGCTGCGAATGGACGACGCACTTGTCGTACTGTTCCCGCGGCAGAAGCGTCCGGGGATAAAAGTCCATAATCGTGCCTAATTGACGGCCGGCGTTATGAAAGGGAACTTCCGTTTCAAAGACAGCCGTATCGGCCGTCATCTGCTTCAGCTCAAAGGGCTTGCGGCGGCGCGCCTCGATGACGAAGCGGGCGTCGCCCTGTCTCCAGGCAAATAAGCGGAACAGCAGGTACAATACGGCGACGATGCCGATAACAGCAATGACGATGTTGATCAATACATACAATAACACGGCGCAAGACTCCTTTTCGACGCCTTATCTGCATGATAAGGCCGTAATTTTCTCCGCCCTCAGGCAAAGGATATTTCTTCAACTGTAAATTCGTTGGCCGGAATGAGATGCTCGGCCAGCTTGCCGCCGCGCCGGGCCTCGGCGGTAAAGCAAAGGCGCAGATATCCCGGCAGGCGGTCGTGGTTGAGAAGGCCGCCCTTCTTTAATACTTCCAGCGTCTGCAAAGCCATTTCATGAGCCGGGTCTACAAAGGCAATCGTATCGCCGCACAGCTCTTCGAATAATGGCTGCACAAAGGGAAAATGCGTGCAGCCGAAAATGGCCGTATCGGCTCCGGACGCAATGACCGGGGCCGTATATTGACGAAGGGGCTCCATAATCTCCTCGCCTGACAGGACGCCCCGCTCGACGAGGTTAGCCAAGGCCGGGCAGGCTTGTTCTACAATTTCGATGTCCGGATCGATGGCCGCAGCCATCTTTTTATGGCTGTGATTGGCAATCGTCAAATCCGTCGCGAAGACGGCGATTTTTTTTCTGGCGCTGATTTCCCGGGCCGTACGAATGCCGCGGCTCATGCCGATGAGGGGATACGGCACTTCCTGCCGCACCGTCTCGTAGGCAACGGCCGTTACGGTATTGCAGCCAATAGCGACGAGCTTGACCTCTTTTTCGCTCATAAAACGCAGTATATCTCTCGTATATGAAAATATTTCTTCCGGCGTGCGCGAACCGTAAGGATTGCGCTTCGTATCGCCGACATAAATGATATTTTCATGAGGCAGCAGCATGCGCAGCTTATTTACGACAGTCAAACCGCCGACGCCGGAATCGAATACGCCGATAGGCTGTCTATTCCGCTCCACTTGTCATTCCTCCATTATTGGGCAGAAGATTCCTCCCGCTCATACCATGCTTTCAATTTATTGTAGTGCCTGTCATCCAAGCGGGCCACTGTCCCTGTATCCTTATGAGTAAACACGTTCTGCGACGTGCCGACGGCCAGCAGGACGCCGTCTTCTTTGCGCACAATGCGGTATGAATACGTCATCTGGGCCCGCGACAGGCGGGTCAGACGCGTTTCAATCACGATGGTATCGGCGTAGTTAATGGGGCTGACGTACTCGCAGGAGACGTTCTTTATGGGAAATAATATGCCCTCGTCCATCAGCTCGAACAAGTCTATGCCGGCCTGCTTTAAATATTCGCAGCGGCCGCATTCAAACCAGCGGATGTGGTTGGAGTGGTGGGCGATTCCCATCATATCGGTTTCATAAAACCGCACTTTTTCAGTAACAGTAACCATGCCAATTCATCCTCCTATATAGCACACTCACATCATTTTACGATGAGTATGTATGTTTGTCAAAGGAATTTCGCCAATTCATGAGAAATAGACAATCCCAACACGGATATCCGTATTGGAATTGTCTATTTCGTCACACGTTGGCAAAGGGAAACATGCGGCGTACCTTTTCCAGGTACTCCGGCTTGACGTACGTTCCAGCCAAGCGCAGGGCCGCCGCTACGACGGCGGCGTCGTCGAGCCAGCCGATGCCGATAAAGGCGTCGGATACCAAATCCAAAGGCAGTATGACGTACCCCAGGGCTCCCATCAGGGCCAGCTTGACGAACTTCGGCGTATCCTTATCCTGCATGCAGTAAAAAATCGTCATCAGCTTGGGCAGGAAATGAAGGCGCCGCCCCGTTCCCCGTATAAAGCGAATAAATTTTCCCGGCGTATAAAAACGAGCGAAAAAACTCAGCAGTTTCCACATACGCATCGTCCCTTTTTTAATCCAGCGGAATCTTGGCGTCTTCTACGGCGGCCTTGACCTGTTCTTCTACCGTAGTCTTCTTTTCTTCTTCCGTTGTTTCGGCGGCCGCAGCCTGTTCCGCCGCATCGTCGGCATCTTCGTCCGCCGTTTCTGCAGCGACGGCCTTCGCCGCGTCTTCCGCCGCTTTTTCTTCGATAATTTCTTCTACTAAATCGTCCTTATGGCGGACATTGTGGTATAATTCCTGGCCCTTTTCCTTGACGTCCTGGAATTTTTCCGCAGCCGTACCGCCCCACCGTTTGATGAAATCGACGGTTTCGTCGCCGAGAGGAACGTTTTTCAAGGGATTTTCACGCAGGCGGTCGACCTGTTCGCGGGCTTTGTCCTTCCATTCGCCCATCATTTCGACATACGGCGTCATATCACTGGGCATGCCGTCCTTCATCCAGCGCTGCGTCACGCGGCCCAGGCTGTACGTAATGCCTACGGCAACGGGAACCTGAATAACGCTGAACGGGATGAGCGTCGTGAGCAGCGTGCCGATCATGCGGCTGCCTACAGCACCAAGGAAAGCGATGAGAGCCCGTTCGGTCAGCTTGACGTTGTAAATACGGGCGATGCGGCTGACGAGATATACTTCGTTTGCCATGAGAGCCACCGTTCCCAGCAGCGGCGCAACGACAATCGCACCGGCGCGGGCCGCAGCCCAGCGGCACAGCGTTTCAACCTTGACGTCTACATCATCTGTAGACTGTTCAATCGTCTGGAGAACCTGCAGGGCCATTTCGTTTTCGCCGCCGGGAATTTCCTGGTCGGCCGCGGCAACGGCCTCAGCTTCCTGAGCCGGGGCTTGACTGGATTTCAAATCGGCCAATTCCTGCTTCAGCTTGGCAATTTCTTCCTGTAGCTGTTCTACTGTTTTCATTTCTTCTGACATATATACCACCTCATTTGCGCAAATTTGATAAGTTAATTTATTTTCCCATGTTTTTACCAGCTTGTCAAACCGCCGTCGACGGGAAGTGCCGCAGCTGTAATAAACGAGGCGTCGTCACTGAGCAAAAAGGCAATGGCCTTCCCCACTTCCAACGGCTTCGCCAGCCGGTACAAGGGATACTGTTCCCTCATGGATTCTATCGTCAGGGACGGGTCTCCTTGCAGCTGCTTTTCCAAGAGCGGCGTTTCCACGTCGCCGGGACAGACACAGTTGACCCGTACCTGATGGGGCGCTGCCTCCAGCGCCAGGGACTTCGTAAAGGCCACGACAGCCCCCTTCGTCGCGCCGTAAACCGAACAAGCCACGTTTCCCTGAAGGCCGGCATCACTGCTGACGGTGACGATGCTGCCGCAGGTCTTCTTGAGATACGGCAGAGCGTATCTGCACAAGGAAATCGTGCCGTACACGTTGACGGCAAACATCTGCCGCACCTGTTCATCGTCGGTATATTCCAGCAGGCACTCTTCATAATATCCCGCCGACGTAACAAGGCCGTCCAGTCGGCCAAACTGCCGAACCGTTTCGTCGATCATACAGCGGCAATCCTCGTCATTACCTACATCGCCGCCCATATAGACGGCACGGCTGCCGGCGTTCAAATATTCCAGAGCCGCCTTGCCCCGCTCGGCGCTGCGGCCGCTGACAACGACATTCCAGCCTCTTTCCAGTAAAATTTCCGCTGCTGCCAGGCCGATGCCCGATGTGCCGCCGCTGATGAAGGCCGTTTTCTGCATAGATTCCGTCATCATATTTCCTCCTTCGCTACAATAATCCGGCGTAATCCAAGGCCAGCTTGATGATTAATACGGTCGTTACGACGAGCATGATCGCCCGGACAAAGGCCGTGCCGCGCCGTATTGCCAGGCGGGAGCCGAAATACGCGCCGGCAAACAGGCAGACGGCCATCGCCGCGCCGTAAATATACAATATTTTTCCCCAATATACGAGGAGGACAAAGCTGGTCAGATTGCTCATCAGGTTCAGCACCTTGGCGTTGCCGGCAGCGATGATGAAATCAAAACCCAGAGAAACAAAGGCCACGATGAGAAAGGTTCCCGTGCCGGGACCAATGAAGCCGTCGTAAAATCCGATAGCGCCGGCTGCGGCCATGGCTAAGGCCAGATTCCTCTTCGTCTCGCCCTGATACGTATTGACTGCTCCCATAGAGCTTCCCCGGCTGAAAACAAAGAGAATCGTCGCTACCAGGGCCGCAATGATAATCGGCTGAAGCCATTGGGCCGACAGGTGAAGCATACAGATGCAGCCCAGCACGGCCCCGGCGAAGGTACAGGGCAGAGCCCGCTTCATCAGGTGGACGTCCACCTTGCCGGCCCGCCAGAACTGCCAGGCGCTCATGACGGCGCCGAAGGTGGCGGAAAACTTATTCGTACCGATGGCCAGATGAGGCGGCATCCCCGTCGCCAGCAGCACCGGCAGGGAAATAAGCCCTCCGCCGCCGGCAATAGCATCGACGAAGCCTGCCAAAAATCCGCCGCCCATGATGAATAGCAGAATGTATATGGAAATTGTGCTGTCTCCTATATCCATAGTTTGCCTCCGCTATGACATCAAGTCCGTCACAAATACGATGTCGACGCCTTTGGCATGGAGCTCGTCGACCATTTCACTGAGAGCCTGCGCCGTATTAGGCCGGCAGTGACCGATGACGACGGCGCTGCCGTTTCGTATCGCCATGTCTCCGCCCTGGCGCAGCCGCTCTTTAATAGAAGCTACGTCGGAATCGTTGTCGATAAACAGGTTGTTGCGGCCCGTCATGACGCCCATAGCCGAGGCGGTCTGCTCGCCTACGGAGGCGCTGTTTGTGCGGCTGTCGAGGAAAGCCAGGCCGCGCTGTCTCATAACGGACATGACGCTTTTCATGATGCGCTCATCTGCCGTAGCCATCGATCCCTGATGGTTGTTCATGCCGACGGCATAAGGCACCTGATCGAGGATTTCATTAGCCGTAGCCTGAATCTTGCTGTCGCTCATGTCGCCGCCAATAAATATTTCTTCCGACGACGTCGTATTCAGAGGCTGCATGGGCATATGCACGAATATCTTGCGTCCCGCGCTGTAGCCGCTGGCAGCGGCTTCGGCTGTATGGGCCTTATACGGCATGACGGCGTATGTCAGCGGGACGGGAATGGAGTTCATACGCGACAACGTATCGAGATCGACGCCGCAGTCGTCAATGACGATGGCCAGACGGCCCTGTACCTGAGCCGGGTGGCTTTGCTTCGGCGCAGCCTGCTTTGGTTTCGACTCCGTCACAGCCTTCTTCTCTTCTGCCGGTTTATCCTTTTCATCGTCAGGTGAAGACGATTCCGTGAATATGTCCTTTATATTTTTGACTAAGCCGCTTTTTTCCTGTACCGGCAACACGTACAGCTTGTCCGTCACCAGGTACAGCGGGTCGCCGTCGAGGGTATCGAAGTAAGCGATATCGTATTCCACTGCATCCTGCCCGTCAAGCTTCGTCTGGGTCACGCGGTATATAGACGCTTTGCCGCCGCTCTTTTGCAGAAATTTTTCCAGTTTTTTCCGGGAAAAAGGCTCTGACAGCGTTACAGCAGTGCTGCGCGTAGTCCAGTAAATCGTGCCGCCCGTCGCCTGCCGTTCTTCCCTCCGCTCTTCCCGCTTCAGTTCCTGTGTGTCTGCATCCTGTTCCTTGAGCCAGGCCGCAATGGCATCGCTTAATTCCTGGGAAGTATCTGTATATACAGCGTCTTTTCCGTCGTCGCGAACCGTTTCAATCTGCTCCATCTGCCGGTCCGACGACGGCTCCCTGCCCGTATCCCTGTCACCGGCAAGCCAATACGCGCCAATGCATAAGGCGATAAGGCACAGCAGGACAATCCATGGCCGCGATGACGAGCCCTTGGGACGGCGCGGCTGTCTGGTCTTGCGGGGCCGCCGTGTAGTAGTCTGTTTCACTTGCCATTCCTCCTATAAAAAGAGCCGGATGCTGCTTCCATAGCGAAGGCTATGGGCCATCCGGCTCCGTTATATTGATTCGTGAGAATATTCGCTGCCGCAGACCGACAGGGATTCCTCATCGTCCGGAAATACAATCTGACGAATATGAGTCGCAATAATACGCGCTCCGTCGCGGTGGCACGACACGCTGGCATCTGACATAACCTGCAGTTTTTCCGGGTGCTGCAGCAAATCTGCCGTAATAACGGCCAGATTTTCCTGTCCTTTCGCCCAGCGGGCGCAGCCCTTCTCCTGCATGTACATGGCATTCGCCTCTTCCTGTCCGGGAATAGGGCTGTACAGCACCATCGGCACCTGAACCGTCGCTGCTTCCGTACACGTCAGCGCTCCCGGCTTCGTAACCAGGAGGGCCGCCTTCGCCATGAGCTCGGCAATGCGATTCGTATAGCCCAGTACCTTGACGGGATGGCGCAGTTCGCGGCGAAGCTGATAAATTTCATCGTATAAATCGGCGTTATATCCCGTAACGACAGTAAAGCTATCGACATCGTCCAGCTTATCAAGGCGTACCAGCGACTGGCGGATAGACCCCATACCCAATCCGCCGCCCATGATGAGGACGTTTTTGTTGCGCTGATGGTCTTCATCCCAGCGCCACGTCCCCTGCTTAAAGGTGCTGCGGACGGGAATTCCCGACACAGTAATCTTTCGGCCGTCGATTCCCTGCTCGGTCAGCAGCTTTTTCAGAGGCGACGCGGCTACAAAATACGCGTCGATCTGCGGGTATACCCACAGCTGATGAATAGCAAAATCCGTAATAACGCCGACAAGGGGTAGCGTCAGCCGGCGCTGACGCTTGAGCAAAGCTGCCGCGCCGGCTGGAAACGGATGGGTAAAGACGAGGATGTCCGGCTTCTTGTCAGCCAAAACGCGCAGCATGCGGCGCTTCAGCCCCCAGGAAATGAGCGTCTTAACAGCCATGCCTTTTTTATAGCCTTGAGAAGAGTAGTACATCAAATCGTATAATAAAGGGAATAAGTCCAGGATTTTGATATACGTTTCCTTGACGATATTATCGATAGACAAGACGTCGTTAGAAAGAAAATCGACGTGCTCTACCTCCCAGTCGGCAGGAATCGTTTTCACATATTCTTCTATTGCGCGCGCTGCCTGTGTATGCCCTGTGCCGATCGACGCCGACATGATCAGGACTTTTTTCTTCGTCATACAAATCCCTTCTTTTGGGTAGAAGATACGATTACCTTACTATCTCTATGTTACGACAAAAATCAAGTAAAGAAAAGGGCCGTGTACTATGCGGCCCTCGTTTTACGACATTATTTATTGTTGACCAAGTCTTTTAACTGTTTGCCAGCTTTAAATGCCGGTGTCTTGGAAGCTTCGATCTGAATCGGTTCGTTGTTGCGCGGGTTGCGGCCTTCACGGGCTTTGCGCTGGCGAACTTCAAACGTGCCGAAACCGATAATCTGTACTTTATCGCCTTCGATCAGGCTTTCGCTGATGGCTTCAAATACAGCCTTTACCGCTTTTTCAGCATCCTTTTTCGTCAGATCGGATTTCTGTGCGACACTCGCAATTAATTCTGTTTTGTTCATTACAAGTCCTCCTTTATTTGGTTACATCTATCTTCACAGCCAACCTATTCTCCATCGCCGCAGCCGCGCCGTTCCAAGTCCTTGGCTTCCTTCCAAAAGGAGTCCAATTCGTCTAAGGAAAACTCGTTCCACGAACGGCCCGATTCCTTAACGCGCTGCTCGACGTGAGAAAACCGGCGGCGAAACTTGCTGTTCGCTCGATGTAACGCGCATTCCGGCTCGATATGAAAATGCCGGCATACATTTGCAAAGACAAATAGCACGTCGCCCGCTTCTTCTTCCGCGTGGTCTCCGTCCTGCTCCTGCAGGGCCTCCTGAAACTCCTGCCATTCTTCGTCCAGCTTAGCCAGCACGTCTTCGTCCTTATCCCAGTCGAAGCCGACCTTGGCCGCTTTTTCCTGAAGCTTATAGGCCTGCAGCAGAGACGGAAGTCCTTTGACGACGCCGTCCAGCATCCGGTCATGATGCTGGCGCTTTTCGCCCTGCTTTAATCTATCCCAGTTTAACACACTCTCGCCCTTGTTTTCAAGGCTTTTTTCGCTAAAAACGTGGGGATGACGGCGAATCATCTTTTCCGTAATATCGCCGACGATATCCTGGGCGGAGAAAAGCCCTTCTTCTTCGCCGATGCGGGAGTGGATGACGACCTGGTACAGCACGTCGCCCAGTTCTTCCCGCATTCCTGCGTCGTCGCCCTGGTCGATAGCGTCGAGCATTTCGTACACTTCTTCCAGCAGGAAGCGGCGCAGCGTCCGATGGGTCTGGGCAATATCCCACGGGCAGCCCTCCGGGCCGCGCAGCCTGGCCATGACGTCTACGATAGGCGTCATATCGAAGGGCATGTGCCCCTGTGCCGCTTCCTCCTTCAGCGCGTCGTCGATCATCTGGCGTACTTTTTCGGCCATGGCCGGACCGCCCGGCACAGTATGCACGACATCTCTCACATACGACGTCTTGACTAAATAGTTTACGACAGGACGGTACATTTCTTCAAACGAATGCTCCCAGCCGGCCCTATCCGTTCCCAGCGGAATGATTTCAATAGTTCCCATGACGTATCCCCCTTTCAGGCATCTTCCAATCTATTTTTCCAGCCGGCTAAGCAGTGACGACACCTTCGCGCCTATGACGGGCACGCGGCGCAGATCGTCGGCGGCGACGGCGCGGAATAAAAACAAACAGAGGATATATATGGCTCCGGCCGCGCTGATCGCGGCGAGCGTCGCCCCTGTATTGCCCAAAAACAGCAATAAGCCGTGATACGCAAACCAGGCCGTCCCCGCCATGGCCGCAGCCGACAGGAACAAGCGAGCCACATACCCCCACTGCACGTGGTAAGCGATGAGCCGATGGGCAAAATACAAATTTAAAATTGTCGCTACGGCTAAGTCAATATTCGTAGCCCAGGCTGCACCGACTTCTCCCAGCCAGGGAATAGCCGTCAAATGCCAGCTGAATAAGATTTTAAATACTGCGGCAACGGCCATGTTAAGCAAGGGAATGGCCGTATGCCCCATGCCCTGGAGCAAGCCGCTCGTAATCTGCTGCACGCCGATAAAAAAGACGGATATGGACAGCACGCAGATAGCCGGACCGGCTTCAGGCGTCGCGTAAAGCATCTGCGAAATCGGCACGGCCAATACAGCCAAGCCGCAGCAGCTCGGCACCGTGATGACGTTGGCAATGCGCATAGCCGTATGGGCCCGCTGCAGAACCAAATCGGTCTGCCCCTTTGAATAAGCTGCCGAAACGGCCGGCACCAGGCTCGTCGCCAGGGAAATCGTCAATATCGTCGGCAGCTGGACGAGGCCGTTGGCCATACCGGTAAGATAGCCAAACAGCGTCGTCGCCTCGTGTATCGTATATCCGGCTGCCTCCAGCCGCTGCGGCACGATAAACAGGTCAATGCTTGCTACAGCCGGCAGGAGCATATTCGCTGCTGCGACGGGAACGGCCAGGACGACCAGCCGCCGAATAACCGAAACGGCCCGGCAGGGCGCAAACTGCCCCTCGTCAGCCGGCAAGGGCGCGCGGCTGTGACGGTAATACAAGAAGGCTATGACAGCCAGACCGGCTGACGCTCCCGGTACGGCGCCGAAGGTTGCGCCAGCCGCCGCAATTTCCAGTCCGTAGGGAAACAACAGCCAGGCCAGGGCGAGCATCGTGCACACGCGGACAAACTGATCAACCATCTGCGACACTGCCGTCGGCGTCATGAGCTGCAGCCCCTGGAAGTAGCCGCGGAAGCAGCACGTTACGATGGAAATCGTCAGTGCCGGCGCTAGCACCAGCAGGGGCAGGTACGCCCGGTCGTCACGGACCAGGCCGTAGGCAATCAGGGCCTTCGCCCCTAAAGCCATGGCGATGCCGCAGCCCAGGGCCGCCAGAATCATGACAGCCAGTGTAATATGAAAAATACGCTTGGCGCCGCTGTAATTCCCCTTGGCCGTTTGTTCAGCTACCATGATGGAGACGGCAATCGGTATGCCCGCGCCGGCAATGCTGAGAAATAAAATATACAAGGGATAGGCCATCTGGTACAAGCCGATGCCTTCGCCTTCCAGCAGCCGGGACAACAGAATGCGGTTCGCGCCGCCGAGTATCTTTACGACGATACCGGCAACGGTCAGAACCATAGCGCCTTGCAAAAAAGAAGTTTTACTCAAGGGGATTCCCCTTTCTCAGCTTCGAAAACGTAGTCAGCAGCTCGGCGAGCAGCGCCAGAATATCCGGCGTATTAGCCAGGGATACGCGCAGCATCAGCGGATTGCCCGGCACGGGCCGAACGCGGCGGCGCAGGGATATATCCAGCTGATTCGCTTTGGGAAGCAGGTTGGGATACTGCCATTTTAGTTCCAGCACATCCCGCTTCTGCGAAATCAGGACGATGTGCTGATCCTGGGCCTGCAAGCGCAGCTTCGTCGCCTGCAGCAGCGTCTGCACAGGCTTCGTCGGCTTGCCGTATCTGTCTTCCAGCTCCGTTGCCAGGGCGTTGAGTTCCTCTTCAGTCCGCAGCAGAGCCATGCGCTGATACATTTCAATTTTCTGGCCGCCGTTGCTGATATACTCGTCGTCAATAAACGCGTCGACATGGATTTCCATGACCGTATCCTGCCGTTCCGGCTCGGCGGGCTTGCCGGACTGGGCTTTGGCAATGGCCTCTTCCAGCATATGGCAGTACATGGCGAACCCGACGCTGGCAATGTTGCCATGCTGTTCCCGGCCCAGCAGGTTGCCGGCACCGCGTATTTCCAAATCCCGCATGGCAATCTTAAAGCCTGATCCCAACTCTGTAAATTCTTTAATAGCCTGCAGCCGTTTTTCCGCAACTTCCGACAGCACCTTATCGCGGCGATACAGGAAGTAGGCGTAAGCCATGCGATGGCTCCGGCCGACGCGGCCACGCATCTGGTACAGCTGGGACAAGCCGAAATGGTCGGCATCGTATACGATAATCGTATTGGCATTGGCTACGTCCAGCCCGTTTTCTACCAGACTGGAGCATAGGAGCACGTCGTACGTTCCTTCGTAAAAATCAAACATGATCTGCTCCAGCAGCGTCCCCGCCATCTGGCCGTGGGCGATGCCGATGGTGATATCCGGCAGCAGGGCCTGCAGCTCGTCCTTCATCGTCTCGATGGATTCGACGCGGTTGTAGACGAAAAATACTTGTCCGCCCCGCCGTTTTTCACGCATAACCGCATCGCGGACAATGCGGGCGTTGTACTCCGTCACATAGGTCTGCACCGGCAGGCGGTCCGTCGGCGGCGTCTCGATGATGCACATTTCCCGCAGGTTAACCAGGGACATGTGCAGCGTCCGGGGAATCGGCGTTGCGCTTAAGGTCAGCACGTCGATATTAGCGGCCCAGGCCTTCCATTTTTCCTTTTGAGCCACGCCGAAACGCTGCTCTTCGTCGACGACGAGCAGGCCTAAGTCTTTAAATTTTACCTTTTTATTCAGCAGGCTGTGCGTGCCGATGAGGACATCGACGTCGCCGCGGAGCGTACGGGCCAATATGCCCTTCTTTTCTTTATATGAGCGGAAGCGGTTCAGCACGTCGCAGGCTACGCCGAAGGGGCCGAATCGTTCGCTGAAGGTCTGAAAATGCTGCTGGGCTAATACGGTCGTCGGCACGAGGACGGCGACCTGCTTGCCGCCCATGACAGCCTTGAAAATGGCCCGCATAGCTACTTCCGTCTTGCCGAAGCCTACATCGCCGCAGACGAGGCAATCCATGGGAAAGGGTTTTTCCATGCTCTTTTTAATCGTCTGAACAGCCCGCAGCTGATCGTCTGTTTCTTCATAGGGAAAGGCGTCTTCAAATTCCTTTTGGTAGGACGTATCAGCCGGGAAAGCGTATCCCGGAACGATTTCCCGCTTGGCGTACAAGGCGACGAGCTTTTCCGCCAAATCAGTAATCGATTTCTGAGCCTTTTTCTGCACCTTCTGCCATTCGTTGCCGCCCATTCGGTGCAGCTTCGGCGTCGTTCCTTCGTTTCCGATGTAGCGCTGCAGCAGTTTCAGCTGATCCGTCGGCACGTACAGGATATCCTGACCGGCATAATGGATTTCCAAGTAGTCCTTATGCACGCCGTCCAGCTCGATGGTCTTAATGCCTTCGTACCGGCCGATGCCGTGGGACTCGTGGACGACATAGTCGCCGGGCTTCAGATCTGTAAATACGTTGATTTCCTGTCCCTTGGCCGCATGATGGCGGAGGCGGCGCTTCTGCATACCATATACGTCCCGTTCGGCCAAAACGACGAGCTTGGCGTAGGGAAGCTCGAAGCCGCTGCGGATTTCGCCGTCTGCCGTATACACAGCGCCTTTCTGCATGAGCCTGCCGTCGTCATATACCTGCGGCTCTACGTCCTGCTGGCGGAGCCAGGCTGTCAGAGACGCCGTCCGCTCACGGCTCCCCAATACGAAGATGACAGTGTTGCCGTTTTTCTGCCAGTGGCTCAACTCGTCTTTCAGCAGAGTAAACTGCTTTTGGAAGCTGGCCATCATCTTAGCGGCGAAGCTCGACGAAGAATCGGCCGGCATATCCGGCACGGACTGGGCCATGAGGGACAGCATGATTTGACTAGCAACCCGTTCTGCCGTCACAGCCTTCTGCCAAGGACAGAGGCGGCCTTTATAATCGTCGGACTCCTTCAAAAGCTTTTTCAGGCTTTCCCGTATCCGGTTGGGCTCGTCCCAGATAATGATGCCGTCGCCGATGTAATCGAGGACTGTACAAGCCCGTTCGTCCTGCTCTTCTTCCAGGGAAATCGGCAGCAGGCGGACCTGCCGTACCGCTTCCTTCGATTTTTGGCTGTTGACGTCGAAAAAGCGCAGGCTGTCTATATCGTCGCCGAAAAACTCGACGCGCAGCGGGTCCTGCTGATTGACTGCATATATATCAATAATGTCGCCGCGAACGGAAAAATGGCCGCGCCGCTCAACGAGATCGACTCGTTCGTATCCGCCTTCTACAAGACGCTGCAGGAGCATATCCCGTTCGTACTCCGCGCCGGCTTTTATATCGACGGCGCCGTCGTCAATGCGCTGCGGCGGCAATACATATTGAAAAGCCTCCTCTGCTGTCGCCAATATGACGCCGGGCCGGCCTTCACGCAGAAAACCGAGAACGCGCATCTGCTGCGCTGACCGCTCGATGCTTTTCGCCGTCGTCGTAAAGACGGCTTTGTCAACGAAAGGAAAATCCAAAACCGGCATATTAGGCAACCAGAACTGCAAATCGGTCTGCCAGGCCGCAGCCTGCTCTTTTCCCGGCACGACGATCAGCGCCGGCCCCTTTATTTCAGCCAGCGCATTCCCTGCGAAGGCGCTTTTTGCCGAACCTCCCAGTCCGTAAATGCTGTGCCGCCCGGGCAGCTGAAACTGCTCCGCTGCCTTTTTAATATTTTCATCGTCATTCATCCATTGAAATACTTGATTCATTGCTTGACCTCATAGAAAATGGGGCTTTAGACAGTACGCTAAAGCCCTATTTAGTAATGTTTTACGTTGTCTTACTATATGCACGGTTTGTATTATATCATATTTTCCGTCTAAACGCATAGGCATGACTTACTGGGATTATCGATCCTTCTTGAGAATCTTCCATATATCGACGTCTTCCAGCTCTTTTTCCGCTGTCCGTACCTTGACGTCGCGACGTATCTGCGGCAGCAGACGGTATAAGTTGCCACCGGGGCAATCCGTCGCGTTCACGTCGCGATGGCCTTCAATCGTCGTAACGCCTGCCTCGATATTGTATATATGGCACAGCCAGACCAAGAGCCGCTCCAGCGAGGAAAGCTGCTTAGCCGTCGGCTGTTCGATGTCAAAATTACCCGTCACGTTGACGCCGACCGTATCGTAATTATGGCCCTGAGCATGAGCTCCTACAGTAGCCAATGGACGGCCCCGTTCAATTGTACCGTCCTTTCGGATGACGTAATGATAGCCGATGCCGGCCCAGCCCTTCGCCAAATGGGCCTTGTGAATGGCCTCTGCCGACGTGTCGCCGGACGGCATGCCTACATGATGAATGACGATCCCCTTCGTATCAGGCCGTACCAGAAGCGGTTCGGCAAAGGAAAACTTCGTTTCGACAACGGGAACGTCTTCAGCCGGGCTTCTGTCAGCAGCCGGATCATACCGGCGTAATCCCTCCTTTCCGCGATCAGAGGGAAGCTTTCCTTTGCTTGGAACAGCTTGTACTGTCTTTGTCTGTACAACAACTGCATCTGCCGCCTTCGCCTCGGCAGCAGTTAGAACTCCCAGCCAGCAGATACAGCAAACCAGCGCACATATATAGGTTTTAACTTGTCTCATAGGCATATACGTCCCCGCCTCGTTCCTGAATGATGCGGCACAGCGTGTCGAACGCAGCCTGCGGCGCAGGATGACCGTATTGCCCCAAACGAATATGCGGCTTAGCCCGTCCGTGATAATCGCTGCCAATCGTAGCCAGCAAACCGTTCTCTTCAGCGATAGCTGCATAAAAAGCCGCCGTATCGCCGTCGTGATAGCTGCAGTACGCTTCGATGCCGTCTATGCCTTGAGCAATTAAGTCTTCCGTTATTTCCCGATTTTGCTTCATGTTCGCTCCCGGATGAGCTAAGACGGCAGCGCCGCCGTGTTCCTGTATGATGCGGACGGCTTGGGAGAACGGCATGAGAACCATGGGAACAAAAGCCGGTCCTCCCTGGCCGCAGAAATCCCAGCCAAAATTGACGTACGGCGCATTGCTGCGAGCACCGCCGGGCCGGTAAGGTGCCAGCAGGGGATTTCCGTCGTTGCGAGGGTCTTCTAAAGCCGTTTTAGCAATATTGACCGAAGCGACGACGCCGCTGGAAGCCATATCCCAGATAGCCTGCCGATCCAGATATATCCCTAACCCTTCGACAGCATCGAGAACCTTTTCGGAAATAGCCAGCCGCTGGGCGTGCAGGTCCTGTTCCAATTCGTCAAAGACCGGCGCCTGATAACGAATTCCATATCCCAGCAGGTGGAAATTCCTGCCCTTATGCTGACAACTGATTTCGATTCCCGGAATAAAAGGCAGCTGCAAGGCTGCCGCTGCGGCCTTTGCCTCATCCAGAGCGCCTACGGCATCGTGATCCGTAACGGCTGCCGCCTGCAAACCGGCATCGGCACACTGACGCATCAAATCAGCCGGCTCAAATTCCCCATCCATGCTGTATTTCGTATGCATATGCAGATCAAGCCATGTTTCCACTATATACCATCCTTCCAATCTCATATATCAATTTATATCTGAATACTAAAATGACACCGTAGATAGGTGTCATTTAGAAAACTATATTGAATTATAACAGGCTGTCTTTCTTTTCCAAAATTGCAGTAGCCGCCGAACAGGCCGGACAATCACAGTATACGGCTCCCTGAGCCTTGATATCCTTGGCATGGGCTGCAATGGCTTTGGCCGTCTCTTCACCAAAGACCTCAACGCCGCCGGCTGATTCGGCAAACTGAATCAGCATGTCGATAGGCATGATATCCCCTTCCAGCTCGGCAATATACTTCTTCGTTTCTTCAGCTTCCCGATTCGTCCCGACGGCATCGAGCCAAGCCTGGGCCGCAGCTTTCGCTTCCTGACTGCATGACGGGGCGGCCATAAGCGCATGCGTCTGTTCAACTACAAAATCCAATATTTGCTTATCCATATACTGCACCTCTTTCCATGACGGAATATCCTTACATATACATATTATATCACATCATAAAAGAGACAAAAGACAATTTACGCGTTTTATACAGAAAACAAAGGCACAACCCGCAGCTATGAATCGCTATAATCCATAATGCAGCTAGAGTGCCCAGAGGAACTAATTACGAGTACTGGGATACCTCCTGTGACGCCAGCTAGTACGGCCATAGCTAATCATGCCGCGCCCTATTTCTTCTGCAAGATGTACTCCAATAATGCCCGGCAGCCCATATCGACATCTTCATAGGTCTTGTCGAAATTCCCCGTATACCACGGGTCGGCTACTTCTCGGTCAATCCCGGCAAAAGACAAGAGAGAATATACCTTGCCGTCGTCGTCCGGCCCGCAAATGCGGCGAATTTCATAATCGTTTTCCCGGTCAAAGCCGATAATATAATCGTACGCCTCGTAATCGGCCTTGGTAATCTGCACGGCCTTGCGTTTCGTAAAAGGAATCCCCTGCTCGCGCAGTTTCTCCTTCGTTCCCCAATGAGTATCGTTGCCAATCTCTTCCCGGCTCGTCGCCGCCGAAGTAATATAAAACAAATCAGCAATCCCCCGCTGCCGCACCAATTCCTTCATGACAAACTCCGCCATGGTAGATCTGCAAATATTGCCGTGGCAGATGAATAGTATTTTTATCATATCTCTTATATCCTTTCCTCTTTTGCGCTGTTTTTTAGCGCATCAGAGATACCCGGAGGGTGCTTAATAAACCTTCAAAAGATGATTCTCCACAGAAAATCCGCTTCTTAAGCTCTCCTCTTACATGAAATCCGCTTCTAGGAGCTCACAAAATCCAATTCCACGTCCACTCAACTTATACTTTAGCAATTTACTAATACGGTCATCACAGGTGATGAAAAATAACTGTTCCATAGTTGCTTTTGATGACATTTGATACTTAAGCAAATCCATGAACGCAAGCATATTAACATCATCCATACATGCTGTCAGGTCATCAATAAAATATACTTTCATCTTTTCACGGTCATTTCTTGCATTAATACCCGCAAAAAAATGAGCCAACATAAAGACACTGATCTGACCATTACTTAAAACATTAACGATACTCTTACCTTTATCATCAATTAACGAGATTCCCTCATTCTTCTGAACAATATTAATTCCGTTACTAGAATTAAATCTTATCAGTTTATTATAGAATTTTCCAAGAGTCGGACCTACCTTTTCGTACTCGTCTTTCGAAAGTTTCTCCACAATTTCCCTGATATCTCTTGCTCTCCAAGATGCAATATCTTTCAATTTCTGAAGTTCTTCTATCTCCTCATCAAGGCTCTGATTCTTCTTATTATCCTCCTCCAGTTTTTGATTCAAGTCATGTAAAGTGTGATTTGCAAGAATACTATCGATGGCATTGAGCTTTGATACAAACAAATCATAAGAGAAATTCGAAATCTCATACGATGTGGTAATGAGATTTTTCACTTTTTCATATGTCTGTTGTACTGTTTCATTTTCAAACTTATACCCTAAAACTGTTAGAATTTTCTGATAAATATCTCTCACATTCTGCTCTTCGGCTTCCTCTAAAAGCATCCCCTCTCCAGCATCCAATAATTCTCCTACCTTTTCTGCATTCAATCCTTCTATATCGATTTCTTGTCTTGATTTCTGCAATATCTTAACCGCATTAAAATATGGCTGTATCTCATCCTTTAGAGCTTTCAGATCATTAATCTCCACCTCTAACCTTTCCTTTTCTTTCTCCACGACAGTTTTTGTGTAATTAATGATTTTCCGATAAAGAGTTTCAATCTCTGTCTGTAACGACGTTTTCTGTACTTCTTTTACCTTTACAGATTCCCCATTTTGCTTAATATACTCATCGGCTTCTTTAAGAATCAAAGCCTCTTCCATGGTAGAAAATGACTTCGAACCACAAACGGGACATCGGGCAAGACCATTCTCTTTTAAAACAGCATCTCTATGTTCAATCACCACTTGTTTATTCGCCGAAAGAAAAGATAACAACTTAAGCATCTTATTATTCTTGGAAAGCAGCTCAATCTCGGCAGAGAGCTTTTTTAGTTTTTCCTCTTCCTCTTCAATTACCTTCTTATCCATATCAAAATCAGACTTCATAAAGCCATCAATTTCGAAGGCAATCATTGCTTCTCCGGCCTGAAAAATTGTATCTTTTGCAAAAGACAATCCCTTCAATTTACTAAGTTTGGTCTCAAGACTTATAATTGCATCCGTATTCTTCGAAAATCCAGCTTTCACCGCACGTTGAATATGCTCTTCTTTCGTCTCCCAGTAAGAGGCAATTTTTTTAATAACAACCTGCTGGGCCTTTAAATTCTCATTTTCTACAAGTTTATAAAGTTCTTCTCTCACCACCTGATAACCACAATTACACACTTCTGCTTTCTGTGCACTTAGCTCCTCTTTATTAAGACCAAGTATATCTGTCTTTTCATCCGGATAAAAAATGGTCGAAGGATATGAAACCTGCTTTGCATCCTCACGAACTTTCGATAACTGATTCTTGTGGTTTTCAATCACCGTCTGCGGTACTTTCTGTTTTTTCTTATCCTCAATATATCGATCAACATCCTCAGCAAAAAGCTCCAGATTCTCCGCAACCATCTTACGATCTTCATAGTTTGTGATAAACTCACTAAAGAAGTCCTTTAGGTCCTTTCTCTTTTTACTTTGAACATTAAATGACTTCTGAACATCACAAAAATGGAAATTATAGAAACTATCTCCTACATATTCCCGAACAAATGATTTCGCCATTTCTTCATTTCCATCTATCGTAGCCTTAGATGACCTTGGATCTAGTTCATCCTTTGTCTGTTCTCTGCAAAGAATTATCTCTTTATCTCCATCAACTAACCAGAGAACTACCTTGACCTTCGTTTTCGCTCCAGCATAACGATTCTTTAGAATACCATCCGTATTCATCTTGCGTTCAACATCATTGGTACTTCTAGCATCAAAAGCAGTTTTTAATCTTCCAATATTGCCAGTCAGACACCACTCAATCGCATCGACAGTTGTCGTCTTACCAATTCCATTTGCAGCTGAAAGAAGCACAACCGGCTTAGCATCAAAATCAATGGTTTTATCGCTAAATCCTCTAAAATTTATCATTCTTATCTTGCGAACTATCATCTTTTCAGCCACTCCTTAATCTGTTCGTAATCCTGCACTTCAAAAGACTTATCCAGTACACCGTCTCTTTCTTTTCTGTTCACTCTTTTCCGTTTCTTTTCCATTAGTGCTAATAGTCCCTCATCTTCAGGAAGTAACTGACTCAATCGTTTCATTTGCTCCGTATCCGGCGCAAATGCATCTGTCGGAATCATATGAAATGGTAATTCGACCACCTCATCATCATCAATTACAATTTGATTCTTATCTGTCATATCGCCCTTAATGAGAACCTTCCTTGATATTAGTAAATTACCCTCCCGGCTCTTATCCAGAATCTCCTTGGAATAAACTATCAACTGCACAACATTATACTTTAGTTTATGAATCATTTCTGCTTTACCATTAATAATCATAAACACACGAATCCGATCATCCCAGCGATCGCATAAGGTATTGATTTCCATCAAGTCTCCATCCAGAAGAAAAAACAAATCATCTCTCTGCTCGCTGATAAAAATACATAACAACTCTTCCGGCTTCTGATCCAAATCAAAGAGATCCTCCAGATTAATTCCATATTCAGAAGCTATATTCCCAACAAGGATATCCTTATAACCGCTCTTCTTAAACTCTTCTTGCAAAATCATAGCTACATTTCCTCTTTAACACATTTCTCTGAAAAGATGCAGCCACCGCAAACGTCAGGTACGCTCCATTCATCCTCATCAATTCCAATACACTCCATACACTCAATATAAAAACTATCCTCACCAAGATCCGCAACCGTAGGATTTTCATTTACGTTTGCCGTACTATAATTATAATAATTTTTACCTTTGGTAATTTTACTATTCTCAAAAAACCATTTTTCTGGCTTCGGTGAAATATTCACCATCCGTTCCACAATCTTTCGTTTTATACCTTTAAACTTTCCGCCCGCCGGAGGTAAAATTACACTATGACTTACATATTTATCTTCTGGAAAATTCAGACAAACATAGTCAGTAACCGAGGAATCTATGTAATAACACGGATCAAACATTTCTAAGTAAACCGAAATCTCCGTCTCATCATTCACCTTCTCCTGACAAATGTCTAACATAATCTTCCACAGATAGTCCAGAAAAACAAGAAAGACTGTTTTACATTCCGTCATATAGCTGAATCTGTCATCTACAATCGCACCTCTGTAAGCAGCAATCTTACTAGCATCGTCCGTACTAAATGTATTCAACAACTGATACTGACCATCTACAGTTTGAGCAATTTTATTTATCCATTGTAAAGTATTCCGGTATATCCGATTCAACATGTGTGTCTGTAAGTCAGAAAGGTCATTATTATTTATAATCTCACCATATTCTTCGCAAACAACACCCACCAGATAATTTGCAATAGTCTTTTCTATCTTCGTTCTGACGGAATCTGACATATACTGATCAAACTCCTTTTTATCCACTCGCAGATGTTCAAAATTCGAATCAACCAATTCATAACGACGTTGTATATATGAAATCGCAAGACCAAGCAAAATTAACTGCCAGTGCTCCTCATTTCCACCACTATCAGTATTCGGATAATTTCGGGCTAATGCCTTCATCAATTCTACTTTGTACTCATTAATATCCAATTGGTGGGAAATATCATATTCGGCCATAAACTCGTTCAACGAATCCTCCGAAGCCATGGCCGCAAACAGGTTTTGCTTTTGTACGTCTTTCTTATTCGTTGTGTAAATATTCGTCTTAAGCCAGGTAACTGGATCTACAATATTTGAATAATCCATCGACTTGCGCAATGTATTTCCAAGTCCAATATATGCTTTCATCTCATCAAACGTTGGTTTCTTAACCTTTGGCTTTCTATGTATATAAAGTCTCGGAACTGCTTTTAAAGTAGACTGAAGCATCTGAAGGCGTAGATACTGATAATAAAGATCTGTGGAAATTTCCTTTATATTAGGATTTGTCTTCGGATAATATTTTACCTGAATAAACTCAAATGTACCATCCTCGAAAAATACGTCCACATCCTCTAGATATTCTGAACACACATACTTTACTTGCTTCTGAAGAAGACACATAATTGTAATATAATCCTGAAATAGAAATCCTCTAATTTTACTCGTTGCATCTCTATCCTTATCACCATCATACATGACTGATAATTTATTAAATTCTTCTTTCGTATATAGACTCACGAATCATTTCCCCTCTTTATTTGCATCTACATATCCTTTTTCAATTCGTCTACATATAGATCCGGATGCTGCATAGAAAATATTTCTTTCTGCCTCTCAATCTCTGCTTTCAACTGCTCTTTCGTGGGCAAATAAGTCAGATATTTTGACATGAACAACCGATCATTATCATGAAGTACCGAATATCTGGCAATATCCTCATCTGTTTCTGAACACAGCAGAATCCCAATGGTAGGGTTATCTCCCTGCCCTCGCTTTAAATCATCATACATACGCACATACATATCAATCTGTCCCACGTCTTGATGAGTAATTTTGCCCATCTTCAAATCGATTAGGACATAACACTTAAGTTCAATATTATAAAAAACGAGATCAAGATAGTAATCCGAGGTTTCCGTTACAATGTGCTGTTGACGAGCCACAAAGGCAAATCCTCTCCCCAGTTCCATCAAAAAATCTCTAATATGTGAAAGAATGGAGGACTCTAAATCTCCCTCTAAATAGGTATCTTCATTTTTAAAACCGAGGAATTCCGCAATCACTGGACTTTTAATCAATTCAAATTGATTTTTCTGAAATTCGGCAGTTTTCTGTTTCATTTCTTCAATTACAGCCTCTTTTTTCGGCGTCTGAAGAAGTCTGTAATAATATTGTGTACTAATATTACGGTCTAACGTTCTTGAGCTCCAACTCTCGTCAACCGCCTCTTTCATATACCAATAGCGTGCATTTTCATCTGTAACACGAAGAAGACTCCTAATATGCGTCCAGTTAAGATTGTGAACGCATGCGTTCACAATCTGCTCATCGGGAAAGCATTGATAAAATTTGATGTAATAATGCAAGTTTCTTTTGGAATAATTTTTACCAAACTCCTTTGTCAAATCCTCTGCCAAGGCAGAAATCAAACCTCTACCGTACTCTGCACGTTCACTGCCACCCAGTTCCTGTTCTACAATCCGTTTGCCTATATTCCAATAGGTAAGCAGCATTGCCTTACTGGAAGCACTATAAGCAGCCTCTTGTCCAGAGGAAATAATGCTTTTAATTTCTGTAATAACTGACTGGTATGGAGTCAAATGTTTTTCCATCATGTCACCTCGATTCCCCATAATAATTATATTTTAACTTGCTTTTCCTGTCGTATCAAGACTCTTTCAAAAATGGTGTAGTAGTGGTGTAGTAAGCGCCCTTTTGCTCCATAGAACCATTGATTTTACTGGCTTTTTCAGGACTTTTAGGGATACTGCCGTGGCAGACAAAAAGCACCTTTATCATCAATTCTCTCCTCCTGAAGTCAGCACATTATACTTGATTAAAAATATTGAACCGTCACAGTAAACTGCTGCACGTATTGAGAATAGCATATCATATTTCTGATTGTCAAACGATTGTCATTGCTATCTGTGTTAAATATATTTTTCTACAAAATAATAATTTCCATACAAAAATACTGCCCGGCCGAAACCGAACAGTATATTGATTCTTAGGTATATAAATTATACAACCGGCACGTTCTTACGAGTCTTCGTAGACACGCACGCGCAGCGTCAGGCCTCGTTCCTGGCATATGGTCCGGCACTTGGCGATTTCTTCACTGTCTTCGACGTGATCAACGACGGTTAGGACCACGTTCGGCACGTATTGCTTGCATCGCTGGGCAAACTGCAGCATGGCGTCATAGGACTGTATGCCGAAGCGGCTGCGTGTCAATTCCAAATAGCGTTCCTTATTGGAAGCGTTCAGGCTGATAGAAATGGTATCGAGGATGCCCTTAAAATCCGGCGCCGTATCGCGGCCATAAGACAGGTCGGACAGGCCGTTCGTATTCAGCCGCGTCAGCACATCGGGATGGGTCTGCTTTACATAGGCCAGCAGGGTCTTTACATCTTCCAGCCGTTCTGTCGGTTCGCCGAATCCGCAGAATACGACTTCGCCGATGTAGTCCCACGGCGCGACGTCGAGTAAGGCCTTGACTTCGGCGACAGTCGGTTCTTTTTTTAGCCACAGCGTCGTTTTTTCAGCCATCTTCTTCATGCTGCGCAGGCAAAAGGTGCACGAACAAGTACAGCGGTTGGTCAGGTTCACGTATATGGCGCGTTTTCCTTCAGGCTGGCGTTTTAAGCTTTCTTCGAGAGTGATGTATTCTCCCTTGTCATAGGCATACACTATCATGAGTATTTCCTCCCTACTTCAATTCTGTCAAAAATTCTTCAAAGGCCAAGCCGCAGTTGTGCGGCAAGTCTAATTCTTCCGTGTATATCATGGTCTTAGTAATGAAATCGGCAGCCGTACGGACGGCTTCTGTCAGCGAACGGCCCTGTACGACGATGCCTGACACGATGCCGGCGAAAACGTCGCCCGTTCCCGAACGATCTCCGCCGATTTTCTTCGTCTTCAGCAGCTGCGGCTCTGCGCCGCGTTCATAAATATAATTGCCAATGTCTTCCCCGCAGTGAATGCCCGTAATGACTAGTTTTTCCGGCCCTAACCCGGATAAAGCTTCAGCCATACCGCGCAGCTCTGCCGGCGTGACACGGCCGCCGTCGGGATATGGTATCTGCAGGAGCCGGCACGCTTCGGTCAGGTTCGGCGTGATGACGTCGGCATAGGGAAGCAGATGGCGCATGCCGCGGCACAGTTCCTCTGTATACGAGGAATAGAGCTTGCCGTAATCTCCCATGACCGGGTCGACGATGACCGTCGTGCCCTCCTGCTTAAAGGTCTGCAGAAAGTCCAGCACCAGCTCGATTTGCCGCACCGAGCCGAGGAATCCTGTCGATATGCCGTCAAAAGTCAGATTGTTTTCCTTCCAATTTTCCATGTACGGCTTCATCCGGTCTGTATAATCGTCAATGTAGTACGTCGGAAATCCCGTATGAACCGACAAGATCGCCGTCGGCAATACGCAGGCCTGTATTTTCAGCGCCGAAATGATCGGCAGCTCTACGGCGACGGAACAGCGTCCGTAGCCGGTGACGTCATTGATCAAGGCAATTTTCTTCTGATGCTTCATATGCTACCTCGTTTCCCTAAAAACACGCCGCTGCCTTCTGCAATGCCGCTCCGACAGCCATGGCCGCCGCGACATTGACAATGCCTTCGCCGATAAGTCCCGGCGTCATGAGCAAGCCGGCGCCGGCGCTGCCGTATAACAAGGCGCCCGACCCGGCATAGGCAATGACCATCCACAATGCCGATACAGAAAAGGCCAGCAGCGTCCGCAGGGACAAGACCGAGGACCGTTCTCTTGCTGCTGGCATCGCAGCCATGCGGAAAACTATCTCTACCATGACCCATTTAATGACCAGCGTCGGAACAATCCATATAGGAAATCCGCCTAACAAATCAGAAAAAGCCGAGCCGACAGACGCGGCGCATCCAGCCTGATGGCGCGGAAGAAACAGGATCAGCAGAAAAATAACGGCGTCGCCTAAATGGGCATAGCCAAAGGGAATGGGAATACGCGGCATAAATGTCATCAAAAACACGACAGCCATACAAACGGCAGTCATACAAAGGGATTTTGTCGAAACCTGTTGTTGTTTTCTTGCTGTATGCGAATACATGACGCATCCTTCCTTTCGGTCTCAATGCCGGCACGGGACTAGTTTTCTAAATCTGTACTTAATTTTATCTCAACAAACAGGCTAAGTAAATAGGACAGATTGCGTTTTTTCTGTCAAATTTCTTAAGCATTCCCATATTTTTTGTTTTTACGGCAAAAAGTTATACAAAAAAAGGCCCTGGTCAGAGCCTTTTTCATGAATATCGTTATGCTTCTTCGGGATAGGTCAATCCCCATTGCCGCCGCAGCGTCGTCATGGTTTCCATCACGTCGGCCGTATACTGCAAATACATGGCGTTTCCTTCGCCGGCCGCAGCTTGCTCCATGTGCAGGATTTCGTAGCATAAAGCCATATCCGTCTGGCCAGCCTCTATGATTTCCTGGCGGCCGTCGTCCGTATACGTAACGACGGCTTTGCTACCGCGGGGATAGTCATAGATTTCCACATATCCCCTGTCGAAAACGGCCGTGCCCCGCTTAGGCTGTTTGGCATGAAGGGATAAAGATAACACGGCCATTTCTCCCGCTTCATTCTGCAGAAGGATACCTGACTGCTCGTCTACGCCGCTCGGCGCTAAGGCAACCTGCGAAAGAATCTGCGTCGGCTTGGCCGATAAAAACCAGCGGGAAAAGGACAAGGCGTACACGCCGATGTCGAGGAGCGCGCCGCCGGCCAGTTCCTTGCTGAAAAAGCGATTGGTCATATCGTACGGCTTATAGCTGCCGAAGCTGGCCTGCACCAGGCGCAGCCGTCCTAACGCTCCCGCCTCGAAGCGCTGCCGCAGTTCCTCATACAGGGGCATGTGATACAGCGTCATGCCTTCAGCTAAAATACAGCCGTGCTCCTGTGCCGCAGCCATGGCCTGAGCCAGCTCGCCGCTGTTTAGCGTAATAGCCTTTTCGCATAAGACGTGCTTGCCCGCTTTCAGCGCCGGCAGGATGTATTCGATATGACGGTTATGGGGCGTGGCGATATATACGATGTCTACATTAGGATCGTCCGCCGCGTCTTCCGGCCGGTCGTATACGGTGTCTATACCGTACTGCCGGGCAAAGGCCGCGGCCTTCTCCTGCGTCCGGTTCCCTACGCCGTATATGCGGCCGCCGAGGCGTTCCGCCCCTTGGGCAAATTCATGGGCAATAGTGCCGCAGCCGATCATCGCCCAATTATACCGCAGTTGATTCATAACGTCCTCCTATACCCATTCCAACTCCAAATTTACACCGGCTTCCCTGACCGGCACGACGTCAGCTAAGGCGCGCTTCGACGGGAAATCGCAGCAGTGGGCGGCGTAGACGACGCCGGGCTGAAGAGTCTTAAAATAGGCAACGGTCTGCTCCAATACATCCGGTTCCGGATTCATCAAGTGAAATCCGCCGACGACGGCGGCAATCCGCTCGTCCCGGCAGACGCGCTTGGCCTGCTCGATAATATTGCAGATACCGGCATGAGAACAGCCGGCAATGACGACCAGCCCCTCTTCCGACCGATAAGCCAGCGCCGTATCGTCGCATACGAAATCGCTTTCCCACTGGCCGCCGACCTTCGTCTTGCCGATAGGACGATGGCCTTCAAAGGAATTGGTCTTTTCGATTTCTCCCAAATACGCCAGCTTAGGGCTGAGCCATAAGGGCTTCTTTTCCAGGCGCAGGGCGAAAACGCCTGAAAGGGCTTCAGCCGTCATTGGCGAGCCGATGTCCAGCGTTCCGACGCGTTTGGGCGCAAAGGCCGCCGGATGGGCCAGCAGGGGCACGCCGTAGCGTCCCAGCTTCTCATACCATTCGTGCAGGTACAGCAGGCCCCGCGTGTGGTCGTTATGGCCGTGAGAAATGACGACGCCGTCGAGGGCATGCATCGGCAGATTCATGGAAAAGGCATTTTTCAGGAATACGTCCGAATAGCCAGCGTCAAACAGCCATGTTTTGCCGTCTTCTTCCAGATAGTAGGAAAGGCCGGGCTCGCCGACGTAGTACTGATCGATAAAGGTATAATTGTCTACTAATATTCGCAGCTTCACAAGCGTTTCCTCCTAGCAAGACAACAAATCCGACACGAGCTTGACGCAGTCCGCCGCGTCTTTTGAATAGCCGTCGGCGCCGATTTCGTCGGAAAAGCTGGCCGTTACGGCGGCTCCGCCGATGATGATCTTGCCGCCGTAGCTCTTCGCCGCCGCTTCGGCAATGACGTCTTTCATGCGCATCATCGTCGTCGTCATTAAAGCCGATAAGCCGATAATCGAAGCCTTTTCTTCCAGCGCCGCGGCAACGATGGCCGAAGCGGGCACGTCTTTTCCCAAATCAACGACGCGGTAGCCGTAGTTGCGCAGCATCAGGCCGACGAGGTTCTTGCCAATGTCGTGGACGTCGCCTTCTACCGTCGCGATGACGACTGTAGCCGATTCTTTCTGGTCTTTTCTTTCAATAAGCGGCTCGAGCAGGGCAATAGCCCGTTCCATAGCGCTGGCGCTGGCGATGAGCTGGGGCAGGAAATACACTTGCTGGTTGTACAGCTCTCCGACGCGGTTAATGGCCGGAATCAGGAGCTCGTCGATAACCTGCTCCGGCGACATGCCCCGCGCCACAGCTTCTTCGGCATAGCGGACGGCAGCGTCGCGTTCCCCGTCGAGGACGGCCTGATATACCGGGTCGGCAGGCGCTTTGTCGGGCGACGGGACGGCAGTCTGTCCGCCAGCTGCCAGAGAATGCGGTGCCGTTTCCGCTTCCTTCCGCTTTCGTTCTTCTTCCCTTGCGGTAAAATACTGCATCCGCTTGATATACGCCATATCGCCGCCCTCTTTGTTCATAAGCATATTCGACGCCGCGGCGACGTTCATGAGCATGTCCTGCGACGGATTGGCAATAGCCATAGTCAGGCCGCTGGCAATAGCCATAGCCAAAAAGGTCATGTTGACATAAGCCCGGCCAGGCAGGCCAAAGGAAATATTGGACAAGCCGCATACCGTCGGCAGGGCCAGGCCATGCTTGCAGTGGACAAACGTTGCCAGGCAGTCGAGAGCCGCTGACGGCGCTGCGCCGACAGTGGCGACTAAGCCGTCGACGACGATATCTTCTTTCGTAAAACCCTGGGCGTAGGCCTCGGCCAACAGGGCATCCAATACGGCATGCTTTTCTTCTAGCGAAGCGGGAATGCCTTCGTCCGACAAGGGCAAGGCGATAAACATGGCCCCGTATTTTTTGGCGATCGGCAGGAGCTTGTCTATCTTTTCCCGTTCAAAGGAAATGGAATTGATCAAAGCCCTGCCGGGATATATGCGCAGCGCCGCCTCGATGACCTCAGGATAGCTCGAGTCGATGCTCAGGGGCAATCCCGATACGGCCGTGATTTCATAAATAGCCTTGACCATCATATCCTTTTCATCGATGCCGTTCGTACCCATGTTGACGTCGAGAATCGCCGCGCCGTTCTGTTCCTGTTCCCGGGCCATTTGGCGAACTAACTCCAGCTTACCTTCGCGCAGTTCTGCCTGCAGAGCCTTCTTTCCTGTCGGATTGATGCGTTCGCCAATAATTTGAAACGGGCCGGATAAGGAAATTTCTGTTACCTGCCGTTCCGATGCCAGTACGCGGCGGCGTATAGCCCGAATCGGTCTGGGCGGCATATCCCGCACGGCGTCGCTCAAAGCCCGGATATGTTCAGGCGTCGTGCCGCAGCAGCCTCCGACGATGCGGGCCCCCGCTTCGACGAGAAGCTTGCCGTCGCGGCCAAATTCTTCCGGCGTCATGCGGTACACCGTCCGGCCCTCTTCCAATTCCGGCAGACCGGCATTAGGCTTGGCCAGCAAGGGAATATCAGCATAATCATACATCGTCCGAATCATCGCAGCCATATCTTCCGGTCCTGTCGAGCAGTTCACCCCGACAGCGTCGACGCCGAGAGACTGGAGCACGACGACAGCCGCTTCCGGCGGCGTACCGTACAGAGTGCGGCCATCTTTTTCAAAGGTCAGGCTGGCCATAATCGGCAGATCGCAGATTTCTTTAATAGCCAGCACGCAGGCCCGCGTCTCCTGGAGGCTCATCATCGTTTCGACGATAAACAAGTCGACGCCGCCGTCATACAAGGCCTTCGCCTGCTCTTTATAAATAGACACTAACTCGTCAAAAGTCAGCTCGCCCATCGGATAGAGCTGCTGCCCCGTCATCGTCATGTCGCCGGCGACATAGGCCTTGCCCTGCGCCGCTTCCTTGCATAGCGCGACGAGTTCTCCGTTTATCTGCGTCAGCTTGTCTTCCAGTCCATATTCAGCCAGCTTCAGCCGATTTCCCGTAAAGGTCGGCGCATACAAAATCTGCGTCCCTGCCGCGACGAAACGGCGCTGCAAATCCAGCAGGACTTCCTTATGTTCCAATATCCACTGCTCCGGGCATACGCCGACAGGCATGCCGGCTTGCTGCAAATTCGTCCCCGTCGCCCCGTCCAGGACTACGATTCCCTGCTCCAGCAGGCGGCGAAATTCTTCTCGTGTCATCATCCATTACCCCTTATATATAACGCCGCAGCGTTAAAAATTCATGTATTCGATGTATGCCGACTGAAAAAAGTCGTTATTGGCCAGTATGACCTCATCGGCATGACGGCAGATATTCTTCATATCGTCCAAAACAGCTTCGTCGGCCAGTACGGCAGCAGCGCCGGCCAGCGACGTATTGCCGGCTGCGGTGGTCTTATAAACCAGCTGCTGCGGCAGCAATCCAATGGCCGCGGCCTTAGCCGGCTGCAAATAATAGCCGAACCCTCCGGCAACATACACGCGGTCTATATCTTCGCAGGTCATCCGTCCTTCGTAGAGAAGGGTCTCAATACCGGCGCGGATGGCGCTCTTTGCTAACTGAACCTCGCGGATATCCTTCTGGGTCATGACGATCTGCTCGCAGTCCAGCGTCGTCGCCAAGGGAAACCCCCGTCGAAAATACGGGTCCTTCAGCTTTCCCGTCGTATCGACAAGACCTGTCTCGACGAGGCCCGCCAGAGCCTCGATAACGCCGGTACCGCAGATGCCGACAGGCGGCGCACCGTCAATGGTCCGTACCTTCGGCCGGACGCCGTTCATCGTCACGGTGCAGATGGCTCCGGATACGCTGGCCGTTCCCCATTGCAGGCTGCCTCCTTCCAAAGCCGGCCCGGCAGCCGTCGCCGTCGTCAGAAGGCCTGCTTCGCTGCGCAGAACCATTTCGCCGTTCGTCCCTAAATCGATCAGAAGCGTCGTTTCTTCCGGCTTCATGAGGCCGCAGGCCCAAATGCCGGCCGTTATATCGGCCCCTACATAGGTGCTGATGCAGGGGAGCAAGGCGACAGGCTGATTGGAAAACCCGTCGTACTTGCCGAATACGTCCTTCCACGAGTACCAATCTCCGCCCAAAGATATGGGACGAAACGGCCAGGAACCCAACCTGCCGCAGTCCCAGCCCATCAGCAAATGAAGCATTGTCGTGTTGCCGGCAATGGCGGCCTGCAGGCAGCGGCCTTTGGCCTGAGGATATGCATTCCATATCTGATGAACCATCTGCTGCAAATCACGGCAGACGGCCTTGCGAAGCTGCGGCCCCTTGCCGCCCTTCGCTGCCTGTATGCGGCTGACGACGTCGGCGCCGAAGGCCCGCTGGCTGTTAGCCGCCGTAATCGTATGAACCGTGCGGCCAGTCGTCGTATCTACCAAGGAAAGAGCCAGCGTCGTCGTGCCGATATCGACGGCCAGGCCGTACGAATGTCCGGCGTCTGCTTCATGGGCGTCGCCATCTTGGCCAAGGGCTGCCAGAACGCCGCGGTTCCCCTGGGGAATCACAATCTGCACATCTTCTGACGGTACGGCTTTGCAGGCCAGCCGCCAGCCGGCAGCCAAATCGGCAGGCGTAAACAGTTCGCGGTCCTCCGGCGATACGGCGACCGTCCCTTCTGCGACGCGGACGCGGCATTTTCCGCACCGGCCCGTTTCGCCGCAGGGAAAGCTGTCCATATACCCTTGCCGCCGCAGCCACTGGCTGATACGCACGCCCTTGGGACAACGAATATATTCTTCCTGCTCCCCTTCCTTCCGCAGGGAACAAGATGCATTGCCGCAGCGCCGGCAATCGTGTTCTATATGAAATACGTCCGGGTCGTCTGCCAATTCATATAAAATTGCCATGGATTTCTCGGGCTGCAGTATATGATTTTCCGTCAGGGTCACGCCTAAGGTGCGTCCGGCCTCAACGGCCTGCACTGCCCGTTTCTGCAGGGAAAAGCCGCAGTCCGCTCCGGCCTCATGCCGCCCGGCAATACCACAGCCTGTTTCACGGCAAAGACTCCGTATCGTTTCTCTCAGCTGCCGTTCAAAAGAAAACAAACAGCTGTCCGCCATAGCACTGAACAGGACGGCCTCCGAATACTCCTTGCGAGCAATGTACATAGCGGCCTGACGGCTCACGGCAGTCCCTGCGGTCAGTACAGCATACAAACCCGTTCGCCCCTGTCCGTCGTCGGCAAAAGCCAAGGCGGCTTTCAGCCGGACAGCCTGACGGACACGGCGCTCCAGCTCGGCGAATAAGGCCTTGCCCTGGGCCTGACTGGCCGCATCCTTTCCATATCCGGCTAAAGCCAGGGACACAGCGGCGTCAGGCCGAATATCTCGTCCTGCAACAATGCGAATATCCTTCACGGCCTCAGTCTCCTTCATTCCACACGATAACCGCCATATGACGACCTGTCTGTTCGCCGGCCTTGCTGGCTTTTCGGTACGAGAAAAAGAGGTCGTCACGGCAATAGGTGCAAAGGCCTGCGTCTTCCAAATGCTCCGCCCGAATGCCGGCGCGCAGCAGAAGCAGCCGGTTCGCCTTCAGCAAGTCGAAATAGTATTTGTCCCCTGCCGGCCGGGTCAGTTCTTTCATCTCCAAAGGCGAAAACAGCTCGGCAAATGCATCGACGACTTCCTGCCCTACTTCAAAGCAGCAGGCCCCGATAGCCGGTCCTATGGCGGCCAGCACGTCGCCCGGCTCCGTACCGTAGGCCTCGTGCATGCGCCGCAGCGTCACCGCCGCGATGTTTCCCGCCGTCCCCCGCCAGCCGCCGTGACTTACGGCGACAGCATGGTGCACGGGATCGCAGAATATTAAAGGCGTGCAATCGGCAAAATTCATCGTCAGCGGCACGCCTGCTTCATCGGTCATCAGGCCGTCGCATGACGGAATCGCGCTCTCCCGCTCCAAGGCCCCGCGGCCCCTGTCGGCTCGTCCGGCCTGAACGACGTTGACGCCGTGCACCTGGTTGCAGCAGATGATGTGCTCCGGCACGACGTGCAGGGCCGACAAATAGCGACGGCGGTTTTCCAGGACATGCCGCGAATCGTCGCCGCTGGAAAAGCTCATATTGAGAGACCCAAAGGGCGCGCCGCTCACGCCGCCCTTCCGCGCCGATACGGCGGCAGTCACATTAGGCAGCGCCTTAAATATATCAAAGGTAATATAAAAAATACCGTTTTTTTCTTGCAGCATCGCAGTTCCTCCTTGCTGATATACAAGTGACATCGTTACCATTATACAGAAAAATACCTGAAAAAACCAGCTATTTACCAGCCTTCCCCATGGCGGCCGACGCGGTTCGCCTGTAGATGAAAAAGGCCAGCAAAGCCGCAACGCTTTCCGCTATCCAAAAGCAATGCCAGATGCCGTCAGGTCCCCACAGGCCGACACAGATAAACGCTGCCGGAATAATGACGACGACGTAGCGCAGGAGAGAAATCAGCAGGGACGGCACGCCCTTTCCCAGTCCTTCAAGAGCTCCCGACGCCGTAACGGACAGAGCCGATACGATAAAACCGCAGCTGATAATGCGCAGGGCCGACGCGCCGAGGCGTACCGTTTCGGGATTTTCCGTAAACCAGCCCATGAGTACGTCCGGAACGGCAAAGCAGACAATGGTTCCGCCAATCATGATGAGGCTGTTCAGCCCTAACGTCGTCTTATACAACGCACCGACGCGGCCGTATTCCCCAGCGCCGAAGTTATAGCCGATAAGAGGGCGCACGCCCTGAATGATGCCGTTGGACGGCATGTACAGAAAGGTCTGGAGCTTATAGTAGATGCCGAGGATGACGACGTATATCGGCGAAAAGGGAGCCAGCAGGCCGTTGAGAGCCGACACGAGCAGCGACGGCAGGCCCATATTGAGCACGGCGGGAATACCGATGCCGTAGAGCCGCTTATCCAGCAGGGGATTCCATACCAAATAGGCCGACGAAATACGTACCTGCAGAGGCTTATACCGGCATACGATAAGGTATACAGCCAGTGATACGGCCTGTCCCATTCCCGTTGCCCAAGCCGCTCCGGCAATCCCCATAGCTGGGATGGGGCCGAAGCCGAAAATCAAAATGGGGTCGCCGATAATATTCGTCAAGCACCCGCAGATAAGAGCTATCATCGTCACATTCATCCTGCCGACGGCTTGAAACATCTTTTCATAGGCCAGGCCGATAGTCAATATCGTAGAAAATCCGAAGACAATATAGGCATAGGTTAACCCCATGGAAACGACAGCCTCGTCGTCGGTAAACATGCGCAGAAAAGGCGGAATCAGGGCGAAGGTCACAGCCGTCAGCACGACGCCGTGGATGATGGACAATACCATGCCGTGCGTCGCCGCCGTATGGGCCGTATCGTGCTGCCTTGCCCCCAGGCAGATGGAAATGACCGCATTCAAGCCGACGCCGAAGCCGATGCCCACGGCGTTGACGAAGTTCTGCATGGGAAATACGAGAGATACGGCAGTCAGGGCGTCTTCGCTGATCATGGCGACAAAAAAGCTGTCAATGATGTTATATAAAGAGTTGACGATCATCGATACGACAGCCGGCAGCGACATGGACGCGATGAGCGGCAATATCGGTTTCTCTTTCATAAAGGTTTCGTTCACGCAATTACCTCCTACACACAAAAAAGCCGCACGACTGCATGACGACAATCGTGTGGCTAAAAGATGACAAGGTCCGGAAAAGTCCACAGATGACTTTTAGTAAATTCGTATGTAATTAAATAAAAACGCTTTCCATTGCCAAGACGGCAGCTAAAAACACGACATTTGCCGCCGTGAAAAAGGCCAAATACCGCAGGGGACGGCAATGGGCCGTTCCTAAGTAAGCTTTAAAAGAAATGATACTGGCCATGGAAGCGATAATCGTCCCCAAGCCGCCGACGTTGACGCCCAGCAGCAGTTCCCGCGCCGCCTCCGTATAGGGAGCGAGAAGAACGACGGTCGGCACGTTGCTCAAAACCTGGCTGAGCAGAAGGGACAGCATAAATTCATGGCCCTGCAGCAGCTGGGCCGGGCCAGCCGCCATAATCGGCAGACGGCCGATATTGCCTACGCCGATAAATAAAAAGATGAACAACAATAGCAGCTTGTAATCGACGTCGCGAAATACTTTCCTGTCCGCTAAAACCAAGGCCGGGCAGACGATAAGAAACATCATCAGCGGCGTGATCAGGCGCAGGACAGCCAAGATACACACGCCGAACAACAGGGCAAAGACCAGTCCCTTTCGCCGCCCCATCGTCGGCGCATCGCCGTCAGGCACAGAAACGGCCGTCTTAGGAATATAATACGTAACAGCCCACAGCAGCAGGCCGCTGAACGCCGTCAACGGCCCCGTAATGCTGAGAAATTCAGCTAAATTCATCTGATAATAGGAATAGATAAACAGGTTCTGCGGATTGCCGATAGGCGTCAATATACTGCCCATATTCGCCGCAATCGTCTGAAAGGTCAGGACAAACAGCAGCCGGTCTTCCATGCCTGCCGCTGAAAGCACGGCAATAGCCAGGGGCACAAAGATGATGAGCGACACGTCGTTCGTCACGGCCATAGAGAAAAAGAAGCAGCTGAATACGAAAAACTGCACGAGACGGCGCGCTGATACGGCTCCGGAAAACAAGCGCCCGTAAGCGTAAGTCAAGACGCCGCCGCGACGAAAGCCGGCAATAATCGCCATCAGGCAGAATAACGTCGCCAGCAGCGGCGCATTGATACTACCGACCAGCTGTTCCGGCGAAACGGGAACGGCAATCGTCGTCGCCAAGGCAAACAACGAGGCAATCGTCAAATCCGGATTTTGCCGCATATATAATTCTATCCGCTTCAGCGCGGCTATTCCCGGTATGGAAACCGATATGGTATTTCGTACTCGCTGCTGTACTTTCATACGGCTTGTCTTCCTCCCTGCAATGTCTTCTCATAAGCTACTGTATTATAGCATGCCGCGCGGCAGAATGCCACTAGTTTCATGCATTTTTCCACAAAAAAAAGACCCCGCTAAGGGTCTTTTTCATGGTGGAGATGAAGGGGCTTGAACCCTCGACCTCACGGATGCGAACCGTACGCTCTCCCAGCTGAGCTACATCCCCATGACATGTACTTATTATACAAGATTCATGGAGTTTTACAAGTCCTATTTTAAATTTTTCCTGCAATTTCCTTAGCAAAAACACAATTCCATAAGCGCACATAGGAGAAAAAATGAAAACGATACTATTACATATGCTATTTTCTATTCTTTCCTGCAAATACAGAAAACAATTTGAAATCGTCGTTTCGCTGTGGTTTTTCCGGTAAAAATAGATAAAGATAATTGTTTGAACGGCACAACGGCTCTAACCGGGCCGCGCAAGGTTTCAGGCTAGTAGTTCTGCTCTATCAAAAAACACCGCATCGCACAGGGCAACTGCAGGATGCGGTGTTTTCAGTTTTACAGATATATCGCTTAAAGCTTCTTCCAACCTCTATTTGTTTAACGTACTGTGTCTGTAACCGTAGGTCAAGTAAATGGCCAAGCCCAAAACCGACCAGATGGCAAACAGCACGAGCGTATGCCACGACAGCTGGGAAAAGACGAAGGCACAGAATATAAACCCTAAGGGAGCGATGACGTGCACCGCCGGGCAGCGGAAACCTCTCGGCTTGTCCGGGTATTTGCGGCGCAGAACGAGAATGCCGACGCACGAGCACAGGAAGGCGAAAATCGTACCGGCACTGCACGTTTCGGCGACGATATGAATCGGCGTGAAGCCGGCGATGCAGGCAACGAGAATTCCGACGACAATCTGGATGATATACGGCGTGTGGAATTTCGGATGGACCTTATACAAGCTCATGGGCATCAGGCCGTCGCGGCTCATGGAATAGAGGGCCCGGCTCTGCGCATAGAGCATGCACAGTACAACTGTCGATAACCCGCAGAATGCGCCGGTGCCGACGACAGCCGAGCCTAAATGAAGGCCGATGTATTCCAATACAAACGATGCCGGAGCAGCCGTATCAAGAAGGGGATACGGCACGACGCCGGTCATAGCGGCGCATACGGCGATGTACAAAATCGTACAGATAGCCAAGGCGGCGATGATGCCGATAGGCATATCCCGTTTCGGATTTTTCGTTTCTTCCGCCGCTGTGGACAAGGCATCGAAACCAAGGTAAGCAAAGAACAGCACAGCCGTGCCGGCGGCGACGCCGTGAATGCCGTACGGCAGGAAGGGCTGCCAATTCGCCGGTTCAATATGGGGAGCTGCTAAAAACAGGAATACGAAAATCGTGCCGATTTTGATGTACACGAGAATCCGGTTTACACGGGTACTTTCCTTTACGCCGATGACCAGCAGCGCCGTCGTGACGAGGACGATAAAGGCTGCCGGCAGATTGATGAGTCCGCCTTCAGCCGGCACGGCCGTAAGCGCTTTAGGCAAATCGATGCCGCACGAATGAAGAATACCGACAAAGTATGCCGACCAGCCGCCGGCGACGGCACTGGCTCCAACGGAATATTCCAAAATCAGGCTCCAGCCTACCCACCAGCCGAATACTTCACCCAGCGACGCATAGGCATAGGTGTACGAGCTCCCTGACACAGGAAGGAACGAGGCCAACTCCGAATACGCCAGGCAAACGAAGGTACAGGTAACGGCTGCCAGCACGAAGGACAGCATCAGGCCGGGTCCGGCATATTTAGCAGCCCCAATGCCGGTCAGGACGAAAATTCCCGTCCCGATGATAATTCCCAGACCCATGAGAGTAATGTCAAATGCTCCCAAGGCTTTCGTCAATTTTTTTTCTTCCGTAGTCTCCATCAAATCTTCGAAGGACTTACGGCGCAAAATGTTCATGCTTTTTTCCCCTTTACACTATAAATTCAGCGTAATGAACAAAACAGCTCCTAAGAATTAGGATTCCTAAGAGCTGTTTTGTTATGCTTGCTTAAAAGTATATCATGTCACTTGGCAATTGACAACAAAATTTTCTTAACTTGCTTTAGATTTTACTGCACCCTTCCAAATCAGGCCGATAATAAACCCGGCGATGGCAAAGGAAATCCAGCCCATACCGATGGAATGGAACGGAACCATCGTATTAAAGAATGTATCGATGCCGCCGAGGGAAATACCGGCAGTCTGCGTACCGGCGATGAGGGACGGAATAATCGTCAGGCCCATCGTCCAGGCGTATACGCACTGACGGCCGCCGAAGGACTTATGCAGGAACGTCAGGAATACGATGGCGACAACCTGCGGATAAATGAACATCAAAACGGGAATAGCCGCAACGATGATGGTCTTCAAACCAAACATAGCAACGCCGAAGGACCAAACGGAGAAAATCGTTACCCAGCCCTTATAGCTGATCTTCGGAATCAAGCGGTTGAAGTATCTTGCGCAGGATGAAATCAGGCCGATAGCCGTGGATAAGCAGGCCAGCAATACGATGATGGCCAGGATAATAGCCCCTACGTCGCCGAAGAGGATCATAGCGCTCTTGGAAAGTACCGGTGCGCCCGTATCCTGAATGCCGAATGCCATAACGCTGTCGGCGCCGATCTTAGAAATAAAGATGTAAACGAAAGCTAAGCAGCCGACGGCGATAATGCCGGCTTTAAATACTTCTTTCGTCACTTCTTCCGGTGTAGACGCGCCGTCTTCTACGACGAATTCTACAACCAAGATAGCGAAGATAAGCGATGCGATGGCATCCATTGTGCCGTAGCCGTCGATGAAGCCCTGTACGGTCGCCAGCATAGGCGTCGCGTATTTTTCCGTCGCTTCAAGAGGCGTGCCGAGCGGCGTAATGAACGACTTAACGATAAGAACTAAAATGACGAACAGCAAGGTCGGCGTCAGAATCTTGCCGATACGGTCGACGAGCTTGCTCGGCGATACGGACAGCCACCACGAAACGACGAAGAAAACGACCAGGAATATGGTCATAATCATGTCGCTGCCGCCGTCAGCCAAGAACGGCCGAACGGCAATTTCATAGGAAACGCTGCCTGTTCTCGGTGTAGCAAAGCAAGGCCCGATCGTAAGCGATGAAATAACTGCGAAGAACAATCCGAATTTCGGATGTACGCGGCCTGCCAGCTCTTCCAAGTCCTTACAGCCCGAATAGCCGATAGCCAATACGCCCAGCAGCGGAAGGCTAACGCCTGTCAGAACGAAGCCCAATACAGCCCACCAGACATTTTCGCCTGCGTTCTGCCCCATAGATGCCGGGAATATCAAGTTGCCGGCGCCGAAGAACAAGGCGAACAGCATTAACCCGATAGCTACGGTTCTGTTTTGTTTCTTTTCTCCCATATGAATTCCTCCTAACCCTTTTAAATTTTTCGCTACATATAAATAAGGACGGGAATAAAGTGTAGCATACATTAAATAATTTAATCTTTGCGATTACGTTATCTAATCTATGATGTTATTGTATCATAAAATCAAAAAAAAATCATTTGCAATCCCTACTTTTAATGTTCTTCTAATTTCATTTTAATTTTAATTTAATAAATACGTGATTTTTGTAACTTATGTTATCGAATAAAAGGACGGTAAAATTTAAATACCGTCCTTCAACTTTCAATATAAACGACATTTTTGAGGGCCTTGCAAAGCATTTCATTTTCTTCTTCCGTCCGCACGGCAAGGCGAAAGTAAAAGGGTGTCAGACCGGGATAGTTAGCACAATCGCGAATTAGTATACTCTTATTGCGCAGCACAGCGCCGATATAGCTGGCCGTCAGGCCCGTTCCCGCAGCGTCGACCAGCATAAAATTAACTGTCGGCGGCAGCGGCTCCAGCCCGGGTATGGCTCGTACTTTTTCGTACAAACGCATTGCCGCATTCCGCACGTATTGTTGCGTTTTCTCCTGATACGCCCTGTCTTTCAGGGCGGCGATGCCGGCGGACTGGGCCAGACAATTGACGTTCCACACATCCTTGTGCATTTCCAGCTGCCTGCGTTTCCCCTCCGGCACGACGGCAAAGCCCAGGCGCAGACCGGGAACGGCGTAATACTTCGTAAGGGACTGCATGGCGAACAGGTTATCATACTGCTTTACCAGCGAACGCATGGCATACCGCTCGCCGTCACTGCGGAAATCGAGGAAGGACTCGTCGACGATGACGTCCGTCCCAGCCTTTTGCGCCGTCCACACCAAGGATTCTATGTCTCTTGCCGGCGTCAGCGTCCCCGTCGGATTATTGGGATTGCCGAGCAGGATGCAGTCCACACTGCCGGCTCGCCGGCGCAATTCATCGACGGGCATGGCGAAACCTTCTTCATGGCTCATATAACAATAGGTTACGTCTGCTCCTGCCGCCAACGCCGCCCGCTCGTATTCGTTAAACGAGGGAACGGGAATCAGGACGCGCTTCGGCCGAAAGCAGTGCATGTACACATAAAATAGTTCAGCCGCGCCGTTTCCCAGCAGAAGTTCTTCTTCCGGCACAGCGTAATAGCTGCTTAAAGCCTCCTTGAGCAGCCGTCCCTGCGGGTCTGGATAGTGGACAACCCTGTCGATTTCCGCTGCAATCGCCGTACGAACCGATTCCGACAAGCCGAGAGGATTGATGTTGGCGCTGAAATCCAGCCACTTCCTGCCTTCATTAGGTATGTATACGTTTCCGCCGTGTTCAAATCGTTCGGGCAACGCCCTCATCTCCTCTCAATAGTCCATCCGCCGCTGCTTAATACAGCCGCGCCCATATAGGCCGCCGCCAGCCGTTCTGCTATGTACGGCCCTACGCAGTCGTCAAGCCATGCTACAGAGCAATGTTCCGAAAACAGCAATCCGCAGACTGTGCCGCTGTGACCGATATTCACGCCGACGGCTCCGAATGCCTTCCCTATTTCCAGCAGTGCCGGCAGCTGCAGCTTACAGACGACGCGCTGATGGGACAAAGCACTGTACGTCGCGGCGGCTCCCAGATGTTCCGCTGTATACGGCGGCGTCAGCAGCGGCAGAATACACTCTGCGTCGGCACTGTACATCCTGGCGGCTTCATCATATTGTCTATGAAAGGCCAGCGTATCGACAGTTCCGCCCAAATCGAACATAGCGATAGCCAGGGCCGGCATGACGCCGAAAGAATGAAGTATCTTACCAGTTTGATAGTTGATTGCCACGACGCCGCGGCAAAATACGCCGTCTGTCGGCTCGATAGACGCGGCGATGGAGGCAATTTCCTGCTCCGTTATCGACCGTCCGCAAGCCGTCGCAGCAGCTACAGCGACAGCCCCTATGTCGGCGCTGCTCGACGCCATCCCCTTCCCTGACGGCAGCTCCGACGTCACATACAGGCTGAACGGAAACTGGCTGACGCCTAGGTACTGCAGCGTTTTAGCCAAAGCGGCCCGCGATTTCTCCCCGGCGGCAACGCATCCAAGGCCATCGTCTCTGACAACAGCTTTGGCGCAGCGGTCGATAGGGCAGGTAATGAGAAAAGGCTCTCCGCCGGCATAGCCCTGCGCCAGCTCGCCGCACGAACCGGGAACACGCACGATAAGCTCCATCACGCCACCTGCCAGCAGTACCATGCCGTCAGCACCGCTGCAGCCAATGTAACGGCATACATGAGATGAACGGCCTGACGAATATGGCAAGGTCCCAGCTCGTGTCCGGGATCGCCCATATAGGCCCGGAAGGAAACCTTGCCGAAATAGGAATTATATCCGCCCAGCCGTATGCCCAATGCGCCGGCTACGGCCGCTTCTGCATAGCCCCCGTTCGGACTGGGATGCTTAGACGCGTCGCGCCGTACAACGCGCCACGCCCCCTTCCAGTCGTAGCGCAGCAAAGCGGCCATCAGGATATACAGCAACGCACCGATGCGGGCTGGGATGTAATTGAGCACGTCGTCCAAGCGGGCGGCAAACCGGCCGAAATACAAGTATTTGTCATTCTTGTAACCGATCATCGAATCGAGGGTATTCGCCGCTCTGTAAAATGCCGCCAGGGGCGCGCCGCCGAGGGCAAAAAAGAACAGCGGCGACAAAATGCCGTCGATCGTATTTTCCGCTACCGTTTCGACTGTCGCCCGCACGACCTCGCCCTCGCTCAGATTCTCCGTATCCCTGCCGACAATCCATCCCACCTTCGTCCTGGCGATACGCAGTCGGTGCCGAAGCAAATAATGCCGGATTTCGCCGGCCGCCCGAGCCAGACTGCGGGGACAAATCGTCCAGAATAAGATAAATCCTTCGGCTGCATAGGATACATAGGTGTTGTCTATATACGATATCCCCAGCATGACGGCGCAAACAATGTCATATACAGCCAGCAGGACGATGATGGACAAGACCATGCCGGCAAGGAATTGTTCCTTTTTTCCTGCTGCCGGGCGGTAAAATATCCGTTCCAGTCGGGCAATAAGTGCTCCTATCAGCGCCACAGGATGTATTTTAACGCGCGGGTCGCCTAACAGCGTGTCAAACAGCAGCGCCCAAATCACCGCCATGGTCAATCCCTCCCAGCCATGATGCGCCGCAGCGTATCCATGTCTAAATGCGCACGGACGACGGCGGCCAGCCGGTCGTAGCTTTTCTGCTTTTCCGCCCGGAAATTCCGCCGCGCCGCCAAGGGCTGCAGTCCCTTCTGCTGCCGCAGGCAGTTGAGGAAATCCCGGCGGAAGGCGTCGTTGTCAAACACACCATGCATATATGTTCCCCAAACCAAGCCGTCGCGCCGCGCCGTACCGTGCACGACATGGCAGGACTGGCGGGACCGCTCCGTTACAACGATAGGATGAAGCTGCCCCGCTTCTGCATCGGCTGTATGACCCATGTGGATTTCATAGCCTTCCAGTCCTTCTGCCGACAGCATCTGCCCTAAAAACGGCAGGCCGCGGCATTCGCCTTTGACCTGGGCCAAGGTCTTTCCGGCAGTAAAGGTCGTTTCTATGGGCAGCAAATCCAATCCCCGTATGCCTTCTGTCGACGACTCCGTATGCTCCGGGTCATAGATATACCGGCCCAGCATCTGGTATCCGCCGCAGATGCCGACGACAGGCACGCCTGCCTCCAGCACCCGGTAAAGGGCAGACGCCATGCCGCTGTTCCGCAGCCAGGCCATATCCTCAATGGTATTCTTGCTTCCCGGAAGGATAACGACGTCGGGACGGCCCAGCTCAGCCGCCTCGCGGACATAGCGCAGAGATACGTCCCCTTCGCCCTGAAGGCTGTCAAAATCGGTAAAATTGGAAATCTTCGGCAGGCGTATTACGGCAATATCCAAATCGCCGTCCAGCCCGTCTGCCGGCTTATCCTCCAGTGACACCGAGTCCTCGTCATCAATGTTTAAATTTTCTATATAAGGAATGACGCCCAAGACGGGTTTGCCGGTCTTCTTCTCCAAAAAGTCTACGGCCGGGGCAAATAAGGATACGTCGCCGCGGAATTTATTGACGATGAGCCCCTTAACTAAAGCCCGTTCGTCTTCCTCCAATAATGCGAGCGTACCTACCAAGGCCGCCAACGAACCGCCCCGGTCGACGTCGGCCACGAGAAGGACCGGCGCATGCAGATATTTAGCTACGCGCATATTTACGATATCGTATGTTTTCAAATTTACTTCTGCCGGACTGCCGGCTCCTTCGATGACCAGGGTGTCATAGGCTGTTGTAAGGCGCGACAGGGCGTTCTGTACGGCCGAAAAAGCCTTCAAGGCATATCCATTATGGTACTCCTTAGCAGACATATTGCCTACGGACAGGCCATCGATGATAACCTGGGAACAGGAATTTCCCGTAGGCTTGAGCAGAACGGGATTCATATCGACAGCCGGCTCTAACCCCGCCGCTTCGGCCTGCGCCACCTGGGCCCGGCCCATTTCCCGCCCGTCGGCCGTCACATAGGAGTTCAGCGCCATGTTTTGCGCCTTAAAAGGAACGACGCTCTTGCCCTCCTGCAGAAAAATGCGGCATAGTGCCGCGGCTAATACGCTCTTGCCGACATGGGAACTCGTCCCCTGCAGCATAATATATTCGGCCATGCCGTCATACTCCTTTCCAATTTCATATCTATAAATTCATCAGCTTACTATTCGCCGCTCTGATTATAGCAAAGGGCAAAGATATCGTCCAGTTGCGCTCTGCGGAGCCGCCGCGATATCATCAGGCGTTCCTGCCGCTACGATGCGGCCGCCCTGTGAGCCGCCGCCGGGGCCCATGTCGATAATATAGTCGGCGTTGGCAATCATGTCGAGGTCGTGCTCGATGACGATTACTGTCGCTCCCTTGTCAATGAGCCGCTGAAAAATCGCAATGAGGCTGCGCACGTCCAGAGGATGCAAGCCAATCGTCGGCTCGTCAAAGACAAAGAGCGCGTCGTCCTGTCCCCTGCCGATTTCAGCGGCCAGTTTCAGCCGCTGGGCTTCGCCGCCCGATAAAGCCGGCGTCGCTTCGCCAAGCGTCAAATAACCCAGTCCTAAATCTACTAATATCTGCAAGCGGTCGCGGACCTTTTTCACATCCTTTACGGCTTCCAAAGCCTGCTCCACCGTCAGTGCCATCAATTCCGGCAGAGACAGTCCTTCTCCGCCAGCCTTTACCGGCCGTCTGATAGCCGCCGCTTCTTTTCCGTAGCGCGAGCCGCCGCAGGCCGGACAGGTTACGGCCACGTCGGGTAAAAACTGTACATCCATCGTAATCTGCCCCGTGCCGTCGCAAGCCGGGCAGCGCAGCGAGCCCGTATTATAGGAAAAATCCTTCATGGTACATCCCTTTTCCTTCGCTGCCGGCAGGGCCGCATAGACCCGGCGCAGGTCGTCCAGGACGTTGCTGTACGTCGCTACTGTCGAGCGGACATTTGCGCCGATCGGCGCGGCGTCGATCAGGTGAACCCTGCGTATGCCGCCGTCTTCTATGGACAGGACATGCCCTGGCAGGGGCTGCCCGTCGGCCAGACGCTGCAGCGCCGGTATCAGGCTTTCTAAAATCATCGTCGTCTTGCCCGAGCCGGACACGCCGGTCACAGCGACAAGCCTCCCTTTGGGCAGTGCAACGTCTAAAGGCTGGACCGTGTGAATCGGCCCGGAAACCATGCGTATCGTTCCATGTTCAAACATCTCTTCTTTATCAGCCTGCCGGCGCACGACTGGCGAGCAGCCCCCTGAAAGAAAGGGTCCGATACGCGACGACGGATTCAGAGCTACGTCCTGCACCGTACCGGAGCAGACGAGACGGCCGCCGTGCGAACCGGCTCCGGGACCCATTTCTATGAGCCAGTCCGCCGCTTTCAGGACCCGCACGTCGTGGTCTACGAGGACGACGGAATTTCCATGAGCAGTCAGATCCCCCAGCATACCCAGAAGGCCGTCGACGTTAGCCGGATGAAGGCCAATAGACGGCTCGTCCAGCACGTACAGCACTCCCGTCGTACGGTTCCGAACGGCCCGGGCCAGCTGGACGCGCTGCCGTTCGCCAGTAGATAACGTCGCGCCGGCCCGGTCGAGAGACAAGTATCCCAGACCTAATTCAACAAGGCGCTTCGCCGTATGGAGAAATTGAGCCGCTATACTGTCTGCCATATCCCGCAGCGATTCGGGCATAGCCGCCGGTACGGCCTGAACCCACGGGATGAGGGCATCCAGCGTCATCGCTGAGGCCTCGCCTAAATTCAATCCGCAGAGGCGCGTCGACCGGGCCCGCTCGCTGAGGCGGGTGCCGCCGCAGTCGGGGCAGACGTCCTGCTTTAAAAATTTTTCTACGCGCTTCATGCCCTTGTCGTCCTTGACCTTCGCCAAGGCGTTTTCTACGGTATACACGGCGTTGTAATAGGTGAAATCCAGCTCGCCGGCCTGGTTGCTGTTCTTCGCCTTATAAAAAATATGCTTTTTGACTGCCGGCCCATGAAAGACGATGTCCCGTTCCCTATCGGTCAGTTCCGAAAAGGGCACGTCTGTACGGACGCCCATGGCCCGGCACACATCGGTCATGAGGGACCACATGAGAGAATTCCACGGCGCGACGGCTCCCTCGTCGATAGACAAGGATTCGTCGGGAACCAGCGACGCCTCGTCGACAGTCCGCACGACGCCCGTGCCGCCGCAGGTCCTGCAGGCTCCGCCGCTGTTGAAAGAAAAATCCTCCGCCGCCGGCCCGTCAAACGCAGCGCCGCATTTAGGACAAACCAGCCGCTTTCCCATAGCCACAGCAGCCGACGGCTCCAAATAGTGGCCGTTGGGACAACGATGGCTGCCGAGACGGGAAAACAACAGCCGCAAGCTGTTCAGCAGTTCCGTCGCCGTGCCGAAGGTACTGCGGATACCCGGCACGGCCGGCCGCTGATGGAGGGCTAAGGCCGCCGGCACGTTTTCAATGCTGTCGATCTTCGCTTCCGCCGCCTGGGTCATGCGCCGCCTCGTATAGGCAGACAAGGCTTCCAAATACCGCCGCGACCCTTCGGCATACAATACGCCCAACGCCAGCGACGATTTTCCTGAGCCGGATACACCGGCTATGGCTACCAGCTTCCCCAAAGGAATATCTATATCAAGATTTTTTAAATTATGGACTCGCGCGCCCCGTATTTGAATGCAGTCGGGCGCTTCTCCCCCGCGTTTATTCCGTTCCATACCGTACAGCTATGCCCTCCTTCGCCGACGACAACAATATTCAGTGTACTTCCTATTGTATCATTGATTGCTTCTGATTTCACTATGACAATGACGGTACCTTTTATGACAAACTGTATCGATACTATTTGCATCTCCTCTGTTTCATGATATAATGGCCTCATAAATTTATACTTTTTTAATCAACTTACATGGTATAGAGAGGTGATACGATGCGTTCATTTCACGATACGCTGACTCTGCCCAACGGCGTGGTTCTGAAAAACCGTTTGGCTATTGCTCCGCTTACAGTCTGCCTCAGCGACCCCCGCGGCTACGTCACGCCGCAGGAAGTCGACTATTACGCCTCCCGCACGGGCGAGGTCGGCATGTATATTACAGGCTGCTCCTATGTCCAGCCGAACGGCCGCGGCTGGCTAGGCGAAGAAGCCATTTACGACGATTCGTTTATTCCCGGTCTGTCCAAAATGGCTTCTGCGATTAAACGAAACGGCACCAAGGCGATCATGCAGATCTTCCACGCCGGCCGCATGGCCGAAGGGGACGCTATTTTCGGCTATGATTTAGTATCGGCCGGCGACGTCGCCGCGCCCTTGAAAGGATACCGTACGCCCCGTCCCTTGACTGATGCAGAAATTGCCGAAGTCATTGCAAATTTCAGAGACGCCGCCGTCCGCGCGATGAAAGCCGGCTTTGACGGCATAGAAATCCACGGGGCCAATAACTATCTCATCCATCAGTTTTTCTCACCTCATTCCAACAATCGGAACGATCATTGGGGCGGCTCGCTGGAAAACCGCGCCGCCTTTCCCCTGGCCGTCGTCGACGCCGTCCTGGATGCTGTCCGAGAAATGGGAGCAAAAGATTTTATCGTCGGCTATCGCCTGTCGCCGCGCGAGCAATGGACGCCGGGCATTACCCTCGGCGATACGCTGTACCTCGTAGACAAGCTCGCCTCTTTGAAGCTGGATTACCTGCATATTTCCCAAAGCCATATTACCAGCACGGCTGCTGAGCCGGAATACTGCGGCAAGCCGATTCTCGCTCATATTGACGCAGCCGTCCGCGGCCGGCTGCCCATTATTTCCGTCGGCAACATCCAGACCCGCAGCGACGTACAGCAGGCTCTCGAACACTCGGATATCGCCGCCGTCGGCGGTTCCGCCCTGATCGACCCGAACTGGGCCGCGAAGCTTCTGAATGGGCACGACGAAGCAATCCGTACCAAACTAGCGCCGGAAGACAGGGAAATCCTGAAGATTTCTCCGCTGGCCTTTAAAATTCTTTCCAGCCGCGCGCCGGAACGCATTTTATAAACAGTACAAGAAACGCCCGCCGCAATGCTGCCGAGCGCTGCGTCATACCGTCTCGTTCATCACGTAATATACAGCCCGACGAGCTCAACCTCGCCGGGCTATGATTTTATAACAGCTAGTGCCTGACACGATAGTTCTCGTCTTTGTGAAAAAATAATTTGACAAATCTACTCATTCACGATATAATATTTTTCGTTGGCGGGGCATAGCGCAGTTTGGTAGCGCACCTGGCTTGGGACCAGGGGGTCGCAGGTTCAAATCCTGCTGCTCCGACCATATCGCAGCATGCGGGTGTAGCTCAATGGTAGAGCGCCAGCCTTCCAAGCTGGTTACGTGGGTTCGATTCCCATCACCCGCTCCATTTTCGTTATGACTCAGTAGCTCAGCTGGATAGAGCAACAGCCTTCTAAGCTGTGGGTCTAGAGTTCGAATCTCTACTGGGTCACCAATGTAAGAAAGCATGAGATACGCATTGTCGTCCTCATGCTTTCTTTTTTTTGTTTGAAAAGACCTTCAGCTTTCGCCGCATGCATCAGGTCACAGGCTCTACCTGCCCTTCAATTCGCAGCAAATAGTTTTCGTCGTCCTTTTCGGTCAAATAATTGAGCATATCCTCTTCATATATCTTGCCGCACAGCCTATATCCCAGGGCTTGTACCTCTTTGACAAAGTGCCGGTACGCCTCAGGCAGCATGTCGTACGAATCCTGTATGTATTTAACGGCGTACAAGCCGGCCGGCTTGACATGGCAGTGCCTGCTGCGGACGGGCTTGTCGATTTTGGAGCAGTAATACTGCGTGTAATAGGTCTGAGCTGCAATAGCCTCCTCCCCGATAATTTCACCGATTGTAAAGGTGTTGTACGTGCGGTGGGCATTGCAGTACTTTATATGATCGCTGATCGCCTCGACGACAGACTTTTCATCCTGCTGCTTTTGGCCATCTGTAATGATAAAGTATTCCTCCTTTCGCTCTATCAGCTGAATTGTATTGATGGGGACATGAAGGGACTGGCTCGTAATATCTATGGTGTTTTTCAAAATACGCCGCAAGCGCCTCAGCCTTTCAATTTCCGCCGCCAGAGCCGTATCCTGCTCCTTGAGCATCTGCAAAAACTCCGTCGTATTCCGCCGTTCAATATACGCTTTGACTTCGTGTAAGGTCAGCCCTACCTCCTTGAGCACGCTGATTAAATCGAACGTATCCAGCTGGTACAGGCCGTAGAGGCGGTAGCCGTTCTCGCCTACCCGGGCCGGCTTCAGCAGGCCGATATCATCATAGTGAAACAGCGTATCCTTTGTCACGCCGCATAAACGGGCAAATTCTCCCGTTTTTAAGTATCTTTTGGACATAAAACTCACCTCTTGACTATGGTGCTGCACCATACTTTATACTTAGTATAGCCAATGGAACTAAAAAAGACAACAGGATTGCAGAAAGGATGTTTTATCTATGAAGAACACCACAGCGTATTGTTGGTCTATGTTGTTTTTAGCGATTATGCTGGAGTTGACAGGCACGTCGTCGATGAAGTTCTTTACCATGCAGGGCGGTTCCGAAGGCTATATTACGATGATTTCCTGTATGTTATTGTCTTATTTCGCCCTCAGTAAAGCCGTCGTCCGCATCCCTATCAGCCTGGCCTATGCCGTATGGGAAGGCGTCGGCCTCATCGGCACGGTATGCATCGCCTGGTCGGTATTTCATGAACCCATGCCGCCGCTGAAACTATTAGGATTTTTTGTCATTTTGTCAGGACTAGCCATGATTAAGCTGGGCACGTCCCTGCCGGAAAAGGAGGCTGTTTCTCATGACGCTTAATCTTTTGGGCATACTGCTCCTCATCGGCGCCGTCGGGCTAGACCTGGGCGCCAATATTTGTCTGAAAAAGTCAAATGGCTTTACGCAAAAGATATACGGAATCGCTGCTCTCGCGCTCGTCAGTCTGTCATTTCTCTGCCTGGCTCATCTCATCCGCATCATGGATTTGAGCATCGCCTACGCCATGTTCGGCGCTCTGGGCCTGATTTTGACGACGACCGTAGACGCCCGCTTCTTCGGCCTGCGCATACACCCTTTAGGCATATGCGGCGTTGCGACGATGATTGCCGGCGTCGTATTGATTAAACTCGTATAAAAATAAAAAAACGGATTTACCTGCAGTCCGTCGAATCAGACGGCTGCATGGTAAATCCGTTTTTTTACTAATAGGCAGGTAAGCTTTTAGCCGCCGGAATGCCGTAGGCCTGTTCCGCCGTCAGCACAGCGCGGCGTACGGCCTGTTCTACAACGTAGGCGGCAACCGTCCCCGTCGTGCTGACGTCAGCTTCTACGTCGCCGACGCTCAGGGCGTACAAGGAATCGCCGTCAGCCGTCGTGTTAACCGGCCGGATCGTCCGCACAAAGCCGTTGCTGGCCAAGGCGGCGATTTTTTTCATGTGACTTTTGTCGAACTTTCCGTTCGTGACGACGGCGCCGATTGTCGTATTGGTCGTACCGGCCGCCGCCCGCAGGGAAAAGAGCGTATCGTGCATGCCGTATTCTTCCAGTATGACGCGGCGCGTATCGGCAAATCCCGTTCTCTCGTCGTTCAGCATGCCGGCGATGATTTCATTATGTTCATCCAATACGTCGCCGACGGCGTTGACGACGACGACGGCACCGACCTTCAGTTCGCCGACCTGGACGGCGTACATGCCGAGGCCGGATTTCATCATGCCTTTAGGGCCGCAGAGCTTGCCCACTGTCGCGCCGGTTCCTGCGCCGTAATTGCCTTCGCGAATCACATGTTTCTCCGATTCAACGCAGGCCGCATAGCCCATAGCCGCATCAGGACGGACGTTGTCGCCGCATCCCAGGTCAAAAATGCACGACGCTACGACAAGGGGGACGTTGCAGATGCCCGTCGGAAAGCCGATCCCCTTCTCTTCCAGATACTGCATGACCCCGCCGGCAGCGTTCAGGCCGAAGGCGCTGCCGCCGCTTAACAGTACGGCATGAATTTTTTCCGCCGCCGCCGTCGGATTGAGGAGCTCCGATTCCCGGCTTGCCGGCCCGCCGCCGCGAATATCGACGCCGCAGGGCGCGCCGTCAGGAAATATGAGAACGGTACAGCCCGTGCCGCCCTGCTCATCCTGAGCGCTGCCGATGCGAAATCCCTGAATATCCTGCAATGCAATTTCTTTCATAGCCTTTCTCCTTTCGCAAAAAAGCATATCTGCGCACAGACATGCTTTATCTCCTTTGCCTATATTATTTCTGCTGGAAATCCTTCCACAGCATGCTCGGCTGAATGCCCGAATTGTTCTGGTATTTGCCGTGCTGATACGTGTCGTACTCGCCGTCGATGTCATGGTAATAAATCTGGCAGATTTCTACGTTGGGATAGATGCGGATCGGCTGGACGCAGAAGATTTCCAGCGTCCAGTAGCCGGCAAAGCCGACGTCGCCGAAGCCTGCCGTCACGTGGATAAACACGCCCAGACGGCCGACAGACGAGCGGCCTTCCAGCATGGGAATATAACCATCGGTCTTCGTATACTCGTTTGTCCGCCCCAAATAGAGCTTATTCGGCTGCAGTACGTAGCCGTCTTCAGGGATGTCGATAATCGACGCTGGATTCGGCTTGGCCATGTCCAGCTCGTAGTCATCATATACCATCAGCTGATTATATAACGATAAATTATAGCTGTTCGGATTGACCCGTTCGGGATAAAAGGGCGTAATGATAATTTCCTTACCCAAATGCTTTACGATTTCCTTGCCTGATAAAATCATGTTGTGCCTTCACCTTTCCATATGGTATACCAAAATTATATACCAAAACAGGCCTCGTCGCCATACAAAACGAGAAAGTATATGCAAAAAATTCATCGTCAGAACAGGCTTTCTTTTTTCCGAATATCGACAGCCCGCCGCGACGCCCTGCCGCCGAAGCGGTCCTGGCCGACTTCGATAAAAAAGGTGACGTACGTCCCCGCCTCAGAGTCCAGTCCCAAGAGGGCATCTCGTTTAAAATAATAGGACGGCCCGCCGTATTCCTTAATAAACCCGGCCTGTCCTCCCGGCAAAACGGCCGAGATAAAGCCCTGCTTTTCTTCTTCGCCGTTGTGCCGGCACCGTATCCAGAATTCCTGCAGCGCTCGGAGCAGCTCCGCCTTACGGGGAATCTGCCCTTCGTACGTCGCAGCCTGCCTGCGCAGAGCCTCCGGCACAAACCATCCCCGTTCCTGCCGGAGGCGCAGGGCCAGGGCATAGTGCCGGGCCCGCTCCGTCCGCAAGTCCTCCTGTCCTGCCAGGGAATCGGCAAATTCAGCGAGGAACTGGACTTTATCGGCCATATCTCCCGGCAGGAGCAGGGCTGCGGCGCCGTATTTTTTCATCTTCCGCAGACTGTTCTGCGCCTGTCCTGCGTAAAACAGCCCGCGGTATATAATCCAATGCTGCTTATACTGCAAAAGGGCGGAAAATTCTCTTTCCGCACCGCCTATGTCGCCGAGACGAAGACGGCAGAGGGCAATGCGATATTTGAGCCAGATGTCGTTGTCATAGTGAAATTCCGTAAAAATACGCAGCCCCTCTTCACAGACAGCAATGCAGGCATCATATTCTCCTTTCTTGACTAATACGCCGCTCTTCAGAGCATACCACCGCTCGCGGTACGACGCGCCGCTCAGCCATTCGCCGTCCTTGACGTATTCCTGCGGCTGCGAAGACAGCCTGTCGGGGTTGAGGAGAGTCAGCCAGGCATCTAATTCTTCGGCCGAAGCCTTTTTCTGCCGTCGCAGCACGTCGATCATCTTCCAGACGGCTCGTTCATAAGGAGAATGCGCCGTTTGCCCGGTGTACTTGACAATGGCCTCGACGGCCCGTCGGAAATCGTCTTCGTCAGCTTGGCCAAACGCAAAGGGACGCACGTACAGATAATACAGGCACCAGCCGTATACGTCCCGGATTTGGGCGAAATCGGGAAAGGCGATGATGCACCGGCGGGAAATCTCCCGTCCTTCGGCATACTCTTTCAGCTTGCTCAGGCTATAGGCGTAGTAGTAATAGTCCCACGGCTCCCATGTATCTATTGCGGCAATTTGCCGGGCGTACATAGCCGCTACCTGGTCGTATTTCTGTTGGCGGCACCATTGCCGGGCCTGCACTGTGTCCATCCTTCGCCCTCCTCTGCTATACTATGCGGCGCAGACACTCGCGCCGTATTCCGTCCCCGGCAGGGCTATCTTCCTGACGAGGCGGCATAAATACTGGGAACGCCGTTCACATCGGCACAGGTCGTGCGGCAGCCCTCCTTGCTGCAGGCCCAAAACGGACCGTACGGGCCGCTGCGGCGGACAAAGGTTCCCTCTTTGCAGCGCGGACAAATATACGGCGAATCGCCGCCGGCCGCCGACGCAGGCGGCGCGTCGATTCGTTCCGTATAGCGGCATTTGGGATAATTGGTGCAGCCCCAGAAATCGCCGTATTTTCCATGGCGGCGCACCATAGCGCCGCCGCACTGGGGACATACCCGTCCATCCTTAGGCTGCAGCATACCGCCGCCATGCTGAACCGCATCGATGAGCTTGCGCAAAAACAACTCCTGGGCGCCGAGAAAGTCGGCCAGGCTGTCCTTTCCCAAGCTCATCTGATACAGCCGTTCTTCCCAAACAGCCGTTTCATCAGGATACAGCAGCTCATCCGGCAGGGAATCGACGAGAAGATAGGCCATATCCGTCGGTTTCAGATATTTCTTCTTTCCTTCTTCGGCTAAAAATTTCCGCTTGATGAGCTCACCGATAATCGTGGCCCGCGTCGCTTCCGTGCCGATGCCCTGCACTTCCTTGAGCTTTTTCTTCAGCGAGTCATCCTTGACGTATTTATAAATTTCCTTCATAGCTTGAAGGAGCGTCGACGAGGTAAACCGCGGCGGCGCCTTCGTAGCCTTTTCTTCGACCTTGCCGCTGCGGAATTGGACGTCGTCTCCCTTGCGGACCGGCGGCAGCTCTCCTTTTTCATCTTCGTCGTCTGCATCGGACTGATACAGCTCTTTCCAGCCCAACACGACGACGGTCTTGCCGTGGGCGACGAACTGCTCGCCGACGGCGGCGACGACGATGCGGTTCTGTATATATTCATGCACGGGATAGAACTGCGCCATGTAGGCCTGGGCAATGAGGAAATATATATTTTTCTGAACAGCCGTCAGCTTATCGTACGGACAGGGCACCGTCGTCGGAATAATCGCGTGGTGCGCCGTAATTTTGCCGTCGTTCCAAGCCCGGCTCTTGATGCTGCCGTCGGCTCGCCCAGCCCATTGGGACAAGGTTTTATCTGAAAGGCGGCCTAAATTAGCTAAAATAGCCGGCACGTCCTTGCGTTGATTCAATGGCAGATACTCGCAGTCTGACCGGGGGTAGGTCGTCAGCTTGCGCTCGTACAGCTGCTGGGCTGCGTCCAATACCTGCTGGGGGCTGTAGCCGTAGCGCTTTCCTGCCAGCACCTGCAGGGACGACAAGGACAAGGGCAGCCGCTGCGCCTCCTTCTTTTTCGTCTTCTTCCCTTCGGCAATCATTCCGTCGGGCTGGGCACGCAGCCTTTCTAATATTTCTTCGGCTTTCCTTCTGTCGACGCAGCGCCCTTCCGAATCAAGGCCGGCCTGCGTATCGCCAGGCTGCCACTGAGCCGTAAGGACGCCCTTGGCATGATCGAACTTCGCCTTGACGACGTAATAGGTCACGGGCTTGAAATTGTCGATTTCCCGCTGACGGCGGACGACTAAGGCCAGTGTCGGCGTCTTGACCCGGCCGATGGGAAATACGACGCGGTGTCCCTGCCGGCGGGCGGCCAGCGTATAGGCCCGCGACAGGTTCATGCCGATGAGCCAGTCGGCGCGGCTGCGAGCCAGGGCCGATTCTTTCAGATGAAAAAAATCGCCGTTATCCCGCAAATCACGAAGAGCTTCGCCGATGCTCTTTTCGTCGAGGGCATTTAAAAGGATGCGCTCGACGCGCTTCGTATTGCCTACATAATCCAGTATTTCGTCGATCAGAAGCTGCCCCTCCCTGTCAGGGTCGCCGGCATGGACGATAGTATCGGCGTCGCTGATGAGACGGCAGATGACGTCGAACTGCTCCCTGCTGTTCGGGCTGACGAGAAGCTTCCACTGCGCCGGAATAATGGGCAGATCGGCGTCCTTCCACTGCTTGTATTGCCGATTATAGTCCTGCGGCTCCGCCTGCTGCAGCATGTGGCCGTAAGCCCAGGTGACGATGCCGCCGCCCGTACGGATAAAGCCCTTTTCCTGCCGCTGCGGCTGCGGGAGGCATTTTGCCAGCTCCCTGGCCATGCTGGGTTTCTCTGCGATAAACAATTTCATACGATACAATAACTCCTGCTCTAGTGTCTGCTGCCAGACATCTTATACTTTTGCCAGTTTGCCGGCCGCTTCGATGACCTTGACGAAGGCTCGGGGGATTTCCTGACTGCGCAGGGACTGCCCCAGGAGCCGGCCCAGGATGACGCCCTTGTTGCTGTACAGCCAGGCAAAATAATAGATGTACAGGGCCTTGATATTGCGGGCGTTGACGTTGCCCAGCATGCGCGGCGGATAGTCGTGGAAATTGACGTCCAGCTTGCGGCAAGCCTTTTTAATCATGTCCGACGTAGCCCGGCCGTGCTCGCCGGCTACGGTATTGATGATGCGGTCCAGCTCGCGGCGGCGGCCCATGTCGATCATCGTCTTGGCCAAATCCATTTCAAAGCAAATTTCATCGGTAAAGAACACGCCCGTCTCTCCCTTATGGCCGCCCTTTACGTCGGCGTCGTATAAGGCGACGGTGGGAATCTTGAAATATTCCAGGAGTTTCTTTATCTTTGAAATCGAGCTTTCGCCGCGGGCGTTGATGAGGCAGATGCCGTAGTAGTCAAAGGGCAGCTCCAGCGTCGTGCCGAACAGCTGGAAGCAGCCGAACTCCGTTTCCCCTTCGACGACGAGGACGCTCCGCGAATACAGGGCTTCCTTCACTTCGGGGAAATGCATGATCAGGTGCTTCTCGATTTCCTCGCTGAAATGGAAGGTCGCTCCGCAGGCTGCGCAGACCTGACCGGCGTCGCCGCGGTACAGGCGGACGATATTACGGTAATCGTCGACGAGGGCGTCTGTCGAGTGGGTGACGATGAACAGCTGCCCCCGCAGGCCGTCGATGCCGAACAAATCCTTCAGGAGCTCGCAGAAGCGGGGATCGCCGTTGCTCAGGATCTTCTTGTAATAATTCAAAATGGACCGCTGCATGTACGGATGGAGGTGCACCTCCGGCTCGTCGATAGATACGACGAGAGGCAAATAGCGCCGCCCCTTGCCGTCGATAATCAGGCTCTGCTCCAAGGGCATGGCCTTGCTTCGGGACATGATGAAAAGCTGCGTGAGGATACGCAGGGCGACGAGGGAAATAAACTTCATGTTGTCGGCCGTCGAGCGGTCCTGGCGGCTCAGGATGCGGGACAAGAGGAAGATATTGACAAAGTACGACGAGTCTAGGCTGCCTACCTGCACTTCATGATGAATAAAGGCCTGCGTATCTTCGTCCAGTCCGTTATCATGGGAATGCTCCCACTGATACAGCCGCCGTTCCAGCGCGCGGTATACCGTAGCCGGCACTTTGAGTTCCTCCGGTTCGACGACGGAATTCGGCAGATAATGGATACAGCGTATCAAGTCAAGAGGCAGTTCTTCATTCCACTCCACGTCATACAGCCGGGGATAGATTTCTTCCACCCGCTTTTCCAGGCGCACTGTCATCGTTTCCCGCCGCTCGTCGGGAAAGGCGGCAAAGTATTCGTTCTGATTTCGCAGCAAATGCATTTCCAGCGTGACAATAATCGGCTTTTCCGGGTCGGCGTAATCGTCTTCCCTGATGCCGAAGCCTTCGCTCATAACCGACAGCAGGCGCAGAAATCCGCTTTTGCCGATAGCGTTTTCACCGACGAGATAGTTGGCCTTTTCATGAAAGGTCATCTCCACGTCTGTTAAATTTCGATAATTTTCAATATGCATGTAATGGATATGCACAATATCACCGCCTGTATAGAATCCGTTCGCAACATACCATAATAGTATAATATTCGACGCAGGCGCCTTGCGTCCCTGCTTTTTTCCGAGCAGAAACGAAAAACACCGGCGTCACTGCCAGATGACGCCGGTGCTTTCATATCTGTTATACTTCCTTCAAAAAGGCTTCGGCCTTTGCCGCTTCCTCTTCATAGGTCAAGGGATTGCCGGCAATGCCTTCTTTCGCCGCCGCCTCGGCAACGGCAGCTGCCACGGCGATGGTGACGCGATGGTCGAAGGCGTCGGGCAGGATGTAGTCTTCCCGCAGACCGTCCTGCTTCGCTACGTCGGCAATGGCTCTCGCCGCCGCCAGCTTCATGCCTTCGCTGATATCCGACGCATGGCAGTCGATAGCCCCGCGGAAAATCCCCGGAAATACGAGGACGTTGTTGACCTGATTGGGGAAATCGGACCGGCCCGAGCCGACGACGGACGCACCGGCAGCCTTCGCTTCGTCAGGGTAGATTTCCGGAATGGGATTAGCCATAGCGAAGACGACGTTTTTCTCGGCCATGGAGGCGATCATATCCTGAGACACGAGGCCGCCGCGAGAGACGCCGATAAACACGTCCTTGCCCACCAGTACATCCTTCAGGCTGCCCTTGGCATGACGGCGATTCGTCCGCTTCGCCATGGCGGCCTGAGCCGGATTGAGGTCGTCGTCGCCTTCGCAGACAGCGCCGTTGATATCGCAGAGCGTCACGTCTGTAAAGCCGTATTCCAGCAGCAGGTTGGCAATGCTGATGCCGGCTGCGCCGGCGCCGTTGATGACGACCGACGCCGTTTCGGCAGACTTACCTAAATAGTCCAGCGCATTGATGACACCGGCCAGGACGATGATGGCCGTGCCGTGCTGATCGTCGTGGAACACGGGGATATTCAGCGTTTCCCGAAGCCGCTTTTCGATTTCAAAGCAGCGCGGGCTGCTGATATCTTCCAGGTTAATCCCGCCGAAGGACGGGCTGGCCAGCTGGACGAAGCGGACAAATTCATCGACGTCCTGCGTGCCTACACACAGGGGCACGGCATTGATGCCGGCAAACTCGCTGAACAGCAGGCACTTCCCTTCCATGACCGGCATGGCTGCGTCAGGGCCGATATTCCCCAGCCCTAGGACGGCGCTGCCGTCGGTAATGACGGCCACGTCGTTGCCCTTGCCGGTATACGTATAGGCCAGCTCCTTATCTTGGGCGATTTCCAGGCACGGCGCGGCGACGCCGGGCGTATACAAGATGGACAGGGCTTCCTTGGAATCGGCCTTCAATTTGCTGTGAATGGCCAGCTTGCCGTGCAGCTGGGCATGGACTTCCAAGGCCCGTTTAAATTTTTCATTTTTATCTGTCATATCAGGCATGCGTTTTTTCCCCCTCTGAAACGGGCGCAGTTATCGTCCGTATTCTTTACATAATTCAGACAGCCATTTGGCGATGTCCAGCTTGAGCCTGCCGCCGTCCATCTGCCACTGCCAGTTTCCTTCAGCCGTTCCGGGCACGTTCA
>ERZ791821.48-NODE-48-length-122615-cov-7.324804_pt1 | contig 122615 bp, 125 predicted proteins | sample MGYA00510300_ERZ791821 | MGnify/ENA primary metagenome ERZ791821 (study PRJEB30046, sample SAMN00792034) | human gut metagenome | study: EMG produced TPA metagenomics assembly of the A metagenome-wide association study of gut microbiota in type 2... | reverse complement strand
CAATATACAGAATTTAATTTTCAAAAGTGTTCAATTTGAAATTGCAATTTTCGAATCAATTATTTTTATTGGAATTGATGAGAAAGAGCCATTTGAATATTCAAGAGAAGCCGGCTATATAAATACCCTTCAAAAGCATAATATGATTCCTAAAATTTTTCGAATCCAAAATCATAGTAGTTTGGCTGAAAAATTAATTATTAGTAATTGGAAAAAATTTGCGCCGGATACATGTTTTATTTGTGCCAGTGATCGAATTGCAGTTGGCGTAGTACGAGCTATACAAAGAAAGAATGGGAATATTCCTAGAGATTTCGGTGTAATTGGGTTTGATGGAGTCTTGTTAGATCAAGTTTCTAATCCTAAATTGACTACAGTTAAGCAAAATCTATTTAAGCTTGGTGAACTCTTAGCTGGGATGATTTTACAAAAAATTAAACAGGATGGAGCTCAGCAGGGAGAAGTCTTGATTGAACCAGAATTAATACAAAGTGAATCTACAAGAAATTAGGAAGCTGTTTAGACAGCTTCCTTTTTTGATACCGGTAACATATAAAATATATTGTAAGCGCTTAAAATAATTGCTTAAAATAAAAGCTATGGAGGAAGTTTATTATGAGACATTGGTATGATCAAGCAATTATTTATCAAATTTATCCGAAGTCTTTCCAAGATTCTAATAGTGACGGTATTGGTGACTTAAATGGAATAAGAAAGAGAATACCGTATTTAAAGGAATTAGGAATCAATGCTGTTTGGCTAAATCCAATTTTTGTTTCTCCACAAGTGGATAATGGTTATGATGTATCAAATTATTTTGCCATTGATCCAAAGATGGGAACAATGGAGGATATGGATAACTTAATTAAAGAGATGCATGAGGCTGGTATTCATGTAATTATGGACTTTGTATTGAACCATACTTCTGATCAGCATCCCTGGTTTCAAGATGCTATAAAAAATCCAGAAAGTATATATCGTGACTATTATATTTTTGCTGGAGAAAACAATCAGCGTCCAAATAATTGGGGAAGTTTTTTCGGAGGAAGTGTTTGGGAAAAGGATCCTGCAGGAACTGGACAATTTTATTTCCATCTTTTTGATAAAAGAATGCCTGATTTGAATTGGAAGAATCCCGAAGTTAGACATGCAATGACCGAGATTGCAAAATATTGGTTGGAAAAGGGCATTGATGGATTAAGACTGGATGCCTTTATTCATATTGCAAAAGCCGATCTAAGACAGAATTTTCCGGTTAATAGTAAAGATGAAGAGCCAGTAATTGCAGAACCTTTTTTTGCTAATTTACCACAAGTTCAAAAATGGATGCGGCCATTTTGTGAAGAAATAAAACAGGATTATCCTGATGCATTACTTTTAGGGGAAGCAGCAAGTGCAAATGTGAATTTGGCTGTGGATTATACAAATAAGCATAATCATTTAATGGATAGCGTAATTACTTTTAGATATTTTACTGAAGATCAGAGCAAAATCGATCCTAGCTTTTTGAGTAATTATCAACCCAAGCCGTTAGATTGGGTTAAATTTAAACAAAATCAGACTATTTGGCAACAGACCTTAAGTGGAATTTCTAAGCCTACTCTTTATTGGAATAATCATGATATGGCAAGGCTTGCAACCAGGATTGCTAAAAATGATACTCAAGCAAGAAGTTTGGCTATGTTGATGTACTTACAATGTGGTATTCCAATCATTTATTATGGTGAAGAGTTAGGAATGAGAAATTTACAGTTTGAAAATGTAAATGATTTTCAAGATGATACTGTAAAAGAGTTTGTAAAGAGTGCAGAAAAAGCAGGCGTAACTTCAAAAGAAGCATTGTTAATGGCAAGTAAAACCCATAAACTTCCTGCTCGAGGTCCAATGCCATGGGATAACGAAAGAAATAATGGCTTTACAGATAAAGAACCTTGGATTAAGGGTAAAAAGCTTGATGAGACAAATGCAGCTGATGAAATAGCAGATGATAGTAGTATGTTTAACTTTTACAAAAAGCTTATTAGCTTGAAAAAAGAACAACTATTTCAAGATGGTAATTATTATTTATGGTCAACGTCAGATGGAAGCTACGTCTATGAGCGTAATTTAAAAGACAAAAAAGCTCTTATTGCTGTTTCTTTGAGTCAAGAACCGATTGAAATTGAAGTAGGAAAAGAATTTAGTAGCGAAAGGTTATCGGCTGGCGAATATGATTTAATGGCAGGAAAATTACGATTAGAACCATATGCTGGAGTAGTATTAGAAAATTAAAAAGATTGAGGGATAAAATATGCAACTTGCAGCTTTAAAACATAGAACTGAAAGTGAAGATTGTTTTGTTATTGATCATTCACACGTTAAAATTAGACTTTATACAGCAAAAGATGATGTGGAAAAAGTAATTGTTCATTACACGGATAACTATCTCCCACCAAAACAAGCTAAAGAACTTGAAATGGAGAAAATAGGTAGTGGTCAAGTTAATGATTACTGGGGGGCAACCTTAACTGCTCCATATCACCGAATTAAATATACTTTTGAAGTGATTGGCAAAGATGGAAGTCATGTGCTCTTCGGTGATCGTAGTATTGAAAAATTTAGCGATAAAAAGTTAAGAGAAGATGGAATGTATTTTAAAGTTCCGTACTTCCATGATATTGATCGCATCAAGACTCCAAAATGGCTTAAAGACATTGTTTGGTATCAAATTTTTCCGGAGCGTTTTGCTAATGGCGATAAAAGTAATGACCCAGCAAATGTTAAAGAATGGAATCCAGAAGATCATCCAGGCAGAGAAGATTTTTATGGTGGAGACTTACAGGGAGTTTTAGATCATCTAGATGATCTACAGAAATTAGGGGTTACGGGATTATATTTCTGCCCAATTTTTAAGGCAAGTTCTAATCATAAATATGACACAATTGATTATTTACAAGTAGATCCAGCTTTTGGAGACAAGGATTTATTTGCAAAAGTAGTTAATGAAGCACATAAGCGTGGGATGAAAGTGATGCTTGATGCTGTATTTAATCACTTAGGTGATCAATCAATGCAGTGGCAAGATGTAGTTAAAAATGGCGAAAAATCACGCTTTAAAGATTGGTTCCATATTAATTCATATCCTGTTGAACCATATCGGGACCCAAGTAAAGGTGAAAAAAATCCACCATATGAAACTTTTGCCTTCGAAAAACATATGCCTAAATTAAATACGGCTAACCCAGAAGTACAGGACTTTTTATTAGAAATTGCGACCTACTGGGTAAAATATTTTGATATTGATGCTTGGCGGCTAGATGTTGCAAATGAAGTTGACCACCATTTCTGGAAGAGATTCCATGATGAATTAGTTAAAATAAAGCCTGATTTTTATATTGTTGGGGAAATATGGCATTCAGCTCGTCCATGGCTTCAGGGAGATCAATTTACAGGTGTAATGAATTATCCATATACTTTACAAATTGAAGACCACTTCTTTAAACATAAAATGAATGCTAAAGACCTTAGTGAGCACTTAACTGATCAGTTAATGATGTATCCAGATATGGTTGACCAGGCTATGATGAATATGCTTGATTCCCATGATACGGCTAGAATTTTAACTTTAGCAAAAGACAATCAAGATTTAGCTTTGCAAGCAGTTGCGTATGAATTTGTTCAACCTGGAGTGCCATGTATTTACTATGGAACAGAGATGGGGATGAGCGGTGATAATGATCCGGATTGTCGTAAACCAATGGATTGGAGTAAGATAAATGGTCCGGTATGGCAAAGAGTTCATGAATTAGTGAAATTCAGACTAGATCATAGTGATACCTTAAATAAAGGTACTGTTAAGTTAACGGTAACAGAAAAAGGACTTCTAAAAGTTGAACGAACAGGCAAAGAAGCAATAAAGGCCTACTATAATACCAGTAAACATAATGTGGAAATTGATAAAACAGCAGCTCTTAGTCAGAATTATAAAGCGGGAGTGTTAGCACCAGATGGCTTTTTGATTGAGGTTAAAGCTTAATATATGAAGAATAAAAAGCAGCAATGAGATGCTGCTTTTTTTCTTATAAATTTTTGATACCGGTAACATTAAAATAAGCGTTGTTAAGCGCTTTCAATGATTAGATAATAGATTTGTAAATAAAAAGACTTCACGAAAGTGATGGAGAATGATGATGAAGAGAATTTTTGAAGTTGATCCTTGGAAAGTAACGACACATGAATTTTCTAAGGAAGATAAAAGGTTACAAGAAAGTATTACTGCAATTGGTAACGATTATATGGGAATGAGAGGAAACTTTGAGGAGGATTACTCTGGCGACACACTTCAAGGAACATATTTAGCAGGTGTGTGGTTCCCAGATAAGACAGTTGTTGGTTGGTGGAAGAATGGATACCCAAAGTACTTTGGTAAGACACCAAATGCTCCAAGTTTTATTGGAATTGGGATCACCGTCAACGGTGAAAAAATTGATTTAGCCAAAGTGAAATTTAGTGATTTTGAATTATCACTTGATATGCATCAAGGACTTCTTTCAAGAAGTTTTATCTATGAAGGTAAAGATGCCAAAGTTAAATTTGAATTTGAACGTTTTCTCCATATTGTACAAAAAGAAGCTGCCTTAATTAAGGTAAAAGCTACGGTACTTGAGGGAAAGGCTAAGATTGATTTTGATTCTACTTTAGATGGAACAGTTGTTAACGAAGACAGTAACTATGATGAACGCTTCTGGATTCCACTTGTTGAGAATAAGGATACAAAAACTATCCAGGTAAAAACTAAGCCTAATCCTTATGAAGTGCCTCAATTCACAGTTTTACTTAAAGAATCTTTACGCCACAATGGTGAACTAATTCAAACTGAAGTTTCTACTAAAGAAGCCAAGTTAAGCGAAAAGTTTTCAGTAGAATTAAGTGAAGGACAAAGCTACGAACTTGAAAAAGACGTTATTGTTATAACAAGTAGAGATGTTGAAGAAAAAGATCAAGCAAGTGTTGCTGAAGATTTAATGAATAAGCTTCAATCAAAGAGCTTTGAAGAAAACTTAGCTGACCATACTGCTGAATGGCAAAAACGTTGGGATATGAGTGATGTTGAAATTTCTGGTGATGCAGCAGCACAACAGGGGATTAGATTTAATATTGCTCAATTGTTCATGACATACTACGGTGAAGATGAACGCTTGAACGTTGGTCCTAAGGGATTTACTGGCGAAAAATACGGTGGTGCTACTTATTGGGATACTGAGGCTTACATCGTTCCAATGTACTTAGGAATTACTAACCCAAGCGTTACTAAAGCCCTTCTTCAATATCGTCATAATCAATTACCAGGAGCATATCACAATGCTAAAGAACAAGGCCTTCCAGGTGCCTTGTTCCCAATGGTAACTTTCAATGGTATTGAATGTCATAACGAATGGGAAATTACTTTTGAAGAAATTCACAGAAATGCTGATATTCCACATGCGATTGCTATGTATACCGAATATACGGGCGATGATAGCTATGTTAAGAATGAAGGTATGGATGTCTTAGTTGGAACTGCAAGATTCTGGGCAGCTCGAGTTCATTGGTCTAAGTGGCGTAACAAGTATGTAATGCATGGTGTTACCGGGCCAAATGAATATGAAAATAATGTAAATAATAACTGGTTTACTAATACTATGGCAAGATGGCTTCTGAAATATACACTAGAGCGTTTGCCGCTTGCAACTAAGGAGGCACAAGAACGAGTTCATGTTACTGAAGAAGAAAAAGAAAAGTGGCAAGACATTGTTGATAAGATTTATCTACCGGAAGACAAGGAATTAGGTATTTTCTTACAACAAGATGATTTTCTTGATAAAGAGATTCGTCCCGTTAGTGAAATTGAAGATCAACGTCCTATTAACCAACATTGGTCTTGGGATAAGATCTTAAGATCACCATTTATTAAACAAGCTGATGTTTTGCAAGGTATCTATTTCTTCCCAGAAAACTATACGAAGGATCAAAAGGAAAAGAACTTTGATTTCTATGAACCGTTAACTGTTCATGAAAGTTCCCTTTCTCCTTCAATTCACTCAGTTTTAGCTGCTGAATTAGGAAAGAAAGATAAGGCGGTTGAACTGTATGAAAGAACTGCAAGACTTGATTTAGATAATTACAACAATGATACAGTTGATGGTTTGCATATTACTTCGATGAGTGGATCATGGTTAGCTATTGTTCAGGGATTTGCTGGAATGAGATACGATCATGACCAATTGAAATTTAAGCCATTTATTCCAGATAACTGGGATCACTATAGCTTTAAGATTAACTACCGTGGTCGTTTAATTAAAGTTTATGTTGATCATCAAGAAACCAAGATCTCTTTACTTGAAGGCAAAGATCTAGAAATTCTTGTTAATGATAAGAAGGTAATGCTTAAAGAAGGTGAAAGCGAATGCTTAAAGGACTAATTTTTGACTTAGATGGAGTTTTAACAAATTCAGCTGTCTATCACCTGACTGCTTGGAATAACTTAGCTAAGGAATTAGGAATTAACTTAACTAATGAACAGCTTGATAGCTTAAGGGGTATTTCAAGAATGGATTCTTTAAATCTAATTTTGAAATATGGCAATCAAGAAGATAAGTATTCTGAAGCAGAAAAAGAAAAATTTGCTGCTGAAAAGAATACTAAGTTTGTTGAACAAGTTGAAAAAATGACGCCAGAGGATATTTTGCCCGGTATTCCTGAATTGCTTAGCGATGCAAAGAATCAAAATTTAAAAATGATTATTGCTTCTGCCTCAAAAAATGCTCCTAAGATTTTAACTAAATTAGGAATTATGGATGAATTTGACGGCATTGTTGATCCAGCAACGCTTCATCGTGGAAAACCAGATCCAGAAATTTATGAAAAAGCACAAGAATTGGCTGGTCTGAACGCGGACGAAGTAATTAGTTTTGAAGATGCTCAAGCAGGTGTTCAATCAATTAAAAGTGCTGGTCAATTTGCGGTTGGAATTGGGGATAAAGAGGTCTTGAAAGAGGCTGATTATATTGTTCCAACTACTAAAGAATTAAAACTTTCAGAAATTGAATCAGTTTTTAATAAAAAATAAGAGGGAAGTAGGGAAAGAGAATGGTTGAAGTAGATTTAAACCATATCTATAAAAAGTACGAAGGAAATGATAAATATTCAGTTAATGACTTTGATTTACATATCAAAGATAAGGAATTTATCGTTTTTGTTGGACCATCTGGTTGTGGTAAATCAACTACTTTGAGAATGGTTGCTGGGCTAGAAGATATTTCTAAAGGTACTTTGGAAATTGATCATAAGGTGATGAATGATGTTGCACCTAAAGATAGAGACATTGCGATGGTTTTCCAAAACTATGCTTTGTACCCACATATGTCAATTTATGACAACATGGCCTTTGGATTAAAGCTTCGTCATTATAAAAAAGATGAAATTGATAAACGTGTAAAGCATGCGGCAGATATTTTAGGCTTATCTGAATATCTTGATAAAAAGCCAGCTGAATTATCTGGTGGTCAAAGACAGCGTGTTGCCTTAGGACGAGCAATTGTCCGGGATGCGCCAATTTTCTTAATGGATGAACCTTTATCAAACTTGGATGCAAAATTGCGTGTCACAATGCGTGCTGAAATTGCTAAGTTACATCAAAATTTGGGAACTACTACGATTTACGTTACTCACGATCAAACTGAAGCGATGACTTTAGCCGATCGAGTAGTAGTTATGTCAGTTGGTAAGGTTCAACAAATTGGTACACCTCTAGAGGTTTACAATACACCGGTAAATATGTTTGTTGCTGGTTTTATCGGATCTCCTCAAATGAACTTCTTTAATGTTCACTTTAAAGGAAATCGAATTAGCGATGGAAAAGGTCTAGATATCGAAATCCCTGAAGGTAAAGCAAAGATGCTTAAAGAAAAGGGATATGACGATAAAGATTTAGTATTTGGTATCCGTCCAGAAGATATTCATTCAGAGGAAGCATTCCTTGAAACTTGGCCTAACCAAATTGTTGAATCAACTGTTGTTGTTTCAGAATTGCTTGGTTCAACTATTCAGCTTTATCAAAAAGTAGATGGAACAGAATTTGTAGCCATTGTAAATGCCCGTGATTACCATACTCCAGGCGATAAAGTAAGAATGGGGTTTGATGTGAATAAAGCCCACTTCTTCGATAAAGATACAACGAATGCAATTCGTTAACTTGCAGGAGAGGACGCTTCTGCAAAATATTAATAAGTTTACAACGAGTGCGAAATTTGGTTCACGGTTGTAATAAGTATTCAGCCAGTCATGGCTAGGAGGAAATATCATGAAGTTATGGAAAAAATTGGCTTTAAGTAGTGTTGTAGCTCTATCAGCTATTTCATTAACAGCTTGTAGTAACAACTCTAATTCAAATGAATCAAAGAGCTCAAACAAACAATTAACTCTTTGGGTAGATACTGCTCGTGTTAGTTGGTATAAGGGCGTGGTAAAGGACTTTGAAAAAGAACACCCTAATATTAAAGTTAAGGTTACTCAAAACCCTAATGGTTCAGCTAATTCTAAAACTGATGTTGCTAAAGATCCTTCAAAAGCTGCCGATGTGTTTAGTGTTCCAAATGACCAATTAGGTCAAATGGCAGATTCAGGTTACATTAACCCATTGTCACCATCTGACACTAAAGACATTAAGAAGAATTCTGTTCCAGAAGCATACAAAGGTGTTGAATGGAAAGGCAAGCTTTACGCATATCCATATTCTGAACAAGCTCAGACTGTTTACTATGACAAGTCTAAGCTTTCACCAGAAGATGTTAAATCTTGGAAGACTATGACCTCTAAAGGTGTAGTTGCAACTGACTTCACTAATGCTTATGTAATGTGGCCAGTAATGTTCTCTGCAGGTACAAAGTTATTTGGTAATAGCGGAGAAGATGTAAAAGGCTCTACTATGGATTCACAAAATGGTGTAAACGCAATGAAGTGGTATGCAGAACAAAAGAGTAATAAAGGCGTTATGCAAACTTCAAATGCACTTAACCAATTGAAGAAGGGCAATGCTCAAGCTATCTTAGATGGTCCATGGAACGCAGCTAATATTAAGAAGATTTTAGGTAAGAACTTAGGAGTTGCTCCATATCCAACTATTGAAGTGGGCGGTAAGACTGCTCAAATGGAAGCTTTCCTAGGTATTCAATGTTTCGCTGTTAACTCACATACTTCTAATGCTAAGAATGCAGCGATTTTAGCTAAATACTTATCTAACAAAGAAAACCAATTAATTGTTCACAAGAATGCTGGTGAAATTCCTGTAAACAAGGCAGCTCAAAATACTGCAGAGGTTAAGAATGATCCAGTTGCTAAAGCTGTAATTCAAATGGCTCAACCAGGCTACTCAGTTCTTCAACCTAAATTGCCACAAATGTCAATCTTCTGGAACGACTCAGCTCCATTAATTAGCGGTGCTTACGACGGCAAGATTAAGCCATCTCAATACAAGAGTAAGCTTGCTAAATTACAAAAGAAGATTTCTAAAGAAGAGTAATCTTGAAAAAAACATAAGCAAAGGTTTGATTAATTATGTTTAAGAAAAAACATGCTACGCCTGCAGTTACCTTAAAAGAAACATGGAAAGATGGAGATGCAGTAACTAAATTATCATTCTTCATTATGGGCTTAAATGCTATTAAACATCGGCAATGGGTAAAAGGATTTTCACTTTTATTTGCTGAAATTGTATTTTTAGTTTGGTTCTTTTTAAGTGGAATTCATTCAATTGCTGGTTTAAGTAACTTAGGTGCAATAAAGAGTAAACGCGTTGTATTTGATAAAGCTCAAGGAGTATATGTTACTCAGCAGCCAGATAATTCTGTTTTAATTCTATTATTTGGTATTTTAGCTTTCTTCATTGTTGCTGGTTTTATATATCTATATATCATTAATTTGAAATCTAATAAGCATACTTTCTTATTAGAAAAGAGACATGAACATATTCCAACTAACCGTGAAGAAATTGCATCTTTGTTTGACCAAAGATTGCATGCAACTTTGATGACAATTCCAATTGTTTTAATAATTTTATTTACAGTTTTGCCAACAGTCTTCATGATTTCAATGGCATTTACTAACTATGATCGTCAACACTCAGTTGGATTTTCCTGGACTGGTTTTCAAGCATTTGGAAACGTGTTAAGTGGTGATTTAGCAGGTACCTTCTTCCCAGTTTTAGGTTGGACCTTAATTTGGGCTGTTGCTGCTACAGCTACTACTTTCTTCTTTGGTGTCTTACTCGCTCTTTTGATTGAATCTAAGGGAATTAAGCATAAGAACTTATGGAGAACAATTTTCGTAATTGTTTATGCTGTACCACAATTTGTTTCTTTATTAATGATGGCGCAATTCCTTGACTATCAAGGGCCATTAAACACCTTACTTATGAATTGGGGATGGATTAGCCACCCAATTCACTTCATTGATAATCAGGCTAGTCCTCTTGTTGCTAGAATTACAGTTATTGTGGTTAACATGTGGATTGGTATCCCAGTTTCAATGTTAACTTCAACAGCCATTATTCAAAACTTACCACAAGATCAAATTGAAGCTGCTCGTATTGACGGGGCAAGTCCAGTACAAATTTTCAACCACATTACATTCCCTCAAATTTTATTCGTAATGTCTCCAGCTTTGATTCAACAATTTATTGGTAACATCAACAACTTCAATGTTATCTACTTGTTGACTGGTGGTGCACCAATGAACAATAACTACAATGGTGCTGGTTCAACAGACTTGCTTGTAACTTGGCTATATAACTTGACATTTGGTCAAGAACAACGCTATAACGCATCAGCTGTTTTGGGTATCTTGATCTTTATCATTAGTGCTACATTCTCACTAATTGCATATCGTCATACTAACGCATACAAGGAGGGCTAAAAATGAAGTCTTATCATAACCAAAGAAGAATTGCTTTAATTTTTAGATATGTTCTATTAGCCATCCTGGCCGTTTTATGGATATTCCCAATTATTTGGATCATTTTAGCAAGTTTTTCATACAATAACACAGGATTTGTATCTACAATTTGGCCAGAAAAATTTACTTGGCAAAATTATGTTGGTATTCTTACTAGTTCACAATATCCATTTGTAAATTGGGTGTTAAATACACTATTTGTCGCTGTAGTTTCAGCAACATTATCAACGTTTGTAACTATCGGAGTTGCTTACGTATTATCAAGATTACGCTTTCGCTTCCGTAAGCCATTTTTACAAATTGCTTTGGTATTAGGAATGTTCCCAGGTTTCATGTCAATGATTGCCTTGTATTACATTTTAAAGGCGTTAAACATGTTAAACCTTGGTGGATTGATCTTAGTCTATGTTGGTGGTGCTGGCCTTGGCTTCTACATTGCAAAAGGTTTCTTTGATACAATGCCACGAGCAATTGATGAAGCTGCTGAAATTGATGGCGCTACGAAATGGCAAGTATTCATTCATATTGGATTACCACTTTCAAAGCCAATGATTGTTTATACTGCTCTTACTTCATTCATGGCACCATGGGTAGACTTCATTTTCTCAGGTATCATCCTCTCTACCTCAGGAAATCCGAAGACCTACACTGTTGCCTATGGACTATACAACATGGTTCACTCGGCAAAGGGTACGATGGCTCAATTCTTTACTCAGTTCATTGCCGGATGTGTAATCATTGCGATCCCAATTACAATTTTATTCATTGTAATGCAAAAATTCTATGTTAATGGAATCACAGCAGGTGCTGATAAAGGTTAATCAAATTAAAGTTTATGTGAAAAAAGTGTCCTGTTTAACAGGGCACTTTTTTATTTGTTTGAAGGAGAAAAATATGAAACCTTGGTGGAAAAAAGCGGTCGTTTATCAAGTTTATCCTAAGTCATTTCAAGATAGTAATGGAGATGGAATTGGAGATATTCCAGGAATCATTTCGCGATTAGGATATTTAGAAAAACTAGGAATTGATGCTATTTGGTTATCACCCGTTTACTTATCCCCTGGTGTAGATAATGGCTATGATATCTCTGATTATCAAAAAATAGACCCACAATACGGAACAATGGCTGACATGGATAATCTGATTAGAGAAGCTAGAAAACATCATATACGCATTATTATGGACCTTGTTGTTAATCATACATCTGACCAGCATCCTTGGTTCATTGAAGCAAGAAAAAGTAAGGAGAATCCATACAGAGATTTCTATATTTGGCGTGATCCGGTAGAGGGCCATGCACCTAATGAGTTGAAATCTGCTTTTTCTGGTTCAGCTTGGAAGTTTGATGAAAAAACTGGTCAATATTACTTACACTTCTTTGCAGATCAACAGCCAGATCTTAATTGGAAGAACCCAAAATTAAGAAATAAAATCTATGAAATGATGAATTATTGGATCGATAAGGGAATTGGCGGCTTTAGGATGGATGTGATTGAACTTATCGGAAAAGATCCCGATAAAAAGATTCGTGAGAATGGTCCAATGCTTCATCCATATTTAAAAGAGATGAATGAGAATACTTTTGCAGGTAAAGAATTAATGACAGTGGGTGAAACATGGAACTCTACTCCAAAGATTGCTGCAGAATATTCAGATCCAGCTCGTCATGAATTATCGATGGTATTTCAATTTGAAAATCAAAGCTTAGATCAGCAAGAAGGAAAAGAAAAATGGGATTTACGTCCGCTTGATTTAGGCGAATTGAAAAAAGTTCTAGTTAAATGGCAGACAGAAATTGATTTTAATCATGCATGGAATAGTCTTTTTTGGGAAAATCATGATATTCCGCGAGTTATTTCACGATGGGGAAATGACAAAGAATATCGAGTTCAAAGCGCAAAAATGTTTGCGATTGTACTGCATTTAATGCATGGGACACCTTACATCTATAATGGCGAAGAAATTGGGATGACCAATTGCCCTGTTAAGTCAATTGATGAAGTAGAAGATATTGAAAGTATCAATATGTATCGTGAAAGAATTGATAAGGGCTACAGTAAGGATGAACTAATTAAAGCAATTAATACTAAAGGTCGAGATAATGCACGACGTCCAATGCAGTGGTCAAATGGAGAAAATGCTGACTTTACTACAGGAACACCGTGGCTAAAATTAAACCCAAACTACAAGACTATTAACGTTAAAGAAGCCTTAGAAGATCCAAATTCTATTTTTTACACCTATCAAAAATTAATTAGACTTCGTCATGAAAATTCTGTTGTAGTGGATGGAGATTTTGAACTTGTTGAAAATACTAGTGATAATATTTTGGCCTTTTGGCGAAAACTAGAAGATGAAAAGTGGTTAATAGTCTCTAACCTGTCTGGTGAAGAACAAAATCTAAATTTAGATATATCTTTTAAAAAGGTTTTGATTAGTAACTATGAAAAACGAGACAGTTTAAAAGATATGGTTTTAAAACCTTATGAAGCTTTTGCAGTTAAGGCATAGTAAAAGACGCATTGAATTTTATCAATGCGTCTTTAATTTATTTCTTTTTATTTGGACGTCGTAAGTAACGTAAAGTATTATTTCGAATATATTTTTGGAATTCTTGATAAATTGGATCAAAAATTTGAGGTTCATCAGTTTCTTTAACCATTACTTTTGGAAAGAAGAAACGTTCATCTCCTTGGAGAGTTCCATTTAAGGATTTAACGAGTGGGCTCAATTCAGATAGTTCGACTAAGCTACCATCAGCTTGCATGATTTCAATTGGACTGTGAGCATTTTTTCCAGTTGGCTTATATGCGTCATATGGCTCATCAAAAGCTGAATTGGTAGCAGTGTAGTAATTAGGATCAAAACCGGCTTGTTTAATAAGATTCTTTAGTTTTGGCAGTAAACTCTTAGTATCTTCATTGATTTTGACACTTTCAAGGGGATGACGGTATAAGTAACGATTTGAAAGATCAGATAAAATTTGATCCCCCGAGTTGGTCCAGAGTAAGAAATTAGTTTCCATTACGCCATCATCTAACTTAAGGTAATCCTCAATAGTCCATTTTCCGTTTAAAAATGCTTCTAGTTGAGGAGTAACTTGAAGTTTGCCTTCTTCATAGATGATTTGAGCTCTTTCAAGTAAGTGATGTAAGATAACTTCCATTGAACGATTGACACGGTGAAAGTAAACTTGTTGATACATTTGGTAACGGCTAATAATGTAATCTTCGACTGAGTGAATTCCTTTATCTGTAAAGCAGATACCATCACGATATGGACGGATTACTTCTAAAATTCTCGTTAAATCAAAGCTTCCGTAAGTAACACCAGTGAAATAAGCGTCGCGTAATAAATAATCCATTCTATCTGCGTCCGCTTGACTTGAAATTAGTTTGACTACCTGAGGATTAGGGTAGGTTTTAGCAATAACACTAGCTACTAATTCTGGAAAATTAGGACTTACTTTTCTTAAGGCTTGATTAACTTCAGTATTTTTATCGGTAATAATCTGTTGGCCCATTTTTTCATGATTAGTACCAAATAGATGCTCAAAAGTATGAGAATAAGGGCCATGACCGATATCATGAAGTAAAGCTGCACATTCTGCTAAGAGTCTTTCATCCGGATTCCATAATCCATCGCCTGGTTCTTTACTTACATACTTTTCTTCAAAGATATCACAAATTCTTCGAGTTAATTCATAAACACCTAGGTTATGTTCAAAACGTGTATGAGTTGCTCCTTGAAAAACGTAAGATGCCGGTCCTAATTGCTTAATTCGGCGTAAACGTTGGAATTCCTTTGAATTAATGATATCTAAAATAACTTGATCTTTAACATGAATATAATTGTGAACTGGATCTCTTAATACTTTTTCATGATCCAGCTTTTTACTTTGAAATTTTTCCATTTTTCTTATACTATTTTCTCGGATAATAAAATAAATTTGCTAACGTATAATCAATTTGATTATAACAATAATGCTACTTTAAGGCTATCTTGGCGTGAATGAAGGTGAAAATATGAGCAAGAAAGTTGAGATTAAAATTACTAGTAAAATTCATCAGGAAGATGAATCAGCCGTTTTTGAAAGAGATGGCTTAGGATCAATTGAAAAAGTTGGCGAAGATTGGCGCATAAAATATAGGGAAAAAAATAAAGAGGGCGATGTTGAAGTAAAATTATTAATTAAGCCAAATGAGCTTGTAATGCAACGAGGAGACGCTAAAGGTGATCATACTCTAATGAAATTTGAGCCAGGAGAAAAAAGAAAATGCAAGGTTGTAGCTTCTGGTAAGCAAATGAATTTAGAGTCTTTGACTAATAAATTGAATTTTTCTGAAATTTTTCCAGGAAAGATGCAACTAAAAGTTGAATATGATCTCTTTTCTGGTCTATACTTAGTAGGTAACTATGCAATAAAGATTGATATAATAGAATAGATCTTTAGCAAATTTAGATAAATTGATTACGTGAAAGGACGTGCCACTGTGGGGTTAGATGATTTTCAAGGCCAAAATAAAGACGAATTGTCAATGATCGAAGTTGCTCGTACAATTTTACAAGATAGCGGCAAGCGAATGGCCTTTGCTGATATCGTTAACGCCGTCCAGAACTTTCTGGGTAAGAGTGACGAAGAAATTCGTGAGCGTTTGCCACAATTTTACACTGATATGAACACTGATGGTGAATTCATTTCAATGGGTGATAATGTTTGGGCATTGCGTTCTTGGTTCCCATATGAATCTGTTGATGAAGAAGTAAACCATCCAGAAGATGAAGAAGATGTACCACGTAAGAAACACCATAAGAAAGTTAATGCTTTCATTGGTGATTCTGACGATGATGATATTATCGACTACGATTCAGATGATCCAGAAGATGAAGATTTGGATGTTGACGAAGAAGATACTAATGAAGACGACTACTCAGATGATGATCTTGATGATGCCGATGACAATGAATTAGATGATGGTATTGAAGGCCAATTATCTGAACTTCATCAAGATGATCTTGATGACGATGATGAGTAAAGTACTTGACGGAAAGCAAATTTCCCTTTAGTATTTTGTATGGGCACTCTATGTGCAATTAAGCTCCCATGTATTTGGGAGCTTTTTTTGATTTTAACAGAGAATAAAAGAAAAGAGAGGAAGCACGGCATGACAAAGTATATTTTTGTGACTGGTGGAGTTGTTTCATCACTAGGTAAGGGGATTTCAGCTTCAAGTTTAGGACGTTTACTTAAAAATCGTGGCTTAAAAGTTACCATGCAAAAGTTTGATCCTTACATTAATATCGATCCAGGTACAATGAATCCATATCAACATGGGGAAGTTTATGTTACCGATGATGGTACAGAAGCTGACCTTGATTTGGGTCACTATGAAAGAATTGTTGATGTTAGAACAAGTAAATATTCTAATGTTACTACTGGTAAAATTTATCAAGAAGTGCTTGATAAAGAACGTCGCGGTGACTATCATGGTGCAACTGTGCAAGTAATTCCGCATATTACGGACATGATTAAGAAAAAAATCATGCGTGCTGCCTTAACAACCGATTCAGATGTCATTATTTCTGAAATTGGTGGTACCGTAGGTGATATTGAGTCTACTCCATTTATGGAAGCAATTCGCCAAATGCGTCGTGAAGTTGGTGAAGAAAATGTAATGTATATTCACTGTACATTAGTACCTTATCTTCATGCTGCTCACGAAATGAAAACTAAGCCAACACAACATTCAGTTGCCGAACTTAGAAGTATTGGTATTCAACCAAATATGCTTGTTTTAAGAGCTGAGAAACCAATTGCTCAAGAGTTAAAAAATAAGATTTCTACCTTTACTGATGTTCCAGTAGACCGCATTATTGAATCTATTGATGCTCCTTCACTTTTTGATTTACCACTTGCTTTTCAAGCTCAAGGTATGGATCAAAAGGTTTGCGACTTTTTACACTTGGAGAGTCCAAAGCCAGAAGCAGATATGGAAGTTTGGAAGAAATTAGATGAACGTGCAAAGAACTTAAAGCACGAAACTACCATTACCTTAGTAGGTAAGTATGTAGAACTTGAAGATGCATATATTTCTGTTACTGATGCATTGCAACACGCTGGCTACTTATATGACACTAAAATTAAGGTAAATAAGGTTCAAGCAGAAGACATTACTGAAGACAATATTGCAGAAATTATGAAGGATTCAGATGGATTAATTGTACCTGGTGGTTTTGGTACACGTGGTCTTGAAGGTATGATTACTTCAATTAAATATGCTCGTGAACACGATATCCCATTTTTAGGAATCTGCTTAGGTATGCAAATGGCAAGCGTTGAATTTGCCAGAAATGTACTCGGCTTAAAAGATGCTAATAGTGCAGAAGCTAATCCAGACACTAAGAATAATATTATTGATATTATGGCTGACAAGCGTGATGAAGAAAATATTGGTGGTACGCTTCGTTTAGGTCTATACCCAGCAACTTTAAAGAAGGGCACTAAGACCCGTGAAGCATATGATGACCAAGATGTAATTCAAGAAAGACACCGTCACCGTTATGAATTCAATAATGAATATCGTGAAGCATTTGAAAAGGCAGGCATGGTCTTCTCTGGTGTTTCTCCAGATAATCATTTAGTAGAAATTATTGAAATTCCAAATAAAAAATTCTTTATCGCAGCTCAATATCATCCAGAATTTTTAAGTCGTCCACAAAGACCAGAAGGATTATTTAAAGCATTTATTGGTGCAGCAAGTGGTCTTCCAGCACAACATTTTAACTAGACTTTAAAAATTAAATTTCGGTAACAAGAGAGCCATAATCCTCGGCTTCTCTTGTTTTTTTTGAGTTTTTCATTTAATATATTTTGTGATACATTTGGGTATTACAAATAGAGAAAAGGATTGTTTCCCCAATGAAACAGATGATTATTCATGGTGGAAAGCCCCTGAAGGGCGACGTATGGATCGGCGGTGCTAAGAATTCCACTGTAGCATTGATTCCAGCGTCAATACTTTCGCGGACTCCTGTTACCCTAGAAGGGGTTCCGCGAATTGCTGATGTAGATAATTTGATGGATCTACTTAGTGAAATGGATGTAAAGTGTGATTTTCATGAAACTACTTTACGAATAAATCCGGATAACATTAAGCGTAGTCCCCTTCCAGCAGGAAAGATTAAGAGCTTGAGAGCTTCTTATTACTTTATGGGTGCATTATTAGGTCGCTTTGGTAAAGCTGTGGTGGGCTTTCCAGGCGGAGATGATATTGGCCCTCGTCCTATTGATCAGCATATTAAAGGCTTTGAAGCATTAGGTGCAACTGTTGAGAATGAAAACGATCAAATTATCATTACAGCTCCTAAAACTGGGCTTCGTGGTGCAAAAATTCATTTAAAGATGCCTTCTGTAGGCGCAACAATGAATATAATTATGGCTAGCGTAATGGCAAAGGGCCAAACTATTATTGAAAATGCGGCTAAGGAACCGGAAATTATTGATTTAGCTACATTTTTGAATAATATGGGCGCTGTTATTCGTGGTGCAGGTACTGAAGTGATTCGAATTGAAGGAGTAGAGGAATTAAAAGCACAAACTCCTCATACTATTATTCCTGATCGAATTGAAGCTGGAACATATGTGGCTCTAGCTGCCTGCATCGGAAATGGTATTAGAATTCATAATATTATCGAAGAACACCTAGATTCTTACTTGGCTAAAGTAGAAGAAATGGGTGTAGTAATTGATGCTGATGAAGATTCACTTTATGTTTATCCAGCAGGTGACTTGAAAATGATTCAAGTTAGAACTGACGTATATCCTGGATTTGCGACTGATTTACAGCAGCCAATTACTCCACTTCTTTTAACAGCTAAGAGTGGTGAAGGCGTAGTAATTGATCAAATATATCCTAAGCGTGTTGGTCATATTCCTGAACTTCAGAAGATGGGTGCTAATATTCAAGTAGAAGATAATATTATCTTAGTTCATCCAACTCATCATTTGCATGGAGCACATGTTAGTGCTGGTGAAATTAGAGCAGGAGCTTGTTTGATGCTTGCTGGCTTAATGGCAGATGGTGAAACTATCATTTCAAATGCAGGAAACATTTTGCGTGGCTATGATAGAATTGAACAAAAGTTGCGTCAACTAGGTGCAGAGGTATCTGTGATTGATGTTTAATTAAAATAGAACATTAAAAAAGGGCTTGGAATCTCCAAGTCCTTTTTTATTGGTTTTAAGAAAATATTTTTATTTAGCTTTGTATTTCAATTTTTTCTGGGGCAGCAGGAATATGTTGCTCTTCTAAGCCAGATTTTCCTTTAAATAGTAAATTGAGAATCGTAGCACTTAAGCTTGCTACAACAATACCATTTCCAAGGAATAATTGAATAGTTTCTGGTAAAGCTTGGAAAACTTGTGGATAAACAGTAACACCTAATCCGAGACCAATTGAAATAGCTACGATTAGGATATTACGAGTATCCTCAAAGTCTACTCTCTTTAGCATTCTCATTCCTTGGACGGCAATCATTGTAAACATCACAAGCATAGCGCCGCCTAAGACAGAGTCAGGGATGATAGTTACTAGAGCACCAAATTTAGGGAGTAGTCCCATTAACATTAAAAATCCTGATGCCCAGTAAATTGGTCTTTTTGTGGTAATACCTGATAATTCCAGTAAACCTACATTTTGTGAAAAAGTAGTGTAAGGGAATGTGTTAAAGATTCCGCCCAGGATCTGTGCGAGCCCTTCAGCACGATAACCCTTTTTAAGGTCATCGCTAGTGATGTCTTTGTGGAGTAAATCGCCAATAGCAAAGAATACTCCGGTAGATTCTACCATTGAAACGAGAGCAATGATAATCATTGTTAAACTGGATGACCACTCAAACTGTGGCATTCCAAAGTAAAAAGGTTGAGGTAAGTGGAACCAAGAAGCTTGAGCAACTGGAGTAAGTGAAACCATACCAAGAGTACTGGCAATTAATGTTCCTGCAATTAATCCCACTAAAACAGCGATGGATTTGATAAATCCTTTGCCCCAAACTTGAAGGACAAGAATAATTGCTACAGTTATAAAGCCAGTTAAAAGATTTTTAGGATCACCGAAGTTTTTAGCTGTAGAATTGCCCCCACCAAGATTTTGAATAGAAACCGGAATTAAGGAAAGTCCAATTACTGTAATTAAGCTTCCCGTTACAACTGGTGGAAAGAGCTTTTTGATTTTAGAAAAATAGCCTGCTACTAAAAATACGAAAATCCCCGCTACGATGATTGCACCATACATAGTACCAATGGTGAATTTTTTCCCAATCATTTGAAGAGGAGCTACAGCTTGAATAGCACACCCTAAAACAACAGGTAGGCCAATTCCAAAATAACGATTACGTAGAAGCTGGAGAGCAGTTGCTAAACCACACATGAAAATGTCGATTGAAACTAGATAAGTCATCTGAGTGGAGTTGAATTTCAAGGCAGTTCCAATTAAAAGAGGAACGGCAATTGCTCCCGAATACATTGCGAGTAAATGTTGTAGACCTAGTAAAGCAGCTTTTTTGTGGTTAACTTGTGTGTGCTTCATTTATTCTTCTCCTACAAAATGCACTTGATTGTTTTCAAAATCAGAAATTCTAGCTAAGGCTTCAAGACGGTAGCCATGATCTTTAACCCATTCGCTGCCACCTTGGAATTCTTTAGCTACAACTACACCAACACCAGCTACAGTTGCATTTGCTTGATCTGCAATATTAAGCATCCCTTTAACAGCTTCTCCATGGGCTAAGAAGTCATCAATAATTAATAAGTGATCGTCACTGCTCAAGAATTTCTTTTCAACACAAATTTTATTATTAACTTTTTTAGTGTAAGAAAATACTTCTGCCCAATAAACAGCATCATTAAGAGTTGAAGGTTTTTTCTTTCTCGCAAAAACCATTGGAACTCCTAACTGATATGCAGCCATAATACCAGGAGCAATTCCTGAAGCTTCACAAGTAAGAACTTTAGTAATTTTTTCGTTTTCGAATAAACGCTTAAATTCCTTACCGACTTCCATCATAAGTTGCGGATCGACTTGATGATTTAGAAAAGAGTTAATTTTTAAAACATTGCCATCTAATACTTCTCCATCTTTACGAATCCGTTCCTCAAGTAATTTCAATTTTATCCTCCTGCAAAAAAAGACTTCTTCTACCCGTAAATTAGGGTAAAAGAAGTCCTTTGTAGTGCTACTTATGACATCGATTACCTATAGTCCAGAATTAATTGGTTCCGGGTAGAAACTGTCGACCTTATTACGACGATATATAGATATTTTGATATCTAGAGTGTAGCAGAATCATTTTCCGAACACAAGGCCTCTTTTTTTGATGTATTATTCTGAAATTGAAAAGAAAGGATTGCCTCAAGAATTCCATATGCAATTCCAGCAAGTGGCCGAATAATCCAGCTTTGGCTCCAATTCTTGCTAATGAAACTATAAGCAAGATAGATAAAAGAAATAGTCATCCAATAAATAGTGGCATATTTTTCAATTATTTTTTTGCTGGCCTTTTTCTCAGTAGTATAGTCTTCTATTTGCAAAATAATATTAAAACTATCACGAGCAATATTAGTTTTGACTAAGAAAAAGACACCAATTCCTATAAGAAAAATCATAGCAGTTGAAAGACCAGTCATTAGGTCATCAATTCGGCTATATGAAAGAGAACCAATAAATAAAGAGCCAGTCATAAGTGGAATAGCAGATAAAATACAAAAAGTAATGCCAATAATCTTTAGAACTAGGTGTTGATTTTCATATTCTTTACTTAATTTAAGAACTTGCTCTTTTGTTTCTTCAGAAAGATTACATTCTTAATACTCGAAATTTTCGTGAACTTTTAGCCAGTGATTTCCTGCAATAAAGAGAGCCACAGCGGCTGCAACTAGAAGTATTAGAACAATTACATCAATTCCTGTTGCAAAATTAATCGATGAAGTTAAGATATCTAATCTTGTTAGTCTGATTAAGATTAATAAAGTAATTGGTGAGAAAATACATAGCATGACGCCAATAGCAATCAACGTAGAACTGCGCTTCCTAGCAGATAAGAAATCTTGAACCGAAGATGGAGATAAGTATTTTGTTTGAGACATAGGTATCACCTCTTTTGTATATAAAAATTGAATAGTATAGTTTTACTTCAATTTTTATATACAAATTATCAAAGCGCTATTTTGATGCTTGTGAAGTTAAAAAACAAATTAATGATTGACCAATTGAATTTTTCTTAGTAAAGTTTCTAGTAAATAGGGATAAATTATTTTTTAGAAGGAGAAAATTGTGGCTAAGACTAATCTAAATGATTTTGACAAGATTATTGTGCTTGATTTTGGTAGTCAATATAACCAATTGATTACTCGTCGAATTCGTGACTTTGGTATCTATTCAGAACTTTTACCACATGACTTAAGTATTGAAAAGATCAAGGAAATGGCCCCTAAGGGAATTATTTTTTCTGGTGGTCCAAACAGTGTTTATGACAAGGGTGCTTTAAAAGTTGATCCTGAAATTTTCAAGCTTGGTATTCCAATTTTGGGGATTTGTTATGGGATGCAACTCATGAGTTACGATTTGGGCGGTGAGGTTGAAAAGGCTGATAATTCCGAATATGGTCGTGCTGATATTGAGGTAATTGATCCTAATGCAGTTTTATTTGAGGGCTTGCCAAGAGAACAATACGTTTGGATGAGTCATGGTGACTTAGTAACTAAGGCTCCAGAAGGCTTTACTGTAACTTCTAGGAGTAAGAACTGTCCAATTTCTGCAATTGCTAACGATGAGAAGAAATTCTACGGAATTCAATTCCATGCCGAAGTTCGTAATTCAGAGTATGGTTTAGATATTTTGAAGAACTTTGCCTTTAAGGTTTGTGGTGCCGAAGCTAACTGGACTATGGATGACTTTATCGAGATGCAAGTTGATGAAATTCGTCAAAAAGTTGGCGATAAGAAGGTTATCTTGGGTCTTTCCGGTGGGGTTGATTCTAGTGTTACTGCTACTCTTCTTCATAAAGCAATTGGTGATCAATTAACTGCAATTTTTGTTGATCACGGGATGCTTCGTAAAGACGAAGGCGATCAAGTAATGCAAGCTTTGAACAAGGATCTTGGCGTTAATATTATTCGCGTGAATGCCCAAGAGCGTTTTTTGAATAGGCTTAAGGGAGTAACTGATCCTGAACAAAAACGTAAGATCATCGGTAAAGAATTTATCGAAGTCTTCAACGAAGAAGCTAAAAAGTTAAAAGATGTCGACTTCTTGGCCCAAGGTACTCTATATACTGACGTTATTGAGTCTGGAACGAATACCGCTCAAACTATTAAGTCACACCACAATGTTGGTGGTCTTCCTGAAGACATGCACTTCGAATTAATTGAACCACTTCGTAAGCTATTCAAGGATGAAGTTCGTGAACTTGGTGAAAAGCTCGGTATTCCTCATGACTTAGTATGGCGTCAACCATTCCCAGGTCCAGGTCTTGGTATTCGTGTTATTGGCGAAGTTACTGAAGACAAGCTGAAGATCGTGCGTGAATCAGATGCTATTTTACGTGAAGAAATCAAGAATGCTGGTCTTCAAGAAGATATTTGGCAATACTTCACAGTTTTGCCAGGTATTCGTTCAGTTGGTGTTATGGGGGATGGTCGTACTTATGACTACACTATCGGTATTCGTGCCGTAACTTCAATTGATGGGATGACTGCTGACTTTGCCCAAATTCCATGGGATGTATTAAGTAAGATTTCTACTAGAATCGTAGATGAATGTGACCACATTAACCGCGTAGTTTACGATATTACCAGTAAGCCACCTTCCACTATTGAATGGGAATAAGAGACTCATCTCTGAAAAAAGAATATAAATGAAAGAAGCCTATTAAATCTTGGTATTGATGAACCATGATTTAATAGGCTTTTATAGTACTTAATTAAACTCAAGCTTATTTGCTTCATCAATCTTAGTTAGGAAAGATGAAACATCGGTAATAATGTCATTGGTATATGAGACATTAATCAGATTAACCCAATTTTTTCTAAGAAAATAGTCATCAATGTCATATCTGACCTTAGCTAAGTATTTGTAACTAATAAATAGTAGCTCAGAAAAAATTACATTACGTTTTTTAGGTTGCATTACAAAATCAAGTAATAAGTCTTTTCCTGAGCCTTTAATAAAGTGGAAAAATTCGCAGTTGATATGTCTAATCGGATGAAAAGGATATAAGATTTGAGAGTTTAGAACTTGTTTTTCAAATTGTTTAAGTAATTTTTGATCTTTTTTGTTAATGACATAGTCATTGCTATCTAAGTTAATCATCGCTATCAATTCCTATTCTTACTATTGCACCTAAAGTATATAAATTGAAAAAAGTAAAAACAATGACTGTTAACTAAGTTGAAAAAGAAAAAATAATTACCTCAAAGAAAGTTACAGAGAGTAAGTTATCCAGGAAAGAGAAGTGAGGAAAAAGTTTGAGTGATATTAGGGTGCAGAATACAAAGAATAATTTAATTACTGCTCTTTTAAGCTGCTTAGAAGATAAGAGTGTGCATGAGCTAAAAGTAAAAGATATTATTGATAAGGCTGGCGTAAGTACTAGAACGTTTTATCAATATTATTCAGATGTCAATGATTTGCTAAGAGATATAGAAGATAGCTTTATGGCAGAGTATCTAAAAAATGTTGAAAAAGATCGTGATTCACTAGGAGATCTTGATTTAGATGTGCCTTTTGAAGATCAGTTAGAGACTATTTTAAATGCAACAAAAAATACCATTGAGTTCTGTTATGCGCATAAAAAAGAGATTCAACTCTTGTTATCTGATAATGGGGATACGCGTTTCTATAATATGATTTTCCACACTGGTTGTGAGAAAATTATGAAACGTATGAGCCAGATGAAACATATTGATGAATTAAAAATGGACGAAAAAGACCAAATGAGAATGATGATTAGTGTGCAGGTATTTGTACATAGCATCATTGGTATGGTAAGAGTCTTGCTTGAATACAGCGATAGATTAGCTCCATATGACGTTCGTCAAAGTATACTTACATTTTTACGTGAGTCACCGATAGCTTCCATGAATATAAATAAAAAATAGAGACGATAAAATAATTTATAGTATACTAGGCTGAACTCCACGATAACTGGCTAAAGTATTGAATGAAGTGGTTTTGTTGGCAATTGAGAAATAATTGTACTTAAATATGAAGTAGCATAAAAAGAATAGTAATTAAAAAACGAAGTTTTAGGGGATACGTCAATGAAAATAGAAATTCCAACTATGAATGGATTTATTCCAGATTGCTACGGTAAATTTGCCAATGCTGATCAAAAGATTGAAGGGAAGCCTAGTAGATCTTTTCCAATTTTTATTACTGATGCGCCTGATAAGGCAAAAACTTTAGCTGTGTATTTTAGAGATTTTGATTCAGTTCCAGTCTGTGGATTTACTTGGATTCACTGGTTAGCTGCCAATCTTCCGGTTCGAGATGTTCCAGCTAATATTAGTCATTCTAAGAATAGCAGCCTTGATTTTGTTCAAGGAAATAATAGTAATATTAGCAAGTTTTTGGGTGAAAATTCTGGTCCAGTTGAAGGCTATACAGGTCCTATGCCTCCTGACAAGACGCACTATTACACCTTAACCGTGTATGCATTAGACACAAAACTTGATCTAAAAGAAGGTTATTGGTTAAACGACTTTTTGCGTGAGATGGAAGGTCATATAATTGATAGTGCGACTATTTCAGTTCCAGTAAAGCAAAATAAAAGTCGAAGTTACTAATAAATATGCTATAATTTAGATAAAGAAAAAGGAGATCATAAGATCTCCTTTGCAGCCCGCTTTAAGAGCGGTGACAAAATTATAGTTTTGGCAAACGCCTACTCAATAACTCGGTCAAAAGTTATATATTGAGCGGCGTTTTTTATTTTTTGTTGTGGTTGTCGATATATGTTAGCAATGCTAACACAAAAGTACCAAACAATAGCATTAACGAGATGGCCTCGTAAACACTCATTAGGCTGAACCCTTTCCAATTGATGTCGGACCATAGGCCTCACCTCCGGGAGAAAAAACAGCCACCGCTCATAAAACTTTCTGCGGATATAATTATAGCGAAAATTTGTTTGCAAAAGAATATAGATTAGTCAAAAAGCTCACAATTAATTTGCGGGCTTTTACCATAATTATATTCAAAAAATAGTTCTCTTTGAAAAGTATCATCGTAAGTAGCTGATACTAAACTATAGTAAAATTATTGATATGATAGAGTTAAAAGAGAAAACTTATTTGGAGTAAGGTGGAGGAATTTTTGAAAGATAAAAAAATTCTAAAAAGAGTTAATTATTGGGTTACAATTGGAATAGTTTTAATAATATGTATAGGTATTTTTACATGGTAGAATAATTCTAAAAAGAAAACTCCACATCATAAATTGAAGCCCCAACCTGCTTTAATTGACAACACTAGTACTTGTCCAGCTTCTTATCCAACTAAAGAATTCAAAAATTTATTATCCCAAAATTATCTAGATATTTATAAAAACTTGAATTTTAAGCAAAAACCAACTTGCTATGTGATTTCCCGGTTTGATTCAGTCAGCAGCAATTAAATATATTCCTCCTGGTCAGGGACAACTAGGGATTGCATATGATATAGATCCACAAGGCTTAGCGATTATTAACCATAAATATTTGATTGTTTCAGCGTATAGTAAAAGCAAGACCTTTGATTCAGTTCTTTGGGTATTAGATTTTAAGACTGGTCGCTTTGTAAAACCAATTGCCTTAAATAATATTGATCATGTTGGGTGAATTACTTATGACGAAGATCATAAGCGTTTATGGGTAGCCACTATTAATCAGGAACAGCGAGCACAAGTGCAATCGGTAACGCTGAAAGAAATTGAAAAATATAATTTTAAGAAACAGAAGAAGCCAATAAAATTTGAACATGGTACTAACTTATCAGTACCACTTCGAACATCTTATATGACTTATCATAAGAATAAACTCTATATCGGCTACTTCGATAAAGTCCGAGGTGGTCAACTTTTTGCCTATGAACTTAATAAAAAAGGACTATTTAAAAAAGATAAAATGCAAGATGGTTTAGCTCTTCCTAGTGAAAACTGGTCAACTTATTCTCAAATTCAAGGAATTAGTTTTGATAAAAATGATATTTTATTATCTACTTCATACGGTGATTTTAATTCACAATTATTAATTTTTAAAAATAAATTGAATAAACCAAACTATAATCTTGATCTTTCAGAAGCAGATAAAGCAATTATTTTACCTCCATATATGGAATAAATTATCGGTAAAGATGGTTAAATTTATATGTTGTTTGAATCTGCTACAGCATTGTACCGTCAAAATCCTAATTTACTGCATATGGATCGAGTGATTAAGTTAAAAGTTAAATTCAAGGGGCTCAAGAATAGTAAGGAATAGCTATCAAGAGGAATATTAGACAAAAATAGAAAACATAAGAGTGAGAAAAATAGATGACATTAAATATTCGTACTGTAAAAATGGATGATCTAGATGCAATTGTTGAGCTTGAATCGAGTGCTTTTCATATGTCAGAAGAAATGACGCGTAAGGATATGATCGGCCGGATTGAAAATTACTCAGATACTTTTTTAGTTGCAGAAGTTGATGGAAAAGTAGTGGGCCACGTTTTTGGTCCAGTAAGTAAAGATCGCTACATTAAGGATGAGCTCTATTTTAAAAATCAATCGAATAATGCACAGTATCCTTATCAAACAATTTTGAGTTTGGCGACTAGAAAAGAATATCGTAAGCAGGGAATTGCATCAGCTTTAATTGAAGAATTATGCAAGATTGCTCAAGCCCAGAATAGAGGTGCAGTTACACTGACTTGTTTACCTAAGCTCTTCCATTTTTATGAAACGCGTGGCTTTGTCAACGAAGGCAAGACTAGTGATGATATCCCTGATCCAGAAGACGTAAGTAGCTACAATATGGTGAGGGAATTGAGATAAATATTTTGTAAAATCAATAGAGTCTTGACCAATCATCAGCCTTACTGATACAATTATTCAAAATCAAATACTTTTTAAGTTCAGAGGGTTTGTAAACTGATACAAGCTGGATAAGAGCGTCGCACTGCGGCGGGTTTCTTATCCAGCTTTTTTGTTAAGGAGGATATTTATGAAATTTATAGTTACACCTGAGATTTTTGAAAAATTACCAGATTTGTATGTAGGGGTTGTAGTGGCAAAGGAAGTCGATAATAGTCAGGATTATCCTAAAATTAATGAGCTTCTCAATAAATACATGAACTTCTCACAAGAAAGATTTGATGTTGTGAATGTTAAGGAAAATGAGGAAATTATTCCCTATCGCGAAGCTTTTAGAAAAATTGGTATTAATCCTAATCGTTATCCTTGTTTTGCCGAAGCTTTGTTTAAACGTTTATCAAAAGGAAAAGATTTACCGCATATTAATCCACTTGTTGATCTAAATAATGCGATTTCACTGAAGTACACGCTACCCATGGGGACGCATAGTTTAGATGGGGGTGAAGATAATATTATGATGCGTGTGGCTCAACCTGGTGATAACTTTATTCCACTTGGTACAGATAAAATAGAAGAACCTGATGAAGAGGAAGTTTTTTATGCAGTAGGGAAATATGTGAGAACGCGTAGATGGACTTGGTGTCAAAGCGAGCACGGCAAAATCATTGATCAAACTCGCGATGTTTTCTTTCCAATTTATGGCTTTACCGATGTGAATAAAGATATTGTAAATAAAGCACGAACAGATCTAGCAATTAGGGTTGCTGAAATTTTTGGTGTAAAAACGCAAGTCGGGTCTGTAGATCGTAATCATCCAGAATTTGAATGGGAGTAATTAATGGCAATAAAGAATAATCGCAGCAGAGTAAATTTAATGATGGCCACGCTTTTGCTAGGAAGTTTTATTACGACTTTGGTAGAAACGTTGATGAACAACGGCTTACCAATGATTATGTAAGAAACACATGTCAGCCAAATGAGTGCGCAATGGCTGAACACGGGATATATGTTGGTGGCAGGAATGATAATGCCTCTAGCCGCATTTTTCACGCACCGTTTTCCTTTGAAGCGTTTATTTACAATGACAATGGGCATCTTCTTAATTGGAACTTTAATTTCAACTTTTGCGCCAAACTTCACATTTTTGTTGCTTGGGCGCTTAGTTCAAGCCATTGCTGTGGGAATCAATATGCCGTTGGTTACGAATGTATTGACAATCATCATTCCGGCTAAAAATCGTGGTCTTGCCATTGGGATTGCGGGTATCATCATTAACTTGGGACCAGCAATTGGGTCGACTTTATCAGGAGTAATCTTAGAATTTTATGACTGGCGCATGCTCTTTATTGTGTTGTTGCCATTTACCATTTTGACCTTAATCTGTACACAATTTTTTGTTGAAAATTTGCTCGAACCTAAGAAGATAAGTGCAGATTTTCAGTCAGTACTTTATGCAATTGTAGGTCTTGGATCACTACTCTATAGCTTAGGACGTTTAGGTGAAAGCGATAGTAATGGAATTTATACAGCTTTATTTGCACTTGTTGGAATAGCTTTTATTATGATCTTTATTAAACGCCAATTTAAGATAGGGAAGCCACTCCTTGATTTACGTGTTTTTGCCTATAAGCAATATCGCTTGAGAATTTTTATAACGTTGCTCGTGTCAGGATCAATTATGGCACCCGAGCTGATGTTACCGCTCTTTAACCAGAATATTCTAAAAGTCAGTCAAATTATTTCTGTTGAAGTAATGATTCCACGTGCATTGGCAATGGCAGTTTTGTCACCATTTGCTGGAAGACTTTACGATAAAATGGGTATTAAGAAAATGGCCATGATTGGGAGACTTTTAGGATTAATTACTGCAGTACCAATGTTTTTCTATAATGCACAGACTTCTCTAGGGTGGCTTACGCTACTTTATGCAATTAGATGTGCGGGACTAATCTTGTGCTACACACCTGCACAAGTTTACGCCTTAAATGCTCTGCCCCAAGAGAGCGTAGTTTCAGGAAACACAATTATTGTGACGATGGTTCAGGTTGCCAATTCCTTCTGTACGACACTGGCAGTAACAACTAAAAATCTGGTTCAAGATCAGACAGTTCTGTTATCAGTGACCACTGGTCACTTGGTACAACGATATTAGTTACATTGTTGGCAACTTTGTTGATTTTTGGGATTAAAAAGCAAGAGCGATAAAAATAAGCTACTCATGAAATTGAATAGTTTTCTTGTATTTGATTAACTAAAATAATAAAAAAGGAGGATAAAAATGAGCGAGATTAGCAAATTAACCGTAACCACACCAATAGGATTACTGCAGATAATTGCTACCGATAAAGCAATAGTCAGTGCAAAACCTACTGATCATGAAGAAAATATAGTGGGAAATGAAGCAGCAAATAAGTTAGCTCAAGAGTGTAAAGTAGAGCTAGCAGAGTATTTTGCTGGAAAAAGACAAAAATTTGATCTTCCTTTGAAGCAAGAAGGAACACAATTTCAAAAGAAAGTGTGGCAAGAACTTAAACAAATTCCTTATGGTGAGACAAAAACTTACGGCGAAATTGCTAAACTAATAGACAAGCCCAAGGCTTCAAGAGCTATTGGAATGGCCAATCATAATAATTCGATTATGATTTTGGTTCCCTGTCACCGCGTTGTTGGCGCAGATGGAAGTCTAACTGGCTATGCATATGGCGTTAAAATAAAGAAGTTTTTACTTGAACTTGAGAGAAAAAATAAATGATTTTTTTAATAACTGGTGCATCACATACTGGAAAAACTACTCTGACACAGTGTTTACTTGAAAAATATAAATATCTACTCGTGGTGCTAGTTAAGTCGTTCTGATTATAAAAAAAGTCCAATTGGATTAGACTCATAGTGTAGTAAATCAAAAAAAGAAAAGAGTCTGATCTAATTGAACTACCTTAAGATTAATCGTTTTAACCATCATTTACAAGTAAACATTAAACAATTACGTGAAATTTGTCGCCAACTTTATAAAAAATACGCGCCCATAGAAATAACTCGCCGCAGAAATGTCAGTCAATGTAAATTATCTGATATTACAGTCTTAACCTTACTAATCTGGCAAGCTAAAACTGGCATTGAATCACAAAGGCGATTTTGTGAATCTTTTTGTGACCTCTCGCATTCGCGTTTTAATCGTCGCGCACGTCAGCTCTTACCATTGATCAATCTAATAAGGCGTTCTTTAAATAAAGAGATCGATCTTTCAGGTAGGTATATGACCATTGATAGTTTTCCCATTCCAGTATGTCAACCTGTTCGTAACCGCAGAGTTAAGATCTTTAGAAGCTATGCCAATATTGGTTACAAGGCTACTAAAAAGATTTACTACTATGGCTTCAAAGTACACGCGGTAGTAAGTGATGATGGTTATATTCTGAATTACACAGTAACTAAAGCTTCAGTTCATGATGCAAAGGCTGCTCCCGAGCTGATTGATAATACTACTGGGCTAACTAATAGATATATACTTGGCGATGAAGGATATATTGGCCATAAATTGCAAGATCAATTAAAACAAAAAAGCTATATTCTTTGGACTCCCTATAGAAAGAACATGACTCGAGCTAAAGAACACAACAATCATGAACTAATGGCTATTAGACGTGGGATAGAGACCAATTTTTCATTATTAACTTATTACCAAGCTGAAAATAATAGAGCACGTAGCTTAGTAGGATTTCAACAAAGATTAGAAGTAGAGATTTTAGCATCTAACCTAGAATATTGTTTAGAACGATTTAACTAGCACCACGAGTAAATATCTATATCTATCTATTGATCATTTAAAAATGGGAATGATTCGTAGTAGTTACACAAAGCTCACACCTAAAGATGATGATCAACTTACGGACTATTTGTGGCCGATTGTGCGAGAAATAATTAAAATTGTAATTGAGAATGGACAGAATTTAATTATTGAGGGATGTTACATTCCTTTTGATTAGCAGAATGATTTTAATGAAAAATATTTAGAGCGGATTAAATATTATTGCCTTGTAATGAGTGAAAAATATATCGAGAATAATTTTGCAAATATCAAAAAGTATGCAAATAAAATCGAAAATAGATTAGACGATGAGTGTTCAATAGAGGATGTCTTGAAAGACAATGCAGATTATTTACAAGGAGCTAAAAAATATAGGTTAAACTATGTGCTAATTAATGAGCAATATAAGATTGATATTGATTTAGATAATTAAAAGAGTAAAGATCCTTAGCCGATTATTAAGTAACTGGGGAATATAAATCTTATATATTTTTATTGTCACTTGATTGGGAAGATATTAATCCAATTTTGTGTTATATAAAACAAAAAGCTCCCGTTCAATTTGAACGAGAAGCTTTTTACTTAGTTAATTTATGTACTTTATGAGCCAAAACCATTTCTTTGTTTCGATCTTCATAAATTGCGTCTTTTACGTAGTTCCAGGGTGCCATTAGGCGACCTTTATTGTTTTTACGGAAAAGAAAGTCAGCATGATGATTTTCAAGGTGACGTAGATATCTTTTAGCGTTTTGAACCTGAGTATGATGCTTTAGGTTTAAGCGAGGTTCAAAATCAATAATTTTATGATCAGCATTAAAGACTGGTCTTACTTTATGGTGCCAGTGACGAGCACTAGCAACATGACGACTAACTTTTTTACCGGCTTCAACAATATTTTCTTTAGTGGCTAAACTATTCCGATCTTTTAACTCTGCATGTGGATCTAGATAATAGTTTCCTAAACCATCTTGACGATAAAGACGTAACTTTTTGAATGATTTATTATTTTTATCCGTCTTCACTTCAATAACGTCACCATTGGTATGGTTCATTAAATACATGTGATGTTTTTTAGTGTAATTTACACCCTTCATGATCAGAAATTCACCCCTTTATTTATCTTATGAGTCTATATTATAGACGCATTTTAAAATAAAGTATAGTGATTAAAGTAGGACTTTAGTTATTTATAAAATTAATTAAAGTTTAGAGAAATAGTAGTAAGAAAAGACAGCTGAGATAGACTTAGAACTGTCTTTTGTAAGTATTGTAAGGTCAACTAGCGGATAAAAAATTTTTTAAGACATGCAGTAAGTATTTTAGCTACATATGTTTTAAATAAAAGTTATGTATATAATTAAGAGATAAGATGAGTTCTTATCTCTTTTTTGTTGAGGAATTAAAACATGATAGATAATAAAAATTTGTTGCAGCTCCTAAGAATTGAACTTCAAAAGATGAATAAGGGTGATAAAATTAAATTTTTAACTTATAAAAAAGATCGAAGCATCCTTGTGGAAAAGGGTGGAGATACTTTTACAGTAGTTGAAAATGGATATCGCCAAATAGTGTGGGAAAATTTAACTGAAATAGAAGTTTTAAAGAGAATGAAAAAATTACAAAAGATAGAATTTCCACGAAGTAACAAATTATATTTAAGTACTCGTGGTGCTAGTTAAGTCGTTCTGATTATAAAAAAAGTCCAATTGGATTAGACTCATAGTGTAGTAAATCAAAAAAAGAAAAGAGTCTGATCTAATTGAACTACCTTAAGATTAATCGTTTTAACCATCATTTACAAGTAAACATTAAACAATTACGTGAAATTTGTCGCCAACTTTATAAAAAATACGCGCCCATAGAAATAACTCGCCGCAGAAATGTCAGTCAATGTAAATTATCTGATATTACAGTCTTAACCTTACTAATCTGGCAAGCTAAAACTGGCATTGAATCACAAAGGCGATTTTGTGAATCTTTTTGTGACCTCTCGCATTCGCGTTTTAATCGTCGCGCACGTCAGCTCTTACCATTGATCAATCTAATAAGGCGTTCTTTAAATAAAGAGATCGATCTTTCAGGTAGGTATATGACCATTGATAGTTTTCCCATTCCAGTATGTCAACCTGTTCGTAACCGCAGAGTTAAGATCTTTAGAAGCTATGCCAATATTGGTTACAAGGCTACTAAAAAGATTTACTACTATGGCTTCAAAGTACACGCGGTAGTAAGTGATGATGGTTATATTCTGAATTACACAGTAACTAAAGCTTCAGTTCATGATGCAAAGGCTGCTCCCGAGCTGATTGATAATACTACTGGGCTAACTAATAGATATATACTTGGCGATGAAGGATATATTGGCCATAAATTGCAAGATCAATTAAAACAAAAAAGCTATATTCTTTGGACTCCCTATAGAAAGAACATGACTCGAGCTAAAGAACACAACAATCATGAACTAATGGCTATTAGACGTGGGATAGAGACCAATTTTTCATTATTAACTTATTACCAAGCTGAAAATAATAGAGCACGTAGCTTAGTAGGATTTCAACAAAGATTAGAAGTAGAGATTTTAGCATCTAACCTAGAATATTGTTTAGAACGATTTAACTAGCACCACGAGTAATTAGTATGTAAATTATAATCCATATACGGAAACATCCATTTATTATCATTAATATATCCTTTTATAATAGGGTTCATATTTCTATCTTTTTTCTTTTTGGTGACTCAATCATAGGATGATTTAGCAAATGTTTCTAGATACTAATAAATATATTAGTATCTAGAAAACACCACAAATTTATTAAGTAAGTATAAAAAATCAGTATGACAATATCCCATAAAAATAAGAGGGGGCGAGGATCATACTGATTTTACCTTTTTAATTTTTAAGCGTCATAAGCATTTCGGTTGCTTGATAATGAGTGACTGTCAGCAATTGGCTGATTTCACTATTCTTATAGTTTTCGCAAAAAAGCTCATAGGCTAACTTGGCTTCAATGAGTAGAAGAAAAAGAAGATCATGTAATTTAACATCGATATTGTCAATATCTAGTACCGTTTGTGTGACAAGTTTGTATGCTCTTTTTATTGGCTTAAAAAAATTGAGCATCCCTTTCTAGAGCATTAATATATTTGACAGCACTGACTGTATTATGCATTTGGATTAGAGTGTTAACGGTATCCTTAGCTGCATTACTAGTCGTTTTTATATTAATTTCTTTTTCAATCATTTTAAAATCTCCGTTTCATATTTTTTATTTAATTTAGCAAATTATGATCTAAAGATATATATGACTTTGCATATTTGCAGACAAAAAAGGACTTTTGTTGCTATTTTTATGTACAAAAGTCCCATTTTGTTTACTATATAATAAAAAATTATGTTTCAGAGCAATCTTAACGAGTTAACGTATGATTAATGCTTCTATGTCTTTATAGCTTACACTGTATACATGTTCGCCATCGGATAACTGTAGTGAATCATGTTGTTCGATTAAGTGACCTAATCGATTAATGGTATCTGTGATTGGCAAGTATAGCCGTATTACTTTACCGCCTTTAAGTAAATAAGCGGAACAAGTATAGGTTCTACCTTTATCATTAGATTCTACCAGTGGTAAGTTATCAGTATATCAATACTTAGATAATTTTTCATCTCATATGTATTCGCTCTCATTATCATTACCACAATTGTACTCAAAGCTCAAAAAGCAAACAAGCCAAATATTGATCATAATTTGGCTTGTTTGACATTATTTAGTTTAAAATTTTACGCTTCTTTTCTAGTTTGTTGGCTTATTAAAGCAAAATCAAGATGACGATAAGCATTCAATAAAACTATGGTACTTAAGAACCAAGTAGCCGGATAAATCCAGTTGGCCATCCGAATATCCTGGAAAAATGGCTTGGTACCTAATAAAACTGCTAACCTTACTACAACCCAGCAAAGCATCATTGCTAACATTGGGATCGTCGCTTTCCCTGCACCACGCATTACTGAAGCAATTAAATGCGTAATCGCAACCAAGAAAAAGAAGAAACCACAAACTCTTGCACGCCCAACACCAAAGGCGACGACCGAAGGCGTCGGATCAAATAGCGCGATCAGTTGCGGCGCAAAGGTAAATACGCTTAAGCCGATTATTTCCGCAATCAGCACTGCCAAAATCACTCCAAACCGAACACCCTCTTTAATTCGCTTAATTTTTCCGGCACCAAGGTTTTGCGCCACAAACGTCGTCAAAGCTAAAGTGAAACTAGTTACTGGTAGAAAAGCAAAACCCTCAACGCGAGTATAGGCCCCGATTCCTGCAACTGCATGTGCACCAAACATGTTGATATATGATTGAATAACCACATTAGACACGGAAATTAACGAATTCTGTAATCCTGATGGTAAACCATAATCAATCGTCAGCTTCAACATCGGCCGATATATTTTAAGATGGCGCAGATCTACCCGACTTGGACCTTTTAGCTTACGCAATTTATTATAAGCAAGACAAGCAGAAAATGTTTGTGCTATTACTGTAGCCAAAGCTGAAAAGCCAACGCTTAAATGAAGCCAATAGATAAAAATAATGTCAAAAGCAATATTTACTACTGATGAGGCAATTAGGTAATACAAAGGCCCCTTACTATCACCATTGGCTTGAAGGATACTAATAAAAGTGTTGTACATAACAAAGCCCATTGATCCCAAAAAGTATACTCGTAAGAATTCTACTGATTCAGGCATAATGCTTTTTGGCGTTCCCATTAATATCAGAATTTGTGGAGTCAACACTACACCAATGATTGTCAACAAAAAGCCACAAATAAAGCCCACAGCAACCACTGTAGCCACTGCTTCGCGTGTGTGTTGATCATTTTTAGCACCAATACATTGTGCTATTACTACTCCTGCACCCATCGCTAGTCCTTGGAATAACCCGATTAGCAACATGATCAAACTTCCAGACGATGAAACTGCAGCTAAAGCATTCGACCCAATTACATTACCAACTACCAACGAATCGGCAGCACTATACATTTGTTGGAATAAATTTCCCAAAAATAGTGGAATTGCAAATTTAATTATCTGACTTCGATATGAGCCTTCAGTCATTACAATCGCGTCATTATCCACCTAATTCCCCCTTACTCATCCAAACCGTTAAATAAATATCATCTTAACTTATAATTTAATTAAATCACAGGGAAAACAACTATACAAACAGTGACTTGGTTCTCCAAGTACCATGATGCCACCGGTAGATCATCAACATTGCGCGCAAACTTTCATCGATCGCATATGCAATCCATACACCTACTAACCCCATATGAAAGACAATTGCCAATAAATATGAAAATGGCAAGCTAATTAGCCATAGCACAGTTAAACTACATGCAAGCGGAAATCTAACATCCCCACTCGCATTTAATGATCCTACCAAAGTCATATTAACCGCTCTTGCTGCTTCAAGAATAATTTCGACCAAGAAAACCCAGCGTGCCAATTCAATGATTTCAGGTTTATTTGTATAAATATGCATAATTGGCGTAATAAAAATAAAGGTCACGATTGAAATTGAAGTTGAAATTCCCACATTTTGTACCATTGACCGAAAGCCTCTTTGATATGCTCCTTCGAAATCTTTTGCGCCAACAGTACGACCAATAACAATTTGATTTCCTTGACATAAGGCTGAAGCCGTTAAAAATACAAATTGGGTAATCGCTGAAACATACGATTTGGTAATCAATACATTAGTTCCTAAAGTAGCAACAATCATTGTGACTACCACTTGAGCCCCAGAATAAGAGACTGATTCACCTGATGAAGGTAATCCTAACTTAAGAATTTGTTTTAAAAATGGTATCGAAAACCGTTTGAAGTTAACTTTTAACACATTGAACTTCACATATCGCTTAACTAAATAAATTGCTACAATCCCCGCACAAAATTGGCCAAAGATACCTGAGATTGCAATCCCTCTAACGCCAAAATTAGGTAAGCCGAATGGTGAGAACAGCACCAAATAATTCCCACAAACCGCAAGAATATTAGCGATAGTTGGCACAATCAAAGCTTGCAAGGTTAAACCATGCGTTCTCAAGCAAGCTAACATGACAGAATTTAACGCCAAAATAATCGTTCCTGTTCCATACAGCTGCATATAAGGGATCGCAATTGCAATTACATCATCTGGAATGTTCAAGAAGCGTAACAGAGGGTATGGCAAAAGAATAAAAATAGCTCCTAAAAGCAGACCAATTCCAATTGCTCCAAAGATTGCTGTATTCATTACCTTAGGAATCTCTTTGTGTTTTTTGGCACCAAGAAATTGCGCAATCATGATTTGTGTACCTACCGTTACAAACCCATAAACATTATATGAAAAGCCAAGAAATTGGTTGCAGGCACCAACAGCAGCTACAGCCACTTCATCAAAGTGAGAAATCATCCATACATTGACGTTTCCCACCATCACATTGAAGAGAAATTCAATAAAAATTGGCCAGCTTAGAATGATTAATTCTTTGTCTGATCGGTTTAAAAACTTCATGGCAATACCTAACCTTTCAAAATAAAATTGAAACCGTTTTATTCGATTTGTACATATTTTATTCTATACACATAAAAGGTAAAGACAAAAGCTATACTTTTTTCAATTAATCTTGATATCTGAAATTTAGTCCCAAGCTAATTCATAAACCTTATTTGAAACAGTTTTATTTTTACCGTTAACATTAGCATGGTATGCAACAGTTAAGTAACCGTGATTCTCATCAATGATTTGGATACTTTCAACTTCACTATGTTCACCTGAAATATCTAATCCACCAAATGCACTTAAATTTACATTTTCCCATTGAGATTGGTCATTACGAGCATAAAATGGAATCTTTACAATTTCCTTGTGATAGTATGACCATGAACCATTACTTAAACTTGGTGATTTTTGACTAGTAATATAAATATTACCAGAATTATCTAGATCACGCGTGGTGCTAGTTAAATCGTTCTAGACAATATGCCATATTATAAGCTAAAATAGCTATTTCTAGCCGCTGTTGAAAGCCTACTGGACTTCTTGCTCGATTATTCTCAGCGTTGTAATAACTAAGCAAAGAAAAGTCGCTTTCAATGCTTCTTCTAATTGCCATCAATTGATGATCATTATGCCTTCTAGCTCCTTGCATATTTTTACGATATGGCATCCAAAGCACATATCCCATGCGCTTTAGATTAGTAGCTAGATTTTTGCCTAAATAACCTTCATCTCCTAAAAGATAATGGTTGGCTGGATGAGCATCGATCATCAATTCTACTGTCTCTTTGGCATCATGTACTGACGCTTTAGTAACTGCATAGTCAAGCAGATAGCCATCATCGCTTACTATTGCGTGGACCTTGAAGCCATAATAATAGACTTTCTTGGTTGCTTTATAACCAATATCAGCTACGCCCCGAAAGATCTTGACACGATAATTGCGAACAGGCTGGCAAACTGGCACTGGGAAACTATCAATAATCAAAAATTCTCCAGCTGTCTTTACTTCTTGATTCCAAGCCTGACGGATACAACGAATTAGAGGCAAGAGCATCCGAGCTCGCCGATTAAAGCGAGAATGAGACAAGCCAACAAAGAATTTACAAAATCTTCGTTGAGACTCAATCCCAATTTCAGTTTGCCAAATGAGCATCGCTAAGATAGAACTATCAGGAAGCTTGGTCTGATCAACATTTTTACGATGTTTAAGTCCATCAGGCGCATAAAGCTTATATAGCGAGCGACAAATCACATTTAACCGATTAAAACTAACTTGTAAATGGTGAGAAAAACGCTTAAGCTTGAGATAGTTCAATTAGATCAGACTCTTTTCTATTTAAATTACTTACAACTTGAGTCTAGTCTAATTGGACTTTTTTATTAACTAAAACGATTTAACTAGCACCACGCGTATTTAAGTAAGCAAAAATGACAGATTGTAAAAGGCTACAATCTGTCATTTTTACTTATATTCTATTTAATTTTGATATCTCCATCTTGTGTAGAAGCTGTTAATACATTAGTGCTATTTTTATTCTGTGTAAAAGTATCGCTAGATGAATCACCTTTAACTTTGATGTCCCCATCATCTACATTAAGGTTATAGCCACTAAAATTAGACATAGAGATATGAATATCGCCATCATCTGTGTTTATCTTAAAGCCATTTTTACTATTTAATTTGTTGATAGTTATATCTCCATCGCTGGTATCAATTTTTCCACTTGGAGATTTTAAATTGTTAATATCAATATCTCCATCATCAGTATTCAAAGAAATAGGATTTGTGGTAGCAATGTTTTCCACTTCAATATCACCGTCATCTGTTGAAAGATTTAAACTCTTCAATAGGTGTTTTGGTACGGTAATAGTGATAGTAGGATCTCCGTTAATGCGGTGAATACCAGAGGCTGATTGCTTAATTGTTAGACTACCATTCTTTCTGCTAACAGTAGGCTTTAAATTCTTAGGCCCTTCGTATTCAACGTTATATTTATCGCCATATTTAACAGAAATGTATGTTGCGGTAGCAGAGACTTCTAGTTGATTAAAATCTTGATTACTAATAGTAGTTTTAATTTCCGGTTTATTGTTATTGTTGTTAGAGATAATAATGCTGCAAGCTGAAAGAGCCAGTCCAAGAGAGAGCAGCATAAAAATTAAGGCGAACTTTTACTAATATTTTTCATAAAAAACTCCTAAGATAATAGTTAGGACTAATTATCTTATATTTATTGAGTAAAGTAAATTTAAATGAAAATTGGAGGGAAAGATAATGAAAAAGATGCCACCAATTCAAAAAATTTTAGAAGCTTACACAGCAATTGTGGATAAACATGTGGAATTAAAAAATAATGAAGCTTTAGTTACCTCATCAAATGGTGCAAAGACCTATACGGTAAGCTGTGAGGATAACATTTACCATTCAAATGACAATGCGACTTATTGGCAAGGTTATGCAGGGTATCCGATAATTGCAGTTTTGATGTTGCAAGGGAAAATACCCTTTGATCAAAAATTAGCTGATAATTTTGCATCAGTTAACTGGAATGAAGTGAATGCAAAATTTAAACGTAACTATGCTAAAGCGGCCTCTGAAGTTATCAAGGAAAAAAGATTAGATGAAAAAGAGGTTATGGCTGAACTTGAAAAGGTTTATAGGGCTTTAAAGGATTTACCAATCACGATTAAACGCGGCGCTCTTCGTCCACCTAAGGCTAGTAAGTAATTAAGAATTATGGTAGTTTGCGCCCCAATCATCCATCGCCTTAATAACTGGAAAGAGTGTCTTTCCTAAATCAGTCAAGGAATATTCAGTTTTAGGAGGAACTACCGGATAAACTTTCTTGTTAATAATTTTTGCTTTTTCTAAATCTTTTAATTGGAGAGCTAACATTCTTTTAGAGCAGTCAGGAATTAATTTCTGTAATTCGCTAAAACGGCACACTTTTCTTTGTAATAGATAGTAAATGATAACACTTTTCCACTTTCCGGCAATTATACTTAAGGTATTTTCTAGTGAGCAACTAGAAGCAGATAATTTTTCCATTAATAACATTCCTTTCTGGTGAATAAATTGTGACTAGGTGAAAATAAATTCACGTCTTGTTACTTTTTAAAAGTAAGTTACTATAAGTAAGTGAAATATATAAATACATTAACTTGTAAAACTTATTTTGTAAATAGAGAGGTACAAGCATGAAAACGGAATTTAATAATTTATTAGCAAAACGTCGTTCAATTTATGCACTTGGGGATAATGTAAAAGAAACTCCTGAGGACATTTATACTTTGATTAAGGATACGGTTCGCAATTCTCCAACTGCTTTTAACAGTCAAACTGTGCGTACAGTTGTTTTATTTGGAAAAGCTTCAAATAAGGTATGGGACATTGTTGAAGACAGATTAAAATCTGAGGTACTTGACGAAGAAGCCTTTGCTAAAACAAAAGAAAAAATTGCTACTTTTAGAGCTGGATTTGGCACAATTCTTTTCCTAACTGATACAGCAATTGTGGAAAAGTTAGAAAGAGATTTTCCTCTGTATGCAGATAATTTTGCTGACTGGGCAGAACAAGGCATTGGCGGAGCACAACAAGCTGTTTGGGCTGCTTTAGCTGAACAAAATATTGGTGCAAGTTTGCAGCATTACAATCCATTAATTGATGATGCAATTCATGAAGCCTTTGATTTACCTAAAGAATGGAAACTTCGTGCACAAATGCCATTTGGCTCTATTGAAGCTCCAGCTGGTGAGAAAGATTATCTTGATGAAAATGAAGTATTTAAGTTGATTAAATAATAAAATACATTTTTTCAAGTAATTTCGTTAGGTTAAGATACTGATAAATTTGAACAAACAAGTGAAGTGAGAAGAAATTATTTTCTTCTCACTTTTTATTTTTAGAAAGAAAAAGAACCGAATCATTTGATCCGATTCTAATATTTTTATTTCCAGTCTAAGCAAAGCTCTTGTTTATGCAGTTCTTCAGGCAATTCGTCACGATCAGTTTTGTGATTATCTAGCTTAGCGCCAGTGATTTGTTTAGTAAATGAATCAATACGACGATTTGAATCACGTAAATCATAGTAAGTAGTAACTACTTTGTCATAGTCACGTAATTCTTTTACATCGAAGTCCTTGTTATATTTTCCTTCAAAACAAGTGAACTGTAATTGTAAACGTGGTTTTAATTGTGGCTTTTGATCAGGCACGCCAACTTGCATTCCTAATACTGGAAAAGTCAATTTAGGTAAATCAAGTGTCTTAAGCTTTTCAAGTGGATGATCATTAACTGTCCCAAGTGGTACGTAGCCTAAATCCATACTTTCTACGGCATTAGCGACATTTTGGTAGGCAAGTAAGGTATCTTCCATTGCTTGGAAAAAGATATCAGTAGTATGCACACGACCATCATCCTTGCCAAGTTGTTTTCTAATTTGTTGATTACGATATAAATCAACTACAAAGATGAATAAATCACCTTCTGCACCAACATATTTTTGATTACATAATTCTCTAATTTTTTTCTTCTCCTCAGGATCAATAATATGTATCAAGCTAGCATTTTGCATGAACATACTAGTTGGGGTTTGTGCAAAAACTGAGTATAAAGTTTCTAATTGTTCTTTATTTAAAGTTGTATCTTTAAATTTTCGAATTGAACGGTGATTTAATTGTGCATCAATAGTTTTGTTATGTATCATTTTTATTCTTCTTGCTAATAATTAGTAAGTATATTGTAACACATAGTCACCATTATTTTTCTTCAAATTCAATTCCATAATCTGCTTGTTCACCATGTTCTGCTAAATCCAGACCCATTAATTCTTCTTCTCTTGAAACTCTGATTGGAATGAACTTCTTAAGTGGTAAAACAATTGCGCAAGTCATCACACCAACAAATACAATTGTAAATAAGGTCCCTAATACTTGGGCAGAAATCAAATGTAAGCCGCCACCATAAAATAAGCCATTTTCAATTTGTGGGTTAACAATCTTAGTTGCAAATGCACCTGTTAAAATTGATCCTACAATTCCTGAAACTCCGTGACAACCAAATGCATCAAGAGGATCGTCTACTCTTAGTTTTGGCTTAATTACATGGATAAAGGTGTAACTAGCAAGTGTACAAATAAGTCCAATAGCACAAGCGCCTGCAACGGTAACATATCCGGCAGCCGGAGTAATTCCAACTAATCCGCACAAGGCACCCGTACAAAGTCCAATCATATTAGTTTTCTCTCTAAGGAACATATCTAAGAACATCCAAACTACAAATGAAGTACCGGTTGCAACGGTTGTAGTTAAAAATGCTTGAGTAGCAACGTCGCTTACGGTTAAGGTAGAACCAACGTTAAAACCGTACCAACCGATCCATAAAATACTGGTTCCCATTAAGACCCAAGGTAAGTTGTAATGTTTTACTTCCCTATCAGGATCGAAGCCTAACCGTGGACCGACAAAAATTGATAACAGCAATGCGGTAATACCGGCGTTAATATGAACTACAGTACCACCTGCAAAATCTAACATTCCAATTTTAGCCAAAATTCCGCCTAGTGTCCAGACCATATGGACCATTGGATAGTAGATCAAGGTCGACCAAATGACTACAAAGGCTAATAAAAATTTGAATTTCATTCTCCCGACTATTGCTCCAACAAATAAAGCAGGGGTAATAATTGAAAACATCATCTGAAACATTAAATAAGTTAAAATCGTAATCCCAGAGTCTTTAGAATAAAGAGATTTTAAATCAAAACCATTTAAGAAAAAGCTCTTGCTAAACCCGAAAATCCCGCCGACATTTTTACCAAAAGCTAGGTTATAGCCAAATGCAATAAATAAAACAATTGCGACACCTGTAATCATGAAAACTGAAATCATTGTGTTAACAGCATTCTTCTTTGAAACCATCCCACCATAGAAAAAAGCAAGTCCAGGTGTCATGAAGAAAACTAAAACACTGGCAATAAAAACAAATAGAGTGTTCGCTTGGTTAATCATCTTTTTCCCTCCAAATGTGAAATGGTTATTTAATATTTAAAATTGGTATATATCTATATTTGTTGATAATAAAACAATAAATCCTAATTAATAAATATTGGTTTTAATTATACACTCATTTTTCTCTTTGTCATTAATTTTGGATAAAAAAAGATGCATAGAATGTATATACTTCTATGCATCTTTGTATGTATTTATTTTCGCCTAATCAAGTAAGTCATATTTTAAGGTCATTAAGCCGTGACCTTCGTTAACCATATTTCCTAGCAATTCAACAGTATTGTTGTAAACTGTATCAGCCATTTTTTGATTTGCTTTGTTTAGCTTATCTTGGAGTTCATCGCCAGAATAGTTTTCAATTTCTTTATCAGTTTCATGTTGAATTTTATGGCATTGAGCAAGACTCTTTTGTTCAAAATCGGCTTCTAATTCACCATAAACACGGAAATTAGTATCACCTAATTGAGCAGTTAGTTTATTCAACCAGAAGATCTTATTTAAATCGAATTTAGGACCAGTCTGGAAGCTTGCTGGAGTGGTAGTGATATTAGTGTAGAAAGGAACCATGCTGTTAAAAGTATTTGGTCCGAATGCTAACCATTGAACACCGGCAATTTCTTCTGGAACGTCATTTCTAATTTGTAAAATATGAGTTTCAAAGTTTCTATTAATACCAATTGGACGGAAGGTCTTCTTTTGTTCAGGTGTACCTTGATCTCCATATGCATCAAAAGGAGTATCTTGATAGTGAGAACTTTCAGCCCATTTAATGTCTTCAATACTAATCTTGCGATTTGCGTGGCAAATGAATGGTTGATCTTGATCACTTGGCTCGCCACCAAAATTAGGATCAAAATAGTTATGGATATACCAAGCACGTGGATTATTGTAGTGTGCATCTTTAATTGTTGAGGAGCCGAAGATATGACGCAAGTTATAGCCCTCAAGGTCTGGATTTAAGTAGTATTCTTCAATTAAATCTTTTAAATCTTCTGATGAAGCAAAATCATCATTATCAAAATAAAATTCATCGATATTTAGACGGTTAGGAGCAATTACGTATGCATCATCTGGAATACGGCGAGCTGCCCAGTGGTGGCCACCAATAGTTTCAAGGTACCAAATTTCGTCTTTATCAGAAAAAGCCATTCCATTCATTTCGTAAGTACCATACTTTTCAAGGAGATAGCCTACGCGTTCTACACCTTCATAGGCAGAATGAATATATGGCAAAGTTAGAGTCACGAAGTCTTCTTCGCCTAGACCACCTTTTTCAAGGAGGGGATCAATACCTTGAATTCTTGAATTAGTGGTAATAGTTTCAGTTGCAGTCATAGCAATATTATCTGAATTAATACCAGCAGCAGCCCAAATTCCATTTTCACCTGATGCGTCAGGTGCACTAGTATAGCGAAGAGGATTAGGGAGAAGATCTTCATCGTCGATCTTTTGATGACTAATTACGCTTTCGTAGTGTTTAGGTTGATCAGCTGGCATTACTACATCAAATCGCTCAGGAATAATAGTACGGCCGCCATCTTCACTACGAGCTATCATTGTTGAACCATCAATAGTTGCATCTTTTCCGACTAAGATAGTAGTACATTCGGTTGGTTTCATTAAAAAACTCCTTTTCTATTAACGTATTTATTTATATTTTAAAAGATTATTCTAATGCAAAGCAAACCTTGAACCAAAATTTACAATAATTATAAGGTATAATTTGATTAATGAAAAAATTCTGCAAGCATGGGAGGAATTTATAGATGAATTATGGAGAAAAATCACCTGCACTTTGGGATGCAATTAAAAGTGAAGAGAAAAGACAAGAAGATACAATTGAATTAATTGCATCAGAAAATATTGTTTCCGATTCTGTCAGAGAAGCACAAGGATCTGTTCTCACCAATAAATACGCAGAAGGATATCCGGGAAAGAGATATTATGGTGGCTGTCAATATATTGATAAGGTAGAACAATTGGCAATTGACTATGCCAAAAAATTATTTAATGCAGAATATGCCAATGTTCAGCCTCATTCTGGTTCACAGGCAAACATGACAGTTTATAATGCTTTGTTAAAGCCAGGAGATACAATTTTAGGAATGGGTATGGATGCTGGTGGGCATCTTACGCATGGGTCGAAGGTTAACTTTTCAGGGAAAATTTTTAATTCTATTAGTTATGACCTAAATCCTGAAACTGAAGAATTGGATTTTGAGCGAATTAGACAGATTGCTATAGAGAAGAAGCCAAAATTAATTATTGCTGGCGCTTCTGCTTATAGCAGAATTATTGATTGGCAGAAGTTTCGTGATATTGCGGATGAAGTTGGTGCCTATCTAATGGTTGATATGGCGCATATTGCAGGCTTAGTTGCAACTGGAGCACATCCGAGCCCAATTCCTATAGCTGACGTTGTTACAACAACCACACATAAAACTTTACGTGGTCCGCGTGGAGGGATGATTTTATCTAATAATAAAGAATTAGGGAAGAAAATTGATTCAGCTCTCTTTCCAGGAACGCAAGGTGGACCATTAGAGCATGTTATTGCTGCAAAGGCTCAAGCTTTTTATGAAGATTTACAGCCAGAATTTACTCAATACATTGATCAAGTAATTAAGAATTCAAAAGCCATGGCTGAAGAATTTAAAAATAGCAAAAATATTCGCGTGGTTTCAGGTGGAACTGATAATCACTTGATGATTATTGATATTACCAAGACCGGCGTAACAGGAAAAGATGCCCAAAATTTACTAGACTCTGTGAATATTACGACTAACAAAGAATCTATTCCTGGCGATAAACGAAGTCCATTTATTACTAGTGGATTGAGAATTGGAACACCAGCAATAACTAGTCGGGGCTTTAAGGAATCTGATGCTAAAGAAGTTGCTAAAATAATTATTGAAGTTTTGGATAATCCTGAAGATGCAGGAGTCCTAGCTCAGGCAAAAGAAAGAGTTAAGGGGTTAATTCAGAGATATCCGATCAAATAAAAGCTATTGACAGAAAAATATAAGCCAATTACAATATAATTAAATTTTTAAGGAGTAGTTAATTATGAATACACAAGCTAAGTTTATGAAAAATAATCGTTGGCAAGGCCAGTAAATCAGGTTGTTAAGCAAGATGCAACCTGAAAGATTCAGATTGTATCTGTGCTGGCTGTGTATTTATTGTGGTCTGCATGGAGTAACATGCAGACCTTTTTCTTTTTGTGATAAAAAAGTAACAGGAATCTGCATGTGAAAGTAGATTCCTGTTTTTTTGGAGAAAAATTATGAAAAGAATGTATGGATTAATTGTAATTTTGGTAGCTTTTTTAACCATAGCTTTTTTTGGAGAGAATAAACAGAAAGAAGAAAATAATAAAATTCCCCGGGTTGGTGTATTAACTCTTATGCGTCACCCAGCTCTTGATGAGATATATCGCGGCTTTCGAGATGAATTGAAAGAGGAAGGCTACGTAAATGGAAAAAATATCAAAATTGACTATCAAAATGCAAATAATGATCAGAGTAATTTACGTACGATGGCAACAAAACTAACTGATGAGCGATCAAGAGTATTAGTTGGAATTACTACTCCAGCTGCCCAAGCATTGGCGAATACAACGAATAAAATTCCAATAGTTTTAGGTGCTGTAACAAGTCCAAAAACTAGTGGACTAGTAAAAAATGAAAGACATCCCGAAAAAAATATTACTGGTGTATCAGATGCTGCTCCAATTAAGCAACAATTAGATTTAATTAGGGAGTTTTTACCCAATTTAAAAACTTTAGGAGTAATTTATACTTCTAGTGATTCTTCTGCAGTTAGCGGCTTTCACGAGATTGAACGTGAATGTAAAAAGAGAAAAATACCTTTAAAATCTTTCTCAATTGCAAATAGTAACGATCTTAATCAAGTTTCAGAGCAGATGTTTAGTCAAGTAGATGCCGTCATTGTACCAACTGATAACACAATTGCTGGAGCGATGGAAACATTAGTTAAAAATGGTAATACTGCTAAAAAGCCAATTTTCCCTGCCGCAGCTACTATGGTAAAACAAGGCGGTCTTGCAACTTATAGTGTTAATCAATATGAGTTAGGAAAAATGACTGGAAAGATGACTATTGAAATTTTAAAGGGTAAAAAAGTTAGTTCTTTACCAATCGAAAGAGTGAAAAAGGGAGAACCAGTTGTTAATTTAAAAGAAGCCAGAGAATTAAATCTTCAAGTACCTAAACGATTTTTAGAAGAATGTCAGAAAAAAGGAGTTGTATATAGATGAACTTGATCGTATCTGCTATTGGCCAGGGTTTGCTATGGGCTTTGCTTGGCTTAGGATTATATTTGACATTTAGAATTTTGAATTTTGCTGATATGACCGTAGAAGGAACCTTTCCATTGGGTGCAGCTGTTGCAGTAGCTAATATTTCACACGGAATGTCCCCATACTTAGCTACTTTCTTAGCCCTTTTGGCTGGAATGGCAGCAGGTTTAGTAACGGGATTATTGTATACAAAAGGAAAAATTCCAATTCTACTTGCTGGTATTTTAACAATGACGGCAATTTATTCTATTAATTTAAGAATTATGGGCGGTTCTAATATTTCACTGATTGGTAAGAAGACATTACTCAACAATGAATTTTTAGAAAATTTACCCCAATATTTTAATAGTGTTGCTTTGGGTATTGTTATTGTAGTAGTGATTACTGGAATTTTAATTTTCTTTTTAAATACAGATTTTGGCCAAGCTTTTATTGCTACCGGAGATAACCCGAGTATGGCAAAATCATTAGGAATTCACACAGACTTTATGGTAATTATAGGATTGATGCTATCAAATGGAATAGTTGCCTTATGTGGAGCATTAATTGCGCAAAATAATGGTTATGCTGATATTAATATGGGAATTGGAACTATTGTTATTGCTTTAGCTTCAATTATTATTGGTGAAGTAGCTTTTGGAGAATTGACCTTAAATCAGCGTTTAGTAGCTGTAACTTTAGGTAGTATTATCTATCGTTTGATTTTACTCGCTGTACTGCAACTTGGATTTTCAGCTAATGATTTAAATTTAATCTCTTCAATTGTCTTAGCTCTATGTATGATGCTTCCGCAGTTAGAAAAGTTTTTACATTTGAAAAAGCCAGTAGAAAGAGGTGTGAAAAAGCATGACTAAGCCAATTTTAGAATTAAAAGATGTCCAAACAACTGTTAAAACAGCTGATGGTGAAATTGTTCCAATTTTAAAAGGAATTAATTTAGAAATTAGACCTGGAGATTTTATTACTATAATTGGGACAAATGGAGCGGGGAAGTCTACACTTTTTAATACGATTGCGGGTAGTTTAAAACCTGATAGTGGTATTCTTCGGCATAATGGGCAAGATATTACTAAAATGAGTGAAGAAAAGCGGACACAATTTATTGGACGAGTTTTTCAAGATCCTAAGATGGGGACGGCTCCGCGAATGACGGTGGCAGAAAATTTATTACTAGCAACAAAACGAGGAAAGAGAAGATTTTTAAAGATTAGAAGACTTAAGCAAAACTTATCTCGTTTTAAAAAGCTAGCTGCAGTTATGAATAATGGCTTAGAGAATCGTTTAAATACGTTTGTGGAGGGCTTATCTGGAGGCCAAAGACAAGCTTTGAGCTTCTTGATGGCTACAATAGAAAAGCCCGATATTTTATTATTAGATGAGCATACAGCAGCTTTAGATCCTCATACTAGTGAAAATCTACTAGCAGTAACTGATAAGCAAATTAAAGAAAATAAATTAACTGCCTTAATGATTACACATCACATGGAGGATGCTTTAAAATATGGAAATCGTCTTTTAGTGTTAAAGGATGGTAAAGTTAAAGCAGATATTAGTGAAGAAGAAAAAAGAAATTTAAAAGTAAGTGATCTTTATAGCTATTTTGAAGATTGATCTAAAACCTAGGGCTGGTTGTCGGTTCTAGGTTTTTTAGTTAAAATAATTTTTACTTGTTTTAAGTATAGATTTAAGTTTTATAAAGAAGGGATGGAAGAGATGTGAATAAGGGACACAAAATAAGTTTATTTTCAGCAATAATGCTAGCCCTTAATTCGTTGATCGGATCCGGATGGCTTTTTGGCTCAGGCTCGGCAGCAAAAATTGCCGGCCCAGCGGCTATCTTATCTTGGATCATTGGTGCAGTTATTATTATTGCAATCGCCTTAACTTATGTTGAACTAGGAACTATGTTTCCTGAAAGTGGGGGGAATGAGCAAATATGCTCAATATAGCCACGGTCCCATGCTTGGGTTTATCGCTGCCTGGGCGAATTGGATTTCTTTGGTAACCTTGGTGCCAATGGAGGCAGTTGCGGCTGTTCAATACATGAGTTCTTGGCCATGGAAGTGGGCAAACTGGACACATCACTTTATGCAAGACGGAAATATAACTATACCTGGGTTATTATTGGTATTTGTATTCATGATTATTTTTACTTTAATTAACTTCTGGTCAATTAAAATCATGACACACTTTACTAACTTAATTTCTGTTTTTAAAGTACTCTTGCCTACGATAACAATTATTATGCTGTTTGCATCTAGTTTTCATCCTGCTAACTTTGGTCACGATGTAAAAACATTTATGCCTTATGGAAGTAGAGCCATCTTTGAAGCAGCTTCTGGCGCTGGTATCATTATGTCTTATGACGCATTTCAGACAATAATTAATATTGGTGGTGAATTAAAGGATCCTCGAAAGAACATTATTCGTGGAGTTTTAATTTCCATGTTTGTGACAGCTGCAATTTATATTCTGCTTCAAGTAGCCTTTATTGGAGCAGTTGATCCAGCAATGCTTGCTAAAAACTCCTGGCATGGAATTGATTTTGCGTCCCCATTTGCAGATATTGCAATCCTTTTAGGAATTAATTGGCTTGTGATTTTACTTTATATGGATGCTTTTGTTTCGCCTTTTGGGACTGGAGTAGCTTTTGTCGCAACAGCATCAAGAGCACTTGCTGCAATGACATATACAAAACACTTACCAGCTTGGTTAGGGAGACTTAATAGACGCTATCTAGTGCCTCGTTTTGCGATGATTGCAGATTTAATTTTGGCAATGATTTTAGTAAGTGTCTTTAGGAACTGGAATTTACTTGCAACAGTAATTACTTGTGCAACTTTGATTGCTTATTTAACTGGTCCAGTTACTACTATTACTTTGAGAAAAATAGCACCAGATTTGGAAAGACCATATAAACCTAATTATATGCGCTGGTTTGCTCCTTTAACTTTTGTATTAACTAGTTTAGCTATTTATTGGACGATGTGGCCAACAACAATTCAAGTTATTTTGGTTATTCTTGTGGGAATTCCAATTTATTTCTATTATGAAGTTAAATATCAAAAGAAAGATTTTAAATCGCAGTTTAAGCATGCTGCTTGGCTTTTAGGGTATTTAGTATTTATTTCTATTATGTCTTATTGTGGTAGCGAAGGCTTTGGTGGACAAAACTGGATTAAATATCCGTGGGATTTTCTGTTGATTGTAATTGTCTCCTTGATCTTCTATAAAGTTGCAATTGATACAGGACTAGAAAAAGTTGATCCGGCAGCGATAAAAGTAAACGAAAAAATTAAGCTTAAGAATGAGTAGAATTAAGTACACTAGTATAAATTAGCTTGAATTATAGTTAGAAAGGTGCTATCCTTAACTAGTCGTAAAATAATCTATGATCTGAAATATTGGTCATGGCAAAGGAGTATTAAACAATGAGAAAAGGGATTCATCCAGATTACCAAGAAGTTGTTTTCATGGACTCAGCAACTGGTGCTAAGTTCGTAGCTGGTTCTACTTTAAAACCAGAAGAAACAGTTGAATTCGAAGGTAAGACTTACCCATTAGTTCGTGTTGAAATTTCTTCAGATTCTCACCCATTCTACACTGGCAAGCAAAAGTTTGCACAAGCAGATGGTCGTATCGAAAAATTCAACAAGAAGTACGGTATGTCTTCAAAGAACTAATAATTCTTGGTTTTTACCAAAAGAGCAGCCCACTTTGGACTGCTCTTTTTTTTATGTTTAACGTGGTATAATTCTTATTGATATGCGTGAGACCTTTTTCTGACTGTGATAAGTCAGTATAATAGGAGTACATGCAATTTTAGGTAGGAGTAATTTATTTATTATGAAAATGCAACTTGCTGAGATCGCTAAAGCATTAAATAGTTCAGTTAATATGGGAGAAGATAAGGTCATTACCTCTGTTGTTTTTGACTCAAGAAAAGCAACTCCCAATTCTTTGTTTATTCCCTTAGATGGTGCAAGGGATGGACATGATTTTGTATCTAATGCAATGGCAAACGGAGCAGAAGCAACCCTTTGGAAAAAAGGACATGAGGGTATGCCTACTGATGTGCCAGTTATTGAAGTGGAAGATCCGCTAACTGCGCTTCAAAATTTAGCTAAATATTACTTAGGTAAAGTTAATCCAACTGTTGTTGGAATTACTGGATCTAATGGTAAAACTACAACTAAGGATATGGTTGCAGCGGTTTTATCAAAAAGATTTAATGTGCATAAGACACAGGCTAACTTTAATAATGAAATTGGGGTACCTGTAACTGTTTTAGAGATGAAACCATCTACTGAAATTTTAGTTCTTGAAATGGGGATGGATCGCCCTGGACAATTACATCATTTAAGTGAATTAGTAAGACCCGATGTTTGTGTCATCACAATGATTGGTGAAGCTCATATTGAGTTCTTTGGTACTAGAGATAAGATTGCAGACGCTAAAATGGAAATTACTGACTTCTTAAAAGAAGACGGTAAGTTTATTTACAATGGCGATGAACCTTTACTAGAAGAGCGTGCAGCTAAGATTAAGCAAGAAAAGAGTACTTTTGGTTTTAGAGAAGAAGATACTGTTTTTGCCACTACATTTAGATCTTACATGCACCATGCTACTTTTGAAGTAAATGGGTCAACACAGCAATTTAAGATTCCAATGATTGGAAAACATAATGTCTCTAATGCTCTTGCAGCTATTAGTGTAGGACGCCATTTTGGTGAAAATGATGAACAAATTGCCCAAGCTTTAGCTAACTTCACTCCAACAGCAAATAGAATGCAATGGAAGAAGGGTGATGTAGGCGAAGCAATTATGGATGATGTCTACAACTCAAATCCAACTGCGGTTAGGGCTGTTACGACTTCGTTTGGACAAGTAATGGTCGAAGATGGTGGGCGCAGAATTGCTGTCTTAGGTGATATGTTAGAGCTTGGGGATGAATCAGCCGATCTTCATGCGTCTCTTGCCGCTAGCTTGGATCCAGCAATTATTAATGAACTATATTTATATGGTCCAGAGATGAAAAACTTATATGATGCTCTTGTTGATAAGTACCCAAAAGAAAATTTGCACTATTATCCACAAGATCAAATGAATCATATGATTGATGACTTAAAGAATGATATTAAGCCAGCTGATATTGTAATGCTAAAGGGATCACATGGGATGCATTTGGAAAAGGTTTTAGACCGTCTCATGTAGGAAGGAATTAGATATTTGAAATTTTCTGAAATGAACTTAAAACCTGAAATTTTAAAAGCTATTAAGCGTTCAGGTTTTGAAGAAGCTACACCAATTCAAGAAAAAACCATTCCCCTAGTTTTGGAGGGAAAAGATGTAATTGGTCAAGCCCAGACAGGGACTGGTAAAACTGCTGCTTTTGGTTTGCCAATTTTACAAAACTTAGATAAGCAACACGATTCAATTCAAGCTATTATTATTGAACCTACCCGTGAATTGGCTATTCAAACCCAAGAAGAGTTGTTCCGTTTAGGTCGTGATGAAAAAGCTCGCGTTCAAGTAGTTTATGGTGGTGCTGATATTAGACGTCAGATTCGTGCTTTAAAGCAAACACCAGCAATTTTGGTAGGAACACCTGGACGTTTGCTTGATCATTTAAAACGTGGCACCATTGATATTTCTAAAGTCAAAACAATTGTTTTAGATGAAGCAGATGAAATGCTTGATATGGGATTTATTCAAGATATTGAAAGTATTTTGAAATATGCATCAAGTAAACATCAAACATTACTTTTCTCTGCTACAATGCCAAAGCCAATTTTAAGAATTGGTGAAAAATTCATGAATGATCCTGAGATTGTAAAAATTAAAGGAAAAGAATTAACTGCTAATTTAATTGATCAGTATTTTGTGAGAGCAAAAGAAAATGAAAAGTTCGACATCCTATGTCGCTTAATTGACGTTCAAAATCCTGATTTAGCTGTTATTTTTGGTAGAACTAAGAGACGTGTTGATGAATTAACACGTGGGCTACAAGCACGTGGATATAACGCTGCTGGAATTCATGGTGATCTTTCTCAAGCTAAGCGAATGAGCGTGTTAAAGAGATTCCGTAAAGGTAAGCTAGATATTTTAGTTGCAACTGACGTAGCAGCTCGTGGATTAGATATTTCTGGGGTAAGTCATGTTTATAACTATGATATTCCGCAGGATCCAGATTCTTATGTTCATCGTATTGGTAGAACTGGACGTGCTGGCCAGAACGGAATGTCTGTAACTTTTGTTACTCCAAATGAAATTGGCTATATGCGTACTATAGAACAATTAACGCATAAAAAGATGATGCCACTTAAGCCACCAACTGATGAAGAAGCATTTAAAGGTCAGCTAAGTGCAGCTAATAAAAAAGTAGCAGAATTGCTTGATAGCGATCTTTCTAAATATACTGAAGAAGCATCTCAACTTCTTGACGATTATTCTGCGATTGATTTAGTGGCCGCTTTATTGAAGGACTTGTCTAAAGATGCAGATAGTGTAAAAGTAAAAATTACACCTGAAAAGCCATTACCCTTTAAATCAAAGCATGGTAATAATCGAAACTTTAAACGTAATTTCAAACGTGGTGGAGATCGAAATGAACGATATCATCGTAAGCCTAGTGCCCGTAAAGGTGGTAGAAAGCATGATTTCGTTATAAAGAAAAAAGATTAATTTTTGTTACTGGAGAGCTGTAGTTGCTACAGCTCTTTTTTGTAATATAATGTATCAATGTGTGAGGTGAAAATAATGATTAGAGGCGTAGGAATTGACTCAGTTGAAGTTGAACGCATGAAAAAGATAGTTGAAAAAAGCGATAAATTTGCTAAAAGGGTATTAACTCCGAAAGAATTTGAACAATATCAACAATTAAAAGGAAAACGCAAGGTAGAGTATCTTGGTGGACGTTTTTCTTTAAAAGAATCTTTTTCAAAGGCAATGGGAACTGGTTTAGGCAAATATGTTGGTTTTCAAGATATTGAAACATTATGGGATGACTTAGGGCATCCAGTAATGACCTCGACAAAGTTTTCTGGAAATATTTTTCCTAGTATCACACATGATGATCATGAGATTATAACAGTTGTAGTTTTGGAGGAATTAGATTAATGGTTCCAGGAATTCATCGTCCAGCCGTAGTAAAGGTAAACTTGGGCGCTATTAAAAGAAATCTTGAAAATGAGATGGAGCATCTAGAGCCCAGACAAAAGATGCTTGCAGTTGTAAAAGCTAACGGTTATGGACACGGTGCAGTAGAAGTAGCTAGAGTTGCAGATAAGGTAGGAGCAGCTGGCTTTTGCGTTGCAATTTTGGACGAAGCATTAGAGTTAAGACGTGCAGATATTACAAAACCAATTTTAGTTTTAGGCGTTGTTTCTCCTGAATATGCTCCAATTGCTGCTGTAAATAACGTTTCATTAACTGTTCCAAACTTAGAATGGCTTAAAGAAGCAGAGAAGTACTTAAAAGATGCAAATTTGCAATTAAAAATTCATTTAGGTATTGATTCCGGGATGGGTAGAATCGGATTTAATGAATATGCAGACTTTATTGCCGCTAATGAGTTTTTAGAGAATAACGATAATTTCTTTATTGAAGGAATGTTTGCCCATTTTGCTTCTGCTGATAGCAGTGATGAAATTTATTTCAAACATCAATGTGAAAAATTTAATCATATGAAGAGCTTGCTTACTGTAAAGCCAAAGTGGATTCATGTTGATAATACGGCAGCAAGTATTTTTCATAATGGAATTAAAAGTGATTTAGTTAGATTTGGTATTGGAATTTATGGTTTAAATCCTTCTTCTAATCCCAATTCTCCAGACTTAAAATCAAATATTCCGTTAGAGCCGGCCTTGTCATTTGAAAGTGAACTAACTCATGTTAAGACAATTCACCAAGGTGATGGTGTTGGATATGGCTCGACCTTTGTTGCAGATGAAGATACAATTATTGGAACCGTACCAGTTGGTTATGCAGATGGTTTTATTAGAAAATTTCAAGGTTTCAAGGTTAAAGTGGGAGATACGTACTGTCCAATTGTTGGCCGAATTTGTATGGATCAATTTATGGTTAAGATGCCTAAAAAGATGCCAGTAGGGACCAAAGTAACCATCATTTCTTCTAATCCTAATGATCAAAATAATATTAAAGCTGCGGCCGATTATGTTGACACAATTCATTATGAAGTTGCTTGCTTATTAAATGATCGTTTACCACGTGTATATTACGAAAATTAAAAATAAAAGCTTGTTTAACCAATTTGGCTAAACAAGCTTTTTTACTATAGTAATCAAGATAATTAGTCTTTTAATTCTCCAGGTTTTTCTGCGCTACGGATTGTTAGACCTGATTGAAGATCTTCAATTTCAGCAACAACAAAACCTTTCTTTTCAAGTCGGTTGACGATAGCAGTCATCGTTTCGCGAGAAACACCAATAGGAAGAGTAAATAAGTTACGGCGAACTAATTCACCAGTTTTAACATCTAAAGTTAAACAACCGGCAATATTACTATATTTAGAAATAATTTTTGCCATTTTAACTAAATTACCACGATCATTATCTGAAAGAATAGTCAAAACATAAGAACCATTTTTGATATTCCAAGCATCAGAAAGCATATCTAGTAAACGGGAGTGAGTCAAAATTCCATAGAAATGGTTTTCTTCATCCAATACAGCAATGTATGGGAGGTCTTTAATATTAAAGAATACACGGAAGAATGGTGAATTTACCTTAATTGTTTTGGTAGCGTTTTTAAGCAAGTAAGTTACAGGTAGATTCATGTCGCCGCCTTGAGACTTGTGACGGTAAATGTGCATTTTATAAATGTTTCCCCGGAAAATGGTTCCTGTATCATCTAAAATAGGGACACAACGAAAGCCGGAGTCTTCTAATATTTTTAATGCTTCGGCAAGAGTAGCTTTTTCGTTGACTGTAGTTAAGTAATCTTTTTTATAGACAAGAGATTTAATTAGCATGATTAGCCTCCATACATCTGAAATTTACAAGCCATTATACCATAGTTTTATATAAAAATTAAAGACTGATTAAACAACTTTAATTTAGAAAATAAAAGAGCATCCACAAAATGTGAATGCTCTCTTACAGAAAAAAGTCTTAATTATTATTGACGAACCTTTACGCCAGTTTCTTTGAAGGCTTTGTCCATAACTTCCTTTAATTGTTTTGCAGAAGCTTCCATCTTAGCTTGTTCGTCAGCGTTTAATGGCATTTCAATAACTTGTTCCAAACCGTGACGACCAACAACTGCTGGAGTACCGATATGAATATCGTGTAAGCCGTATTCACCATCCATAGGTACTGAAAGTGGAAGAACTCTGTGTTCGTTGTTCAAGATAGCCTTGGTAATGAATGCTAAAGCAGTACCGATACCGTAGAAAGTAGCACCCTTCTTGTTAATGATATCGTAAGCCATGTCAGCAACTTCCTTGTGGATTGCTTCAAGCTTGTTTTCACCAACTTCTGGGTGAGCCTTAACCCAATCGCTAACTTTTACGCCACCAACATTGTTGTAGCTCCATACTGGGAATTCAGTATCACCGTGTTCACCAAGCATGTATGCATTAACAGAACGTGGGTCAACGTGTTCCATTTCACCGATAACTTTTTGAAGACGACCAGTATCAAGTGAAGTACCTGAACCGATAACACGATCCTTAGGGAATCCTGACATTCTCCAAGTTGCGTGAGTTAAGATATCAACTGGGTTAGCAGCAACTAAGAAAATACCATTGAAACCTGATTCAACGATTGGTTCAACGATTGAAGATAAAATCTTTAAGTTCTTGTTAACAAGGTCAAGACGAGTTTCACCTGGCTTTTGTGGAGCACCAGCAGAAATAACTACTAAGTCAGCATCTTTTGCGTCTGAGTATTCTGCAGAGTAAATAGTCTTTGGTGCAATCCAAGGAGTAGCGTCTGCTAAGTCAATAGCATCACCTTGAGTTCTTTCTTTAATGATATCAACGATACCTAATTCTTGTGCGATACCTTGTTGAACTAATGAGAATGCGTAAGTAGAACCTACAGCACCGTCACCAATAAGAATAATCTTATGAATTTTTTCTTCTGACATTTGCTAATACTTCCTTCCATACTAGTGATTTATTTAACAATAACAATTATATCATATTAGAATTTAAAAATTAAAAATATAATTTTAAAGATCTAATTAATTATTTGTAAGTAAGCGTGTGCTATAATCTCAAGAGCAATAAGCAGATTTAGAATGAAATATTTATCAAAGAGGATGAAAAAGAATGAAGTTAATTGCAGGTTTAGGAAATCCAGGTAGAAAATATGATCAGACTAAGCATAATACAGGTTTTATGGCATTAGATCATTACTTAGAGAAAAATGGTTTAACTCTAGATAAGGATAAGTTTGAAGGCTTATGGACAAAACAAAAGATCAATGGTGAAGATGTGATTTTTCTTGAACCACAGACTTTTATGAACGATTCGGGAAAATCAATCGCGCAAGTAGCCAATTTCTTCAAAATTAAGCCTGAAGATATTTTAGTTATTCATGATGATATGGACATGCCAATTGGAAAGATTAGAATTCGTGCAAATGGTAAATCAGGAGGTCATAATGGAATTAAGAGCATTATGGCTTGTTTAGGAACGAACAATTTTAATCGATTAAAAATTGGAATTCGCCATCCTGAAAATGAAAGTGTTGTTTCTTGGGTATTAAGTCCCTTTAATAATGACCAGCAAAAACTGATGGATACAGCTTTTGAGACAAGTGAGAATGTCATTAATGATTTTATTAAAGGGAAGAACGCCCAATATTTAATGAATCAGTATAATTAGAATGAATATTACAGAGTTAATAAAAAAAGATAAAGAGTTAAATAATTTTATTGAAAAAGCTCCAGTAGAAAAAAGATCACTTTTAACTGGAGTAAATTCAGGTGCTTTTGTTGCTGTACTGATGCAAATGCTAAAAGCTTGGCAGCAGCCATTGATTTTAGTTGAAGATAATGAAGAGAAGGCGCAGACGCTTTTAGATGAATTAGGAAACTTATTGCCTGATGATATGGTATTTGGCTTCCCAGTTGATGCTACAATTGCTACTCAAACGGCTATTGCATCTCCGGACGAACTTAGTCAAAGATTACAGACCTTAGAGTTTTTAGCTGAAAAGAGAGCGGGGATTGTTGTAGTAACGCCCCAAGCCTTACAGTATAAGTTGAGTGATCCGAGAGATTTTACTAAGGCAAAAAAGATATTTAAGCCTGAGGCAGAATTCGACTTAGATAAGTTAACTGAATGGCTTACGCAGGCAGGATATCGCAGAGAAAGCATTGTAGCCCGTCCTGGAGAATTTGCTCGTCGAGGAGATATTCTTGATATTTATCCTTGGGATCAAGAGAATCCGATTCGAATTGAATTCTTTGGGGATGAAGTTGATACCGTAAAGGAGTTTGATTCAGCTACACAGCGTAGTTTAGAAGAAAAAGACAGTATTTCAATTGGCCCAGCTCTAGATCGAGTATTTTTACCACATAATTTTCAAGAAGCGGTAGAAAAAATAAAGCAGGATATGAGCGAATCAATTGCTGAAGAAGAGAGCGTTAAAAATCATTTTGTTAAGGCAATTGATTTATTAGAAGCTGGTGGTTTGCCAGATAACTATGCCTTTTTGATTGATTATTTACTTCCGCGATCTTTCAATTTAATTGATTATTTAGATAAAGATGGCTTATTACTATTTGATGATTGGCAGTCCATAAAAAAGAGTGTAGCTGATGTGGATGCTCAAAATGAGGCTTTTATTTCTGAAGAAATAAAAGCCGGAGCAATGCTGAATAGTCAAAAATTACGCCATAGTTTTGAGCGAGTTGTTCAAAAATCAAAGCAAGCTCAGATTTTATTTTCGCTTTTTCAAAAAGGAATGGGACGATTAAAATTTGATCAAATTCTTAACTTTACCACACGAGAAGTTCAACAGTTCTTTAGTCAAATGCCCTTGATTAAAAGTGAGCTAACACGCTTTTCTAATGAAGGAAATACAGTTATTTTGCAAGCTGATTCAGAAACTCGTGCTAAGCAAATCGCTCAAAATTTAGTTGATTATGGTGTTGATATTCCGGTTGTAAAAGCAGATCAACTTTTATCAAATAAAGCTCAAATAGCTGTAGGTAATTTTGCACATGGTTTTGCTTTACCTAGTTTAGATTTGGTTTATTTAACTGAACGAGAATTATTCAATCAAAGACCACATCACCGCAAACGTGTTAAAACTCTTGAAAATGCTCAACGGTTAAGAAACTATAATGAATTAAAGCCAGGCGATTATGTTGTTCATATCAATCATGGTATTGGACGGTTTGAAGGAATTAAAACCTTAGATGTAGACGGTAAAAAACGTGACTACATCACTATTACTTATCAACATCATGATCAGCTATTTGTTCCTGCTGACCAATTAGGTTTAGTACAAAAATATGTGGCTTCTGAAGGCAGAGTTCCTCATATTAATAAATTGGGAAGTTCTGAGTGGACTAAGACTAAAAAACGGGTTCAGTCAAAAGTTGAAGATATCGCAGACGATTTGATTGAACTGTACGCAAAACGTGAATCTGAAAAAGGATTTGCTTTCAGTCCGGATGATGATTTACAAAAAGAATTTGAAGATGCTTTTCCATATCCTGAAACTCCAGATCAGCTTCGTTCAATTAGAGAAATTAAGGCTGATATGGAAAGTCCGAAGCCAATGGATCGACTTTTAGTGGGAGATGTAGGCTTTGGTAAAACTGAAGTTGCCTTGAGAGCTGCTTTTAAAGCAATTCGGGATGGAAAACAAGTTGCCTTTTTAGCTCCAACTACTATTTTGGCGCAACAACATTTTGAAACCATGCAAGACCGTTTTAAAGATTTTCCTGTAAATTGTGCGCTTTTATCACGTTTTCAAACTCCTACTGAAGTGAAGGAGATAGTTGAAGGTGTAAAAAGTGGCAAGATTGATATGGTTGTTGGAACACACCGCTTGCTCTCAAAAGATGTCCAATTTAAAGACCTAGGCTTGTTAATTATTGATGAAGAACAGCGATTTGGAGTTAAGCATAAGGAAAGGCTAAAAGAATTAAAAGCCAATATCGATGTTTTGACTTTGACTGCTACTCCAATCCCTCGTACTTTACATATGTCGATGGTAGGAGTACGAGATCTTTCAGTTATGGAGACGCCACCTACTAACCGTTATCCAATTCAAACTTATGTTATGGAAGAAATGCCAAGTATTGTTCGTGAGGCCGTCCTTAGAGAAATGAAGCGTAACGGGCAAGTATTTTTCTTACATAATCGGATTGATGATATCGATAAAGTTGTTAGTCAATTAGAAGAACTGATTCCAGAAGCCAAAATTGAATATATTCATGGCCGCATGAGTGAAAACCAAATGGAAGATATTATGTATCGTTTTTCAAAAAACGAATTTGATATCTTGGTAACAACAACAATTATTGAAACTGGCGTTGATATGCCAAATGTTAATACTATGATTGTTGAAGATGCAGATCATTATGGATTAAGTCAGCTATATCAATTACGTGGTCGAATAGGCAGAAGTGCCCGTTTAGCCTATGCCTATTTCCTTTATCAACCAAATAAAGTCTTAACTGAAATTGGTGAAAAACGGCTTAGTGCAATCCGCGACTTTACTGAATTAGGATCCGGCTTTAAAATTGCTATGCGTGATTTATCAATTAGAGGGGCCGGTAATATGCTTGGAAAACAGCAGCATGGCTTCATTGATAGTGTTGGGTACGATTTATATGCCCAAATGTTAGATGAAGCAATTAAGAAACGTAAAGGTAAAAAAGTTGCGGATAAATCTAATGCAGAAGTTCAATTTGATTTGGAAGCATATATTCCCGATGATTATATTGCAGATCAAGAACAAAAAATTGAATTCTATAAGAAAATTAAGGGGATCAATGATCAAAAAGAGGCGGACAATATCGCAGATGAATTAATTGATCGCTTTGGTGATTATCCACTTGCTGTAGAAAATCTTTTGAATGTATCTACAGTTAAGGCAGATGCAGATTTAGCTCAAGTTGTATCTCTTACTCAAAAATCAAATGATAAGTTGCAAGTCATTTTTAATAATCAGGCTAGTGAGGAATTAGAAGGACCAAATATTTTTAAGGCCCTAGAACACGTATCTCTAAGAGCACGAATTAATATGGATCCGCAAAAGAGATTGAACGTAATGCTTGAGCTTGAGAAAAATATGAGTACTAGACAATTATTTAATGAGCTTCATACATTCTTAGAATCAGCTAGTGAGATTGTTCAAAAATAAAGGGAGAAAGAAAGTAATGAGAATCGATAAGTTTTTAAAGGTATCTAGATTAGTTAAAAGACGTACTGTTGCTAAAGAAATGGCTGATCAAGGACGAGTAAAAGTTAATGACCGAGTAGTAAAATCTAGCTATGATGTTAAACTGGGTGATGTTATTGAAATCGGATTCGGTACAAAACAATTAAAAGCTCGTGTACTTGACTTAAGAGAAACAACTAAGAAGGCAGAAGCCAGCGATTTGTATGAGCTAATTAATTAATGACAAGGGAAGAGTAAGGTGTTATATTAATACCAAGTGGTGATATAATTAAGATTTAGAATATTAACGAAAAGGCAGGGACATCCGTATGCAGAGAGGGCCACGACTTTATAATGCCTTAAGCGATGAGGAACGCCTAGCACGTTTGCGACGTAAAGCGGCTAGAAAAGAAAAAGAAGTTCATCGCGTAAGGAAGAACCGAATTATTGCTTGTTTTGCAATTGCAATTTTAATTTTTGGACTGCAACTAATTATGGTCCATGTGCAAACTGGTAGAATTAATAGTCAAATTCAAACTAATAAAGCAGAATTAAACCAGGTTAACAAAACTAATAAAAAATTAAAATCACAAGTTGCGGACTTAAAAGATCCTGATTATGTGGCTAAAGTAATTCGTTATAAGTTCTATTATTCTAAATCTGGTGAATCAATTTATACTCTTCCTGAAAAAGAGGAGGATTATTAGTGAAATTTCCAATTGGATTAAGGCTCAATGCTAAAGTGAATAATATTACTAAACTTGGGATTTTTGTAACTTTACCACATCAACATCATGGTTTGATTTTCCATAAAGACTTTGGTGATAAGTGGGAAAGTGTTAAAAAGAAGTATAGTGTTGGAGACGAAATCCGTGTTGTTGTGATCAATAATCATGAAGGAAAAATTTCTGTATCATTGAGTCAGGTAAATAATCCTGATTTAGTTGATCCAACTAATGAATTTAAAGATAGTAAAGATTTTACTCCACTAGCTAAATTATTAGAGAAATCTACTGATAAAATAGCTAATTTAAAAAATCAATTGAATTTAAGTGACCGGTAGGGGTCACTTTTTTAATCTAAAAATGACAAAATTTACAACTTTTTTTACTGAAAATAATATTGAAATAAAAAATAAAAAATTTTTACTGGCTGCAAGTGGCGGTCCAGATTCAGTAGCGTTGCTGAAGATGCTGGTTAATTTTTTACCTAATCCATCTGAACAATTGATTGTTGCACATTTGGACCATTGTCTAAGAGATGATAGCTTTTTAGAAAGCCAACTTTTACAAAGATTAACTTCAGCCCTTAAAGTAAAGCTAGTAGAAAAAAAGTGGCCAGTTGAACTTCATCCGCAAGCTGGGGTTGAAGCAAAAGCTAGAGAGTACCGTTATGCATTCCTAGCAGAGGTTGGAAGAAAGTATCAAACTGATTATCTTTTAACAGCACATCACGGGGATGATTTAATTGAAAATATTTTATTGAAGTTTATTCGCTCTGGGGATGTAGCTGAAATGAATAGTCTTCAAATTGTGGGAAATCTCGGTTCAATGAAATTGTTGCGTCCTTTAGTTAAATATTCCAAAGATGAATTATTGAAATATGATGAGGACCATCATCTTGATTTCATTGAAGATAAAACTAATTTTGAAGATGACACTTTAAGAAATCGTTTGAGACATCATGTTGTTCCATTATTAAAGAAAGAGACAACTCATCTAGTTAAAAATGCTAACCATTTTAGTGAGAGTGTAGCGTTACTTTCAAAGTGTCAGAGTGATTTCTTTGATAGTTTACCTTCTCCAATAAATTTTAGTAAAGCGCTACGAGGTAAAAAGGAAGATTTAGCTCGGTTAAATACACATGAAGCGGCAGCTTTTTTCGATTATTTAATCTATAAAAAGTGGCATCAAAGAATCCATTTTGATGAAATTGATTTGAATAAAAATGTGATTTTCAATAAAGAAAATTTTCAATTACTTTTTTATCAAAAATATTACTATTTGATTAATAGAAATGAATTAGCTGTAATTGATCCTAAAAAAAAACTAGTTAAATTAAATGAAAAATTTTCTTTGAACGGAAAAAAATATTTAATTACCCAGGATGAAAAGTCACAAAAATTGGCTGGTTATTTTTATGGCGAAAAAGCAAAGTATTTAGAGGTGGGGAGCTTGCCACAAGGTAGTACATTAAAGCTAGCTACAGGAAAACAAACTAAGGCCAAGAAAAAATTTGCTGAAAATGGGATTCCTTTAGCTTTAAGGCCGTATTGTTTGACAGTCTGGCAAGAGGAAAATCCAGTCTATGTTGAAAGTGTTTATCAAAATCAAGAATATAACCCCAATTTTGTACGCTATAATGTATATATTTATTTTTAAGTTTATGCAAAGTTCTATGGTAAAAGCATAATTTGTGGTAAAATCGTTGAAGTAATTCCAAGAAGTGTCGCGGAGGTTAATAGATGAAGAATAGAAGAAATAGACTGCTTTCTAACGGTCTTTTCTATATCATAGTATTCGTGATCCTCTTGGCTGGAATCAATTGGGCCGTGGGAGGCTCCGGTAGTAATGGTTCCACAGAAAATATCCGTTATTCTCAATTAGTAAAAGATTTAAAAGCGGGTAAAGTCAAGAGTATCAATGTACAACCATCTAATGGTGTATATACGGTTACTGGATCTTATAAGAAAGCTCAAAAGTCAAATAATCAAAATAATAATGGATTTGGACTAATTCCAAGTTCACAAAGTAGTAATGAAGTAACCCGGTTCAGTACTACGATGCTTCAAAATGACTCAATGGTTAAGACAATTTCCGATCTTGCCCAAAAGAGTGGGGCATCTATTTCTGGACAAGGTGAATCTCAATCTGGAACCTGGATCTCTACGATTGTGATGCTTGTACCAACTTTGATTTTTATTGTCATGCTTTGGATGATGATGAATCAGGGTGGACAAGGCCGTGGCGGCAGTATGATGAGCTTTGGTAAGTCACATGTTAAGCCACAAGATCCAAGTAAAAACAAGGTTAGATTCTCAGATGTAGCTGGCGAAGAAGAAGAAAAGCAAGAATTGGTTGAAATTGTTGAGTTCTTAAAGAATCCAGCAAAATATACTAAATTAGGTGCTCGAATTCCGGCTGGTGTTCTTCTTGAGGGTCCTCCAGGTACTGGTAAAACTTTACTTGCACGTGCAGTTGCAGGTGAAGCCGGTGTACCATTTTATTCAATTTCTGGTTCAGACTTTGTAGAAATGTTTGTCGGTGTTGGTGCATCTCGTGTACGTGATCTGTTTGAAACAGCTAAGAAAAATGCACCAAGTATCATCTTTATTGATGAAATTGATGCTGTTGGGCGTAAACGTGGTAATGGCGTAAGTGGTGGCCATGACGAAAGAGAACAAACTTTAAACCAATTACTGGTTGAAATGGATGGTTTCGAAGGTGATGAAGGTGTCATTGTTATGGCAGCTACTAACCGTTCTGATGTTCTTGATCCCGCACTTCTTCGTCCAGGTCGTTTTGACCGTAAAGTTTTAGTTGGTCGCCCAGATGTTAAAGGCCGTGAAGCTATTTTAAAGGTTCATGCTAAAAATAAACCTTTAGCTCCTGATGTTGATTTAAAGGAAGTAGCACGTCAAACTCCTGGCTTCGTTGGTGCTGATCTTGAAAATGTTTTAAACGAAGCTGCTTTAGTTGCTGCTCGTCGTAATAAGACTGAAATTACAGCTTCTGATATTGATGAAGCTGAAGATAGAGTCATTGCGGGCCCAGCTAAGAAAGATACTGTTATTTCTCCAGAAGAAAGAAAACGTGTTGCCTACCACGAAGCAGGACACGCAATTGTTGGATTGGTTCTTAGTGATTCAAGAACTGTTCGTAAAGTTACAATTGTTCCTAGAGGCCGTGCTGGTGGATATAACATCATGCTTCCAAAAGAAGATGAAAACATCATTACTAAGAAGCAGTTGATGGAACAAGTTGCTGGTTTAATGGGTGGTCGTGCTGGTGAAGAAGTAGTTGTGGGCGATAAGTCTACTGGTGCTTCAAATGACTTTGAACAAGCAACTAACATCGCTCGGGGCATGGTTACTCAATATGGTATGACTGATGTTGGTATGACTGAGCTTGAATCCCCAAGTATGCAATCACCTTATGGAACTAAGCCATATAGTGAAGCTACAGCTGCTAAGATTGATGAAGCAGTTAAAGAAATTCTTGATGAAGGTCATAAACAAGCAGTTGATATCATTAAGAGTCACCGTGAAACTCATAAGATTATTGCAGAAGCTTTACTCAAGTATGAAACTTTAAACGAAAAACAAATTCTTTCATTATTCAAGACTGGTAAAATGCCTGAAAATGATGAAAATGAATTTCCAAGTGAGTCTAAAGCTTCAACTTATGAAGAGGCAAAAGCCGCAATGGAAAAGAAGGATCAACAAAGAGAAGAAACTGAAAACAAGGATGATAAAGAAGATATTCATCCACTTCCTGATGATCATAAGAATATTGATAATATTCCACTTAATCCACCATCTGAAAAGAATGATTCTGAGGATCATAGTTCAGATGAAAATAAGGATGATTAAGAGTTTATTGTAAGAGTGATGTTTAAACTCCTTTCTAATACTGAAATTACAGATTTTAGAAAGGAGTTTTTTGGTATTAAGAATGAAATATTTAAGTAAAAAAGAAAAAAAGATTTTAAAGATAAGCCTAATAAGTTGTTTAACAACCATAGCTCTCTTTTTCCTTTTATCTACTTTGACAGATTGTAATCCAATCTTTGGGGGAGTTCTGTATAGTGGGGATTTACCAAATCAATATTTGTCCTTCTTTCAATATTATCGTCATTTAATGCTCGGTAATTGGAGTAGTGCAGGATTTAGTTTTCTCAATGGTTTGGGTGGAGATATGGCCGGAAATATTGGCTATTATCTTCTTAGCCCACTTAACTTTATTGTGTTCCTTTTCCCAGCAAGTAAAATGAATATTGCTGTGTATATTATTATCCTGATCAAATTAGGTTTAATGAGTGGAACCTTTACTTGGCTGACTTTGAAATTGTTTAAGTTTAAGTATCAAGCATATCCTGTCTTTTTAGGAATTGCTTATGGCTTGAGCGGATATTCGATTGCGTATGCTGGAAATGTAATGTGGTTTGATGGTTTAGTCTTACTTCCGTTAATTTCCTATGCACTGATCAGAGGAATCCGGAAGAATGTTTGGCTGGCTTACAGTGTTTTACTAGCATGTGCTATTATTTTTAATTACTATATTGGCTACATGATTTGTATCTTTTTAGTAATATTGTTTTTGGCATATACAGTTAACAATTTTGAAAATCGCAAAACTTTTCTTCATCAATTTACCGGTTTTGCAATTAGTTCAATCATTAGTGGGTTAATCAGCGCAGTAGTTATCCTGCCAACTTTCTTTAACCTTTCTAGCAATAAGTTATCTCAGGCAGACTTTAATTCTAATTTTGAAATTAAAACTTTAATTAGTGGCGGAAAAGCTGTTTCAAGATTATTTATTGGTGATACTTACAATGATTGGGCACCAATTTTTGTCGGTACGTTAGTTTTAATTGTATTTATTCTTTACTTTATTGATGGACGTAACTCTATCAAAGAAAAAATTACTAATCTAGTTATTGGACTATTTTTTGTGTTGAGTATTACTGTGCCAAAAATCTATCTCTTTTGGCATGGTGGTCAACAAACTATTGCTTATCCATATCGTTTTGGATTTATTATTGTATTCTGGTTTTTACTTTTGGCAGCAAAGGAACTCTCTAATTTAAGTGAGTATCGAAAAAAAAGTAAAAACGAAAGACTTATTGCTGCTGGAATTTACTTACTTGTTAGTTTAGCAGCTGTATATATTCGTCGTAGAATTGGACCATGGAACGGTTATGCTTGGCTGGCAGTTGTCCTAGTAATTATATTTGGAATCTTGGTTTATTTCTCTGATAAACGATTTGTTCGTATAACTTTATTATTGGTAGGATTAGTTGAATTAGCTGGTAATGCCTATATTGGGTTGAATCATCTCGGAATGAAAAGTGGAGCATATCCATCTTATGTGTCTGAGAATCAGAGTATTATTTCTCGAATTCCAAATTCTGATAAAACGGGTAGATTGGCTAAAAACTATGAACTAAATAATGATCGCGGTGAGGGATACACTTTTAATTACCGGGGGATGGAAGAATTTTCATCAAATAATGATTCTCGCATTAGTTCATTAATGACAGATCTTGGTTTTTCAACTTTTCGTTATTTCTACTATTATCAAACAGGTACTGTAGTAACAGATGCTATTTTTAATGTAAAAACATTTATTAATAGTTCGCTTTCTAATCAAAGCGTTTCACCAGAATACATTAGCTATGGTTTGAGAAATGATTTAAAGAACCACCCTGTAATTCTAAAACAGGGTGATAAGACGGCCTATCGAAATGAAACTTTACCTTTTGTCTTTGCAGGTGGTTTAGCTAATAAGCTGAAGTTTAAAGAAGAAAATCCAGTATATAATCAAAATTTGGTTTTAAATTCTTTAACTCAAACTAAAAAAGATGTTTTGAGCTATAGCTCTAAAAATGCTGAAATTAATTCTAAGAATATAAATCTTAAATTTAAGAAAGGTAAGTTTAAAGCTAAGAGAACTTCCGAAAATCCTGGTACTATAACCTTTACATATAACAATTTGAAACCTGATCAAGTTGGGTACATCCGCTTTAGTAAGAATTTAATGGAGCAGATTGTGGTTTTAAATAGCTATCAAATGAAGCAAAAGCCGGATTACCGTTTACCATTTACTGTCTCAATTAATGGAAAAGATGTTCATCTTCAACAATACACAGATCAACTTATTGGAGTTCAAGCTGATAAAGACGGAAAACTGGTAGTGAAGATGACTTTAGACGGAAAGTCAAATGAAGTTGAGTTTAAATATCCACGTTTTGTGAATATTGATCAGACTGCATTAGAAGATAAGGTTAAAAAAGCTCAAAATAATCGCATGAAGTTTTCTGCGTTTAGGGATAGCTATATAGCTGGAACAGTAAAGACTGATAAAAATGAAAACTTAGCAACCACCATTCCTTACAGTAAAGGATGGCGAGCAGAAGTTGACGGAAAACCAGTTAAAATTAATCGAACTTTGAAAGTATTTATTGGCTTAAAATTAAAGCCGGGAACTCATCAAATAACTTTCAAATATAGAACACCTGGTTTCGTCATCGGTGCTTTACTAAGCATTATCGGTATTATTGCCTTAGCTATATATACGGTCTATCTAAAGAAAAATAAAACATCTATTAGTCAGAAAACTAATAAATAGGTGAAATAAAGATTGTACACCCCTCTAAAATTAGAGGGGTGTATTTAGAATTAAGGATAATAATGAAAAAGTTGAGTAAAGAAAAGAAAAATATTCTGAAACTGTGTTTGATAAGTTTCGGAATAACTATAGCGATTTTCCTAATTGTATCTAGTTTGGCAAATTGTAATCCGTTTTTAGGTGGAGTTTTATGGGGCGGAGATTTACCAGATGAATATCTATCATTTTTTCAATATCTTCGTCGTTTGATTTTAGGAAACTGGAACAGTTTGCAATTTAGTTTTGCTAATGGGTTAGGCGCGGATATGGCTGGAAACATTAGTTACTATCTTGCTAGCCCATTTAATTTACTAATTTTATTATTCCCAGCTAGTCAAATAAATTTAGCACTTTATGTAATAATTATTATCAAATTAGGTTTAGCTAGTGCAGCATTTACATTTTTAATCTTAAATTTTTTCAATTTTAAAAATCAGATCTATTCAGTTTTTCTGGGGATTATTTATGGATTAAGTGGATACTGCATCGGATATGGAGCAAATTTAATGTGGCTCGATGGGGTAATCTTATTACCATTAATTATTTATGCTCTGATCAAAGGTTTAGTTAAAAGACACTGGACTCTTTATATTGTCTTGCTAGCATGTGCCATAATTTTTAACTATTATATTGGCTACATGATTTGTATCTTCATGGTAATTGCCTTTTGTGCTTATACAATCAATAATTTTAAGGATAAAAAAATATTCATCCAGCAGATAATTGATTTTGTAATAAGTTCACTAATTAGTGGGCTAATTAGTGCGGTTGTTACTTTACCAACCTGGATGAATTTATCCAATAATAAATTTGCTGAACATACTATCAATGAAGGTTTTAGACTAAGTCCCGTTTCTTCAATTGCCAAAAGTATATCTGCTCTCTTTATGAAAAATACCTTTAATGGATCGCCCCTTTTATTTATTGGTACTTTGACAATAATTATTTTTATTTTGTACTTTATTGATAATAAGAATTCAAAAAAAGAAAGAATTATTAACTTAGTGATTGGTCTAGTTTTTCTACTAAGTTTGGTTCAAACAAAAATTTATCTTTTCTGGCATGGAGGACAAAAACCAGTTGGTTTTCCATATAGATTTAGTTTTATTATTATCTTTTGGATTTTATTATTAGCTGCAAAAGAATTAGCAAGTTTCGATTTAAAGAAAAAACAGCTTCTATTAGCATCAGGAATCTATTTCGTTGTTGGACTTGTAGTGACTGTCTTAAGATTGCACTATGGAAAATACGATATGTATATGTTGGTTTCGCTGGGCTTAATTATTTTATTTAGTCTTTTACTTTATTTTTCAGACCATAAATCATTTCGTTTTGCTCTTGTGATGGTAGGAGTAGTAGAGATTGCTATTAGTAGTTATCTGATGTTGGATCGAATAGGGATGAGAAGTAACATATACTCTAATTATGTAACAGAAAACCAAGAGTTATTTGATCATTTGCCAGCCGGTGTTAAAAGTAAAAGAATAGCCAAAAATTATTTTTTAAATAATGATCGTGGTGAAAGCTATGCATTTAACTACAAAGGAGCAGAGATTTTTTCTTCTAATAATGATCCAAAAATTAGTAAATTATATGCTAACTTAGGATTATCAGCATATGGTTATTATTATTTCTATAAAACCGGAACAGTAGTGACTGATGCTATTTTAAATATTGGCGGTGTTATTGATAATTCCTTACCAAGTCAGAGTATCTCTCCTGAATATATTAGTTATGGACTGAGAGATGATTTGAAAAATAATCAAATTTTATTAAAAGAAAAGCAGTACACAGCATATCGAACTGATACATTACCACTTATTTTTGCTGGTAACTTATCTAATAATTTAAAATTTAAGAGTAATGATCCTGTTTATAATCAAAATCTAGTTTTAAATTCGTTAACTCAAACTCAAGGAAATGTCTTAACTTATAGTCCAAAAGTTGCAAAAATTAAAGTAACTGATAGTAAGTTGAATCAAGAAAAGAAGAAGTTTACAGTAACTCGGACATCTGATAAAGCGGGAAGTGTAACTTTTACTTTTGACGGTTTGAAACCAAAAGAAACGGCCTATGTCCAATTTGGTAAAGATTTAATGGGATTTGCGGATCCACTAACTACTTATCATGCAACGCAGGATGGAAACAATAAGCCTGAATTAAGTATTACCATTAATAAAAAGGATGTTCGACTTCAACCACAAGTTAAACAACTAATTGGTGTTCGAGCAAATCAAAAAGGACAGGTCCAAATTAAGTGGAGACTAGCAGGAAATAAACGAATTCTGACTAGTGAAATGCCACGCTTAGTAAATATTAATTCAACTTTATTGCGATCTAAAGTTTCACAAGTTAATAATAAAAAACAGATGCACTTAACAACTTTTAGAGATAATTATCTATCAGGAAAAATAAATACCACTAAAAACGAAAATCTGGTAACTACTATTCCATACAGTAGGGGCTGGAAAGTAAAAGTAGACGGTAAACCAGTTAAGGTGAGCCGAACTCTGGATGTATTTATTGGTTTAGATATGAAACCTGGTAAACATACGGTAGTAATGAGATATAGGACTCCTGGATTGCTTATTGGAGTTATAACAAGTATCATAGGTATAATCTTACTAGTGGTATTTAATGGGTACTTGGAAAAGAAAAAATATTAGTCAAAGAATAAAGTCTATAATTTATAGGCTTTATTTTTTAGGAGAAGGAAAAAATGAAAGATTATTTAGTAAAAGCAATTGATAAAACTAAGAATTTACGATTAATTACGGTTGATGCTAAAGATTTAGTAAGTGAAGCACAAAAAAGACATGATACTTGGAGTGCATCTTCAGCTGTGCTTGGAAGAACACTTATTGGAGGATTGCTCTTGTCAGCAGCTTTATTGAAAGATAAAGATGAATTAACTGTTAGGTTACTTGGAAATGGTCCAGTGGGAGCAACTATTGTAACAGCAAAAGCTGATCTAACAATTAAAGGATATATCCAAAATCCTCATATAGCCCTTCCACCTAAAAAAGATGGACATATCGATGTGGCAAAAGCTGTTGGAAAAGGTTGGCTTGAGGTAACCAAGGATCAAGGTTTGAAGGAACCATATACAGGTCAAGTTCCAATTGTTAGTGGGGAGATTGCAGAAGATTTTACATATTATCTAGCCAAATCAGAGCAAATTCCTTCAGCTGTTGGTCTATCAGTATTTGTTGAGCCTAATAATGAGATTGGGGCTGCTGGCGGATTTATTTTACAAGCATTACCTGGAGCTACTGATGAGCAATTGGCTGAAGTTGAAAAGAGAATCAAGGCTCTTCCTAATCTTTCTACTTTATTTTTAGATGGAATGACACCTGAAAATTTGGCAGAGAGAATCTTAGGGACTGATTGTAAAATTTTAGCTAAAGAAGATGTTTCTTTCGCTTGTGATTGTTCGAAAGAAAAATATAGTCAAATCTTGGCTACCTTAAAACCAGCACAATTAAAAGAAATGATTGAGAAGGATCATGGTGCAGAGTTAGTTTGCCGCTTTTGTAAGGAAAAATATCATTTTACTGAAGATGAGTTAAAAGATGTCCTTAAGAAGGCAAATTAAAGTGGTGTGTAATGAATAGTTTTGCTATGATATTAGGGTATTTGAAAGGGTGAGCAAGTGTGAAAAAAGATAGTTGGAAAATTAGGGATGTTGAAATTCCTAATCGTGTAGTAGTTGCACCGATGGCTGGAATTTCAAATGCTGCTTTCCGAGTAGTATGTAAAGAATTTGGCGCAGGCCTAGTAGTGTGTGAAATGATTTCAGATCATGGAATTATTTATCGCAATAAAAAGACCTTGGAAATGTTAACGGTTGATCCTCGTGAACATCCAATGAGTATTCAAATTTTTGGTGGTAGTGAAGAAACTTTAGTTGAAGCTGCTCATTATGTTGATACTCATACAGCAGCTGATATTATCAATATTAATATGGGTTGTCCGGTACCAAAGGTAACAAAAACTGATGCCGGAGCTCGTTGGCTATTAGATCCAAATAAGATCTATCAAATGGTCCATGCAGTTGTTCGTAATGTAAGTAAACCAGTTACTGTTAAAATGAGAACAGGCTGGGATCAAAAACATATTTTTGCTGTTGAAAATGCTTTAGCTGCTCAAGAAGCTGGTGCTAGTGCTGTTGCTATGCATGGCCGGACTAGAAAGCAAATGTACATGGGCGAAGCTGACTGGGAAACTTTGAAGGATGTAGCAGATGCTTTGACTATTCCTTTTGTTGGTAATGGGGATGTTACTACTCCTGAAAAGGCAAAAGCAATGTTAGAAGATGTTGGAGCAGATGCAGTAATGGTTGGTAGAGCGGCTTTAGGGAATCCATGGATTATTAAAGATATGGTCCACTATTTGGATACCGGAGAGAAACTACGTCCGCAAACTGTTGAAGAAAAAGTAGAAACTGCTAAAGATCAATTAAATGGATTAATTGATCTTAAGGGAGAAAAAATTGCTGTTCCTGAATTTAGAAGACAAGCAGCTTATTATTTAAAAGGAATTCCCCGTTCAGCTCGAACCCGTGCTAAAATAAATGATGTTTGGACGAAAAAAGAAGTTTTTGACTTGTTAGATGATTTTGTGGAAAAATATGAAGCGAGACAAAAGCAAATTAACCAATAAAAGGAGTTTTTAGAGTGGCAAAGAATGAAATGAACGACCAACTAATCGCTCGTCGTGAAAAAATGGACGAAATGCGTGAAAACGGTATTGAACCTTTTGGCGTAAGAAAATTTGATCGTCAAGACTTAGCTCGTACTTTGAATGAAAAGTATAGTAATGAAGATAAAGATGAATTAAATGCTGATATGCCTATGACTAAGATTGCAGGTCGTATGCTTGCAAAACGTGGTAAAGGTAAAGTTGGATTTGCAGATCTTTATGACCGTACTGGTAAAATTCAAATTTACGTACGTAAAGATATCGTTGGTGAAGATAACTACAAGATTTTTAAGAAGTCTGATATTGGTGACTTTTTAGGTATTGATGGTGAAGTAATGAAGACCGATACTGGTGAGTTGACTATTCGTGCTACTCACATTACTTTCTTGTCTAAGGCTCTTCGTCCATTACCTAATAAATGGGATGGTTTAAAGGATGTTGAACAAATTTATCGTCAGCGCTACCTTGACTTAATTACAAATCATGATAGTTACATGCGTTTTGTTCACCGTACTCAAATTATTCAAGCTATTCGTGATTATTTAAATAATAGAGATTTCTTAGAAGTTGAAACTCCAGTTCTCCACAATATTCCTGGTGGTGCTGAAGCCCGTCCATTTATTACTCACCACAATGCTTTGGATATTGATCTTTACATGAGAATTGCTTTGGAACTTCCATTGAAGCGATTAATTGTTGGTGGTATGGAACGTGTTTATGAAATCGGCCGTGTATTTAGAAATGAAGGTCTTGATACTAAGCACAACCCAGAATTTACTGAACTTGAAACTTATGCAGCTTACTGGGACTTCCATGATGTAATGGATGAGGCAGAAGGAATTATTAGAGCAGCTGCTAAAGTTGTTTCACCAGATGGTAAGATTACTTACCAAGGAACTGATATTGACTTAGGTAAGCCATTCCGCCGTGTTCACATGGTTGATTTAATCAAGGAAAAGACTGGTGTTGACTTCTGGAAGCCAATGACTATTGAAGAAGCAAGAAAAGTTGCTGATGAACACAACGTTCACTATGAAAGCTACTGGAAGGTTGGTCACATTATTAATGCCTTCTTTGAAGAATTCGGTGAAGGATCAATTGTTCAACCTACTTTTGTTTATGGACACCCAGTAGAAGTATCACCACTTGCTAAGAAGAATGCTGATGATCCAAGATTTACCGATCGTTTTGAAATCTTCATTATGGGTGCTGAATATGGTAATGCATTCTCAGAATTAAATGATCCAGATGATCAACGTCATCGTTTCGAAGACCAAATGGCTGAAAGAGAAGCTGGTAATGATGAAGCTGATATGATTGATGAAGATTACCTTCGTGCTATGGAATTCGGTATGCCTCCTACAGGTGGTTTAGGGATTGGTATTGATCGTTTGGTAATGCTTTTAACTGATGCTCCTGCTATTCGTGATGTCTTACTCTTCCCAACAATGCGCCCTGAAAAGGTGGAAAGTGTTGAAGCTGAAGTTCAAGAAGATTTGAAGAATAAAAAGAATAAATAATTTTTTAAATAGACTGTCGTAGAGGACGGTCTATTTTTTTATATTTTTTTCAAAAAAATGCTTGCAATAAAAAGATGTTTTGCTATACTAATAAATGTACTGCGGAAGTAGTTCAGTGGTAGAACATCACCTTGCCATGGTGGGGGTCGCGGGTTCGAATCCCGTCTTCCGCTCCAGTATAAAAGACTCACCGAAGCGTGAGTCTTTTTTGTTATTCGGGATGTGGCTCAGCTTGGTAGAGCGCTACGTTCGGGACGTAGAAGTCGCAGGTTCAAATCCTGTCATCCCGATTGAATATTATTTTATTAAAAAGTTCGTCTTGGGTTAGAAAGACGAACTTTTTTGTATATAATGTTCATGAAATATCAAAAAGTTTACATTTACTAATTGTAAGTGATAAGATATTTGTCTAAAGATTGTAGTATGATCTTAAAAGAAGTAAGGCGGTGCAAAATGGAAAAATCATATAGTGATAGTGCAAAAAATGTTCTTGAAATTGCTAAAGAGCAAGCACAAAACTTTCACCATCGAATTATTGGAACAGAGCATGTTCTGCTTGCTTTAGTAATTGAAGCTAATGGGGATGCTGGAAAACTTTTGCGTGAAAGAAATGTAACACCAACCTTAGTGCGAGAAGAAATTGAAAGATATACTGGCTATGGTTCAAGTCCAAAGGCCACATATATGGAAATGTCCCCACGCTTAAGTTTAGTTTTGAATTTTGCTAAACAAAAGGCTGACGAATTAGGGACTGCTCAAATTGAGACAAAACATATTTTGCTAGGTTTGTTAGCTAGTGATCAAATTTTAGCAAGTTTAATTTTGAAAAATATTGGTGTAGATCCACGAGATTTAAGTCAGGATGTAAATGATAGTTTCATGGATGGTTCTGGGGAAGAAGATAATGTTCTTGGTATTTCTTCAGCCACTGGCATGAAAAAAGGTAAGTCATTGACTCCAAATTTAGATAAAGTTAGTGTGAATCTAAATAAAAGAGCCCGTGAAGGGGCAATTGACCCGGTAATTGGTAGAGATAAAGAAATAAAAAGAGTAATTCAAATCTTATCTCGAAGAACCAAAAACAATCCCGTTTTGGTAGGAGAACCTGGTGTTGGTAAGACTGCAGTTGCACAAGGAATAGCAGCCGCAATTGTAAATCATGAAGTTCCAGATACTCTAGCTAAAAAACGAGTTATGGCCTTGGACATGGGAAGTTTAATTGCTGGAACTAAATATCGTGGTGAATTTGAAGATAGAATGAAGAAGATTCTAAAAGAAATTCAACAGGATGGTTCAGTTATCTTATTTGTTGATGAAATGCATACTTTGATTGGTGCAGGTGGCGCGGAAGGTGCAATTGATGCTTCAAATATCTTAAAGCCTTCATTAGCACGTGGCGATATTCAAATGATTGGTGCTACTACTTTTGATGAGTACCAAAAATATATTGAAAAAGATCAAGCTTTAGCAAGACGTTTTCAACAAGTAAAAATTGGTGAACCTTCAAAAGAAGAAACTGTGGATATTTTAAAAGGCTTGCGCCCTAAATATGAAAAATTCCACAATGTAAAAATTGAAGATGAGGCAATTAATGATGCAGTTGAATTTTCAACACGTTATATTGCTAACCGATTCTTACCTGATAAAGCAATTGATTTGATTGATGAAGCAAGTGCAGCTGTAAAAATTCAAGCAATAGGTAAAAGTGATCCTCGTCTAACTAAATTGGATACACAAATTAATGATGTTATTCATCAGAAAGAACAATCTGCAGAAAATCAAAATTTTGTTCAAGCAGCTAAGTTACGGGATGAGGAAAATAAGCTTACACAGGATCGGGATAAATTAATCGAAAAAGTAGAGAATAAAAACTCTAAAAAGTCGATTGTTGATTCTGATAAGATCGCTCAAATTGTATCTGAATGGACTGGTGTGCCCGTTACTAGAATGAAGAAGAGTGAAACTAAACGTTTAGCTCATTTAGAAAGTATTTTGCATGAACGTGTAATTGGACAGGACGAAGCTATCAGTGCCGTAAGTCGAGCAATTAGACGAAGTAGAAGCGGAATTAAGGATGAAAATCGTCCAATCGGTTCGTTCTTATTCTTAGGACCTACTGGTGTTGGTAAGACAGAATTAGCTAAGGCTCTTGCTGCAGCAGTCTTTGGCTCAGAACGGAATATTATTCGTGTAGACATGTCTGAATACATGGATCAGATTGCAACAAGCAAATTAATTGGTTCGGCACCAGGATATGTAGGATATGAAGAGGGTGGTCAGCTCTCAGAACGTGTAAGACGTAATCCATATTCAGTAATTTTATTGGATGAAGTAGAAAAAGCTCATCCGGATGTGTTTAATTTATTGCTTCAAGTTTTGGATGAAGGATTTTTAACTGATTCTAAAGGTAGAAAAGTCGATTTTAGAAATACAATTATTATCATGACTTCTAACCTTGGCTCACGTAGTTTACAAGAAGATAAGACAGTTGGATTTGCAGCTGATAATGCCGATAAAAATAAACTTCAACAAGAAAAAGTTACGGCAGCTGTTAAACAATTCTTCAGACCAGAATTTTTAAATAGAATTGATGAGACCGTGGTCTTTGATAGCTTAACTAAAAAACAATTGCGTGAAATTGTTAGCTTAATGACTGGTCATTTGGTAGATCGCTTAGCTAAAAAAGACGTAACCTTAAAGATTTCACCAGCGGCTTTAGATGTATTAGCTAAAGATGGATTTGATCCAGAGATGGGCGCTCGTCCATTACGTCGTGCAATTCAACATGAACTTGAAGATGTAATTGCTGAAGATTTAATTAGCGAAAAAATTAAGACTGACCAAATTGTAAAAGTTGGAGCTCATCAAGGTAAATTAAAATTTACAATTCTTGACGAATTAGTAATATAAGTGTAAACTACTAAACGTTTAAAAGGCTGAAATTCAGGATTTCGCTGATCTATTGTCCAGCGAGATGATAAAACAAAAACGACATTTACGTTGTTTTTGTTTTTTTGTACCCAAATTTTGGCTTTTTGCAATTTGTAACACAAATGTAATATTTAGATTCTTATATAAGAAAGGATGTTTTCTTTGTTAGGACACGCTGTGAACTACGGTAGTCACCGGACAAGACGTAGCTTCTCTCGAATTAAAGAAGTATTGAAGTTACCTAACTTGACTGATGTACAAACGCAATCTTACAAGTGGTTTCTTAATGAAGGTATTCGTGAAATGTTTGACGACATTATGCCGATTTCAGACTTTTCAGGAAAACTTTCTTTAGAGTTTGTTGATTACAAGCTCTTGAAGCCAAAATATACTCTTGAAGAAGCACGTGATCACGATGCTAATTACTCTGCTCCTCTTCATGTAACTTTGAAGTTAACCAACCATGAGACCGGAGAAATTAAGACTCAAGACGTCTTCTTTGGAGAATTCCCATTAATGACTGATTCAGGAACTTTCGTTATTAATGGTGCTGAGAGAGTTATTGTTTCTCAGCTTGTTAGATCTCCTGGTGTTTACTACCATTCAGATTTTGATAAAAATGGTCGCCAAATTTTCGGTGCTACAGTTATTCCTAACCGTGGTGCATGGCTTGAATATGAAACTGATGCTAAAGATTTAGCTTATGTTCGTATCGATCGTACTCGTAAGCTTCCTTTAACTGTTTTAATTCGTGCTTTAGGATTTGGTTCCGATAGTGAAATTGCGGATATGTTTGGTGAAAGTGACTCACTTCGTTTCACTTTAGAAAAAGATATCCACAAGAATCCTGCTGATTCTCGCGTTGCAGAAGCATTAAAGGATATTTATGAAAGACTACGTCCAGGTGAACCTAAGACAACTGATTCATCTCGTTCACTTTTATATGCTAGATTCTTTGATCCAAGAAGATATGATTTAGCTCCAGTTGGTCGTTATAAGATCAATAAGAAACTTTCTTTAAAGAATCGTTTACTAAGACAAACTTTGGCTGAAACTTTAGCTGATCCTGATACTGGTGAAATCATTGCTAAAAAGGGTGACGTTGTTACCCACGAACTTCTTGATAAATTATCACCTTACTTAGATCGTGATGACTTTAAGATGGTAACTTATGAACCTTCAAAGGAAGGTGTGTTACCTGATCCAGTAACAGTTCAAGAAATTAAGGTATATTCTAAAGTTGATCCTGAACGTGTAGTTAAGTTAATGTCTAACGGCCACATTGCAGATGATGTTAAACATTTAACTCCTGCTGATGTATTGGCATCACTTAACTACTTCTTCGACCTTCAAGATAATATTGGTACTACTGATGATATTGACCACTTAGGTAACCGTCGTATTCGTCGTGTAGGTGAATTACTTCAAAACCAATTTAGAATTGGTTTAGCAAGAATGGAACGTGTTGTACGTGAAAGAATGTCAATCCAAGACATTTCTACTGTTACACCACAACAATTAATCAATATTCGTCCTGTTGTTGCTTCAGTTAAGGAATTCTTTGGTTCATCACAATTATCACAATTTATGGATCAAAACAATCCACTTGGCGAGTTAACTCACAAGCGTCGTATGTCAGCCTTAGGACCTGGTGGTTTGTCTCGTGACCGTGCTGGATATGAAGTTCGTGACGTGCACTATACTCACTATGGTCGTTTATGTCCTATTGAAACTCCTGAAGGACCTAACATTGGTTTGATTAACTCTTTAGCAACTTACGCTATTGTTAACAAGTATGGTTTCATTGAAACACCATATCGTCGTGTTTCTTGGGATACTCACAAAGTTACTGATAAGATCGACTACTTAACTGCTGATGTAGAAGATAATTACATTATTGCCGGTGCTAACGCTCGCTTAAATGAAGATGGTTCTTTCAAAGATAAGATTGTTTTAGCCCGTCATAAGGAAGATAACCTAGAAGTTACCCCTGATAAGATTGACTACATGGACGTTATTCCTAAGCAAGTAGTTTCAGTAACTTCTGCATGTATTCCTTTCCTTGAAAACGATGACTCTAACCGTGCTTTGATGGGGGCTAACCACCAACGTCAAGCTGTTCCATTGATTAATCCACATGCACCAATTGTTGGTACTGGTATGGAATACCGTGCAGCACATGACTCTGGGGATGCATTAGTTGCTAAAGCTCCTGGTGTAGTTGAATATGTTGATGCAAACGAAATTAGAATTAGAAGAGACGATGATACTTTAGATAAGTATGTTCTTGAAAAATTCCGTCGTTCAAACGCAACTAAGAACTACAATCAAACTCCAGCTGTTAAGCAAGGTGAACGAGTAGTTGCAGATGAAGTTATTGCTGATGGTCCAGCAATGAAAAACGGCGAATTAGCTCTAGGTCAAAACCCAATCATTGCATTCTTGACTTGGAACATGTACAACTATGAAGATGCCGTTATGATTTCTGAACGTATGGTTAAAGATGATGTCTACACTTCTATCCATATTGAAGATTATGAATCAGAAGCTCGTGATACTAAGTTAGGACCTGAAGAAATCACACGTGAAATTCCAAATGTTGGTGATGATGCACTTAAAGACCTTGATGAAGAAGGTATTGTCCGCATCGGTGCTGAAGTTCAAGATGGTGACATCTTAGTTGGTAAAGTAACCCCTAAGGGTGTAACTGAATTATCAGCTGAAGAACGTTTACTTCACGCTATTTTTGGTGAAAAAGCTCGTGAAGTTCGTGATACTTCCTTGCGTGTACCTCACGGTGGTGGCGGTATTGTTCAAAACGTTCAAGTATTTACTCGTGAAGCAGGCGACGAATTGCCACCTGGTGTAAATAAGATGGTTCGTGTTTACATCGTTCAAAAACGTAAGATTCAAGTCGGTGACAAGATGTCTGGTCGTCACGGAAACAAGGGTACTATTGCCTTAGTTTGTCCTGAAGAAGATATGCCATACTTACCAGATGGTCGTCCAGTAGATATTTGTTTGAACCCAATGGGTGTGCCTTCACGTATGAACATTGGACAGGTTCTTGAATTACACTTGGGTATTGCTGCTAAGCAACTAGGTATTCACGTTGCTACTCCAGTATTTGATGGTGCTTCTGAAGATGATATGTGGAATATGGTTCGTGAAGCTGGTATTGGTAAAGATGGTAAGACTGTTCTTTATGATGGACGTACTGGTGAACCATTCCACAACCGTGTTTCAGTAGGTATTATGTACTACTTGAAGTTGACTCACATGGTTGATGATAAGATCCACGCACGTTCAATTGGGCCTTACTCACTTGTTACTCAACAACCACTTGGTGGTAAAGCACAATTTGGTGGTCAGCGTTTCGGTGAAATGGAAGTTTGGGCTCTTGAAGCTTATGGTGCTGCTTACACACTACAAGAAATCTTAACTTACAAGTCAGATGACGTTGTAGGCCGTGTTAAGGCTTATGAAGCTATTGTTAAGGGCGAAAGAATTCCAAAACCTGGTGTTCCAGAATCATTCCGCGTTCTTGTTAAAGAACTACAATCTCTTGGTTTAGATATCAAGGTGTTGGATATGGATCATAAAGAAATTGAGTTACGTGATATGGATGATGACTCTAACGATCATTTCAATATCGATACTTTATCTAAACTTGCTGAACAACAAGAAAAGAAGAAGTTAGCTGAAGAAGCTGCAAAAAAGGATGATAAGCCAGATGAACCTGTAGATGAAAGTGATTCTTCAACTTCATCTGATGATAAGGTTTCTAAGTAATATAGGAGGTTAAACTTTTGATCGACGTAAATAAGTTTGAAAGTATGCAAATCGGTTTGGCTTCTCCAAACAAGATCAGAAGTTGGTCTTATGGTGAAGTTAAAAAACCAGAAACTATCAACTATCGTACTTTGAAACCAGAAAAAGATGGTTTGTTCGATGAAAGAATCTTCGGACCAACTAAGGACTGGTCTTGTGCTTGTGGTAAGTACAAGGGTATTCGTTACCGCGGCATTGTTTGTGATAGATGTGGTGTTGAAGTTACTTCTGCTAAAGTTAGAAGAGAACGTATGGGTCACATTGAACTAGCTGCACCGGTTTCACATATCTGGTATTTCAAAGGTATCCCTTCTCGTATGGGATTAGTCTTAGATATTTCACCTCGTGCATTGGAAGAAGTAATTTATTTTGCTGCTTACATTGTTATTGATGCAGGTGATACTGATCTTGAAGATAAGCAACTTTTAACAGAAGCTGAATATCGTGAAAAGAAAGCAAAATTCGGTGACCGCTTTGAAGCTAAAATGGGTGCTGAAGCTGTAAAAGAACTTCTAGAACAAGTAGATATTGATAAAGAAGTTCATGAACTAAAAGAAGAATTAAAGACTGCTACTGGTCAAAAGAGAACTCGGGCTATCAGAAGATTAGACATCTTGGATGCCTTTAAGAATTCAGGTAACAAGCCTTCATGGATGGTTATGGATTGTATTCCTGTTATTCCACCAGACTTGAGACCAATGGTTCAACTTGATGGTGGACGTTTCGCAACTTCTGACTTGAACGATTTATACAGACGTGTAATCAACCGTAACAATCGTTTAAAGAGATTGTTAGACTTAAATGCACCAAGAATTATCGTTCAAAACGAAAAGCGTATGCTTCAAGAAGCAGTTGACGCATTAATTGACAACGGTAGACGTGGACGTCCAGTTGTCGGACCAGGTAATCGTCCTCTTAAATCTCTTTCTCACATGTTGAAAGGTAAGCAAGGACGTTTCCGTCAAAACTTACTTGGTAAACGTGTTGACTACTCAGGTCGTTCAGTTATCGATGTTTCACCTGAATTGAAGTTTTACCAATGTGGTGTGCCACGTCCAATGGCTCTAGAATTATTTAAGCCATTTGTAATGCACGAATTAGTAAAACGTGGTTTAGCATCTAACATTAAGAATGCTAAGCGTAAGATTGATCGTGAAGATGATGATATCTGGGATATCTTAGAAGATGTAATTAAAGAAAGACCAGTTCTTTTAAACCGTGCACCTACTCTTCACCGTTTAGGTATTCAAGCCTTTGAACCAGTTTTGGTACCTGGTAAATCAATTCGTCTTCACCCACTTGCCTGTGAAGCTTACAATGCCGACTTTGATGGTGACCAGATGGCCATTCACGTTCCGTTATCTGATGAAGCTGTAGCAGAATCACGTTTGCTGATGCTTGCTGCTCACCATATCTTGGCTCCTAAGGATGGTAAGCCAATCGTTACACCTTCTCAGGATATTGTTTTGGGTAACTACTGGTTAACTCAAGCAGAGCGTGGTCGTGAAGGTGAAGGAATGATCTTTGATTCACCAGCTGAAGCAGCTATTGCATATGCAAATGGTGATATTCACTATCATACTCGTATTGGTTTAGCAGCTGACTCAATGCCAGAAAAGCCATGGCCAAAGGGCTACGAACATGGAATTTTTGTAACTACTTACGGTAAGTTAGTATTCAACCAAATTTTCCCTAAAGATTTCTACTACATTAACGATCCTACTCAAGAAAATCTTACTCACCCAGTAGATGAAAGATACTTCTTACAACCTGGTGAAGATATCCATGAAAAGCTTGACAATATGAAACTTGGTCAAGCCTTTAAGAAGGGATTCTTATCAGATTCTATTGCTCAAATTTACAAGGATTACAAAGTTCAAAGAACTTCTGATTTCTTGGATGATTTGAAGGAACTAGGCTACACTGTATGTACCACTTCTGGTTTAACTATCGGTGTTGAAGATATCCCTACAATTAGTGATAAAGATGATATTGTAGCAGAAGCTCGTAAGAAAGTTGATGTTGTGTCTAAGCAATACCGTCGTGGTTTAATCACTGATGAAGAAAGACATGATCGAGTAATTAGTATTTGGAATAACTGTAAAGAAATTGTTCAAAATGAAATTGCTCAAATTCATGCACCAAGAAATCCAATTACAATCATGGCCGATTCTGGTGCTCGTGGTAACATTTCTAACTTTACTCAGCTTGCTGGTATGCGTGGTTTGATGGCCGCTCCTAACGGAGGAATGATGGAAATTCCTGTTACTTCAAACTTCCGTGAAGGTTTGTCTGTTTTGGAAATGTTCATGTCCACTCACGGTGCTCGTAAGGGTATGACGGATACCGCCTTGAAGACTGCCAACTCTGGTTACTTAACTCGTCGTTTGGTAGACGTAGCTCAAGATGTTATTATTCGTGAAGAAGATTGTGGCACTGATCGTGGTTTAACTGTTCACGCAATTACTGAAGGCGATGAAATGATTGAACCATTATTTGACCGTTTAGTTGGTCGCTACACTTCTAAGAGTGTTTACGATCCAGAAACTCATGAAGTAATTTGTCCAGCTGATGTCTTAATGGACGAAGATATGGCTCATAAGATCGTTGATGCCGGAGTTACTGAAGTAACAATTCGTTCCGTATTTACTTGCAACACTCAACATGGTGTATGTAAGAAATGTTACGGTATGAACCTTGCTACTGGTGACGACGTTGAAGTTGGTGAAGCAGTTGGTACTGTTGCCGCTCAATCAATTGGTGAACCTGGTACTCAGTTAACTATGCGTAACTTCCACAACGGTGGTGTTGCCGGTGCTGCAGATATTACTCAAGGTTTACCTCGTGTTCAAGAATTGTTTGAAGCTCGTAATCCTAAGGGTCGTGCTACAATTTCTGAAGTAACTGGTGAAGTAACTTCAATTGAAGAAGATCCAGCCGAACACACTCGTCAAATTACCGTTAAGGGACAAACTGATACTCGTACTTATGACGTACCATATACTGCTTCAGTAGCAGTTGCTGAAGGTGATCATGTTGTACGTGGAGATAAGTTGACTCTTGGTTCTATCGATCCTAAGGAATTAATTCGTGTACGTGATGCATTGACTACCGAAAAATACATTCTAAGTGAAATTCAAAAAGCTTATAGAATGCAGGGTGTAGAAATTGCCGACAAACACGTTGAAGTTATGGCACGTCAAATGCTTCAAAAGGTTCGCATTCTTGACCCAGGTGAAACTGATATCTTACCAGGTGAATTGATGGATATTGGTGAATTTAAGGCAAGAAACCGTGAAGTAATTATTTCCGGTGGTATTCCTGCTACTGCGCAAAGTGTAATTCTTGGTATTACCAAGGCCGCTCTTGAAACTAATAGTTTCTTATCTGCAGCTTCCTTCCAAGAAACTACTCGTGTTCTTACTGATGCTTCTATTCGTGGTAAGAACGATCCATTACTTGGTCTTAAGGAAAATGTTATTATTGGTAAGATTATTCCTGCAGGTACTGGTATGCCAGTTTACCGTGAAATGGAACCTAAAGTTGATGTTCCTGGAGATGAAAAGAAAAAGTCAGTTTATTCTATAGCTGATATTGAAAAGAAATTAGCTGCAGCTGATGCAGAGAAAGACAATGGTTCAGCTGACTAATCGTCCTTTCAAAACTTAAACATTTGTGTTAAAAAAGCCTATTCGTGTAGAAACGAGTAGGCTTTTTTGTGTTATTAGAGAAAATTATAAAATATAAGACTTAAAAAAATGAAAGGAACAAAGGGATAGGTGTTCCGTTTGTCACCAAGTATGTGATTAATAAGTAAAAGAATAGAAGCTAGAAGGAAAATATATTGTGCAGTATAAAAATCATAGTAAAAAATTAGAATAACAAAAATGATTGTATCACCATAGCCGAATTTATTTTTTAAATTCATTATTAAAAAAATTAAAATTATAGCAAATATTAATCCCCATTCTATTAACTCGTAGTTTAAAAAGGCACGAGTAAGAACGATGATACAAATTAAGGGGAAAAGGATAGAGATAGGAAAAGAGTGGTCAAAATAATCAAAGATACTAATTAGAAAAATAAAGGTAATGAATAAATAGGAAGATTGATCAAGATAGGGATTTAAGGGCAAAAATGCAATCCCACCGAGTAATTCACAATATAATGCTTCTATAGGAATAGTTGCATTGCAGAAAAAGCAATGTCCCTTATATCGTATAAATGAAAATATAGGAATTTGATTAAGAAGGGTAAGAGGAATTTTGCAACTATCACAGTGAGATTTCTCTGAGATAAAATTTTCCTGTCCAAAACGTTGTACGATTACTAACAAGTGGGAACCGATGATAGTTCCGAATATAAAATTAAGTCCATAAATGAATAATGTTGGCATTTTTTACCTCCAATATTTATATACGCAAAATCAAAAAAAGTTTTTTAAATTGTTTACTGAATTAAAAAATCGTGTTACACTAGCCATTGTGCTATTAAAAACATGATGTCCGTGAGGTCAGAAAAGAAACTCCCGGATGTGTGAACAATTTTAGGAGGAAATTTTAATGCCAACAATTAACCAATTGGTTAGAAAAGGCCGTCACTCAAAGACGACTAAATCTGATTCACCAGCTTTAAACTATGCTTACAACAGCATGAAGAAAAAGATGAACTACAACCCAGCACCTCAAATGCGTGGAGTTGCAACTCGTGTAGGTACTATGACACCTAAGAAGCCTAACTCAGCTTTACGTAAGTACGCTCGTGTTCGTCTTTCAAACTTAATTGAAGTTACTGCTTACATCCCTGGTATTGGTCACAACTTACAAGAACACTCCGTTGTTTTAATTCGTGGTGGTCGTGTAAAGGACCTTCCTGGTGTTCGTTACCACATCATTCGTGGTGCTTTGGATACTGCAGGTGTTGATGGTAGAAAACAAGGCCGTTCTAAGTACGGTGCTAAGAAGGGTTAAACAATTAATAGGAGGGACTACTAATGCCTAGAAAAGGTAATATTGCTAAGAGAGATGTTTTAGCAGATCCAGTTTACAACTCTAAATTGGTTACTAAGTTAATTAACCACTTAATGATTGATGGTAAGAAAGCAAAGGCATCTTCAATTCTTTACGATGCTTTTGGTATTATTCAAGATAAGACTGGTAAGGAACCAGTTGAAGTTTTTGAAGAAGCAATGAACAACGTTATGCCAGTTTTGGAAGTTAAAGCACGCCGTATCGGTGGTTCTAACTACCAAATCCCAGTTGAAGTTCGTCCAGAAAGAAGAACTACTCTTGGCTTAAGATGGCTTGTTTCATACGCACGCTTACGTAATGAACATACTATGGATGAACGTCTTGCAAATGAAATTATGGATGCTGCTAACAACACTGGTTCAGCAGTTAAGAAACGTGAAGACGTCCACAGAATGGCAGAAGCAAACCGTGCATTTGCTCACTACCGCTTCTAATCGTTAGTTTGTAAAAGGAGATTAATCTTATGGCTAACAAACGTGAATTCCCTTTGGATAAGACACGTAACATTGGTATCATGGCCCACATTGATGCCGGTAAAACTACTACTACTGAACGTATTTTGTACTATACTGGTAAGATCCACAAAATTGGTGAAACTCACGAAGGTGACTCACAAATGGACTGGATGGAAGAAGAAAAGGAACGTGGTATCACTATTACTTCCGCAGCTACTACTGCTCAATGGAAGGATTACAGAATTAACATTATCGATACCCCAGGACACGTTGACTTCACTATCGAAGTAGAACGTTCACTTCGTGTTCTTGATGGTGCTGTAACTGTTCTTGATGCTCAAGCTGGTGTTGAACCACAAACTGAAAATGTTTGGCGTCAAGCTGAAACTTACGGTGTTCCTCGTATTGTTTTTGTTAACAAGATGGACAAGATCGGTGCTGACTTCGATAAGTCTGTTAAATCATTACATGAACGTTTAAATGCAAACGCACAAGCTGTTCAAATGCCTATTGGTTCAGCAGACACTTTTGAAGGTGTTATCGACTTAATCGACATGGTTGCTGATGTTTATGATGAAGATAAACTTGGTTCAAAATGGGATACTATTCCAGTTCCTGATGAATACAAGGAAGAAGCTTTAAAGCGTCGTAACGAATTAATTGAAGCTGTTGCTGATGTTGATGATGGTATCATGGACAAGTACCTAGGCGGTGAAGAAATTTCTAACGATGAATTAAAGGCAGCTATCCGTAAAGCTACTTTAAACTTAGAATTCTTCCCAGTTTACGCAGGTTCAGCATTCAAGAACAAGGGTGTTCAAATGATGCTTGATGGTGTTGTTGATTACTTACCATCACCACTTGACGTAAAACCTTACGTTGCTCATGATCCTAAGACTGGTGACGAAGTTGAACTTATGGCTGACGATAAGAAACCATTTGCAGCTTTAGCATTTAAGATTGCAACTGATCCATTTGTTGGTCGTTTAACTTTCATCCGTGTTTACACTGGTTCACTTCAATCAGGTTCTTACGTATTAAATGCATCAAAGAACTCTCGTGAACGTGTTGGTCGTTTGCTTCAAATGCATGCTAACTCAAGAACTGAAATTCCAGAAGTATTCTCAGGTGATATCGCTGGTGCTATTGGTTTGAAGAACACTACTACTGGTGATTCCTTAACTGATCCAGCTCACCCACTTATCTTGGAAAGTTTACAAGTTCCAGATCCAGTTATCCAAGTATCTGTTGAACCTAAGTCAAAAGCTGACCGTGATAAGATGGATGTTGCTTTACAAAAGCTTACTGAAGAAGACCCAACTTTCCGTGCTGAAACTAACCCAGAAACTGGTCAAACTTTGATTTCTGGTATGGGTGAATTACACTTAGACATCATGGTTGAGCGTATGAAACGTGAATTTAACGTTGAAGCAACTATTGGTGAACCACAAGTTGCTTACCGTGAAACCTTCACTAAGGAAGCTAAAGCACAAGGTAAGTTTGTTCGTCAATCTGGTGGTAAAGGTCAATATGGTGATGTTTGGATCGAATTTACTCCAAATGAAGAAGGAAAGGGTTACGAATTCGAAGACGCTATCGTTGGTGGTGTAGTTCCTCGTGAATTTATTCCTTCAGTTGACCAAGGTTTACAAGAAGCTATGAAGAATGGTGTTCTTGCTGGCTACCCATTAATTGATGTTAAGGCTAAGTTATATGATGGTAGTTACCACGAAGTCGACTCATCAGAAGCTGCCTTCAAGGTTGCTGCATCTCTTGCTTTGAGAAATGCTGCTTCTAAGGCTGGTGCCGTTATTCTTGAACCTATCATGAAAGTTCAAGTAACTACTCCAGAAGAATACCTAGGTGATGTAATGGGTTCAATCACTGCACGCCGTGGTTCTATGGAAGGTATGGAAGATAGAGCTGGTGCTAAAGTAATCAACTCATTTGTTCCACTTTCAGAAATGTTTGGTTACGCAACTACTTTGCGTTCATCAACTCAAGGTCGTGGTACATTTACTATGGTATTTGACCACTACTCACCAACTCCTAAGTCTATTCAAGCTGATATCATCAAAAAACGTGGTGGCGAAGACGCTGAATAATTTTAATTAGAGAGTTAAAGAAAAGAGATATCGAAGGATATCTCTTTTTTTGTACAAAAAAATAAAATAAAATGCTGAGAAAGCTTGCTATTTAAGGAAAGACACAGTACAATAGTAAACGTGCGAAAATATTGGAGGGGTATACCCCGTGCACAAAAGCAATGCTTTGACGCAAAAGGTTGCGGCACACCAGGCTGCATTGCCACAGAGGTGAGTCGGTAATTTTTGCCGAGCTAGTCATCTTTTAAAGAAGACGAAGGAGGTTATTAGATGGCAAGTCAACAAATTCGTATTAGATTAAAGTCATACGAACATGGTATTCTCGATGAATCAGCTGCTAAGATTGTAGCTACTGCTGAAAGAACAGGCGCACAAATTTCTGGCCCTGTTCCACTACCTACGGAAAGAACTTTATTCACTGTTTTACGTTCACCACATAAGAACAAGGATTCACGTGAACAATTTGAAATCCGTACACACAAGCGTTTAATTGATATTTTGAATCCAACACCTAAGACTGTTGATTCATTAATGAAGCTTGATTTACCAAGCGGCGTTGATATCGAGATTAAATTATAATTTAAAACATATATGGAGGTGTAATCATGACCAAAGGAATCTTAGGAAGAAAGGTCGGTATGACTCAAATCTTCACTAAAAACGGTATTTTGGTTCCTGTAACTGTTATCGAAGCAACCCCTAACGTTGTTTTACAAGTTAAAACTAACGAATCAGACGGTTACGAAGCAGTTCAAGTAGGTTACCAAGATATGCGTGAAGTATTGAGCAACAAGCCTGCCAAAGGTCATGCTGCAAAAGCAAAGACTTCACCTAAGCGCTTCATTCGGGAAATCCGCGATGTCGAGCTTAAGGACTACGAAGTCGGCTCAGAAATCACGGTGGACTCATTTAGTGAAGGTGACGTAGTTGACGTTACTGGAACTACAAGAGGTCATGGTACTCAAGGTAACATCAAGCGTTGGGGCCAATCAAGAGGTCCAGAAACCCACGGTTCAAGATACCACAGAATCCCAGGTTCAATGGGTTCAATCATTAACCGTGTACCTAAGGGTAAAAAGTTACCTGGTCACATGGGTGGCAAGAAAGTTACCGTACAAAACTTAGTAATTGAAAAAGTTGTACCTGAAAAGAACGTACTTTTAATTAAGGGTAATGTTCCAGGTGCAAAGAACTCATTAATTTTTGTAAAATCTGCTGCTAAAGCTGCTAAATAGGAAGGAGGACTATAATGGCTAATTTAGAAATTATCGATCAAAAAGGTAAGTCTGCAGGTAATGTAGATTTAAATGAAGAAATCTTCGGTATTGAACCTAATGAAAGTGTTGTTTTTGATGCTATCATTAGACAAAGAGCTGGTAAGCGTCAAGGTACTTCTGCTGTAAAGAACAGATCAGCTGTTCGTGGCGGTGGTAAGAAACCTTGGAGACAAAAAGGTACTGGTCGTGCTCGTCAAGGTTCTATTAGAGCTCCACAATGGCGTGGTGGTGGTACTGTATTTGGCCCAACTCCTCGTTCATACAAGATGGATATGCCTCGTAAAGCACGTCGTTTAGCTATGAAGTCAGTTCTTTCCCAAAAAGTTGCTGACAATGATCTAATCATTCTTGATCAATTAACTTTAGAAGCACCTAAGACTAAAGAATTAAAAGCTATCTTAGATAATGCTAATGTTTCTGGTAAGGTTTTAGTTGTGTCTGATGATAAGAATGTTCAATTATCAGGTAAGAACCTTCCAAAAGTGAAAGTTGTACCTGTTAATGGCTTAAATGTTGTTGATGCGGTTGACTACCAAAAACTTGTATTAACTCAAGACGCTATTAAGAGAATTGAGGAGGTTTTGGCATAATGGATGCACGTGATATCATCTTACGGCCTGTAGTTACCGAAAAATCCATGAACTTAATGGATGATAAAAAGTATACTTTTGATGTGCTTGTATCAGCTACCAAGACTCAAGTTCGTAATGCAATCGAAGAAATTTTTGATGTAAAAGTTAAAAATGTTAACATTATGAACGTTCGCGGTAAAGAAAAGAGAGTTGGTCGTTACACTGGTAAGACTGCTCGCCGTAGAAAAGCAATCGTTACTTTAACTGAAGATTCTAATGACATTAAGATCTTCAATGATAATAAAGAAAATTAGTAAATAGGAGGTCAGTCAATTGGCAATTATCAAATATAAGCCAACTACAAACGGCAGACGTAATATGACTTCTTCCGACTTTGCTGAAATTACCAAGAAAAAGCCTGAAAAGACTTTACTTGAATCTCAAAGTCATACTGCTGGTCGTAACTCATACGGTCATATTACTGTTAGACACCGTGGTGGTGGTCACAAACAAAAATACCGTATCATTGACTTCAAGCGTAACAAGGATGATGTAAAAGCAGTTGTTAAGGCTATCGAATACGATCCAAACAGAACTGCTAATATTGCTCTTCTTCACTACACTGATGGTATTAAAGCTTACATTTTAGCACCTAAGGGTCTAAAAGTTGGTGCTGTTGTTGAATCTGGTCCAGATGCTGATATTAAGCCAGGTAATGCATTACCATTATCTGCTATTCCAGCTGGTACTGAAATTCACAATATTGAATTAAAGCCTGGTAAAGGTGGACAATTAGTAAGAAGTGCTGGTACTGTTGCACAAGTTCTTGGTAATGATGGTAAGTACACTTTAGTTAGACTTCAAAGTGGTGAAGTTCGTAAGATTTTATCAACTTGCCGTGCTACTATCGGTTCTGTTGGTAATGAACAACACTCATTAATTCAATTAGGTAAAGCTGGTCGTAGTCGTTGGTTGGGTAAACGTCCACAATCTCGTGGTTCCGTAATGAACCCTAACGATCACCCACATGGTGGTGGTGAAGGTAAGGCTCCAGTTGGTCGTCCACAACCTATGACTCCATGGGGTAAGAAGTCTCGTGGTATTAAGACTAGAAACTCTAAGGCTAGAAGTGAAAAACTTATTATTCGTCACCGTAAAGGTAACAAATAATTAAACGAAGGAGGTTAATTAATGAGCCGTAGTATTAAAAAAGGTCCTTTTGCTGATGCAAGCCTTTTAAAGAAGATCGAAGCCCAAGAAGGTTCCGAAAAGAAACAAGTAATTAAAACATGGTCTCGTCGTTCAACTATTTTCCCTTCCTTTGTTGGTTTCACAATAGCTGTTTACGATGGAAGAAAACATGTGCCAGTATACATTACTGAAGATATGGTTGGTCATAAGTTAGGTGAATTCGTACCTACTAGAACTTTCCGCGGCCACAAGGTCGCTGATAAGGCCACTACTACAGTAGGTAAATAATAGGAAGGAGAGACATCTAAATGGCAGAACAAATTAGTTCAGCTAAAGCTGAAGCAAGAACAGTTCGCATCGCTCCTAGAAAAGCCCGTTTGGTAGTAGACCTTATTCGTGGAAAGAGTGTTGCTGAAGCTCTCGCAATCTTACAATTTACGCCAAGAGCTGCTTCCCCAATCGTTGAAAAAGTATTGAAGTCAGCTATTGCAAATGCTGAACACAACTACGATCTTGAAAGTGCAAACCTTTACGTATCAGAAGCATACGTTAACGAAGGTGCAACTTTAAAGAGATTCCGTCCACGTGCTAAGGGTATGGCTTCTCCAATTAATAAGAGAACTAGCCACGTAGTAGTTGTAGTATCTGAGAAGAACGATTAAGGGAGGTAAATTTAATGGGTCAAAAGATTAACCCAAATGGTTTCCGTCTCGGTGTTAACCGTGGTTGGGAAGCAAAGTGGTATGCAGACAAAAACTACGCTGACACTTTAAATGAAGATTTACGTATTAGAAAGTTCATCTCTGAAAAGTTAGCTGATGCATCTGTTTCCACTGTGGAAATTGAACGTGCTGCAAACAGAATTAACATTTCTATCCACACTGCTAAGCCTGGTATGGTTATTGGTAAAGGTGGTAAGGAAGTTGAAGCTTTAAGAAAACAACTTAGTGCTTTAACTAACAAGAACGTTCACATTAATATTGTTGAAATTAAGAAACCTGATTTAGATGCTAAATTAGTAGGCGAAGGCATTGCTCGCCAACTTGAAGCAAGAATTGCATTTAGACGTGCAACTCGTCAAGCAACTCAAAGATCTATGCGTTCTGGTGCTAAAGGTATCAAGGTTCAAACTGCTGGTCGTTTGAATGGTGCTGATATGGCAAGAAGAGAATGGCATACTGAAGGTAGTGTTCCACTTCATACTTTAAGAGCAGATATTGATTATGCTTGGGTAGAAGCTGCAACTACTTATGGTCAAATTGGTGTTAAGGTTTGGATTAACCGTGGCGAAATTTTACCACAACGTAAGAACAAACCTTCTAAGAAAGCGAAGGGAGGAAACTAATAGTGTTAGTACCTAAGCGTGTAAAGCACCGTCGTGAATTCCGCGGTAAAATGCGTGGTGAAGCCAAAGGTGGAAAGACCATTGCATTTGGTGAATATGGTTTAGAAGCTGTTGAATCTCACTGGATTACTAATAGACAAATCGAAGCTGCTCGTATTGCTATGACTCGTTTCATGAAGCGTGGCGGTAAAGTTTGGATTAGAATCTTCCCACAAAAATCCTACACTGCAAAAGGTGTTGGTGTTCGTATGGGTTCCGGTAAAGGTGCACCAGCTGGTTGGGTAGCTGTTGTTAAAAGAGGCAAGATTATGTTTGAAATCGGTGGCGTTTCAGAAGACGTTGCTCGTGAAGCTTTAAGACTTGCTTCAAACAAGCTTCCAATTAAGACTAAGTTTGTTAAGAAGAGTTCGGAAGTAGGTGGCGAATCTAATGAAGGCTAAAGATATCAGAGCATTAACCACTGATCAAATGTTAGAAAAGGAAAAGCAATATAAAGAAGAACTTTTTAATTTGCGTTTCCAACAAGCAACGGGTCAATTAGAGAACACCGCTCGCTTGAGACAAGTCCGCAAGAACATTGCTAGAATTAAGACAATTCTTAGCGAAAAAGAATTGAGCAAGAATTAGTTAACGGAAGGGAGTTATTAACTTGAGCGAAACTAACGAAAGAAATAATCGTCACGTATACCAAGGTCGAGTTGTTTCTGACAAGATGGATAAGACTATTACAGTTGTTGTAGATACCTACAAGAACCACCCTGTTTATAAGAAGCGTATCAAGTACTCAAAGAAGTATTACGCTCACGATGAAAACAACGAAGCTAAGATTGGCGATACTGTTCGTATCATGGAAACCCGTCCATTATCACATGCGAAGCGTTACCGTCTAACTAAGATTGTTAAGAAGTCAATTTAATTACGCGGATTTTATTGAGGGGAGGATAAACTAGTGATCCAACACGAAAGCCGTTTAAAGGTTGCTGACAACTCCGGTGCAAGAGAACTCCTAGTTATCAAGATTTTAGGTGGTTCTAAGCGTAAGACCGGTAATATTGGTGATATCGTAGTTGCTGCTGTTAAACAAGCAACACCAGGTGGCGTTGTCAAAAAAGGTGATGTTGTAAAAGCAGTTATTGTTAGAACAAAATCAGGTGCACGCCGTGAAGATGGTTCATACATCAAGTTCGACGAAAATGCAGCAGTTGTAATTAATGCTGATAAGAGTCCTCGTGGAACTCGTATTTTTGGGCCTGTAGCCCGTGAACTGCGTGAGCACGATTTCATGAAGATCGTATCTCTTGCTCCTGAAGTCTTATAATTTTTTAGGGAGGTGCACTGATGTTTGTTAAAACAGGTGACAAAGTAAAAGTTATTGCCGGTAAAGATAAAGGCAAAGAAGGCACTGTACTTTCAGTCAACGCCAAGACTAACCGTATCGTTGTCAAAGGTGTTAATAAGATCAAAAAGCATGAGAAACCTTCACAAACCAACGCTAATGGTGGTGTGGTAGAAAAAGAAGGTTCTATCCATGCATCTAATGTAAAAGTTATTGCTAAAAAAGAAGATAACAACAAATAGGAGGGAGGACGCACATGGCAAACAGTTTAGTAGAAAAATACTCAAATGAAATCGCACCAGCTATGAACAAAAAGTTTAATTACGATTCAGTTATGGAAATTCCTAAGATTGATAAGATCGTTTTAAACATGGGTGTCGGTGATGCAGTTTCTAATGCAAAGAATCTTGATGAAGCTGTAGAAGAATTGACTTTAATCTCAGGTCAAAAGCCTTTGATTACTAAAGCTAAGAAATCAATCGCAAACTTCCGTTTACGTGAAGGTATGTCTATTGGTGCTAAGGTAACTCTTAGAGGCGATAGAATGTACGATTTCTTGTACAAATTAATCAACGTTTCTCTTCCTCGAGTTCGTGATTTCCGTGGAATTAGTTCTAGATCATTTGATGGTCGTGGTAACTACACTTTAGGTATCAAAGAACAATTAATTTTCCCAGAAATTGATTACGACAAGGTAAACCGTGTTAGAGGTTTGGACGTTGTTATTGTAACTACTGCCAAGACAGATGAAGAAGCTCGTGAGCTTCTTACTGAGTTTGGTATGCCTTTTGCTAAATAATTTGGAGGACATTAATGGCTAAAACATCACAAATCGTCAGAAATCATCGTCCTGCTAAGTTTTCATCTCGTGAATACACTCGTTGCGAGAGATGTGGCCGTCCACACTCTGTTTACCGCAAGTTCAAATTATGCCGTATTTGCTTAAAAGACTTAGCACACAAGGGTCAAATTCCTGGTGTTAAAAAGGCAAGTTGGTAATTAACGGTAAAGGAGGCAAATTAAATGGTCATGACAGATCCTATTGCAGATTACTTGACTAGAATTAGAAATGCCAACATGGCAAAACATACTTCTGTTGAGATTCCTGCATCATCAATGAAGAAATCACTTAGTGAAATCTTAAAGAACGAAGGCTTTATTCGCGATTACCAAGTTGAAGATGATAACAAACAAGGTATGATCAAGATTTTCTTGAAGTACGGTCCTAATAACGAACGCGTTATTTCAGGTTTAAAGCGTATTTCTAAGCCTGGTTTAAGAAACTATGTAAGTGCTGAAAACTTACCAAAAGTTCTTAATGGTCTTGGTATTGCTATCATTTCTACTTCTGCAGGTGTGATTACTGATAAAGAAGCTAGAGAAAAGAACGTCGGCGGCGAAGTTATTGCTTACGTTTGGTAATTTTGACAGAAAGGAGAACTATTAATGAGCCGAATTGGTTTAAAGGTCATCGAGGTTCCTGAAAAGGTCACAGTTACCAAGAATGGTGACGACATCACTGTTAAGGGACCAAAAGGTGAATTAACTAGATACTTTGATCCACGCATTACCTTTGAACAAAAAGATGGAGAAATTCATTTTAGTCGTTCAAGTGAAGCTGACAAAGCTCTTCACGGTACTGAAAGAGCAAACCTTGCTTCCATGATTGAAGGTGTAAGTGATGGATATGTTAAGAAGTTAACTTTAGTTGGTGTTGGATACCGTGCAGTTGCACAAGGTAAGAAATTAACTTTAAATGTTGGTTACTCTCACCCAGTTGAATTTGAAGCACCAGAAGGTATTACTGTTAAAACTCCATCAGCAACTTCAATTGAAATCGAAGGTATTTCAAAACAAGTTGTTGGTCAATTTGCGGCAGAAATTCGTGACGTTCGTCCACCAGAACCTTACAAGGGTAAAGGTATTCGTTACGAAGACGAATATGTACGTCGCAAGGAAGGTAAGACTGGTAAATAATAAATAGAAAATTTTTGAGGTGAAATTGTGATTTCTAAACCAGATAAAAACAAATTACGCTTAAAGCGTCATAAACGTATTCGTGGAAAGATTTCTGGTACTGCTGAGCGCCCACGCTTAAGTGTTTTCCGTTCAAACAAAAACATCTACGCTCAATTAATTGATGATGTAGAGGGTGTAACGCTTGCAAGTGCCTCAACAAATGATAAAAATATTTCAGCAGAAGGTTCTAAGATGGAACAAGCTGCTGAAGTAGGTAAAGCTTTAGCTGAAACTGCTGCTAAGAAGAACATCAAGAGTGTTGTATTTGACAGAAGTGGTTACTTATACCATGGTCGTATTCAGGCTCTTGCTGATGCAGCACGTGAAAACGGATTAGAATTCTAGGAAAGGAGAATTAACTAATGGCAAACCGCAACGATTCTCGTAGAGATTCTCGTAAAGATCGTAAAAAAGACGATATTGAAGATCAATTAGTAGCAATTAACCGGATCACCAAGGTTGTTAAGGGTGGTCGTCGCATGAGATTTGCTGCTGTTGTAATCGTCGGCGATAGAAAAGGTCATGTAGGTTTTGGTACTGGTAAGGCTCAAGAAGTCCCAGAAGCTATCCGCAAGGCTGTTGAAGCTGGTAAAAAGAGAATGATTAAGGTACCTACTGTTGGTACTACTATTCCACATGAAGTTATGGGCCATTACGGTTCTGGTAACATTATGTTGAAGCCTGCTGAAGCTGGTTCTGGTGTTGCTGCTGGTGGTGCTGTTCGTATTATCATGGATTTAGCTGGTATTTCAGATGTTACTTCTAAATCACTTGGTTCAAATACACCAATCAATGTTATCCGTGCTACTATGGACGGTTTGAGTAAATTAAAGACTCGTGAAGATGTTTTGAAGCTTCGTGAGTCAGCAAAAAGCTTAGAAGATTAAGGAGATTAAATAATGGATTTAAAAGTTACCTTAATTAAAAGCGTCGCACACCGTCTTCCAAAACAAAGAAAAATTGTTAAAGCTCTTGGTCTTGGTAAGGTAAATAGCACTGTTGTTCTTCCAGACAACGCTGCAACTCGTGGCGCTTTATTGAAGATTGCTCACCTGATCTCAGTTGAAGAGGTTAATAAGTAATTAGAATCCAAGGAGGTGCCAATTAATGAAGCTTAATGAATTAAAACCAAATGAAGGTTCACGTCGCAACAGAAAACGTGTTGGTCGTGGTACTTCTAGTGGTTACGGTAAAACTGCTGGTCGTGGACAAAAGGGTCAATTAGCTCGTACTGGTGGTAAGACTCGTTTAGGTTTCGAAGGTGGTCAAATGCCATTATTCAGAAGAATGCCTAAGCGTGGTTTCAAGAACGTTAACCGCAAAGAATACGCTATTATTAATTTAAATGATTTAAACAGATTTGATGATGGTAGTGAAGTAACTATCGATACATTAAAATCATCAGGTTTAGTTAAAAAAGAACTTGCAGGAGTTAAGTTGTTAGCTAACGGTGAATTAAAGGTTAAGTTAACTGTAAAAGTTAACAAAGCCTCAGAAGCTGCTAAAAAAGCTGTTGAAGCCGCTGGCGGAACTGTTGAGGTGATCTAATGTTCTCGACCTTGAAGAACGCCTTTAAGGATAAAGATATTAGATCAAAAATCTTCTTTACTCTCTTTATCCTATTGCTTTATCGAATCGGAGCTAATATTACGGTTCCGGGTGTTAATGCAAAAGCTATTACACGGGTTGCACAAACTGGTTTAGTCCCAATGTTGGATACAGTCAGCGGTGGTGGATTAGATACTTATTCAATCTTCTCATTAGGGGTTTCACCTTATATCACTGCTCAAATTGTTATTCAATTACTCCAAATGGATATTGTTCCTAAGTTAGTTGAGTGGGGGAAACAAGGAGAAGTCGGAAGACGAAAAACAAATCAGGTAACGCGCTATCTTACTTTAGTCGTTGCTTTTGTTCAAAGTCTAGGAATTACTCTTGGTTTTAACGTTTTAACTGAAATGGGTTTGGTTAAAACGCAAACTCCCCAAACCTATATTGAGATTGCCATTATTATGACTGCTGGGACAATGCTTTTGACCTGGCTAGGTGATGAAATTACTGATAAGGGGCTGGGAAATGGTGTATCTGTTATTATTTTTGCAGGTATCATTGCTCGCCTTCCAAATGGAATTTATCAACTATATAAAGATTTCATCATTAATAATAGTGCTAGCGATCGTTGGCAAGGGATTTTGTTCTTCATCGCGATCATTATTGCCATTTTACTAGTAACTCAATTTGTTACATGGTTTCAACAAGCTGATTTACGAGTACCTATTCAATATACTCGTAGAGCAGCAACAAGTGGCTCCGAAAGTTTCCTACCATTAAAGGTTAACGTGTCTGGAGTTATTCCAGTTATTTTTGCCAGTTCCTTTATTATTACACCAGCTACAATTTTGATGGCTTTCCAAAGATCCCATGGAAATGAACAATGGTTTAAGATTTGTAATCAAATATTTAGTTTACAAACTACCCCTGGTGCATTGATTTATACACTATTGATTATTTTGTTCACTTTCTTCTATGCCTTTGTTCAAGTAAATCCAGAAAAGTTGGCTGAGAACTTGCAAAAGCAAGGAGCCTATATTCCTAGCGTTTGGCCAGGAAAAGATACACAAAAATATGTATCTAAAATTTTGATTAGATTATCTACAGTAGGTGCGGTATTTTTAGGTCTAGTTGCCTTGTTACCACAACTTGCTACAAATATTTTTGGTTTACCAAGTTCAATTGGTCTTGGTGGAACAAGTCTTTTAATCGTTATTGGTGTTGTTTTAGAATTAGCTCGTCAAGTTGATGGGTTACTAATGAAACGCGAATACTTTGGATTTATTAGATAGTAAGGATAAAAATGATTAATTTAATTCTTTTAGGTTTGCCTGGTGCAGGCAAAGGAACAGCTTCTGAAAGCATTGTGGATAAGTATCACTTAGCACATATCTCTACCGGTGATATGTTTAGAGAAGCTATGGCTAATGAAACTCCTGTTGGTTTGGAAGCTAAAAGTTATATTGATAAAGGAAATTTGGTCCCAGATGAAGTTACAGCTAAGTTAGTTGAAGAACGACTTAAGCAACCCGACACTAAGAACGGATTCATCTTGGATGGATTTCCAAGAACTACTGTTCAAGCAGAACTTCTTGAAGATATAACTAAACGGTTGGAAAAACCGTTAACTAATGTAATTGCAATTGATGTTGATGAAGATGTTTTGATCAAACGTTTATCAGCACGTTACATCTGTAAAAAATGTGGTGCAACTTACAATAAGATTTCAAATCCAACTAAAGTAGAAGGTACTTGTGATCGTTGCGGAGGACATGAATTTTTCCAACGTGAGGATGACAAGCCAGAAGTTGTTAAAAATCGCTTAGAAGTTAACAAGAAAATGAATACTCCTCTTCGTGATTTTTATGAAGAAAAAGGAATTCTTTCAACTGTTAACGGTGAACAAACTCCGGAAAAAGTATTTGAAGACATTGACAAAATTTTAAGTAAAGACTAGTCTGTTATTGTTTTTTTACAATTCCGTGTTATAATGCCTAAGTGTGACTATTTGTTCATGTGGAGGAACAATTTTGGCAAAAGAAGATGTCATCGAAGTTGAGGGTAAGGTAGTAGATACCTTACCTAATGCTATGTTTAAAGTTGAATTAGAAAATGGTGCAACTATTTTAGCTCATGTGTCTGGTAAAATTAGAATGCACTACATTAGAATTTTACCTGGTGATAGAGTAACAGTTGAATTATCACCATATGATTTAACTAAGGGTAGGATTACGTATCGTTTTATTAAGTAATTACGGAGGCAAACATGAAAGTTAGACCATCTGTTAAACCAATGTGTGAACATTGCAAGATTATCAAAAGACATGGTCGTGTTATGGTGATTTGCTCTGCAAACCCTAAGCACAAACAACGTCAAGGTTAATAGTTAGATATTTTTATTAGGAGGTGCAATTTAATGGCACGTATTGCTGGTGTTGACTTACCCAGAAATAAAAGAGTTGTAGTCGCATTAACTTATATCTATGGTATTGGTGAACCAACTGCAAAAAAGATTTGTAAAGATGCTGGTATTTCTGAAGACATTCGTACTAATGACTTGACTCCAGAAGATCAAGAAAAATTACGTAGCGAAGTAGACAAGTACCGTGTTGAAGGTGATCTTCGTCGTGAAGTTAGCCTTAACATCAAGCGTTTAGTTGAAATTGGCTCATACCGTGGTATTCGTCACCGTCGTGGCTTACCAGTTCGTGGTCAAAATACCAAGAATAATGCTCGTACTCGTAAGGGTTCAAAGAGAAAATAATTTATTAAATAGGAGGTTAAGTTAATGGCTGCAAAGAAAACAGCACGTAAACGCCGTGTAAAGAAGCATGTTGAAAGCGGCGTTGCTCATATTCATTCTACGTTTAACAATACCTTGGTCATGATTACTGATGTACAAGGTAACGCAGTCGCATGGTCTTCCGCTGGTGCTTTAGGTTTTAAGGGTAGTCGTAAGTCTACACCATTTGCTGCTCAAATGGCCGCAGAAGCAGCTGCAAAGTCTGCAATGGATCAAGGCATGAAGCATGTTGAAGTTTCAGTTAAAGGCCCAGGTGCAGGTCGTGAAGCTGCTATTAGAGCACTTCAAGCTGCAGGTCTTGAAATCACTGCTATTCGCGACGTTACTCCAGTGCCGCACAACGGTTCCAGACCACCAAAACGTCGTCGTGTCTAGTTTATTCCTGCGTGCAGGACATTACGTTTTGAAAGGGGCCCAGTAATGATTGAATTTGAAAAACCAAATATTACCGTAGTAGACCAAGAGGAGGCATACGGTAAGTTTGTTGTCGAACCACTGGAACGCGGTTTCGGGACTACTTTAGGTAACTCACTCCGTCGAGTTTTACTTACTTCTATTCCAGGTACGGCACTTTCTTACATTCAGATTGATGGTGTGTTACATGAATTTTCAACAATTCCTGGCGTTAGAGAAGACGTCACGAAGATCATTCTTAATTTGAAGAAACTAGAGTTAAAGTCACTCTCAGATGAAGAAAAAATTGCTGAAATCGATGTAACTGGACCAGCAATTGTAACTGCTGCTGATTTGAAGGTCGACTCTGATATTGAGGTCTTAAATCCAGATCAATATATTTGTAGTATTGCTGATGGTGGCCATTTGCATATGAACGTTGCGATCAAGACTGGTCGTGGTTATGTTCCCGCAAGTGAAAACAAGACAGATGACATGCCTATTGGTGTCATCCCCGTTGATTCACTCTTCTCACCAATCAAAAAAGTTAACTACCAAGTTGAAAGTGCTCGTGTTGGTAAGAGAGATGACTATGACAAATTAACTTTAGAAATTTGGACTGATGGTTCAATCACACCTAATGATGCCCTTAGTTTCGCTGCGAAGATTCTTGTAGAACACTTCAAAGTATTTATGTCTACTGATATGGATGCGCAGTTTGATGATGTAATAGTAGAAAAAGAGGACGATAAGAACGAAAAGAAGCTTGAGATGACGATCGAAGAGCTTGATTTGTCTGTTCGTTCCTATAACTGCTTGAAACGTGCAGGAATTAATACTGTTCAAGAATTAACTGATAAATCTGAAGCAGATATGATGCGCGTACGTAACTTAGGACGTAAGTCATTAGAAGAAGTAAAGAATAAACTTGCCGATCTTGGTCTATCACTTCGTCAAGATGACTAAGTAGGAATAATAAGGAGGGAAAACTCATGGCATACCGTAAATTAGGTCGCGATAGTGCACACAGAAAAGCAATGCTTAGAGAAATGACTACTCAATTGATCATGAACGAACGCATTGTTACTACTGAAACCCGTGCTAAAGAAATCCGCAAAACTACCGAAAAAATGATTACTTTAGGTAAACGCGGTGATTTAAGTGCTAGAAGAAAGGCAGCTGCTTTTGTTCGTAATGAAATTGCTGATATTCATGAAGAAAAAGATGCAGTTGTTGTAAAATCAGCACTTCAAAAACTTTTCAGTGACATTGCACCTCGTTACAAAGATCGTAATGGTGGTTACACCAGAATGTACAAGTTAGCTAACCCACGTAAGGGTGACGCTGCTCCAATGGTAATCATTGAATTAGTTTAATTAGGTAAAATATAATATTATTTTATAAATCTTTCACAAAAGCGAGAATAAGCGTGATGATGGTGGCTTTTGCCTAGTCTAGCTTAGATGTTAAATCATCCCTCTTTGTGGATGATTTTTTTTTGCTCTTTTTTTATATATAATTGATATAATGACATATTATGGAAAAAGAGCAGTGAATATTTATGAAAGATAATATAGTAACGGTTAAGCATCTTTCTTTTACCTATAAAGATAGTAAAGTACCTGCTGTAAATGATATTAGTTTCTCAATTCCGAGAGGATCGTGGACTACTTTAGTAGGTCATAATGGGAGCGGAAAATCAACAATTGCCCGTTTATTGGATGGCATTCTTTTACCCAATGATAATCCTAGGACGGTAATTAACGTTGATGGTATTGAGCTGACAGAGAAAACCATGTGGAATATTAGAGACCGTGTAGGAATTGTATTCCAAAATCCTGATAATCAATTTGTTGGTGCTACCGTAGAAGATGATGTAGCTTTTGGTCTTGAGAATCGTCAAGTTTCTCGTTCTAAGATGCAGACTATTGTTCATGATGTGCTTGAGCAAGTGAATATGCTTGACTTTCAAAAAAGCGAACCTCAATATTTGTCTGGAGGTCAAAAGCAAAGAGTAGCTATTGCTGGCATTTTAGCGATTGGACCAAAATTAATAATTTTAGACGAATCAACTAGTATGTTAGATCCAGCAGGTAAAATGAAGATTCTTAGCCTTATACGAGATTTACAAAATAAAAATGGTCTGACTATCTTTTCTATTACTCATGATATTAATGAAGCGGTACAAGCAGACCAGATGTTAGTTTTAGATAAAGGAATATTATTGGCTAGTGGCTCTCCAAGAGAGATATTTGAAAACGAGATTTTAATAAAAAGTGCTGGATTAGAGCTCCCTTTATTTTATAAGGTTAAAAATGAACTTATAAAAAAAGAAATTCATATCCCTCGAGAAGTCAATAGTGAGGAAAAGTTGGTGAAGTATTTGTGTCAATTGAATTCAAAAATGTAGATTATGTTTATGCGCCTGGAACTCCATTTCAAACTCAAGGATTGATAGATATATCTTTTAAAATAGAAAAAGGATCATTTGTCGCAATTGCTGGTCATACCGGAAGTGGAAAGTCTACTCTCATGCAGCATTTTGATGGCTTATTGCTTCCAAGTAAGGGTGAAATCACTGTAGCGGGTGAGCAGATTAATGCAAATACTTCAAGCAAGTCACTAAAAGCAATTCGAAAAAAAGTAGGCTTAGTGTTTCAATTTCCTGAAAATCAACTATTTGAAGAAACTGTGCTTAAAGATGTGATGTTTGGTCCACTTAATTTTGGCTTTTCAGAACAAAAGGCAAAAGAGCAAGCAGTAGAGTGGATTAAAAAAGTAGGCCTTTCTGAAGATATGATGGATAAATCTCCTTTTGAACTTTCTGGAGGTCAAATGCGTCGCGTGGCAATTGCAGGTGTGATGGCATATGAACCAGAAATTTTATGTCTCGATGAACCTGCAGCTGGACTAGATCCTGAAGGACAGAAGCAAATGTTTGAGATATTTAAGGATTACCAACGAGCTGGCCATACAGTTATTCTAATTTCACATAATATGGACGATATTAGTGAATATGCAGATGATATGTTAGTCCTTGAGCATGGTCATTTAATAAAACATGCTTGCCCACAAGAGATTTTTTCTGATCAGGAGTGGGTAAAAAAACATTATCTCGATGAACCAGCAACTAGTAGACTAACCCGGGAGCTACAAAAAGGTGGTTTTCAATTTTCAGAGATGCCACTAACTATTGAGTCGTTAGTAAGTAAAGTTGCAAATGAGCTAAAGAAGAAAGGAGCTAATTAACTGTTAACCAAAATATAGAAATCTATAGAAGATTAGGCTTATTTAGAAAGCTAAACATGGAAAATAAGCTTTAATTCAATACTTACTTGTTTTGCTTTCCTTCCTTAGATAAACTTATGTTTGTATTTTAGGAGGTGAAGCAATGATTAAAACTCAAGTAGTTAAGCTAAAAGTTAATAAGACCATGCAAAAGTATCTTGATGCTTTATGTGACTATCGCCGATACTGCTGGAATAAAGGACTTGAAACTTGGCAATTAATGTATGAAGCCCATAGCTTGAACAAGCAAGATAATCTAAGTCCCAATGAACGCAGAGTCCGTGATGAACTAGTTGCTAATAAAGCTGACTGGCAATATGATTTGTCTGCTAGATGTTTGCAACTAGCTGTTAAAGACTTGGCGAATGCTTGGAAGAACTTCTTTGATAAAGCTCAGCCTGATTGGGGAACACCTAGTTTTAAATCAAAAAAGGCTCCCAGACAAGGCTTTAAAACTGACAGAGCTAAGATTGTTAATGGCAAGCTTTGCCTTGATAAACCAAGAAGCATCTCAAAAGAGTCTTGGTTTGATCTAGTAAGTTATGAGTCTTTAAAGATGAGTGAAGTCAAAGTAGTAAGTATCTTCAAAGAAAAAGGGAGCTATTATGCTGCTTTGCCTTATGAAGAAGAGATTTCAAGTAAAGCTAAAACTCATCAAGAGACAGCAGTTGATGTTAATGTTGGTCATTTTAACTATACCGAGGGGCAAATCAATGTTTTGCCAGCTAAATTGCAAAAGCTTTATAAGCGTATCAAACATTATCAAAGAGTCTTAGCACGTAAAAGAGAAGTTAACGGTAAGTTAGCTATTAAATCAAATAATTATTTTGCAGTGAGAACCAAACTGCAAAAAGATTATCGCAAAGTAGCCAACATTCAAAACGATCTGTTACAAAAATTTACTACTAAGCTCGTGGATAATTACGACCAAATTGTAGTTGAAGACTTAGCAGTCAAAGAAATGATGATGACACATGTAGCTTCCAAAGGTATGCAGCGATCATTATTTAGTAAATTCAGGCAGATCTTAACTTACAAGTGTGATTGGTATGGCAAAGAATTGATCTTGGCTGATAAAAGATACCCATCAACTCAAAGATGTGCTAAATGCGGTTATGTCAAAAAAGGTGATGAAAAAATCACTTTGCAAGGCAATAAAAAGCATGGTACAAAGCATAATGAGTATATTTGTTATCAGTGCGGCTATAGTAATGATCGAGATGAAAATGCGGTTTTAAACCTTTTAGCTTTAGCAAAATAAAGAAAATTAAATGGGGCTGGCTAGGCCCTTAAACTGTAAGAGCTGGTCAATGTGATTACTCCTATTTGGAATATCAGAACACTAGTGAAGACGACAGTAAATGAAACAAAGAAAGGAAAATATATCTTTCTGATATGTAGAAAATTCGTATTCTTCTACATATTTCTATGTTTTGTATAGCAGATATGGATGAGTAAAATTATTATTGGACGTTATATTCCTGGTAATTCTATTGTTTATAAAATGGACCCTCGAGGAAAGATAATTGCCACATTTTTATTTATTGTTATTATCTTTCTTGCTAATAATTGGTTGTCCTACTTCTTTTTATCGATATTTACTTTACTTGCTGTTTGGGCAACAAAATTAAAGCCTAAAGTATTTTGGGATGGAGTAAAGCCATTAATTTGGTTAATTCTATTTACTTCAGTTTTGCAATTATTTTTTACTACAGGTGGAAAAGTTTATTGGCACTGGGGAGTTTTCAACATTAGTGAATATGGTATTCAGAATTCTATTTTTATCTTTATTCGTTTTGTAATGATTATTCTGACTTCGACAGTTCTTACGCTGACGACCACATCATTAGAAATTGCAGATGGAATGGAATGGATCTTAAAACCTCTTGGCTACCTAAAAGTTCCAGTAGCTCAAATTGCTCTTGTAATGTCTATTGCTCTTCGTTTTGTGCCGACTTTATTAGACCAAGCAGTACGAATTATGAATGCTCAGAGAGCACGTGGAGCCGATTTTAATAGTGGAGGCTTAATTAAGAGAATTCATTCGATTATCCCAATTTTAATTCCCTTATTTATTAGTTCCTTAACTGTTGCAATTGATTTGGCTACGGCTATGGAAGCAAGAGGTTATCGAGAAGGGGCAAAAAGAACCCGCTATCGCGTTTTAAAGTGGTCAAAGTATGATTGGATTAACTTAGGCTATTTCGCGCTATTGACGCTAATTTTATTACTTACAAGGACGTATTAATTAATGACTACAAGATATAAATTAACCATGGCCTATGATGGTCATCTTTTTCATGGGTTTCAAATTCAACCGAATGAACGAACTGTCCAAGGGGTGATTGAAGAAGCATTAAAAAAGATGACTAAAGGAAAAAGAGTAGTAGTGCACGGATCTGGAAGAACTGATGCTGGTGTTCATGCTAAAGGACAAGTTATTCACTTTGACTATCCGGGAAAAGAAATCCCAGCTAAAAATATGATGCTTGCCTTAAATGCCCTCATGCCGATTGACACAGTTTTTTTTGAAAGTGAAATTGTTGATGAAGATTTTCATGTTCAATATTCAACTAAAGGAAAATGGTATCGATATGTAGTGGATCAACATCGTTTTACAGACCCTTTTAATCGTTTTTATACAGGCCACTATCCATATCCTTTAGATATTTCATTAATGCAGCAGGCAGCTAGAGATTTGATTGGTGAACACGATTTTACTAGTTTTGCTGCTAGCGGTGGACAAATTGTGGATAAGGTGCGAACAATTTACTATGTGAATATTACGCCAGACCCGGATAAAAAGCAGATCATTTTTGATTTTATTGGAAATGGCTTTTTATATAACATGGTAAGAATTCTAGTTGGAACTCTATTAGAAATAGGCAATCAAAAAAGACCTGTTGATGATATACCAAGAGTTTTAAAGACAAAAGACCGACAAGAAGTTCGAACTACTGCACCAGCCAGTGGATTATATTTACAACATGTTTTTTATGAAGATATTCCTAAAAAATATCGTTTGGACCTTAAAAAGGATTGACTTTTCAGGCAAAACGACGTAAATTAGTATACGTATGTTTGTCCACGATAGGCCCCGGAAACTTATTGTTTGTCAAACAGAAGAAAAACGGAGGAATTTAAAGTGCGTACTACCCCATTAGCTAAAACTAGTGATATTAAACGTAAGTGGTATGTTATCGATGCGACTGATGTTTCACTTGGTCGTTTATCAACTGCTGTAGCATCAATTTTAAGAGGTAAGAATAAGCCTCAATATACACCAAATGTTGATACTGGTGATTATGTTATTGTTGTTAACGCAGCTAAATTGAAGTTGACTGGTAAAAAAGCAACTGATAAGATCTACTACCGCCACTCAGATTACCGTGGTGGCTTAAGAGCTACTCCTGCCGGTGAATTATTAGCTAAGAACCCAGTAAGATTAGTTGAATTATCTGTAAAAGGCATGTTGCCAAAGAATACTCTTGGTCACCAAGAATTCATGAAGATGCATGTTTACGCTGGTGAAGACCACGAACACGCAGCACAAAAGCCTGAAAAGTTAGACATCAACGAATTAATCTAGGAGGTTTTAAATAATGGCACAACAAGCAGCTTACGCTGGAACTGGTCGTCGTAAAGATTCTGTTGCCCGCGTACGTTTAGTACCAGGTAACGGTCAAATTACCATTAACAAAGAAGACGTAACTAAGTACATTCCATACCCTAACTTGGTTCAAGATATGAAGCAACCATTAGCATTAACTGAAACTGAAGGTCAATACGACATTTTAGTTAACGTTAACGGTGGTGGTTTCTCAGGACAAGCTGGTGCAATTCGTTTAGGTATTGCACGTGCACTTCTTGAAGTTGACCCAGATTTCCGTGGTCCTCTTAAGAAGGCTGGCATGTTAACTCGTGACCCAAGAATGAAGGAAAGAAAGAAGCCAGGTTTGAAGAAAGCCCGCAAAGCTTCACAATTCTCAAAGCGTTAATATTTTATATTACGTTTTATGCAAAAGACATCTCGAAAGGGATGTCTTTTTTTAACATATGGCTAAAATTCAATAACTTATAATAAATAGCCCAATAAGTAAAACCATATATTTAAACTAACATTAAGAATTTCTAAAGGTTTTGAACTATAATAATATAGAAAGTTAATCTTAAGAAAGGTTCTATGTTATTTATATGAAATACTTAATTACAGGCGCAACAGGCAATTTAGGAGAAAAAGTTACTCGTTGGCTGAGGACAATGACTCCGGAAAAGAATATCCGAGTTGGAATCCATAACTTAAAAAAGACTAATAAATTTAGTGATCTTGCGGTAGAAAAAGTAAAATTAGACTATTTTGATATCAACACCCTTAAAAAAGCAGTTGCTGGCGTTGATCTGGTAATTTATATCCCCAGCATTACTTATAACTTGCAGAAAAGAATTACAGAATTTGAAAATGTCTTACAAGTTGTAAAAGAAGCTAAATCTAAATTGATTTTTGTAAGTTTTTTTGCAGATCAAGAAAATAATCCATTTGTAATGTCTCCATTTTATGCATATGTACCAAGAAGACTTGCTAGCTCAGGAATTGAATATAGTATTGTGAAAAATAGTTTGTATGCGGATCCGCTGGTCCCATATCTAGAAGAACTAATTAAACGAAAAAATATTATTTATCCAGTTGGGGCCGAACCATTATCCTTTATTACAAGAAATGATAGTGCTCATGCAATTGCTTGTTTAGCCATGCAACCAGTAATGCGAGATCAAGGGCAAACTTATCTGTTAAGTATGGATAAAAATTATAATATGGTTGAATTATCATATATTATGTCTCGAATCACTGACCATAAAATTGGCTATGCACCTGTAACAACTGATGAATTTGCAAAGATTTATGCTGCTGAAGGCGATGGAAAAGAACTTGCATCAATGTATGCTGGAGGAGCTAAGGGACTTCTTAGTGCAACATCTGATGACTTTCATCGCTTAACTGGTAGAGAACCAGAAGAAATGGAACATTTTTTAAGAAATGGCTATCAAATCGCACGTTTATAAAATAAATTAGTTTAATCTAAAATAAAAGATATTACATTAAGTATAATAAGTGCTTAGAGAAAAATTAATTGTAATTAAGTGTAGTGCAGTGCTGAGACAAGACCGTAAGCTTGATATTAACTACACAAGCTTTTAATTTAAGGGATAGATTAAAAGCTATTTGCTTATTTTAGCTGTTATATACGAAAAAAGAGATCAGATATAAAATCTGGTCTCTTTTTCGATGTGGTTAACTAGAGGCTTTGATTAATATTTTTGGCTAGATAATCATAAAGCATTGCTTTTTCTAATTCTTTGGTGTCATAACCTAAGGTTTGAGCAATTGTATAAGCGTATGCCCAGGCTGTAGCTGGTCCACGACTGGTGATGATTTTGTGTTCTTTATCCACAACTGTAATATCAGTGCTAAAGTGGCCGTTTGGACATTCTTTTTCAATTTCTTTTTCAAAGCCAGGATAGCAGGTGTAGTTAGCTCCTTCTAGCAAGCCGTAGTGACCTAAAGCAATCGGAGCGGCACACATTGCTGCATCCCATTTGCCTTCTTTATTTCTTTGAATCATAAGCTTAGCTAGTTTTTCATTGTTTCTAAGGTTTAAAGCTCCAGTTCTTCCACCTGGAAAAGCTACTAAGTCATACTCTAAAAGTGAATCATCCACAACTTTATCACAGGGTAGTAAGATACGATGGTCTCCGTTAATTTCTTTTTTATCAAGACCGACCATGTCACAATCAATATCTAAACGACGTAGTACATCAACGACACTAAGTCCTTCAACTTCTTCACAGCCATCTGCGAAGACAACAGCAACTTTTGTCATAAAAAAGTCCTCCTTTTTATTAAGTACTATACAACTTTTATTTTAACCCATTAAAATAGTATTTTTTAATTTAAAGATTAAAAAAATAAACATACAATTGCGTATATAACTATAGATAAAACTAAGATATGTTGTACTAAGAATTTTGTGAAACACTAAATATAGGGTTGCTTTTAAAAATACTTGAATTAACGCAATATTCTGTTAACATTGAGATAATTGAAAGAAAATTTGTGAAACAATTTAAGAAAAGAGGGTAAAAATGGCTACTGAAGTTTATTTAGTAAGACATGGGGAAACAATGTTTAATCAGTTGAATAAAGTTCAAGGCTGGGCTGATTCTCCACTAACTGTAAAAGGAATTAATGACTTAAAAATAACAGCATCTAATTTATCTCAGGTTCATTTTGATAAAATGTATAGTTCTGACTTAAAACGAGCCATTGATACAGTTCACTTAATTGCTGATACAAATGAAGTTTCTGAGATTGGTAAAATAAAAAAACTTCCAGCTTTTCGTGAAGTATTCTTTGGTACTTTTGAAGGTGACGATATTGACGAAACTTGGGAAAAAGTTGCTGTAGCTGGAGGGATGAAACCAACAAATGATGTGGTAAAAATCATTCAAACCCTAGGAATCCATGATTTTCGTGAAGCAACTAAGAAAGCTGATCCACGTCATTTAGCAGAAGATGCAGAAGCCCTCAATAATCGAATGGACCAAGCTGTTAGCCAACTAGCTGAAGAAACAAAAGGGCTAGGACGAGTTTTAATTGTGTCTCACGGAGACTTTATTAAGACTTTGGGAATTAAATACTGGGATCAAACTACACATGATCACGATATTCCCTTTCCAGATAATGGCAGTGTGACACGTGGAATAATTGATGATAATGGAAAATTTAAAATAATTAATTATGGTGTAAAAAACACTGACATTCCAAATTTATAAGATGCAGCTATCAAGTTGCATCTTTTTTAGTATAAGTTTGTGGGATGTTCTTTGGCAGTATGTTCTACATGTTCAATCATGGCATCAATCATTGATAAAACGTCAGGGTCATTTAAAAAATAAAAGACATGAGTTCCATGTTTATGATGTTTAACCAAATTGTATTTTTCTAAAATACCTAATTGTTTTGATACAACCGGCTGCGCAAGGTCGAGAGTAGTGGCAATTGTTGAGACGTCGACTTCTTTTGAAGCATTCCGTAAAAAAAATAAAATTGAAATTCGTCTACTATTGCTTAAAACTTTATAGATTTTGGCTGCTTCACTGACTAAATTTGTATCTGTTTGTGTCATAATTTAGCACCTCTTATTGACAATATATCGAAAATGGAATATTATTACTTTCTGTAATAAGTATACCAAATTCGATATATTTATGGAGAAAAAATATGAAGAATAAATCATCACTACGTTATTTTTGGGTAACTTTATTAAATATTATTATTACAATTGCGGAATTTATCGGTGGAGCAGTTTCAGGCTCACTTGCTCTGCTTTCGGATGCCGTACATAATTTAAGCGATGTTGGATCAATTATTTTAGCCTTTGTTGCTAATTTAATTGCTAAGAGAAAGCGAAATAATAGCAAGACTTTTGGCTATGGTCGAGCGGAAATACTAGCAGCTTTTACTAATGGGATAATTTTAATAGTAATCAGTATTTATTTATTTATCGAAGGAATTCAACGCTTTAGTCATCCAGAACCGATTAAAGGAAAAATCATGTTAATTGTTTCTTTAATTGGCTTAGCTGCTAACCTAATTTCTATGCTAGTAGTTATGAAGGAAGCTAAGACGAGTCTTAATGCAAAAGCTACATTTTTAAATATGCTTTCAGATGCAATAACTAGTGTAGCAGTTGTAATTGGAGCGATTGTGATTTCAATTTGGAAAATTTACTGGGTCGATCCAGTCTTAACGATAGCAGCTTCCGTCTTTTTACTTAAAGAAGCTTATGAAGTTACTATTAAAGCAGCTAATATTTTAATGGAAACGAATCCTAGCATTGATTTAAATAAGATAAATGAATTAGTTTTATCTTGTCCACATGTGAATAACATTCACCATGTGCATGTTTGGCAATATTCAGACAATGTGACGATGTTAGATGCACATATTAATGTGGATAAAAATTTAGATGCTGTGCAATTAGAAAAGATATACACAGAAATTGCAAAAAAATTAAAGCCGCTTGGAATTAACCATGTGACACTTCAGGCAGAATGCACACGTGGAATTAGTGATAAAATGATTTTTGATGATAAAGAAGATTAGTTAATCTGGTTTTGCTGCTATTTGGTAAAATAGGGGCAAAGCCTTTTATTTTAAGGAGAAAAAATGAAATTTGATACTAATGATCTAAAAGAAAATCTAAAAAATTATCAAAAGAAAGCTACAGACCAATTTAAAGATTTTGCTGAAAATGATTGGCCCGATATCAAAGACCACTTGACTGAAAAAGGACAACAAGCTGGGGATTTTTTGAAACAAAACGGTGGCAAAGCTTATCAGAATTCGGTTAAAGCTTTTAAGAAAGCAGTTCGAAACTTAGACCAAAAAGTAAATGGCACAAGCATACACAAGGATGATAAATAAAATGAAGGTAAATATTTGGGTTGCAGTCATAGTTTTATTAATTGGATTATGGGATTTATACACTGCCTACAATCGTTATCAAAAACATAAAGTAGCAACGAAAGAAATTCAAAGTGATTCTATTAATGGAACAAAAAAGTTGCTTACTGGTATTCCATCTGATAGTAAAGCTGATATCATTTCCTTTACAATATTAGGGGTCGTTTTTACCATTACCGGAATTGTTTTATTTTTTATGATTTAAATGAAGTAGGTGAGAAGAAAGTTGGCCAAATTAGTTTTAGTTAGGCATGGTGAAAGTATAGCTAATCGTGACAATGTTTATACGGGCTGGAATGATGTGCCTTTAAGTAAAAAGGGGATTGAACAGGCAAAAAATGCAGGTCTTAAGGTGGAAAAAATAGCCGGATTTGTGCCAACGCATATTCATACTTCTGTCTTATCGCGTGCAATTATGACAGCTAATATTATTGCGGATGTTTGCAGCTTTTTATATTTACCTATTACTAAGACTTGGCGTTTAAATGAGCGTCACTATGGAGCACTTCGCGGTATTAATAAGGATGTTTCAAAGAAAATTTTTGGTACTAAGCAAGTCTTAGAATGGAGACGTGGTTTTGACAGTGTGCCTCCTTTATTAACGCAGCCCGTGCAAGATCGTAGATATCAAAAGTATGATATGCGTCTAATGCCCCAAGGAGAAAGTCTACATCAAACGCAGGAGAGATTAATGCCTTATTTTTGGGATCATATTGCACCTGAATTAATGGCAGGTCATGATCAATTGGTTGTAGCCCATGGCTCAAGTTTACGTGCCTTGATTAAAAAAATTGAAGATATCAGTAATGAGGATATTGTAAAAGTAGAAGTGCCCAATGCAGAGCCAATTGTTTATACTTTTGATACTGATTTGCATATTGTAAAGAAAGAAATTCTACATTGATTGAGTAGCCGACTGGTCTACTCTTTTTTAATAGTTTGTATAGGTATTTTTATGGTAAAATTTTTTACGAGTATATTTGAACAATTCTTGTAGAGTAGGAGAAAATAATGCGTAAAATATTTTTACTAAGAGGAGCACCTGGATCTGGAAAATCTTCCTTTATTGCTCGTCACCACTTGCAGCCTTACGCTATTTCTCGTGATGAAATTAGGCTGCTATTAGCTGATTTGACGGTTTATTATGAGGAAAGTACAGATCACCTGCATCAAGTTATTCCACGACATGTTACTGTACGTACAGAGCAAATGGTTGATAATTTGGTACAGCATAAGATGGCCTATGGAGAAACTATCATTGTTGATGGAACTCATATCACGCCAGATAAAATTGAACATTTTCGTCCATGGGTTGAAAAATATCGCTATGAATTATTTGTAGTTGATTTAATGCAAAATAACACTTTAGAAAGCTTACTGCAGCGTAATCAGGTTAGAATGCACTATGATTGGGTGAAACCTGACGTAATTAAAATGATGTATGAGCAATATAAAGCTCATCCGGAAGTTCCGTCTTGGGCTTATTCAATTTTACCGAATGGAATGGAACGGGCCTTAAGTCAAAAAGAAAAGAATTTAGATCAGTATTCACATGTGATTTGTGTACCAGATAAGGTAAGACCAGAAGATTTTCCACATGTGCATATTTCTAACTTTTACTTTTCTTTTAATGATGAATTTACTAAGAAATACGGAACATATAGAAACGTTATAACTTTAGGTAAAACTAGAGAAGAAGTAATCGAAAAATTTAGGCTTCCATATTTTGTATTTAAATTTCACCATAAGCACTTTTTAATTTCTGCATATCCAATTCGAAATGAAATGTTAGATCCTATTCGAAAAGTAAAGGGAGTTTGGTCTTATTCAACTGGGCTATATAATATTGCTGATTTTGTAAAAGAATTTCCAGAGAATGAACACCAGCATGTTCATCAATTTAATTTAAGTAAGATTGATCCCACACGTTTGCTACATATTTGGTAATAAAAAAGGCTCTTTGTCAAACACCCTAAAGTATAAAGGTAGATAGAAACATGACGATGTTTTTATCTACCTTTTTTCTTATACTTAGATTGAGGTTGAGGTCGACAACAGAAAGGAATGTTAAATTCGATTGTCAAACGGGCCCATTAATATTTATTTTTAATAAAACTAGATTAAGGGTGTGGATCTGAGAGATCGTATAATCAAGAAATTAAGCTAAAAATAAATATTTGCCTCAATTAATTTAAAATGAGGTGATTAGGTGAATATTATTGGTATTGATGTTAGTCAAGGTAAAAATCATGCGACCTTGATATCAAAAGAAGCGGAAAAAGTAACTTTTAAATTCGAACATAATAAAAGTGGTTTTCAAATATTAAATTCGTACATTAAGTCTGATACTGTAATAATATTTGAAACTACAGGTGTTTATTCAGCACAATTAACTGCTTATCTAAAAAGTAAAAAGGTTCGATTTTATGAACTAAATCTCTTAGAAGCCAAATTAAGAATGGCTTCTTTAAGACGAAATAAAACTGATAAGAATGATTCTTTTAAATTAGCGTTATTAGATGCAACGCAATTGTCAGAAATAAAGAATCATTGTAATAAGCAATCTACTTCGCCATATGATTCATTGCGGATTTTGTCTTTGAGATACAGACAACTTATTAAGTGTAGAACTAGAATAATCAATTTTCTTCGGTCTGGATTGGAAATTACTTTTCCAGAATTAAATCAAATTTTTAAAAATGCTTATGCAGTTTTGGCTCTTCAAATGTTTAGAATGTATTGTCATCCTGATTTTTTGGTAGGACTAACTCTTAAGGAGATGACTAACAGGGTTTATCAGGCAGTTAATAAGCGAATACACAAGGATGTAATTCAGAATTATTGTGTTCAAGTTTGGTTAACGGCTAAAAACTCTTATCCTGCTGTTCCAGCAGATTCTCTAGAAGTTGAAATTATTTCAGAATATTGTGATGAGATAGAAAACTACAATAAGGAAATAGCTTATATTCAAAATAAATTGATTAAAACAGCTGCTTCTTTGGATAATTTTAAATTTATCTCTAGTATTCCTGGAGCTGGTCAGCTAAATAGTGCTTTATTATTGGGCTTTGCAGGAGATATCTCTCGCTTTGATAATTATAAGCAACTCAATGTGTTTTTAGGACTTGATCTAAATAGATATCAGTCCGGAAAATATTAAAAAAATGATACTATTAATCGCCGAGGTAGTAGTCAAGGTAGAGTTGTTGAGACCGATATGATTCGGAGCATGTTAAGAAACCAAGGAAGAATACAAAACCATTTAATTAATTATTATTACAAATTAAAAAAGCCACCTTTCAATAAGCATGACAAGGTAGCTTTAATTGCATGTGCTAATCATTTGAATCGTACCATTATAAATTTGGTTCACACACATCAATTTTATAATTATTCTAAGGCGATTCATTAATTAATGCTTAGCATATAATAAGCAGAAAACTGCCAAAAGACTAGTCTTTTGGGGTTATGTTTAGTATACACTTTTTTTCTTTTTGACAATACTTGACATTCTATAAGAAATCCTGTTGATGGATAGTTTTAAGAAGGAATTAAGCAGCTAAGAAAATTGATATGAACCCCGAAATTCGGACAAGAATTTCGGGATTTTTATTATGTCTAAATTATCTAAGCAAGACACAATTGACATCTACAATAATTGGAAATATTATCATAAATCACTATCTCAACTAGGTAGAGAATATAGAGTAAGACCTGACAATTTATATTATTTAATCCGTCTAATAGACCTTCACGGCTTAAAAATCTTGAATAAATCATATTCTTCTTATTCAGTAGAATTTAAGAAAACTGCCATTAAAAGAATATTGATTAACGATGAACCAGCGAATCAAGTTTCATTAATCATAAGAAAGTAAAGCGTCTGATGAAAAAGATGCATTTATTTGGTATTGTCCTTAGACGTAGAAAAAGATATTCAATTTATCGAGGAACTGTAGGTGAAATCAAACCTAATTTGATCTGTCGCAATTTTTTAGCCATTTTACCAGATAGAAAGTGGTATTCAGATATAACTGAGTTTCATTTAAACGGCGAAAAATTATATTTATCACCAATTATGGATGGGTGTACCCATGAGATAATTTCTTATACGTTAAGTCGCCGTCCAGTTTTAGAACAAGTAATGATCATGCTTGACCTAGCCTATAAAGCTCATCCTGCTTTAAATGGTCTTATTTTTCATACTGATCAAGGATGGCAATATCAACATTCTACCTTTCAAAAATGACTTACAGATCATGGTATTGAGCAATCAATGTCTAGAAAAGGTAATTCATTAGATGATGGATTAATGGAAGGATTTTTGGGTATCTTAAAGCGAGAAATGTGGTATGGCTTTGAAAAAATTTTAAGAATTTAGATGAACTAGAAGATGCAATCAAAGAGTATATTTATTACTATAATAATTTTAGAATTAAGAGCTCAATAAAAAAACATACTCCGATTCAATATCGAAATATGGTTTTAAATCAAACAGTTTAATAATATATTCTAATTTTTGGGCTCATATCAAAGAGCTGTTTGATTCCTTTTTTCATCTCATTAGTTAAAGTTAAGCAAGGTTTTTAAACAAAAAAATCCTGTTGATGAAATATAAGAAATATTCATCAACAGGATAGAAATATATTTTGAGTCTACTATAAATTAGCTTTGATTCTCTTCAACTGACTCATTCCGTTCATCCGCATCAACTACTGATTTAGCTACTTGTTGATCAGGTTTATATGGGCGCTTAATCGGCATCCCCATTGGATTCTGATTTTTAGACATTAAATATTTGATATAACTTTTTCAGGCTTTGGTAATCCTTCAATTTCCCAAGTAAAGGGAGCAAATTCGTTTTTTGGATTTACTCAATTTGGATGCTTTTTAGAAAGAAGATAAAGTCCTAAACAGGTAAGTAATACAACCGCAACTAAAACTGCAATAACAATTATATAAGTTACTGGAGATCCGACTTCTGTCTTAACTTGTGCTGGTGGATAAAAGGCAAGAACGATACCGAAAATTGATGAAATGAGGCCAACACCGACAATAATCCAAGCTCCTACTTTACCACTAGGTACTTTAAATGAACGAGGACGGTTAGGTTGTTGGTAACGTAAACGTAAGAATGCGACAAACATTAGAATGTAGTAGAAGAGATATAGAACAGTGACACACTGTGTTAGTAAAATTACAAATTCTTCTACGTTTGGAATTAATTTGAATAGATATGCAATAATAGTCATTCCAGCCATTTGGACATAAACTAGTCGACCCAGGCTTGTGTTAGAAAGACCAACGACTAATAAGTCAAGAGTTCTAAAGATTAAAATGCTGCAAAAGGCTTTAGCAATATTCTTATCGTTTGAATTAGACGATTTAAAGAAAACAATTAGATACTGAAGAAAGAGGGTAAAAGATAGTAAACTAGCAGCCAGGAAGAAAGTAGTTAAATCTTTTGAACTAGTATTGCTAAAAGAGTTGGACATATATAGCAAAATCATCATATCAATAAAGTAAAAAGTAATATCTGTCCAACTCGATGATCCATAGCGGTTAGTAAAAACGGATTGAACCATCCAAGAATTAATGAAGACAAGCACGATAACTGCAAAGATCAAAAATGAAACAGGCGAAATAGTTCCGTGCTGTAAATGATGAATCAAACTGGTTGCTTGCGAGATCATATAAGCAAACACAAGATCATAAAATAATTCAATCATTGAAACACGTTTTGTTAATATGTTAGGCATTGTATGAGATCCTTTTTTACTTAATGACTGCTATTATTATAAAGTAAGAGAGAAAGCTGTAGTGAAAGAAATTAATTTTATATTTTTAGATATGAAAGATAGATAAAATAAAAAATCATTCAGTTTGCTTTATGTTGCATTCTGAATGATTTTTTATTTCTAATAATTATTAGCTAAAGCACCCATTGGATCCCAAGGAAGTAATTGAATTGGATCTTTACTGCCTTCTTCAAAAGTCTTCTTCAAGTCATCACTAAGGTATTTCTTGTTGATAACTGCTTGGTAAACAAATTTATCGAACCAGCTGTCACTCATTACAAAGTAACCCTTAAATCCTGGCTTTTCACCCCAAGAATTTTCAATCTTCCACTTAGTTGGCTTGCCATCGACTAAATCAACACCTGTAATAACCATTGCGTGGTCCATCATGCTTTCGCCTGAATCAAGCATGTCAGCTTTAGACATGTCAAAGTCAACGTCAAATAAGTCGTCACGCTTGTATAATTCAGTATCAAGTAAGCCGGCTTGACGTTCGGAATCTTTAACAACGTTTGATCCAAACCAAACAACTTCACCGTTTTTAAGTTGAGTGATAATCAAATCTTTCATTTCATCAATTGGTAAGTTCAAGTGACGTACTTGACGGCCACCTTCCACATTTCCTAAGTATTCAACAGAAAATACTTTATGGAAAGGCTTGTCTTTAGTCGGTGCATTAATTGTGGAAATATATTCACTTAAGTCCCAACCAACATACTTTTTAAAGAAGTCTTGTGGACTTAAGGCAGCATCTCTATGGTAGTTACCATCATCATCTTTGTATTCAAAGTCAAAAGTTTTAGGTGGAACACCAAGAGAAATAGCTAAAATACGGTAAACTTCTTTAAGCATTTCGTTTTTGCGTTCTTGAACTTCTTCTTCACTCTTTCCATCTTGAACCATCTTACGTAATTCAAGACCATCTTTTCTAAGAAGTGTATTTAAAGTATCATTTAAAGCACTTGAATTAATTGCATTAGCAGTTTCTGGGTAAACTTTCTTTGGAACAATACCATATTTTTCAATTATTCCGCAAAGCATATCCCATTGACCACCGTCTTGTTGTGGGGTTGCAAATAGGAAAGCAACTTTACGATCGCCTAAGTCTTTATCAGCAGTAGCAATCACATTTTCGAAGAACCAGTTTGACTTTTCAAATTTGTCCCAGAAGTTAGTGTAATTTTGAGATAATTCAAAGTCCTTAATTTTGAAGTTCTTTTGAATTGAATGACGCATTGTGTTTAAAGCACTGAACATCCAGCAGCGACCAGATTGTTTTTGGTTAGCAACTTTGCCAGTATCAATTTCAATTGAAAAAGTTGGGTCTAAGTCAATCTTAGTTTGTAGATTTTGACTAGCTTTAAAAATACCATTTTCTTGAGCAGCACGAGCCGCAATTTTGTTAGCTTTACTTGAGGTAAAGTCA